>VFQN01004760.1_pt1 | contig 17497 bp, 16 predicted proteins | sample 3512371 | NCBI WGS metagenome assembly VFQN01 (sample SAMN10412370, study PRJNA504923) | tailings metagenome | isolation source: Replicate 2 from Balatoc abandoned mine | place: Philippines: Itogon, Benguet | collected 2017-08-28 | reverse complement strand
TTGCCGAAGATCATCAGCATGGAATGCTTCAGGATAGACGAAAGCGGTTACACGGGCTTTGACCTGCTGAACGCCGACCAGCGCCTCCAAGGCGCGAGCGCGATTGCCATCAGCGACGACGAAGCCGCTCGGCTGATTCGTGATCATTTCCCGACGCTTCAGGCCGCGGAACTCAAATATCGTGCGCTCGCACGCCGTCCGGCGAACCATCCGCGTCTGATCGGGCTCATGCGCGATGCGCTGAGTGTGCATAAATGCACGACCTATGTCTGCGACAAACGGTTTTTGCTGGCGCTCATGTTCGTTGATTATGCGGTTGAGCCTTTCTACTATGAGCGGGGCCTCGACCTGTACGCCGATGGCCGGAACTATGCGATGGCTTCGCTCTTCCATAGCGTCGGGCCGACACTGTTCGGCGGTGGGTCATATCGGCGCCTGATGGCGACCTTTCAGCGAGCGATGAAGGAGAAGACCCCGGCTGCCCTAAATGACCTTGTCGCCGCAACCCGGGCGATGAGCTGGCAGGCGCTCGATGAAGTGCTGGGGCCGTTAGCAACAGGGTCAAGGGCGTGCCTCGCGGCGATAGCAACCCCCGGCGTCAGCACGGATGCGGCTATGGTGGTCTTGCAGGCGCTGATCACCCGGATGGAGGAGATGGCCGATGGCCCCTACTTCGTGGAGCACGACCAGTCGAAGAATCTGCTCACCTATCACGGCCTGATCCAGAAACTCATCGATCATGAAGATGAGATTGAGTTTCGCCAGTCCGAGATCGCGCGGATGAAATTCCCGCTGAAGCTGGCGGAAGTGACACAGGTGGACTCGAAGACCAGCCCGGCGGTGCAGATCGCCGACATTCTGATCGGGGCCGCCATCGAGGCCGGGAATGCGCGGGCGGGCCTACGCAAGGGGGGGGCCGATCCATTGGCGGTCCTCTCACTCTATGCCGAGGACCAGTTCATTCATCTGCTGCCGTCGATCGACTTCGAAGAACAGCATCGTTTTCGTGAGGGCACGCAGGCTTCGGAATTCATCGACTATTATGCCGCGAACTTCGGCTCGGCGTCGTAGAGAGGGCGGATGCCTCGACCCTATCGGGGCGAGGCGCCGACCTTTATTCAACCGTTGAGCTTGTCCTTGACGGCTTTCGCGACGGTGAAGGTGAGTTTCCTGGAGGCGGCGATCTTGATGGTTTCGCCATTGGCCGGGTTGCGTCCTTCACGCGCGGGCAGGTCCTTCACCTTGAACTTCCCGAAGCCGTTGAGGCTCACTTCCTCACCTTTGGCCGCCGCATCCGCGATTGCCGCGAACACGAGGTCGACCGCTTTACGAGCATCTGTCTTGGTCACGCCTGTCTGGCTGGCGAGGGTTTCGGCAAGCTCACTATTGTTCATTCGGATAATCCTTCATCTCAGTGAAAACCGGGCTGTGCATAGCCGCCTGAACCAGCAGGTGCCATCGGTGTGCTAGATTTGCATGAAAATGTCAGCCTTATGGGTGTCAGACAAGCTCATGACACGATGGGCGAAAGCTTCGTTTTCGTCCGAGGCCTGGTCGATCAGCCTCGCCAGTTTCGCGAGATTTTCTTTCTGCACATCGCCGAGCGTGGCTCGATCGGCACGAACGGCATCGATGTCCGTGTCGACCAGGTAGGAAAAGAACTTACCGAGAAGGCCAGCGATGGCATCGGAGACCTGTATCATTGGCTCGTCCTGGGAGTCCACGAACTGGAAGCTGTCGACGGGAGCGCCGTTTCGCATCAAGGGGTGGTCCTCGAATTGCCGGCGGACGAGCTCCTCGAGGTCGAGCACATGCGTCGAGTTGCGCAGAAGACTGATCCTGTGCCGGAAGAAAATATCGAATCCCTCGATCAGGATATGGCGATCCTCGACGCTACCTTCGATGAACGGAAAACTCTCGCCCTGGATGGCGTCCTCCAGAACCCGGGCGAGAAGCGTGCCATAGAGGGGATGGAGCTGGTCTGCTGCCTCTTCCACCATCTGTAGCACGACATGATAGAATTGCGGGCCATCGCGCGGATCGAGCGCGGGATAGTTGAAGAGGCGGAAGAGGTCGGTGGTCGCTTCGAGGTCTCGGCGAAGCGCGATGTTGAGCATGTCCTTGAGCGCCGGCGCGACCAGCAGCAGCTCTTCACGCTCGGCCGCCATGAGCGCTGCGTCCACGATGTCGACCAACGACCAGTAGATCACGTCCAGGCATTGGTAGTGAAGGAAGAGGCCCTGTTCCGCGATCCAGTCGAGAAGGATGCTCAGACGCTGGGACTTCAGTAGCGCGAGGAAATTGCCTTTGCCGATGTGCGCGAGCTTGATCTCCTTCATGGTCGGCTGAAGTCTGAGCGCGACGCGCAAAGGGGCGATGTCTATCGCTTTGCGGGCACCGCGATGGGCAACGCCGGCGAGGACGAAGCAACCGGGCTTGTCGACGTTCAGGCCATCGGCCGTCACATGCAACCGGCGGATGTTGTTCGTCTCGTCATAGTAGAGCGTGTAGGGCGCGTCGGCGCGGTGCAGGCCGTGGAGCTGGATGTCGAGCCGGCGTAGATTGTCGATGTCCATTCCGGATCTCCTGCTGAGGACTTGCTGGCAAGTGGACGGAGGCCCTCGGCGCCGGGATCGCCCAGCTCGGTCGCGCCGCCACGGAAGAGACCAGTAAAAGTCTGTCGTAAGCTGATCTCATTGCGAAGTATGCACCAGATCGATCGCTTTCGCGACGATATCGCGCCCTGAGCACAATCGTCGGAAGATAGGAAAACCGCCCTCCCCGCGCGATTTTCCTACTTACCATAATGAGAGGTTATGGTAAGTATATAGCCGCAAGACCGGCAGGGAAGGGGCAAAATGACGATGGCAAAGATGTCAGCGAAACCACGCGGCACATCTGTGCCGCGCTTTGTGCCGCATTGTCGCAACGTCCAGCGCGCGAGTTCGTAACAAGCGATGGTCGAGAAATCCGCCACTGCCTCCGACGCGGAAATCATCGTCGTCAGGACCGACAACGCGGCACTGCCGACGCGCTCGCAGAACGCCGACTCCGAAACCGTCGACATGCGCTTGCTCCGCACGATCGGTGGCATCGTCCCAACCGATCTGCCGCCGATCAGCCAGCTCGGGCTCGAGACGACGCTGGCGGCCATGGCTGACGCGACGAAGGCGGCGATCGCCGCCGATCTCGATTGCTGGCGAGACTGGTGCGGCGAGGAAAGCCGGACACCGCTGCCGGCGGACCCGGAAGATATCGTGCGCTATGTGAATGCCCTCGACGCCAGGGGCAAGAAGCCCGCGACGCTCGCGCGGCGCATTGCGAGCCTCGGCTCCGTGCACCGGATGATGGGATTAGCGGGCGATACCGCGCCTACGGACGCGCCGATGGTACGCGCGGCGCTCAAGGCCGTCCGCCGGCGCCGGGGCGCTCTGCAGCGCCAGGCGGCCCCCTTGCGGCTGGGCAATGTGCTCGATCCCCACGCCGCCAAGGGCTTCACCCTCGCCGCGCTGCTCGACGCCTGTGGCGGCGATTTGCAAGGGCTGCGAGATGCCGCCCTGCTTTCGCTAGGCTATGATGCGGGCCTGCGGGTGAGCGAACTCACCTTGGTGGAAGATCTGCATATCGATCCGCAGGAGGATGGCTCGGCGACGCTGTTCATCCCCTTCTCCAAGACCGACCAGGACGGAGAAGGCGCCTGGGCGTGGCTCTCAGCCGAAACCTTGCGACGGGTTCACGCCTGGCGGGAGGCGAGTGGCATCCAGGAAGGGCCGTTGTTTCGCAGGGTCGGCGTCGATCGGCGACGCGCGCGGCAAGCCGAGCCGGAAACCGCTCTGACGCGAACGACCTATTCTATCGGGCCTGCATCTCTCACCCGGCAGGGCGTCAATGGCATCTATCGCCGTGTGGCGCTTGCCGCCTATGAGAAGGGACTGGTGACGCTGCCGGCGGGCAAGCTGGATGATGCGATCCGGGCCTTGTCCACCCATTCGCTGCGCGTGGGCCTCACCCAAGATCTGTTTGCCGCTGGCGAAGATGGTGTCGGCATCGCCCAGGCTTTGCGCTGGAGTTCCCCGGCCACCGCGTTGCGCTACGGCCGAAAGCTCGTCGTTCGCAGCAACGTCGCGGCGCGTGTCCTTTCCAAGGTTCGTGGTTGAGTACGGCAGACCTTGCACCGTATCTTGGTGTAGGAGGGCCACACGGCGAGACTATTCGACAAAGCACCGCACAAAGACACCCCCTGCCACTAGGTATGCCTTATAGCCATACAATGAAACCCTCGCACCGACTCGGGTGAGGGCCAAGGCCGAGTAAGGGATTCGGGGTGTCGTCATTGGGGGATTTCCTGTTTGCCGTAACCGAATGGCTGCGCACCACAGCGCTAGTCGATGTTTCGCTGTGGCTGTCGGATACGCCGATCAGCATCTTTGTTCGCGACCATTTCTATATAATTCCAGTCTTTCAGACCCTGCATATCTTGTCGATTGCCGCTGCCTTCGGGTCAGCGATGATGGTCAATGGGCATATTTTGAGGCTCGTCCACTTCTACGGAGCGCTGCCGGACACAATAGACCGCTTCATGCCCTGGTTATGGTCGGGACTGGCGATGTTGATTCTTAGCGGCATTGGCCTGGTGATCAGCGATCCTCCTCGGGAGCTTCTCAATGCGGTTTTTTGGATCAAGATGATCTTCGTGTCCGGCATCATCCTTTTGAGTGCAGCGGTTCAACTAATGGCCATACACAAGGTTGATGCTGCGGTTCGTCTGGGAGCCGTAGTCGTGAGCCTGCTCTGGTGCGCGACGATGATCGCAGGTCGCTGGATTTATTATGTGCCTGTTTGAGAGGGTGCCATGAACTTCCAACCCCTTTGGCGCGCGCTCGAGGTGTCCCGGCTCGGCCAGTATGTGGCTTCTTCGGATTGGGCATTCCCAACGCTCGAAACAGTGCATGTGATCGCCTTGGTAGCGATGCTGGGCGCGATTCTTGTGCTCGATCTACGGTTGCTCGGCGTCGCGTCGCGATCTGTCGCGGTAACGGCGGTGACGCGCGCGACGTTGCTTTTTGCCGTCCCGGCATTCGGCTTTGTCACGCTGAGCGGCGTGCTGCTCTTCATGAGCAAGGCCCCCATTTACATGATCAATGCCTATTTTCTCGCGAAACTCGTGCTACTGGGGCTGACTGGTATCAATGTCGCGATATTTCACCTGCTCACCTGGCGCGGTATCGCCGTTTGGGACACCCTTGCTGTTAGCCCCATGCCTGCGAAGCTTGCGGGCGCGTTCTCGATCGCTTTCTGGATCGGCACTGTGTTTTGTAGCCGGATGATCGGTTTCACGCTCGGCCTCTATGAATGAGGAGCAGAAGGCGCTTCATTTTCCTCGCCGTCTATTCGCCATTATCGAGTATTATTCCGGAATCCGGAATTTAATATTTCGGCTCCAGCATATTTTGACTGCAGATCGAAGCGTGTATTAAAGCTAATATAATTGACGTGTGAATAATTATATTCGGTTTTGTGCAATTGTAGATATGTTTTTAATTTAAAATTATCAATCCGATATCGGATATAATATAGTAAAAATTTTATGGAGGAAACTATTTACAGTGCATTTTGAAGAAACGAGTTTGAAGGTCTAATATCTATATTCTTCCTATATCGTAAACTATAATTATAGGCAGTGTCCAATACGTGGTTACTGAGAGAATTATAAACTTTTCCAACGGTAAAAGTATATTCAAGAAAGTTTTCACGACGAGAATGTTCATTCTAAGGAGAGGGTCGCAATGACCAAGCGTGTGTTACTTCTTCTTGCCGATGGCTTCGAGCCGCTTGAGGCAGCGGGATTTACCGATGTTCTAGGCTGGGCCAATATTGATGGAGAGGAACCTATCGAGCTCGTCTCAGCGGGGTTGCGCTCCCCACTCAAGGCAACTTTTGGCTTTTCAGTTATTCCTCAGGCATTGGTAGGTGATCTCGATCTAGATTCTTTCGACGCAGTAGCGGTTCCAGGCGGGTTTGAAGGCGCTGGCTTTTATGAAGACGCGCTATCTCAGCGGTTCAGCGACATTATCAGGAGGTTCTCAGATAAGCAGCAACCAGTAGCATCCGTATGTGTGGCATCTCTGTCACTTGGCGCCGCAGGCGTGCTGAAAGGCCGGCGCGCTACCATATATCACCAGACTGGTGGTAAAAGGCGAGCACAACTCGAGGATTATGGCGCAAAGTTCGTAGATGAGGCCGTTGTCGTCGACGGCATGTTTATTACTTCTACAGGACCCGGCACCGCGATTGAAGTTGCCTTCGAATTGCTGTCGGTACTTACGTCACAAGAAAACTCTAACCACATTCGTAAGCTCATGCGAATTCCAGAACCTGCTGCGTCGTGGCGTAGCATGCCTCAGGTGTCTACTATCTAATTTTCGGATTTCCGGGCTCGCGAAGAGAGGAGTCGACGACTGACTATGGGGCACTGCTGAGCGATGCGCAGCTGCATTGACAAGGCGCGCTAGATGAAGAGTGGAGCTGACGATGGGAACAAGAGTTCGATCTCGTCTTCATCTGGAATGGCACTACTTCGAGCGTGCACTTTTCTAATGTCGACCTGATATAAGATAATAGCGACGAGCTTACCATTTGGTGCGTGACCTCCGAAGCCTTAGATGTGTAAGCTCGATATGACGAGTTGGTACTGACATATGATCCTCTGAGGCGAGGGTGCTCACGGCATCATCATGATAAGTCCGCGAGGAATAGAGCACCTTTAAAACAATGTCCCTGCATCGCCTAGGCATGGGCTGTTTCGCATAAACTAGACCGGCAATCTCAATGATGCTTATGTGTTCCTGTCACTTTAGGACGCTTAATGGATTAGAGACGTCCGAAGCACCGTACCGGCCGCTTCGGACAGTCTTACGCTCTTTCCGGTTTCCGTCCCGAGGCCAAAATAGAACTGCCCGCGAAAGACCGCGAAGGAGCGCGCGAACGTCGGCGCGGCGAAGGTGAGGATCGGCGTCGGGTGCTCGAGCGCGCGATCGAACCGGAAGATCGTGACCGCATAGCCTCCATCCGAGGTCGATTTGGCGGTCAGGCAGTAGAGCCGGTTCTTGTGCACGAGGATGTCCCAAGGGATCTGGTCGCCCGGTAGCGGCAGGCGTCGAGCCTGCTCGAGCGACGATGCCGCATAGACGCCAAAGGGAAGCCATTGGTGGTCATTATGTTGCCAGCCGCCGATATAGGCCGTCTGGTCATCAATTCGCACCCAGCGCCGCACGAGGGGAATCCTGTCCGACGCCCCTGCCTGAAGATCGGGAAAGAGCGGAACGCTGCCGCCGAAGACGATCGGCATGAATCCATCTTGCGCGGGGTCAAACCGGAACAGCGACGCGACCGTCGGCACGCCCGTTTCCCCAACCGGGCGCATCGGTGCGGTGGCGCTTACATAGAGTGCATCGCCGAGTTCGAAGAGCGACCAAAGGCGCCCGAAATACCCCTTCCCCACCAATCTTTCGAGCGGCGCCTCTCCCGTAACCTGCCCATCCCGGCTGGCCGGTCCGGGAAGCAACGCAGCGGGCTTCCAGTTCGTGCCGTCATCGCCAGAGATCCAAGCGTCGATCGGCTGACCATAAGAACCGCCCGCCGCGATCAGGCGCCCTTGGAAACGTTGCATGCTGTAGATGTGGAGGCCGCGCGGGACGTTGCGCACCTTCGTCCAGTGCCGGTCGGTACGGCGATACATGTTGCCGAACGACCAGTCATCCCGGCTGTCATGGCCGGGAATGAGGAGGGCATGACCGTCGGGATAATATTGTGCGATCTGCTCCTCATCGACCGAGAACTCGGTGCGGAAGCGCTTGCCGTCATAGGAGACGACAGGTACGGGCCCCGCATTGGGGGACGGATCGAAATTAGAGCTGTTGCCGGCACCAAGAAACAACCGACCGTCGAACACCTGCATGGTCCAGATGTTTCGCGGATACGGCTCGTCGGGCCAGCGTTCGTCGAAGGGCGCGCCGACGACGACGGGCGCTACCTCCCGCTGGGCATGGGCGATTTCCGCAGGGGCGAGCGTGCCGCATAGTAGCCCTGCTGCGAAAAGGAGAGCTGGACGCATGGATCAGAACTTAGCCTCGACGCCCAGGAAGAAGAAGCGGCCGACATTGTCGTAGCGCACCGCGCTGCCATTGATGCCGCCGCCAAGGTAGGTGGAGGCGGTAAAGGGCGGCTCTACGTCGAACAGATTGTTGATGCCGGCGCGGAAGGTGTAGGTGCGACCGAGCTTATAGCCGAGGGTCAGGTCGGTGTAGACGCGGGCGCTGACTGTCGGCAGATCATAGGTCTCCTTGCTCGCCTGCGGATCGATCATCGACTTGCTGATGAACTGATTTTCTATGCGTGCAGAGACGCGGCCGATCTGATATTCCGCATATTGCCGGGCGAGCCATCGCGGATTGCTGAAGCGCCCATCCTGAATCACTAGCGTATTGGGATCGTTCGGGTCTGTCTGGAGTTCGAGCTGGAGCAGCAGCGTCGCTGTCCCGCCGACCCGTAGCGTTCCCGGGCCGACTTGACGCGCATAGTCCAGCGCGAAATCGATACCTTGGGTCTCCTGACGCGCCACGTTCAGGAGTGAGCTGTTGATTGCAATCAGGCTGCCGTCCGTGTCGATCTTGATCGACTTGCAGAAGATATTGTCGATCGTCTTCGCATCGACACAACGGGTTGCGATCGCATCGGCAGCGAACGACGTCACAGCATCGGCAAGCTTGATATGGAAATAGTCGATCGAAGCATTTAGGCCTCCGAAATTCACGGCGCCGCCGACGCTGAAGCTGTTCGAGGTCTCGGCTTTCAGGTCCGGATTGCCGCCGCTGGTAACGGTAGTACCCACAAAGGTGTCGCGGAAGTTCGCCGGAACGCCGAGCGCAGCACAATTGGCGCGGCGGTTGGCCGTCTCGCCGAGTCGCGGCGCGTCGCACGGATCGACGAAATTGACGATTGATATCGATCGGGGCCCGTAGAGCTCGACGAGGTTCGGCGCGCGAACCGAGCGCGCCCAGGATGCCCGCAGCCGCACCTGACGGAATGGTGCCCAGGTGCCGGCGGCGTTCCAGGTCGTGGTCCGACCGATCGAACTATAGTCTGAAATGCGAAGCGCGCCTTCCGCTTCCAGCGAGCCCAGCCAGCGATGGTCGCGAAGGATGGGAACGCGCAGTTCGCCATAGCCTTCATTGACCGTGAAGCCCTTGTCGATCGGCTGGCGCGGCACGGCCAGGCCGATGAAGTCGATCGCGTGGGAAAGCGACAGGCCGTCATCATGCGTGACGAGCTTCTCGCGTCTATGCTCGCCGCCCACTGCGAAGTCGAGCGGGCCGGCAGGCAGGTCGAACAGCGAGCCTGTGATCTGGCCGGACACCACCTCCTGCACGTTCTTGATCGTCTGGAGTCGGTCGCGAACGAAATAGTCGCGTTGGGCCTGGGTGAGGTCGTCGCGTGCGAAGATATTGAAGGGAACGCATCCTGTCGCGCGCGCTGCTGCGTTGCGGCACATGGGTTTTCCGTCCGGTCCGGCGATCGCATCGACCGAATAGAGGAAATTCTGCCCGATCAGCATGTTCTTGAAGGTGAAATTGTCATTATATTCGCCGCGCTGATAGGACATGCGCCAGTCGAACCGGTCGACCAGACTGCCTTCCAGGCCCGCGACGATCGTCCAGCTATGGCGATCGTGGATGTTGTCGAGGTCGCCCAACTCTTTCATCGCCCGGCGAACGGCCAGCTTCTGGAGCTTGTTCGCATCCATCAGCGCGCCGACCGACGCGGGAAGGAATATGTTATCGCGCGTGATCTGCGGGCCGCCTAGACCGTTGAACCAGATGGTCCGCTCGTCGAACCGGTAATATTGCTCGAGGCTCTTGGAATAGGTCTTGGAGAATTCTCCCTCCAGGAAAGCCGAGACCCCGGGGGTGATCTCGTAGCTCAGGTCGCTGCGCAGAGAGAGCACTTCGGACGGCGAACGAAGCTCGATCCAGTCCGCATAGCTCGCGCCCGTGTCGCCGATGACCGAACCGAGCGAACCCGGACGGACGACCTTGCCGCCGAGCGGCTGCAGGCCGTTCGGACCATAGACATAGGTCTTCCCGCCGACGAACATATTGGCGTCATAGGTGACGTAGCTGTCGTTGAGATTGACCAGGGTGATCTGGTTCGGAATACCGTCGTTCGGGCCGGTGTTGGCCGGGTTGGCGTCGGTGGCGACACGATACTGGCCGAAATCGCGCTGCTTCGAGCGCAGCCGACCGCTCGTCGTATAGGCGGCACCGAAATTGATGAAGCCGCGCCCATCCGCGAAATGGGTGCCGCCATAGAGGCCCAGCGCCGCGTTGTTCGCTCCGCCATGCTGGCTGAGGCCGCCGCGCGCGGACAATTCCACGCCCTCGGTGTTACGCTTGGTGATGATATTGACCACGCCGCTGACCGCGTCTGCGCCATAGACCGCCGACGCGCCACCGGTGATAATCTCGACACGCTCGATCATCGAGGGTGGGATTGTGTTGATATCGACGGCCGAGGAACTGCTCGAGCCCGAGACCCGTCGCCGGCCATTTACGAGCGTGAGGCTGCGATTGGTCCCGAGCCCACGAAGGTTGACGAACGCCGCGCCCGCGTCACCGCTGCGGAATGTGTTGGCGTTACCAAGGCCGACACCGAACGCCGGGAATTCCTGTAACAGGTCGGCGAGGTTGACCGCAGCCGAGTTGGCGAGATCGGCAGAACCCACAACGGTGATCGGCACGGGTGTGTCGTTCTTCGGCCGGGCGATCCGCGAACCGGTCACGACGATGTCTTCGGCCGGTTCAGAGTCTTCGGCAGCGACCGGATCGACTGATTGTGCTGTCAGCCTCGGCGCTGCGCTCGGCGAGCGGCTTGAGATCGTCGGTGCCGCTCGCGGCCGGATCACGATCGAAAAGCTGTTCTTGCCGACCTTGCGGAACGAAGCGGATGTTCCCTCCAGCAAGGCGGCGAGCACCTGCTCGGGCGATCCGCGTCCCTTGAAGCCGCGGCTGGAGATTCCTTGCACCGTGTCCGTCCGATAGAGGAGGTTGAGGCCGCTCTGCTGGCGAAACGCAGCGAGCGCGCCATCGAGCGATTGTGGTGCGATCTCATAGGTTCGCTCCGCCTGTTGGGCGTACGCGCTTGGAACCAGGGCAACGGTCGATAGGGCGACAAGCATTCCCCCGGACATCAAGCGCGCGGCGTTTCTGGCCAGCATTGGTTTCTCCCTCAAACCCTGGGCCGGCAAGCACGTTTGCTGGCCGTTCAGAGGGGAGACCTCGACCAATTCGGTTTGTGCTGTAGTGCGGCAAAATAAATTTCGACGGCAGCCACGCTGCCTAGGTGGCGGGCCTTGGAGCTTGGCAGTTATCCTCCGATCCGCCAGCCTCCGACCGCCTCGCGTCGGACACGGGCACCGGTGATGGTCTCGACCGCCTTGAGGAAGGAGGTGGTGTCGTGCGCCTCGAAGCCACCAGACAACGGAATGCGGCGCAAGGCCGGATCGGCGAGCACGATCGGCTCGCGCGAATAGCGATTGAACTGGGCGACCGCCTGCTCGAGACTATCGCCGTCCAGCTCGATCCGGCCGCGCATCCAGTCCGGCGAGGGGCGCGTACCCAGGTCGCGTTCCTCGAACCTTCCCTCGGCGTTGATCAGGAGCGTTTTTCCGGCATCGAGCGATTGCTCGAGATTGCCCTGCGCAGCGCGCACGCCGACCCGACCGCGATAGACGCTGACGCGCTGGCCATCGACCATCTGGGTGACGCTGTACCTTGTGCCGAGCGCCCGGACCGCGACGCCCTTCGAGCTGACGGTGAAGTTGCGCCACCATTCATGCTGGACATCGACAAAGGCGGAGCCGTGCTGAAGCTCGATGCTCCGACCAAAGAGGCTGTAGTGAACCTGGACGACGCTTCGGGCGTCGAGATAGAGCGAGGAGCCGTCATCGAGGCGGACGAACTCGATGCGCCCATTGCTCGCCGCATAGCGGTAGTCGTGCTTTTGGCTCTGAATCCCGATCACGCTGCCGACGGTGATGCAAAGTGCCAATCCCAGCGCCAGCGATCGCGCCGGCAGCTTGCGCTCCTGGCCGAGGAGAAGGCGTCGCGTCTGAGCGTCGGCGCGGCTGAGCGACGGCGAAGACCAGGCGCCATCGACCGCGTCATAGGCCGCGGCATTGCGTTCATCTGCAGCCAGCCAGTCGAGAAACTCCGCCTCGCAGCCCTGATCCTCGCGGAGACGCAGCAGCCAGTCAGCCGCCTGCTCTAGCCGGTGGGTCTCGTCGGGCGCGGCGCTAGATGCTGACATCGGTTTCGCGCTGATCTTCTGCAAGCCGGACGATCGCCTTTGTCAGATGGTATCGGACGGTGGCGATCGTCACATTGAGTTGCTCGGCGATCGCAGCATAGGATAGTTCATCTATTCGATGAAGGACGAAGACGCTCCGCGTGAGTAGCGGCAGGGTCGCGAGGATCGCTGCGATGTGTCGCAGTTCGTCCCGCGCCTCTACTTCCTGCGCGTGATTACGCCAGTCTGGGATCGTGTCCGCGCCGACGCTGTCGAGCGATGCGAAAGCAAAAGGACGCCATCGCCGGTTACGCGCCAGGTTGAAGGCTGCGGTGTAGAGAAGCGCTTTCGCGTTCGTGACGACTCTGCCCTTGCAGTAGCGAAGGAGCCGAAGGAAACCTTCCTGGGCGAGATCCTCGGCTTCGCCTTGCGCGTAGCGATGGCGCAGGGCGCGCACCAGCCGGCGGCTCTCCGACCGGTAGAGATCTTCTATGGCGTCGTGCGTCAGCTCCTTCATGGCGCCGAAAGCTCCCGTCGCGGGCAGCCAGCAGAATCGGGCCCCAACGATGCGGCGGTTTCGACGCTCAAGGTTACGCGCTGGTTACACGGATAATTCGGAGTGATCCAGCCAGTGAACCAAGAGCGGCGTGATCTAGAGAGGCGGTGGAGGCGTGGCGGTTATCGAAGAGGAACTCATCTGCGCCAGCAAACGTCCGAGATTCTCACGCTTGGTCATCAGGTCCGCCAGCGTATAACGATCCAGCACGCCGAGAAATGCGGATAGCGCCTCTTTCAGGACACCGGTCAGTCCACAGGCCGGCGCGATCACGCAGCTCCCGCAATCGACCAGGTCGAAGCCGTCCTCGGTGTGGCGAACCAGCGCGCCGACATTGATCTCTTCAGGAGCCTTACCGAGTCGGATGCCCCCAAAGCGTCCGCGCACGGTCTCGACATAGCCCGAGCGCGCCAACTCATTGACGACCTTCATCAGGTGGTTCTGCGAGATGTCATAAGCCCGAGCGACCTCCGCGATCGAACACAGGCGTTCGGGGCGCGCCGCCAGATGGAGCAGCACGCGCATCGAATAATCCGTGAACAGCGTCAGCTTCATGCGTGCTCCAGCCAGGCCGGAAATCGGCTCGTGTTTAATTAGGTATTCTTATTGCATGTTTCAGAGCCAAGGGATAGATGCATCCCAGATACATGATTGGAGCGTGAGTCGTGGACGGCGTCTCAGGGATCGACGAAGCAGGGCTGGAAAGGCTGATCGAGGCCTTCTACGCGCGTGTTCGCGCCGACGCCGCGCTTGGCCCGATCTTCAATGATGCGATCGGCGATTGGCCCGAACATCTCGACAAGCTCGCCGCTTTCTGGTCGTCGGTGATGCTGACCAGCGGCCGTTACAAGGGGCAGCCCCTACCCGCCCACAGGAAGCACCAGCATCGTCTGACTCCCGCGCTGTTCGCACGCTGGCTGGCGCTATGGGCCGAGACCACCGACGAATTGATGGCCCCGGACGCCGCGGCCGCGCTGCAGGCCAAGGCCGCGCGCATCGCCGAGAGCCTCCAGCTCGCCTTGTTTTTCCGGCTGGATCCCCAGCCGGTTTCCCGGCCCGCCCCAGCGACGGACCATCTCCACAGGAGTGTCCTGCCATGACCGACATCCCGTTCGTCGACCTCGCCGTGCATCACAAGCCGCGCGATTTCCGCGATCATATCGCGCTGGGCTTCACCAAGGTGCTGCGCTGGTGCGCCGACACGTTCTTCGCCAAACGCTATGGCCATCGCGCCATCGTGCTGGAGACGGTCGCCGCGGTGCCCGGCATGGTCGGCGCTACGATCAACCATCTCAAGTGCCTGCGCCGCATGTGCGACGACAAGGGCTGGATCCGCACTCTCATGGAGGAAGCGGAGAATGAGCGTATGCACCTTATGACCTTTGTCGAGATCGCCAGGCCCACCCTGTTCGAGCGGCTGGTCGTCCTCGGCGTCCAGTGGGTGTTCTACCTCGCCTTCTTCGCGCTCTACCTGGTCAGCCCTCGGACGGCCCACCGCATCGTCGGCTATTTCGAGGAAGAGGCGGTGATCAGCTACACGCATTATCTCAAGGAAATCGACGAGGGGCGGAGCCCGAACGTTCCGGCGCCGGCAATCGCGCGGCATTATTGGAAGCTGCCTGCCGACGCCACCCTGCGCGACGTGGTGCTGGTGGTGCGCGCCGACGAAGCGCATCACCGCGACGTGAACCACGGTTTCGCGAGCGAGCTGGCCGGCGTCGAGAGTGTCACCGCCCTCGCCCCCTACCCCGCGCACGCCGACGATATCCGGCAGGCGGCCTGACATGACCATCCAGCCCTATCGATCCACCCCGAACTTCGATGAGCACACGTTGCCGACCGCTCTACGCGGCCAGCACAACACCAAGGCAGGTGTCTGGGGCATGGTGCGGGTGATCGAGGGGCATGTGCGGCTGACCTATCTCAATCCGCCGTCCGAGATCGAGCTGACGTCTGAGACACCTGGCCTGCTGCTACCCGAACAGCCGCATTTCGTGACGCCGCTCGGGCCGATGAAGATGCGGGTCGATTTCTACGATCAGCCACCCGCGGGCTGAGCTCTTCCATTCAAACCTCGTACCAGGAGATGTTGATGTCGCAGACCATCAACGAGCGCACGATCGCGCTCGTCAAAGCCACCGTTCCCGCGCTCGAAGCCAGCGGCCTCGAGATTGTCCGCGAGATGTATTCGCGCATGTTCCAGAATCCGGAGATTCGCGACCTGTTCAACCAGTCGCACCAGGACGCCGCCGGTGCACAGCCCCGGGCGCTGACGTCGGCGATCCTTGCCTATGCCAGCAATATCGACAATCTCGCCGCGCTGGCACCTGCCGTCGAGCGGATCGCGCAGAAGCATGTCGGGCTCCAGATCCTGCCCGAACATTATCCCCATGTCGGCGAAGCGTTGCTTGGCGCGATCAAGACGGTGTTGGGCGATGCCGCGACGGACGAGATCCTCGGCGCCTGGGGTGAGGCCTATTGGTTCCTCGCCAAGGTGCTGATGGCACGCGAGGCTCGCGTCTATGACGAACAGAAGGCAGCCGAGGGCGGCTGGAACGGCTGGCGCGACTTCCGCGTCGAGGAGGTGATCCGCGAGAGCAGCGTGATCAGTTCGTTCATCCTGCGGCCGGTCGACGGCGGCGCGGTCATTCGCCACAAACCGGGGCAGTATCTGACCTTCTGGTTCGATATTCCGGGGCACGCGCCCGCCAAGCGCAACTATTCCATCTCGAAAGCACCGAACGGCGGAACCTATCGCATCTCGGTCAAGCGCGAACCACACGGCCTCGCCTCTGGCTGGCTGCACGACCATGCGAAGCCCGGCACGATCCTGAAGGTCTCGCCCCCGGCTGGCGAGTTCTTCCTTGCCGAACATCCCGAGCGGACGGTCGTGCTACTGTCGGGTGGCGTCGGGCTGACGCCGATGGTCGCGATGCTCGAGACGATCGCGGAGCGGCACTCGGGGGTCGCTGCGCACTACATTCATGGCACCCATGATCGCGACACCCACGCGATGCGCGATCATGTGCGCGGGCTTGCCGCAGATGATCCTGCCATCAGAGTGACCGACTTCCATCAGACGCCGCTGGCGGACGAACAGGCCGGCAAGGACTATGATCTGGCAGGACTCATCACCGATGATTGGCTGATCGCCAACACGCCGGTCACGGAGGCCGATTATTATATCTGCGGACCGCGGCCGTTCCTCCGGGCAGCGGTGTCGGCATTGTCTCTCGCCGGCGTGCCTTCCGATCGCATCCACTATGAGTTCTTCGGGCCGGCCGACGAACTGCTCGCGGCCTGATCGCAGAGGCAAGGATGGACGACATCGTCATCGCCCGTGCGCTTCACGTATTGGCGATCCTCATGTGGATCGGCGGAGTCGCGTTCGTGACCTGCGTGGTGATGCCGTCCATCCGGGAGCATCAAGAGCCCAAGGACAGGCTCGCTGCATTTCATCGCATCGAGGACCGCTTCGCCGGACAGGCGCGCGCTTCTGGGTGCTCCTCGCTGGCGCCAGTGGTTTCTGGATGGTCTATCGCGCCGGACTGTGGGATCGGTTTAGCGATCCCCATTTCTGGTGGATGCATGCCATGGTCGGTATCTGGGCGGTATTCGCCGCGGTGCTGTTCATCATCGAGCCCTTGTTCCTGGATCGACGCATGGCGGCCTCGGGTGAACCGGCGGATTTTGCGCGCATGGAGCAGATGCATCGCGTCCTACTGATGCTTTCGCTGATCACGGTGCTTGGCGCAGTCGCCGGGAGTCATGGGTTATTCTGATCGCACCTGAAGTCGCCTACGTGCAGACCGGAGAGAAACGCGACCGGTCGTGAGCAGTGACGCGAACGCAATCAAAATCGTTCGCGTCCCCGCCGCGGTGCGATACAGGGCGGCTCAGGAAAGAGGTGAACACATGGATGTCATGCATCTGGCGCGATGGGAGGCGTCGAGGGTCTATGCGGTCGGGGACATTCATGGCCGTCTTGATTTGCTGGATGCAATCGAGGACATGATCACCGCCGATATCGCGGCTTCATGCACCGACGAGCCCCTCATTTGCTATCTTGGGGACTATATTGATCGCGGGCCTCACTCAGCCCAAGTCATCGACAGGCTTTGCACCCTATCGCGCGATGGCTCGAAGCGCGTCTTTCTCAAGGGCAACCATGAAGATCGCATGCTGGATTTCCTCGATGCACCAGCGACGAATGGTCCGTCTTGGCTGAAGTTTGGCGGTCGGGAGGCTTTGGAGAGCTATGGCATTGCTGTGCCCGGGGAGCCTGGCGACAGTGACTGGACCAACCTGCGTGACCGCCTCGACCGCGTGCTGCCGGATACCCATCGTGATTTTCTCACTTCCCTCGATCTTGGCATCCACTGGCAAGGCTATTTCCTGGCCCACGCGGGATTGAACCCCGAAAGGGCTGTCTCCGACCAGATGGAGCGAGATCTCATGTGGATCCGGGAGCCTTTTCTGAGCAGCGAAGAAGACTGGGGCTTCAAGGTGGTGCATGGACACGTCATCACCGAGGAGCCCGTATTTCGAACGAACCGCATCGGTATCGATACCGGCGCTTATCAGTCTGGTCGCCTGACC
>VFQN01004759.1_pt1 | contig 17499 bp, 11 predicted proteins | sample 3512371 | NCBI WGS metagenome assembly VFQN01 (sample SAMN10412370, study PRJNA504923) | tailings metagenome | isolation source: Replicate 2 from Balatoc abandoned mine | place: Philippines: Itogon, Benguet | collected 2017-08-28 | reverse complement strand
TGATAAATCTAATTTTTTTTCTTTTCTTTCTTTTGTATTACAGGAGTTAGATGCATTTTTATTAGAAGAATCAAATATAGCGAAAGAGAAGTTAAATCGCTTGCTGAATCAGAGGAAGTTCAGTCTTGAATCTTGGCAGCGAAGCTTTTTCCCCTGGTTATTCAAAACATCTTCCCAAGACGAAGAGCACTCTACTCATCCTCATGTCATCGGAGTAGGAATGCGACGACCATTAAATTTAAAGTTTCCTAAAGATCATATTCTTGGTGAAGAATCTGTGCTTGCTGATGATGAAGAGCATGCCCTCGGGAAAGATAGTCAACTGACACAGCGTATTGAAATGGTTCGATCTCCACTTCGAGCAATAAAATCTGAGGTTTCCTTGAGAAATCCTATTAATAAAGCAGGAAAGAGTAACTTAATCGCTACAAAAGGAGCAAGTCCTTATGTTCGTGTCCCCGAAGATTATGCTTCCTCTGATGCGTCTGCTGTCGATCAGTCTGATCGAGAACTTTAGATGAAATACAAATTAAAGTGGTTGTATAATGGCTACAGATTAAAGTTTTTCTCTTTGTTTTCAGTTAGTTTCTGTTTTTTATTTCTTGTTGAGGTAGATTTGTCGAGGTTTTTCTTCTCCTTTATTGATCATTTGAATAGTTTTAAATTTCTATAAACAGCTCCATGATTTAATGTATAGTATTTGATTTCTCATCTTTTAGCAGTTATTGTTAAGTTAAAATCATCATTTCATCCCACCCTCTTCTCTTTCGTTCCAATTAAAGATTGATTGAATTCCATTACATCACAACAAAACAACTCTACGAGGTACAAACCAACCGTATTTATGAAGCATTTGACCAACCTTGTTTCGCTCCTTAAATTGAATGTGGAACATCATTTCATTTTCTGTGCATCCCTTCTTGCGGAAATATCAAGCCCGTCAAGTTATTCAAGCAAATTCGAAGCTTTGGTTTGGTGGAGCTAAGAATTTATACGAGAATCTTTGATTCGCCGACATTTTATTCGAAATTTTCCTTTATTTGTCTCAGAAACCTCTATTATCAACACTTTTCCGACTGATTGTACAACGACTGTCTGCCCCTCCTTAAAGAATGATTGAGAAGAAAACTCAGAGAATAGTAAAAATTTGAACCTACCTTGACGAAAGTTGATGAACTCATAGCAATTTGATCATTCACAATAACTTTCTTATCTTCTATCAACCTCAGCAGACTGGTTCTACTTATAGATAATCCACCAGAAACTACTGCATCTAACCTTAGGGAATTTTCAATTAAAATCATCTATACATTTTCTAATTAATCGCGAAAAAGGAAAAAATAGTTTTTCTTTGACCTCTTTCTCTTTAGGTTGTACGGTCTCTGCGGCACTGGTAGCCGCACTCATGGAAGTCCCTTTGACGGTGACCGAAGTTAGATAGGAAGGGACGCTAATAGGATCGATTTTCTTTATTTGTAAAATCTTTGCAGTTCCTTTAGCAGGAGGTTTGCTTTTCATTAGATCGTGAACCATGTCAGCGGCGAGGAAAATAAGCCAAACTTTCCTCTGTTTCATATCAATGATATCCCCCACCTACACTAGAAAATGAGAAATTGAAAGCATAAGAACAAATTTTATAACCTCTCCAACAGTCAAATCGAGTAAATCAATTATATTCTCCTTCTCCACTGGTTGGGATAAGGTGACTTCAACGCAACTAATAAGATCCGATTCTACTAATGACATAAGAAGATCTTCCTATAGAATGAGATTTCGTAACTTTTACTATTCTAAGATGATATTTTTCATACCTGTCCAGGCTTTCTGATATCAGCAACAATGGTTTTTCGTCGAAGAGCCCGGGAATACCCGCCAATTGAACGAGATTTATAATGCCTTCCATTGGCATTTAGATGTCGTGATAGATCTTCCACCTCCTTAGAAGAAAGAAATTGAGTGTAATAGAGATCCTGAAAGTCGAAGGAATCTATTTTCTCGATTAATGAAGAAAAAGAATCAGATCTTGAAACTTTTTCCGACTTAACACAAATTCGAAATGAACGCAAGAAATCTGAATCTAACTTCAATCGCTTTACGATGAATGGCTTCTTTCTTGTCGAAGATAGGAAAGATTGGTTCAGATCCAACCATGATAGGGCTAAAAGAGCAAGGAATAATAATTGAAGATAACTCATTCTCAAAAAATGCGCCATCCTTGAAGAATGGGGAATTTGGGATCGTAAAGTCGCACAATTTATCGTTGGTTGGTTGATGAAATCAATTGCGAGATTGGCGGGTTGCTCCACATTTAAGAAAATCCATCTGCTTGTCGCACGTCCTTCTCAAAGAACTTTAGCATCAACCATGGATCAAGAGCAAATTGTTGGAATTCAGCAGTTTATTCATCCTGAGCTCCCTGGAATTTCAGGAGTATTCAAGCAAAGATTTAGTGACTTCATTGTCCGTGAAATAACTCCAAGTCAAGATGTTGTTTACTTAAGTTCTGTTGATGGAAAAGAACTTGAAAGATCTATCTTTGCACCAAAGGAAAAGGAAGAAGTCGCTGTTTCTATTGAGGAAGAAACAACCCCTAAAAGTGCTTCAGAAGTTGCAACCGCTATTGTCGAAGAAATGACTGCAATTTTCCCAGATCCGTCTGTAATCACTGAAGAAGAGAAGAAAAAATGTCACGCTTTTATTGAAGCACATCATTCAAAGTCAGCTGAAGCTCCGTCAGAATTCCTTGGATTCTCGACGAATGATAAAACCATTCGAAGTCAATTACACCAGATTATCAGAAAACATGCTGGTAACTTCCTTGAAACGACTTCAAAACCAGTAGATGGAAATCAAAATTCCAAAAATAATGCTTTTTACCTATTAATCACGCCAAAGAATCGTTCAGCTGCAAGTAACAACAATACTAATACCAGCAACACCAATAACTTTAGTGGACGTAAGAAAAGAAAATTTGACGAATGGCCTAAGGATTGTCCTGATTATCTACAATTTACTGTCATGAAAGAAAACATTGATACAATGAATGCAGTTTATGTTTTATCAAAGCAATTGAAAATGAAGGTTGATAATATCTATTTCAATGGTACCAAGGATAAACGCGGTATTACCACCCAAAAGATGACGATTTATCATCGTAAACCATCTGATTTTAATAAAATTAATACTTTCCCTTTCCCACCTTTCATCAGATGTGGTGATTTCCAATACGTTCAACAACCATGTAAATTAGGACAATTAGCAGGGAATCGTTTTGAATTAGTGATTCGTAAGATTCCATTACATATTACATCAGAAATTGCGAATCATACATTATCTTCTATTGGTAAAGATGGTTTTATAAATTATTTTGGTTTACAAAGATTTGGTAAAGGAGGTTGCCAAAGTCACATTATCGGGAAATATTTACTCCAATCGAATTGGTTACAATGTGTTTCATCATTATTCCATCCATCAGCTATGGATCGTGAAGATATACGTAAAGGTAAGGAGCACTATCAGAATAAAGATTATCAAAGAGCATATGAGGTATTACCATCAACATTAATATCAGAAAGATTAGTATTACAATCATTAATGAAATATCCTGAAGATTATATGAATGCATTTCACAAAATATCTAAAAATATTCGATTAATTTATTTACATGCTTATCAAAGTTATTTATGGAATAAAGTGAGTAGTGAAAGAGTTAAGAAGTATGGGATTAATGTGATAGAAGGTGATTTAGTTGTATTAACACCTAATATTTCTTTAGAGGATATCCCAATTGAAGAACTTGCAGAGGAGGAGTTAGTAGTGGATCAGGTAGTGAGAGAAGACAAAGAAGGTGCTGAGAAAGTGGAAGATCCAACAAAGATGGAAGTTGTTCACAATGAAGGATCTATTAAAAAGAGTGATAAAGGAATTAATGATAATATTCATATTGTAACAAAAGAAGATATTGAACAAAATCGATTCCAAATCTCTGATGTTATTTTACCATTAATTGGTTCTGACATTTTATTCCCTCAAAATGAATTCCATGCAATGTATTTAGATTTACTTCATGCTGATGACTTATCATTGGAAATCTTTCAGAAATGTTTAGTTATCTATCGCTTGAAAGGAGGATATAGAAAGCTTATGGAATATCCTAAGAACTTGGAGTGGGAGTTAAAAGAATACACTCAAGACAATGAAGAGATAAATATCACTGAATTACGTAGTTTCGTTACTCCAGTCGAGAAGAGGAAAGGAAAGGAAGGTGGAGAGAAAGAGGCAGTGGTTGAGACCACAGAAATTGCTTCGAAGGTGGGGGAGGTCAAGTCAGAGGAAGTACAAGTGAAAAAGGCTCTACTTCTTAAGTTTTCGTTGTCTCCTGGATCATATGCGACAATGTTTCTGAGAGAAGTCACTAAAGAATCTACTGAGTTTGATTATCAAACTTTCCTCATGAATCAAAAGTAACCAAACTCTGTAATAATTGAACTCTCTATTCAAATTAATAGAAATCGAATTTTGAAATAGTCGAGTTTCTGTGCAATAATTTCGAATTTTAATTGAGGAAAGATGATCAGCTCAAATCATCTGATTGTTATCGTGTTGTGTATCGTTCTCGTGCTCTTTTTTCTGCATGAACCCTCTTTTGTTGGACGCCGAAGGTTACTCAATGGAAAAGCTTATATTGCAGAGAGCTGGGAAGATGTCCACAGAGGAAAGAAAGTGGAAAACGTTACCTCATACAAAGCTATTGAGATACTCAAAGTAAGAAATAAGTCGTGAAGCATACCATATCTTTCTAATCTTGGAAAATTAGAAATATATCCCCTTGTCTAAGCTGGAGAACGCATCGAGATCTTTCCAATCTTATCATGAAGAGGTGGAAGAGGCAGTGAAGAAGTTCCTCACATCGACTGTCTCCCTGGATACAAGCTCATCTAATCCCTCTCAACCATTGACAGTCAAGGAGAAGGACAATGCTCTTGATCTTTTTGCCTATGGTATTAATCGTTGGTCTCTGGACATCCACGGCAACCGACTGTATAGTCTCGCTCACAAGAAACGACTGAGGGAAGAAATGCAGTCCAACTTCTTCTTCTACGACGATTTATTCCTTAAAGACATGTTTGATGTCGTAGCTGTGACCGGCAAAGAAGATACTGACCTTAACTACCTCAACGACTGGCGTCCGTTGCTCGAACGAATGAACTGCATCATCATTCAACAAGGCGATCCTGATCGACAAATAACTGTCCCTTCGTGGCTGAAGTACCAATTATACAGCAAACGTGAGATAGAGAGAGATCTTGGTCCTGAGAACGCGTGGATGTTCGGATTCAATAGTGACGCTGATGATGACTTATCGGCGATGAACTTCGGGTTATTGGTAGCTGACCGAGACTTTGTTTTCCTTCTCCATCCGAGTGTTCGACCTAAATTTGTCGATGAAAAGGGAGCGATGAACTTTCTTCGCGCACATGCCAACAATCTTCTCAAGCCCTCCGTACTCACTTACTACCAGGAAGACACCGACCCTTATCACCACGAAAGCGACTTTGTCAGAGGAACTCCATACTCTTTGAGAGAAGGTTTTGTTACTGCACTGAGTTACGGTAGTGTGGACCTTGTTTCACAAGACAAGGAGAGAGATGCAATATCCACATTACTCAAAGCTACCTTAGACCCTCTTCATACTACTCGTCCGAGCAAGTTGCGTGGAGCAGAAAGACGGGCCAACAATGAATTACAGAGCACTGTGGAGAGCGTGACAATCGCTAAAGGAGTCATGTTCTCATTATCCCTGAGGAACGTTGCGATCAATCGAAGGGTTATTGGATCTATCTTCTATCTCCTTCACAGTCTCTCTCAGAAGACTGGTTATGAAGTAGGAAGTACGTATTACAATATTTTGAAGGGATGGATACTTAAGGCTGTCCTTGATAACATGAACCTTGGCGTCAAACACTTTGATGCCAGCTCCTTCCTAACCTTGAGTAAGTCCGCAGCTTCCTCTGTCAAATCCTTCGAGCAAGACATGCGACGTGACGTGCTCTGGCAAGAGAAGGCAGAAGACATCATTCGCTGTTTGAGTAATCGTGTAGAGCTCTCATTGAGTGATCGAGAGAGAAAGAAGGGGTTTTCTCTCGGCAGTAAGTACGAGGATGTACTTAACCAGCTAAAAGACGTGTTCTCTGAAACACCTTTCTGGCAAGATTTCCATCATCAATTAATGTCAATGCATCGGAAGTGGAGCGAGTGGCACTATCACTTTAATGACTTCAGGACACGTCTGAATCCTGTCGTTAAGCAAAGTGACATTACACCTACGACTGACCACCAGTGTGCCTCTCTCGGCTTAGTGCGGAACGAATCAACATTACTGGATGTGTGGCTACGATATAACAATCGTCACTTTGGTTCTGACGTCTTTGTACTCTGTCATTATTTCGATAGCGTGGATTACAATCTCTTATACCCTGAGATTGATGGCATGCGAAAGCGAGGTTATCACTTTCATGATTTAAATATCTTCGATGACAACGGTTTCCCTCTATTTTTCCAAATCCAGAGTGTTGACTTATATCACCGTCGCCTTCTTCGTCTAGGCTTTAAATGTGTCATATTCTCTGATATTGATGAGATCATTATTGCCGATCCCGAGAGATTCCCTCAAGGCTTACGGCAGTACTTGTCTCACTTCGTGTTTAATGTGTCACATGTCGAGAGTTATCGAGCAATAGGGAAGATGATCGCGCACATCTATGAGACAGAGAATGGACATAGTGCGAAGGACAGTGACATCATTGAGAAGGATATTGACTGGTCAAAGCCCCTTTTGAGTCAGCGCAGCTACTGGGGATCAATCCCTCAGTACAATAAACCAGTATTAACAACGGTTCCAACCCGCCGTAAGCCGGGATTTCACAACTTTTATTATCCCGCGAAGGTTGAAGTAGATAACAGCCTCTACCTCCTCCATCTTAGGGAGATTGATCATGACTTCTGCATGGAACGAGAAGCACAGAAAGCTGAAGTTGCAAGGCAAGGACCTCAAAGTCAGATAGACGGACTTCTTAGTGTGCATCTCATCTACTATGACAAGAGGAAGGCATCAGGGGAGTTATGTCAGTACGGTCAAAGTGTTTATCTGAAGAAACAGAGTAGAGCACTCGACAACACCGGTAGAATCCGTTTGGATAAGATGGAAGAAAAATGGAAAGGTGTAATTGTTTGATAAGAATGTTTGAAACTACTGTCAGAGTAGTTTGGGGAATGTTTATGATGTTCATAGTTGATTGTTTAGTTGTTTCTTTATCGTGGAGTTGTTTCATTTCTTCCTTCTTTGGAATGAAACTTCTCTTCTTTTCTCTCCTAACCTCTAAATTTCGCAAATGTTCACGATTCTAATTGTTTGAAGAAACAATTAGAATCATCTACGGAAGTATTATCAAATGCTACTTCATTCCATCAAAGAATAGTGAAGTGGAGAAGATACATAACTTCATAATTTTTATTATTTGTATGTTTTAAAGGAAAATAAAATCATTCAATGACTACAACAAATATTTATTATATAAAATCATGTGAGAGTCAATTATTTATTATCTATTTTAATACCTCGACTTCTTCTTTCTATAAGGCGAGCAACCACAGGTTAACGAAGCTATTCCTTGCAATAGAAATATACAAATAAAAATCACAGAAAATCAAATACCAATCAATCAATAACAAAGCGAACACGTTTGTTCATGCATGAATAATTATTAATGAACTCTCTCTTTCTCTGCTTTTTAATTGGTCACTGATTTAGGAGTAATACGAACAATGACCTTCTCTCCATCAGCTAGTAAAGCTTTATTCGCATAAACACCAACAATATTCTCTGTTACTTGTTTGGAGAAGACTTTTCCTTTAGGAAGTAAAGTGACATCATACCCCTCCGGATATTGATACTTCACACTCGCAAAGATCTCTGTTGGTTCTTTAATAGCAGTATTAGCAAGATAAATCAACTCAAAGGATCTTGTTTGAGGATTAAAATGCATACGTTCAGTACGTCCTGATACCTTTTGTGCATAGGTACGTGCCATTTTCTTACTAGCTAATGGATTAATTTCACCGTTATCATTCCAGAATAAATGTTCACCATAACCTGTCTTACATGACCCAAACTCTGCTGCCTGTGAATTTGAATTTAAAGATGCTTCTGTTTCACGACAGAAGGTTTTATACTCCCAGATCATCCATGATAAGAGGTATTCATCGGCTACATTAGCTGCTTTGACGAATAAATCATTCTCAATGTCGTCATCATTCGTTGGTCTTTCAAACTCGGTTAACATACTAGCAGTTTGCAAACGGGCAGCATCGGCTTCACGGGTTTTAAAGTAGTGGTGTACGGTGTATTGTGGTGGTTCATAGAAGTGATAGGCAAAGATTGATTGAGTGGCAGCATTGACGTCAGATCCTGGTGCATGAGAGAAACCTGCAGCAATTGGATCATCCCAAGTAACAGCAGCAAACGCAATTAATGATTCCGTATCAATTTTACGAATATTATCAGTAATGTAGTCGTATGCTGGTTGAAGGTTCTCACGATCAGCGACTGAAGGGATTAATAGTTTAGGTTCACTAAAGATATCACCAGCCCATGGTTCATTAATTAATTCATAACCAATAACTGATTGCTCATTTTTAAATTCTTTTGCAACAGTCTCCCAAAAGCGTGACCAGTACTGTAAAGTAGAGCCTGTAGTGGTAATATTATTATAAAGGTTTTGGAAGATGGAACTAGCAGAACGAGTATTATAATATTGTGGCCAGTTATGTTTTGCACAATCTTGACGTGTTGGATAGCCGTCAGTTGCGATATCAGTAAAGATATCATCGATGGGTGCAGGGAAGTCTTGTGCTTTAGGGATGGCAGCATAGTCAGGGATACCTTCACCACATGTCTTCTCGGAAATAACATCTTGATGCATATCTAATAATGTATAAATACCATATTTACTTGCTTGATGGGTAATTAATTTTAATTCATCGAAGTAAGTTTGATTGAATTGACCTTCTTTAGGTTCTGCACCTACCCACATTGCACCAAGACGGTAAACATTGACACCAATATCAGCAAGATATTGATGGTCTTTATCGACAAGGGAAACATCAATATCAAATTCAGAAGTTAATGGAACATATGGAAAACCCTTCACGATTGCATTGACACCATGAAAGAAAATTTGACGACCTGTATCCTTCTCAACGAAATGTCTCTTGCCATTTTCCTCAAATTGAGTCAATTGTACCTTGGAAAGGGCATTGGCGACAGAGAAAAGAGCAACGATAAGTGAAATGAAGAGCATTCCAGTAAGAAATCTTCGACGAGAACGATGAATTGATTGAATTGGACTCCTTGAAGTTTCTACTTCTCAAAAAGTCGCATCTCCCTATGAAAGAAATCATATTTTAAGAATTTGAATAAATCGATAAATCTGTGTTGTCATTGCAAGAAAAGCATTCAAAAGAGTGAAACCGTCTCAATCAATCTTCATCTACACACGCTGTTCTGAGCCGATTATTACCTTTAAATTCAGATTTTAAGGATTTTTATTGATGCATAGATCGTTTTACCTATTCTTTTGAATTCTATTCGGTGTGAAAGAAGGTACTAGGATCAAATAGTGAGAGGGGATCTGTTGAGCTTAAAGAATTGAATTTGAACAAAAAAGATCGAAGAACGCAATGGACGGATCACCATCACGAAGTAAAGCTGCAAACTCAAATGGTCTCAGGAGTAGTAGTCAAGGAAAACTTCAAGGCCATAAGAAATTGCCGCCTTTAGAAGGTAAGAGAAGACTGCCTTATCCTCACCACCCGTCATTCTCGATTTGCCCTCGTCCGCGCTCCTATAGATGTCCCCTCTACTCAATTAGCAACTAATCTAAATACGACGAAGTCTCTCTCAGTAAGATCTTTCGAACTCTTTTCATTCTTCAGTTGTTAAACTTCTTTCTCCTGGCAGAGTAAAAGAGATTTAGTCGAAGCACTTCGAAGAACAAATCCAGCAAGTGTAAATACTGCACCACAAATCTTTTGGGATGTTGAAGGTGCTTTAAAAACAGTAAGTTCTCCCAACCATTATATTCTCTCTTTCCCTCCACTTACACTGATCTCCTAGACAATGATCGATGATTCTGATGTAAAACAACAAATGAATATCGTAGAAAATGGTGTCAATTATTCTGTCAAACGTTATAATGATTTAAAAATCTTAAATGAACGTTTAGTGAAGACATTAAAATCACGTTTAGATGAATTAGAACAACAAAAGAAATCCTTCGAAGAACTTGTTGCTATGAAAAATGCGACCACGGAAGAAGGAATGAGAATAGAAAAATTACAAAAAGAAACCGATGATATAACCAATTCTATATCAGAGAAAACTCATTATAGTCGTAAATTAGATCATATGTTACAAAGATTAAAGAAAAATCAATTAAAATTTGATGCACATATGGTTGGTATGGAAGATACTATGAGATCAATACAAAAAGATTGTGCTGATGTTGTCTTAATGAGACGTGGTTTAGATGCTGGTTTAGCGAAAGCTACACTCGTCTACGAGGAGACGAAGTTATCATTACAGGCATCAAGGAAAGATCGTGAAATATTATTAGATCAAAGGAAACATGAATATAAGAATGCCAAAGCATTATATCATTGGTTAAAAGAACGTGAAAGAATGAAAATTGAATTAGGTATTGAATTACGTGGTGATTTAACGGTTGAAGAAGAAAAATTCTTAAAATCACAAATTGATGAAAAAATGGAAAAAACGAAATCATTACAAAAGTAAGTCAAAATACAGACACATCAGAGTTCACAGTTGTTGATTCTCCTTTCTCCTTCATAGAGCGTCAGAAGAAGGATTACGTAAACTACAAGCGATGGAAGAAGCTTTCACTAAATTAAAACAAGTGACAGGTGTGAAGAATGTTGAAGAAATGCATGAAAAATTCTCAACACAAAAGAGTAATAAACTGCAATTAGAATTAGAAGTTAAAGATGCTGAACATCGTTTAGCAACTGCTAAGAAAGCATTTCAAAAACTTGAAACAACTTTCCAAGAGTTAAAATCATCTGGTTCAGGTGTAGCAGAATTAAATCGTGATAATATTAATCGATTAGAAGAATTATATTCGGAAGCAAGAAATGATCAGAAGTCGATTAGAGCTGATTCTGATCGTATTTCTACTGTATTGGTAAGAGGTTTTTTGATCTGCTTATGAGATGTAATGATGGTTATGATTGTTTTTCTTATAGCTTGGATTACATCAAGGATCTACAGGATTGTTACAACGTGTTCAACCATATCAATATCTGACTGAAGGAGGTGTCTTTGAACTCACTCAACTCGGTGAAGAGACATCACCTTGGAGTGAGACAGTTGATGCTCTGACTACAGCAGAACATGTAAGAATCAACCACTAACGCCTTATTCTAATGATTTAAATACCATTAAAACCTCTATAGATCTTATCAAAGATGATGGAAGCGATTGCAGGAGATAATGCTACACCTAGTCCTGGTGGCTATGATGAAGAGGATGACGCAGATTCTATCTATTCCAGAGAATCCGCATCTCTCGAGACACAAGAAGAGGCACCCGATCCACAATATAACATTCGCATTCGATCTCACCGCTACTTCCGTGAGACAGAGACTGACGAGGACAATATCATGGGCAATGACGATAATGACCATGCGATCCTAGATAGAGAGTCGAAGGAGTCAGGTGATGTAATTATGGATGATGGAGTAGTGCTATCGCGTGTGTCAGTGAAGAAAGGAAGTAGTCGAGTGACATTAGATGCAAAGAGGAAAGAAGAATTAGCACAACGAAGAAAAAGATTACAAGATCGTATGGAGAATAAAGGAAAAGATGCTAGTTCCATGGCAGATGATCCGAATATTGGATTAACAGCGAAGTTAAAGGAACAAAGGAAATATGCAGAAAAGTATGTTGTTTTCTTCTTCATCGTCGTCGTGTTGCTTATCATGTAATCTCTTTCTTCTATTTTATTAGGCTTTGTACAACGAAATCTGTCCCGACTTTACCTGAAGGAGTGACACTGAGAGATGATCCGATGGCTAAGACGAATGCATTCTTGAAGACACTGCCACGTCTTGATTAAGGAAGTAGAAGTTTCCCTTGGTCTACTCTCATTGATTTTATTTTTCGGTTGTTTGATAATATGTGTGTGTATTTCCTCTCATTTTTCTTTTTTATATTAAAGTAAATCATCTATCTTCTTAAAAGTTCGTCATTTTACAGTTTCCTGTTCTCAACCGGAGCCCCACAAACATTCTAAAGGTTACCACTACTATCTGATGCTTTTTGAGCTACATTACCGAGCTTTCTTCCAGCACGCGAGATTTAAATGAAACTTCTACTAGTATTTGTGAAGAAGCAGCCATTGCTACTTCCGTCTTTTCAAGAAACTGGATTAAGAATTTTATGAACGCGACTTCAACTCGACTTTCAGCTCATACTGACCGAAGAAGAGGATGATTGATTGAAACCGAAGAAAGTGTTGACTGCTGTCATGAGCCCTGACGATGAAGCTGATTTTACCTCATAAACCCTTAATTTCTTCGGATAACTCGATGATTCTTCATCCTCAATACGGTTCTCTGGTTCTTCTTCTATGTAAGATTGCAGTGTTTCATCACTGTTCCAATTATCACCAAGTGCAACCTGAAACCCTTGAGATAAGACTGATTTCTTCAAGATTGGAGTGGTGGAGGATCGTTGAGTGTTATTACTGTTGCTGGGGCTAACAAATTGTTGGTTCGAAGTGGTTTTTTGGGCAGAGGAAACTATCAAATTTCTTTTCTCAGAGGCAACTTTGACAGCAAAGAGATTAATTGGAATATCTTCACGAATTCTCCATTCTAATGCCATCACTGGTACAGGGCCTCGAGGACGAACAAAGACACTGTAAGTTAGCTTCGTTTTATATTTATACGTAACCTCCTTTGTCACAGAATTTACCTCTGAAACACGAGAATGGTATCGCAGAATCCAACTGCCATCAAAAGAATCGAACATTCTGGATTCGATGAGTTTGAAATTCACTTTCCATGGTGTTGTGTTGATATTTTCTTCAACTTGTTGAAGATCTCGTTCCTCAGTCATATCCATGATTAAAGACGCGCGAAAGTCAAATCCAATAATCTTTTGAGCTCCCTCTTGGAACAAACGAGTTGTTCCTGGTGGAGCAGGAACGAGGGTTGATTTAACGAGATTTGGCACATGTGTGGCGAGGTTGTTGTAATCTGTGAGAATAGACCAAACATTCTCCATTGAGCTATCGATGATAGTGCTTGCTGTAATTCGACGGGTGTTCATACTTGGAGCTTCGATTATTACATCAGTTGCTTGTTTCCCTAGCTAAGCGCGATAGCATCAGAACGATGTTTCATCAGACTAAAAATCTCAAGACTTACCTTACTATATTGGCTAATCGGGATCGATTTATCTCGTATCATAGAAAGATAATTCAACCTTCGAACGATCTCAAGTGAATACTGAGTTGTCTGATAACAATTTCTCCCATCGATTCTGAATGTCTGAACTCTTACAACACAGTACAAGCAACTCAAGAGAAAGATAAGGGCTGTGAGCTCCATAGAGAAGGAATATCCTGTCGAGAATAAGGTTGAAAGCTTTGATATTCGAACAATGTTTGATGACTAATCAGTTAAGATTGATGACGCAATTTTCCCCTTATCTCCTTTATCGAGCGAGAAACGAAACTGCGAAAATTCAAAAAAGAAGATTTCCACTATTTTTTTTTCTTCTTCTTTTCTGGAAATTTCGAAGGAATTTTAAGATGGTTGGTTGGTGGGAAATGTGGGAGGCAGAGACTACTGAACTGAGTTCGTTAGAAAAATTTCACACACAATTGATAAGAGACGTTTTACTAGTTTAGTTGAGTCAGTTTATCAGATCATCACAAAGGAACTCGGGAAGGATGATGGACTTTGATTATCGTGCAAAAAGGTTAGAAAATGAACAAAAGAAAATGAAAGAAGCAGCGAAAAGAAAATTACAACAAGAAAAATTACAATTAGAGAAACAACAAGAAAGAGAAAGAGAATTAGCAGAACATCGACAAAAGCAAGAAGAATTAAAAGAAAAAATAAGATTAGAACAAGAAATGATAGAATTACATGAAGCTCAATTAACAAATGGTATTACATACCAAAAACAATTTCAACAATTTTATGAAATACAAACGAATGAGACTGAAATAGGCGATAAGATTACATTATCAGAAGATTGCTTAGTTGAATTAACAAATTTAGATGTTTTTCAAAAGTCATCTGCTGTGAATTTTCAATTAGAAATTTTTTATCGCCTCGTCAGTCAATCTTCCTCGGCTAACACTTCAGTGAGAAGAATGATCACTTATTGCGGTATTAATGAATTTACAGCTCCAAAGGAAACCATTGGTTTATCCCCGAAGATTGTAGATACAATTCGCCTTCATAGTGGTTTCAATGACGTGGAGAGTGAAGAACAATACTTTAACCCTTTCACACCTCCCTTCCCTACCACTCAAACATCAAATCACTCCAACACTTTGAAACCAACCACAACTACGCCTTCACCCTCGGAGAATATCCTCTCTAATACTCCTATTCAAATTATTTCAATTCAGTTAAGATATATGAAGTTACCTAAATGCACTTATATTAAATTAAAACCTAAATTCCACGATTTTTATCACATTGAAGCAGTGAAAAGATGTTTAGAAGAGAATTTATCATTTCATACATCCATTACATTGAATGATCTTCTATTGATTAAATATCGTGGTGATGAATTTCCTTTGTTAGTGACGGATGTGAAGCCTGAACGATATGGTTCATTACTCAATACGGATGTGGAAGTTGATTTTGACTATTCTGAAGAATACGAACAAAAGAAAAAAGAAGAACAAGCTAAGAATGTCGCAGCCCCAATAGAACCATTGCCCTCATCTCTCACTACTTCAGTGGGACAAAAACTAGGAAGCAGTGAGACGGCCTCTGAGCCAATGGCAGTAGCGGCGGATAACGAGGAGTTGTGGACTCTACTCAAATCTGCTACCATGAAAGAAGAACCTTTAATAACAGGAGAGAACAAGAACAGTTATCTTCAAGCAAAGTTTAAACTAATGAACGGCAAAAGTTTGATGAGAAAATTCTTATATGATGAGACATTACTAGATATTTACACCTATGTTATACAAGAACTTCAAAAGCAGAATGGTATAAAAGATCACGAAGTACCGTCATTACAATTATCAATTTCAAATCCTACAAAAACTTTTCTTATTAATGATATAGCTTCCTTGACACGAACTCTTAACGAATTAGAATTGAATGTTAAGAGTCAGTTATTCTTTGTCAGTCTACATTAATAATAAAGATGATTTGTCACTAAGAGATCGATTTTCCTTTTTTTTCCTTCTTAGTGATATGAACAGATTATATAGACAACTGTCATTTGATGCATAATGTATAAATAAAAGTATAATAAAAATAAGGGGAGATCAAAAACATTAAAAGAATGTCTTTGTTAACAATTCTTTTTAATCATTTCGATCAATCAAAACTTACTTTCATTCTTAAGATATCGATAATAACTTCGAATGCATCCTTCTCAATAGGTTTAAATGTCTTCTTCTTTGTGATAATCTCTTCCGGGAGATGACTATACTGCAAACGATTTCCAATTTCAGCAATCGTTTCTAACTTTCCTTGAATGAAATTAGGATTTTCAGAATATTTCATAAGAAGTTTATAATTGTTTTCTAATGTCTGTGTCATGAATCGTTCTCTGGAATAATATAATACAGAGTTATACGCATTAGCTCGATTAATCCAATGGTAAGGCCATTGAAAGTGGGCTGATTCAAGTTGAAAGACAATTGGAATGCATCCAGATAAATATGCATCAAAGAAAGCTTTACGGGTTGGAAAATCACCTCCTGGTGTGAAACAAAATTGACAATCGTTATAAAGATTTACTGATTGTATTTTGCTTGACTTGCTACGAAGGGTCACAATTTGCGATGAAGAAACATTACTGAGATGGAAGTAATCGACATTGGAACTATGGCTCGGTAATTGGGTGAAATAACAATCCTTAGAATACTTTTCACAGAATTCAATTAATTTCTTTCTTAATGCTTTCTGCTTCTTTGCGGTTACTTCTGGACTACCAAGATAACAAAACGGGTATTTCCGACTCTCATTCTTTTGTTTCCATGGTAAATTGGTCGCTTTAGATTCAATTGTATGATAATTAGATGGGAAGGGAACAGAAATCCAATTTTTCGATAAGTGAGGTAGCTTCTTTAGCTCAGGATAAAGAAGGTGGGTATAATAATCAATACTAAACTTCACACAATTTATACATTCCTCAAAGATACTTTGACAATCTTCATTTAGAAAGTGAAGCATCATATGATTAATAGAAAGTATTAGAATATGATCTGAACCAGCACGTCTTTGATAATATTTTGATTGTTTTAATACATTTAAAACTTGAGGTAACTTCGTACAGTTCGTCGGAATTAGAGCACCGTCATCCTCACGAGTACTTGAACACATTCCTAATACCGACAAAAATAATGGTTAGAAAATGATGACCGTGAAAGATATGAAGAATCCAAATTTCGAGAAAATGAAAAATAGATAAGCACTCGATCTTTTTTTTTTTTCATTTCAACAAAACTTGGATCCAACTATGAAATGAAAATATCAAAGATTCACTTACCAATATCATAAGGAATGAAAAAATGAGTTGCCTTTTCAGGATCTGTTGTGTAGTAAGGTGAATGTTTTAACCTTCGTATTAATAATTGATAGAGTGAATATTGATGAGTATGGAATAACGATTTCTCTTCATTGATCAACTTTCCTTGAAAATGATTACTTGAAAAATGTTGATCAAAAGATAAACGATGATGTTGAAAGTTTTGTGGCCAGCAATTCGTTAAGTTTTCTGGCCAGTCGTAAACATAAATTTGAATACTTTCTGATTCCTCCAAAATCTTTTCACTCCATAAATCTTGGAATTGAGGAAAATAAGAAACCGTGAGAACCAAGACAGTGAAAACGATAGGCACTACAACTATCGAAATGACACCAATCTTGTCCATGATCTAGCAACTATTGCGACCTCTCTCAAAACAACCCTTGATACAGTAGATTTGAGTCGACTTTCCCCTTCACGAAAGAAGAAATTGCACAATTGTTTGGTTAATCATCTCAAAGTAATTGATAGGATAGAATGTGCTCTAAACACATTATTTTTGCTGAAGCTGAACAGTATTCCATGGTTCCAAATAAAATAAAAAGTTTTCAAATTCCAATTTAATTTAATTTAATTTAATCAATCCCCAACTCAATCTATCCTATGCGATGTTGAGAGTATGACTGACTAAG
>VFQN01004758.1_pt1 | contig 17501 bp, 14 predicted proteins | sample 3512371 | NCBI WGS metagenome assembly VFQN01 (sample SAMN10412370, study PRJNA504923) | tailings metagenome | isolation source: Replicate 2 from Balatoc abandoned mine | place: Philippines: Itogon, Benguet | collected 2017-08-28 | reverse complement strand
AGGGAGAGATGGCCGAGTGGCTGAAGGCGCACGCTTGGAAATCCACCTGGCCGTGCGCGACGGCGTGCTCTCGATTGCGATAACCGTGACGGATTCAGACGCTTAGCGGAAATCGCGTCACGAGCATCGATCCCCGTAAACCACTGTACTTCTCGCGAAATCGATCGGGCCACGTCACGGTTGCGTCACGGTCGGCGATGGATTTGGCGGGTCTGTCTTGTCGACGGTGTAGGCACCCTCACCAGCCTCGATCCCTTTTCTGGCGCGTTCGTACGCCCAACTCGGGATCTGTGGGCACGCCCGATTGAGTTTCTCCTTCTGGTGCGCCAGATCCTTGAGTCGCTCCGTAAGCACCTGCTCTGAGAGCCCGCTCCAGCAGTCCACAGTCCAGAAGATTCGCGCCTCGCCGTTCAGCGCATCGTAGTTGTTGCCGGCGCTCAGATGAACCGCGGACTTCTCGTTCGGATTCAAGAACGTTTGAATCGCCGCCAGTCCCGCCGCGACAATGGAAAGGATGCCCGCAATCGTTCGTACCCAAAGACTTGCCGCGAACGTCGACAGGGCGAAGGCACCAGCGAGCCCTGCCAGCACTGCATTCGGAATGCCGATGCCCAAGTGGAACTTGGACCAGAACTCCGCTGCTGCGAAATGTCCCTTGGCAGAGAAGAGTGCCGCTTCCTCGAGGCGCTTCGCCTCCTTGACGATCTCTTGAATCGTCTTCGGGGGCGTCACCTCTCCCGTCGCCGCAACTTGGGTTGGATCAGCCATACGCAGGGAAATAGTCTCCGAAGATGAGACGCCACGTCTCGATGGCCTCCCGGTGGTGTTCCCGCCTTGCCTGATCTTCTGCCCGGATGGCTCGGTCGAACGCAGTTTGGAATCTCGTCGCCGCCGCCTGCACCTTTTCCGGAGTGTTGAGGTACTGACCTACATCGTCGCCATAACCCGCGGGATCTGGATTCTGCTGCTGAACCAAGGTTCGACATTTGTCGAAGACGTAGCGGGCGCCAGATGAAAAGTCGTCTATGCGGACACCAGAGAGCGCCTGCAACACGAGCACTTCGAGATGGAATGAGCGCAGGTGACTGCCAGATGCTCGGTTCCACGCCTTGAGCATCTTGATGAGCGGCACGAGCATGCCGTTCTGCTGGGCATTTGCTTGCGCGAGAATCGAGACGTGAGCCTTCGGGTCGGTCGACAGCCAACGCTGCGTGATCGAGTTCGGAATCAGGTACCCGCCGCCTTGGCGACGCACGCCAGGCACAACGTCTACCACAAAATCATCGAAGCGAATCGTGACGGCCTGGCCATTCCTGCCGATGTCTGGCGTCCTAGTGTAAGTCTTCCTCAATGTGCGCTTTACAAGATCCAAGAGGCCCGCAGGGCCTCCGTTCGCATCGTGGTAGTGGTGAAAGTACTTTGCTGTTAAGACCACGAAGATGTCGATATCGGCTTCTTTCAAAGGAGCGATCATCGTGTTCCGTGAATAGGAGCCTGTCAGAAATGAGTCCTCAATATCGAGACCATTCGCCAGCACGTCTCGGACGTTCTTTTGCCGAATCGAGACGGTCGTGGCCTGAAGACCGGTGATCTCAAGGCTGGCCTTGAACTGCTGAAACGCCTGATTGATCGTTGTCGCCATTCGGTGATCCGTGCAGCAGTATCACGCGCCAATATGCGCGATAGTCCCAGCTTCCTCGCTACCAAGGTGCGTCAATGATAGGAGCCGCCTGTACCCCTCGTCGTAGGTCGGCGGTGGAAACAGCGAGTGCGGAGACAGGAGCGCACCATCGCCGAGCCATCTGAAGGCGTCCGCCAAGTGTACTCGGATAGTTCCAACGACCATCGGAGTAAGGTCGGTGTCCGCCACTGTGTTGATCACCCTTCGGCGCAGCAGGACTGCGTGTTGAGCGTGTGGCCTAAGATAGAGCGACGGCGCGGCCACTCGCAGGTCGATCAGTTGCGCAGCGTCGCTCTCGTATAAACCCGGCTTCCGTGGGACGTGAGTAAGCGCACCGGCCTGAACGAGCAAGACATAGGCGTACGGATTCTGGTCAATGCGTTCGGACCGGCGCTCGAAATGCAGGTACTGCCCTTTGTCTCCTACGACAACCGCTCTGTAGCAGGCGAACCATAGCGCGATCCACACATTGTCAACCAGATCGAGCCACTTTGTTCGAATGCCGTAGTGCTGCAGCAGCGGATCTCTCGCGTAGTTGGGGGTTGCCGAGATGAATGCCTGTGACGCCCCGATGCTGGTGCGAACTTTATTGAACAGGCGATCGCGCCGCCCCTTCAGATTTGCGCTCGTGACGCCACGATACAAGCTGGGCTGAAGCGAGTCGTAGAGTCGGTGCTGACCCCTGAACAAAACTGGACCACTCGCTCCGTCTGCGAACTTTAGGTAGCCTGCCGCTCGATTGAGCCCGTGCTGTGTTGCAACGTCTAGGACATCGCGACCACTTTGTTCATCACGGAGCCAGCGGGCGCCGTCGGCGGTAAGCTTAGACAGCCGACTCATTTCGAGGGGCCGCCTTCCGCTCGCGCGCCTAGTACCGATCGCGATGCGATTAGCTCCGTCTGACTGAACGTTCGCGACCTCACGCGAACCTCTCGTACACATGCTCGAACAGCCGCGAGCACTTCGCGGCGTACACCTCTGGCGTGTACGCGCGCGGCAGGCCGTCATCCAGGGTGTCCTCGATCACGAGCTTCACGCGGGCGCGGGCCTGGGCCTTCTGGCGCCAGTTCAGGACCATCGCCTCACGGACGCGTTCGAGGATGTGCCGGGCGACCTTCTTCACTTCCTCGCGTTCCTCGGCGGTCAGATCTGGTCCCGGCCGCGTGAGAAGGTCGAACACCGTCAGCTCGTCCTCTGATAGCTGCTCCCGAACGTGGCGCTGCTGCTCGTCCGTCAACGTGCGCGTCAGAGCGAGGAGTTGATTAAACAGGTCGTCGATGTTCCGGCTGCCGCTGTTGTACTCCTCGATCAGCTCCTCGAACTTGGCGAGGTAGTCCACGCGCGTCGGGTTGGCCTGGACCATCTTCTCCAACTGCGTGCGGACGGCCAGTTTGAGGCGCTCAAGTTCGACGTTCTTGTGCGCGGTCTGCTTGAACCGTTTGGCCAGCGCCTCGAAGTCGATCGCCGAGATGTCGATCGGGCCTGGCGACGGGCCCTCGCGGACGACGGGAATCCGAAAGCCCTCGGCCTCAATCGAGGCATCGAGCAGCGCGGTGATGCCGGACATCACGGTCGAGATGTCCGGCGGCTCAGGGTTGGTGCGCAGGCGGATCTCGTCGCCGATGGATGCGAGGCAGCCGACGCGGGCAGCGAACTCCGCGACGACCGGATCCGGCTTCACGGCCTGGTAGAGTGCGTGGACCAGCCGCTCGTGGGCGAGGAAGTCCTTCCGAACCGGATCGGGCGCGATCAGGCTGTTGACGGCGTCAGCCAGCGCCTGCAGCCGGCTCATGTTCCCACCCGGCAGCGCGACGATAGCCGGGATGTCCACGTCGTGGTCTTTGCAGAACGCGACGGCGGCATCGACGGCCTTCCGGAGTTCCTCGACCAGCTCGGTCTTGTCGCGCACGGGCGTGGAGCCGCCCGTCCCCTTGCCGTAGATGGCGAGCGCCTTCTCCAGCGAGGCGAAGACGTTGGCGTAGTCGACGATGAGGCCGCTATGCTTGCCGGGGAACACGCGGTTGGCACGTGCCACGGTCTGCATCAGAGTGTGGTTCCTCATCGGCTTGTCGAGGTAGATCGTCGAGCAACTCGGCGCGTCGAACCCGGTGAGCCACATGGCGCAGACGAACACCAGCCGCAACGGGTCGACCGAATCCTTGAACCGGTCGTCGAGCGCCTCGTCATTCATCCGCTTGCGGTGCGGCGCGATGTCGAGACCGAGCGCGCGCATCTGCTCGATCTCGTTCTGCGCTGGCGACACGATCAGCGCCATGTCCGTGGTCGTCAGGACACGAAACCGGTCTTCCAACTCAGCAACAGCCGCCGCATCGAGCTTCGACGTGTAGAGGCGCGCCTTCTCCAGCGCCTGCTCGACCCGCGTGCGCTCGGCCTGCCAGCAGGTGCGCACCTTGTCGTGCATCCGCAGGGCCGTGGCCTTGTCGATGGAGACGACCATAGCCTTGCCCTGGAAGCCGCGACCGAGGAAGTGCTGGACGATGTCTTTAGCGATGGCGTCCAGCCGGTCGTCGCGCGTGATCAGGTGGTACTGCCTGCCCAGCTCGCGTTCCAGCCGCTGCTCCTGCGCCTCGTCCAGATCCGCAGCTTCGATGACGGCGTACATGTCGTCGTTGAAGTGCGGATTCTTGAGCCGAAGCTCGGGCGTCCGGTTCTCGTAGAACAGGCGAACCGTCGCGCCATCCTCGACGGACTGCTGGAAGTCGTAGATCGAAACGTAGTCGCCGAAGACCTCGCGCGTCCGCTCCTCACCGGCGATGAGGGGCGTGCCAGTGAACGCGATGAAGAGCGCGTTGGGCAACGCCGACCGCATGTTGAGCGCAAGCGTGTCGTATTGGCTGCGGTGCGCCTCGTCGGTGAGCACGACGATATCGCGGCGATCGGAGAGCTGGTCCGCGGTCTGGAACTTCTGGATCAGCGTGAAGACGTAGCGGTGATTCTCGGTGAGGAGCTGCCGCAGATGCGCGCCGCTTCCGGCGTGCGACGTCTTGCTGTCGGCCTCGGACACTGCGCCCGTCTCCTTGAACGTGCGAGCAATCTGGTCGTCCAGCTCGGCGCGGTCGGTGACGACGACGAACGTCCAGTTGCCCGGAACGCGCCGCAGGACCTTTTGCGCGAAGAACACCATCGACAGGCTCTTTCCAGAGCCCTGCGTCTGCCAGAACACGCCCGCGCGCCCGTGACCGGCGCTGCGTGCCTGAAGCATCGAGACGATCGCGTTGTTGACGCCGAGGAACTGATGGTTCTGGGCAAGGATCTTCACGTAGCCGCTCTTGTGCTCGGAGAAGATCGTGAAGTTCTCCAGCAGGTCGAGCAGGCGGCCTCGCTCGGTCACGCCACGCAGCATCACTTCGAGCGACACGCGTCGAGGTTCGTCTTCGCGCTCGATTCGCTTCCACTCGAAGAAGCGTTCCCAATCCGCCGTGAGCGACCCGACGCGGCTCTCGGTGCCGTTCGACGCGATGAGCAACGCGTTGTACCAGAACAGAGGCGGCACGCCGTTCTGTTCGTGCTTGTAGCTGGTGACGTTGTCGTCGAACGCCTGTTTCGCCGGCACGCCGGGCTTCTTCAGCTCGATGACGACGAGCGGCAGACCGTTGACGAAGCCGACGAGGTCCGGCCGGCAGGTGTAGAGCGCACCGGTAACGCTGAACTGGCTGACGAACAGGAAGTCGTTGTTCGTGGGCTCCTGCCAGTCGATGACACGGACCCGTGCTTCGCGTTGCCCGCCGTGCTCGCGGTCGGGAATCGAGACGCGCGCGCCTTCCTTCAGAAGCGCGTAGGTCTCGCGGTTCGCCGCGGCGAGGCTCATGGCCGTGCGGTCGGTCATAAGCTGATCGAGAGCTGCCGTGATGCCTTCGGGGGGCACGCCCGGGTTGAGTCGCTCCAGCGCCGTCCTGAGGCGTGCCCCCAGCACGACTTCACTGGTCGTTTCGCGCCCGAGCGTCCCGTCCGTACCCAGGATCTCGTCGCGCGCGTTGACCGTGGCCCACCCCAGTTCGGAGAGAAGGGCCAACGCAGGCTGTTCGACGAGTTGGTCCTCCGTGTAGGGGTGTGGCGTCATGCGGCTAGAGGAGACTGAGCAGCTTCTTCACGAGCTCGTGGGCTCGCCGTGCGTGCATCTGGCTTTCGTCTGGGCTTCCGCCGGAGTGGAACGCCGCGAGCTGTTGCGGCCCGTAGTGGTCCACGCCCGGGAATTTCTCCCTCAGGATCGCGACAGCCCGGGCGACCAGGGCATCGTCCCGCCGCCCCCGCCAATCCGCCGCCACGACCTCGATTGCGTTCGGAAACTCGTCAAGACAATAGCAGAGGTCGTAGACGTCCTTGGGTTTGTCCCGCCCGCCGATCGCGTGCGCCTTCATGACGAGGAAGTCGGGCAGCGACGCCACGCGCAAGTGAACAGTGTTCGCGGCGCCCGAGATCATCGGGCCGGAGAAGGCGATGCTGACGGGACTCGTGAAGGCGGCCGCGAACGCCGGAAACCGGAGCACCCGGAATCCCTCCACGAGCCTCGGGTGGTTCTTCTTCAGCACCACGTCGTCGGACGCGAGGAACTCCACCTCCACTGTGACTGGCTGCTCGCCATCCCCGAGGTCGACGGTCGTCACCAACTGGAAGTCCTGCTCGCCCTGCTGATATCGACCGGTGTCCAGCAGCAGCTTGAGCAGTTCGGCGTAGCGGCCGTCGGCCAGCTTGGCGACGTCGAGCGCGAGGTCCACGTCGATGCTGCCGATGTGTGCCGGTTCGGTCGACGGCTGCAGGAGGTCCGGCACCCAGCCGCCCACGACGACGATCGCATCACCGAACGAGGCGAGGACCTGGCCGAGATCGACAAGCACACGACGGGCGGCCTCGACCTGGCGCGCGCTGTAGTCGCCTTCGTAGCGTGGTTCCGGGTTCACTGCACCACGGCCCACGCCGGTTTCAGACGCTGTTCGAAGATGGCCTCCGCCGCTTCCTCGCCTCTGCCACCGGCCTTTGCGAGATCTACGTAGGTCTGCACGACGTTCGTGCATGGCAATCGGTTGCTGCCTGGCTCGGCTCGATAGAAGACGCCGCGGTCATCAGGAATCAGCACGACAAGGTTTTCGCCAGAGTCGACGACCTTGGCCTCGACCTTCGATGCGAGCTCGTGCTCAGTGTCGGCATCCGCGTACAGCCACGTGCGCGGCTGGCGAACGGCAGGAGCCTGGAGGTCTGCGGCCGAGAAGACTGCATATGCGACACGTCGAACGCCACCGGAGTCGAGCGTCAGCAACCTCTCCTGAAGGGCCTTTCCCTGTAGGAGCGTGAAGTACGGACGTCGCATGTGACGATCGAAGCGATACGCATGCTTCCACGCCTGAAGCAGACCGGTGAAGTCGCTGACCCGAAAGCCCCGGTTGGGCATCGGCTCGATGAACGCCTGGTCGCGCAAGTGCTGGACGACCTTGTTCACGAGCGCAAGGCTTGGCGCGGGGACAGCCCACGCGACGTCCGCGAAATGGCCGACCATCTCGCGCTGAGTCCATCGCTTGCCAGCGTTCTCGGGCGCGAGCAGAGCGCGGACAACACGGGCTGCCTCCGGCGTGCCCAGGTTCGCGCCGGTGCGCGCCTGTAGCTTGACCGGCTCGCGGCCCGATCGCTCGATCAGCAGGACGCCGGGAATCTCCAGCCGGCAGTTGCCGGCGAGGTCGTACCAGCTCCAGCTGTGCTGCTGGCATAGCGCCGCCATGCGGGATGAAACCCGAGGCATGGCAAGCACTCGCGTGGAGACGGCGTCCTTGCCGGCTGAGCAGGAACGCCCAGCGAGGCTTGCGAACTGGCTCGGCTGGAAGTTGGCGCCCTTGCACTCGACACAGAGGACGCCCCGACCGCCGGGCGGAAGGGGGCCGGACGCAGCGAGATCCCATTCGGACTGAACGAGCTCGACGCGCCACTTGTCGAGCCAAGCCACCTCGGCTAGAAGCCCCTTCAGGGTGTCCTGCAGAGCGCGTTCAAGGGCTGCGCCTTCAGGCAAGCTGATGTTCACCACTGACGCCATGTTCACGACATCGTGAACATATCATATTTCGTGAACCTCAGGAAACCCGTCAGCCAGCGGCGCCCACTGTACCTGCCACCGCCAGTTGGCCAGCCTCGACGTCCGCCAGCCGGAGCTGGCCGCACATCAGGCGCGGGAGGAGGAGATCTCTGGTGCGGCGCAGATTGCCGTTCTGAAGGTGAAGCTGATGCACCAGCCGGAACATTGGTCTCACGACCTCCGTGAACCGCTCCAAGACTTCTGGAGGCGGCTGGACCACAGTCATCGAGTCGAAGCACTGCTCCTGCACACGTTGGCGCCCGCTCGCGCCGGACATGCTCTTGATGGCGGGGCGGCGAACTTCGTCGCTGCGAGCCAACAGGTAGACAAATTCCGGTGTGAGGGTCTTCGAGCGGAGGACGATGAACTCCGTGGAGCCGAACGCCACCGATTCATCGTCGGGTAGGAACTGAACGAACGAAGTCTTGCCGTTCTCAAGGCAAGGCGTTATTCGCGCGAAGAGCGTGTCGCCGTTCTGGAACTTCGATCCGCTGTTGCCTGCTCTGCTCTCGACACCATCGATGATCATCGAGTCGTTCGAGAGACAGCCCATCGGCACGAATGGCTTCTCGCCGTCTCGCGGCACGACGACCTTCGGACTTATCTCGACGGCCTCTCGCAGTGACATTCGACGCCAGCCAACAGGAAGGCCGACATGGTCGGCGTCGGCAACGCCTGGCCCTCTGAGCTCGGCGAACCACTCACGGTATACAGCGCGGGCCATGTCTTCGAGAATCTGCATCCGACGCAGGTTGTTCTCGATGAGCAAGCCGTAACGCTGCAGGACCGCTACGATCTGCTTCTGCTCCGCAAGCGTCGGGAAGCGAATCGGGACACTTCTCAAGATCGTCGTGTTCAGATTCGGGAGCGTTGCCCCAACGGCCTGGTTGGCAATCCAAGCGACGACATCGTCCTGGGCGAGGTAGAAATGAAGGAAGTTCGGATCGACGATGGTGCCGTTCTGCCGAATCCGAAGGCATCCGGTTCCGCACAGCCACCCCTCCTCTCGTTCTCCCACCAATGCTTGCCGGCCGATTTCACCACGTCGGCCATAGACGATGTCGCCCCGTCGGAGCTGGTGTCGGGCAAGGCGACTCACGTGTTCGCCTCCTACCCTCGCGATGGAGTCCTCGCGAATCGTTCCGGCGATCAAGTCTTTCGGCATGACGACGGGGGTACCCGTCTCGGAATAGTCTGACTCGTGCAGTTGTGATCCGAAGGGTCCGGTCTGGATGTTCCCTTCCGACTGATCACAGAGCTGGCCGAGCGTCATCGGCGTCCATGATGCGGTCATCGGAGTAGGGCGGCCACGCTTGCCGCGATCTCGTCTTGAAGCCGACGAGACTGACGCACAAGCCCGTCGAACTCGTCGGACAGCGTAGCCAGCCTCTCAGCGAAGTCCTCGTCGTCGAGGGACTCTCCTTCGGCAACTCCGACAAATCGTCCCGGATTCAGACTCCAGCCCTGTTTGGCTATCTCATCTACCGACGCCGACCTGCAGAGGCCAGCAACGTCCTTGAACACCGGCTTCTTCCCGAACACCTGCCGAATCTGCATTTCCACGATCTTGCCGCCCAGCGCGATGTCCACGTCCTCACCACGATGTAAGCGAACGACGTTAGCGAGGAAGCCGACCTGCTCGTTCGTCCAATCACGATGCGCGCGGTCGACCTGGCGAAAGACATGTCGCCCATCGACAAACAGTACCCTGTCGGCGCGCTTGCCAGCCTTGCCTCGATCGAGAAACCACAGCGTACATGGCAGCGTGACGGTGTAGAACATATTGGGGCCGACGGCCACGATCGCGTCCACCGCGCCGGATTCGATGAGCTTTCGGCGGATCTCCATCTCAGAGCCGCGCGCGTCTGACGCCGAATTCGCCATAACGAAGCCGGCGCGGCCTCCCTCGTTCAGCGCCGAATAGAACAACTGAATCCAGATGTAGTTCCCGTTATCGGCCTTCGGCAGGCCGAATGGGAAGCGCGCCGACGCGCTGTCCTTCGGAGTCGCGCCCGACTGCGCTTTCGGCGCCAGCCGCTCTTTATCGATCGCGTTGACGTTGAACGGCGGATTGGCGAGGACGAAGTCGAACTGTCCCGTCGCGTTGTGCAGGTCCTCGTAATAGCTGTTCGCCTGGCGGATGTCGCCTTCGAGGGCGTGGACGGCCAGGTTCATCCGGCACAGCTTCACTGTCTCCGACGTCTTCTCCTGGCCGTGGATCGACAGCTCCGAGGACGGGTTCTTCTTGTGCTCCGCGATGAATCTGGCGCTCTGCACGAACATGCCGCCCGAACCGCACGCCGGGTCCAGAATCTTCCCGTGGAACGGCTCGATCACCTCCACAAGGAGGCGGACGATGGAGCTGGGCGTGTAGAACTCTCCGCCCTTCTGGCCTTCCGTGCGGGCGAACTCGCCGAGGAAGTACTCGTAGATGCGGCCGAAGGCGTCGTAGTCGAGTGCGGCCGGGATATCCGAGACCTTCTTCAGCAGCTCCTTCAGAAGTGTGCTCGTGAAGATCTCGTACGTCTTGGGCAGCGCTCCGGCTAGCTGCGGGTTGTCGCGCTCGATCGCGCGCATCGCCGCGTTGACCGCCTCGCCGACGGCAGCACCTTCAGGCAGGTTCAGGAGATGCTCGAAGCGCGCGGCAGGTTCGAGATACAGAATCCCTTCCGCGTGGTACGCCGCGGCGTCTTCGAGTCGTGAGCCTCGCCGGGAGCCCTTCGCCTGAGCCTCCAGCGCCTCACGTCTGACACCGAACCGCGCCTCGGCGAAACGCAGGAAGATCAGGCCGAGGACCGGCTGCGAGTACTGCGCCGCGCTCAGGCCTGAATTGGCGCGGAGCTGGTCGGCCGCCGCCCACAGGCGGCTTTCGAGGGTTTCGGTTCCCTGGTCTTTCTCTGGCGGTGCTACCCAACGCATTCGATCGACTCCAACTCTGAGGCCCGTCAAACAGCCGCCCGCAACCCGACACCAGCCGAAACCGCCCGAGCTTCGATTGCGGAGGTGGCGATCGGGCGCCAATACTCGGACGAACCGCCACGATTCTACTGCGCCGGGTGCCAGTTCCTTCGAGGAAGGCCAGCATGTTCGATCGCTACGATCCGCGCGATGATGACCGCGACGACCGCGAGCGAAGCCGGGACCTCGACCGCGGCGGCCGCGGGGGCGGCGGCAGTTCGCCAGGCCACCGGGACTGCGACGCGCGCGCTCCGTTCACGCGCGACCTCGACCTGCCAGATGGTCGCCAGCGGGAACCAGCGAGGGACCGCGACCGGGTGTACGACATCGACGGATCCGAGGCCCGCATGCTGGCGACGGTCGGCTCGTTCCGCGTCGTCGCCGAGCACGACCTGACCGCGCTGCGCGACGACGCCCGGAAGACGGACCAGAGCATCCGGCACCTCGAAGCTTCCGGGCTGATTCGGCGGTCGCCTCTCGACGCCAATGACCGTGCCGTCGCCCTCACCGACCGCGGCCGGGACCTGCTCGAGGCCAACCGGTCGATCCCACGCGACGAACGGACACGCGACCGCCAGGAGTTCTACGCCGGCCTAAGGAAGCCGCGCGAACTGACGCACGACGTAAAGGTCTACCGCGCGTACAAGCGCGCCGAGAAACGCATCCGCGACCATGGCGGGCGCGTCCGGCGCGTCGTCCTCGACTACGAGATGAAGCGTGACTACCAGCGGTTCCTGCACGAGCGCAATCGCGGGAAGAAGGACTGCGACGGGCGACCCGCTCGTCAAGTCGAGGAGATCGTGCACTGGGCGAAAGAGCACCACCTGCCCCACGACGAAGACGGGCACGTGCACTTCCCGGACGCCCGCGTCGAGTACGAGGGCCGCGACGGCCGCGATCGCTTCGAGGACCTGGAGGTCGTGACCCCGCACTATCGCGGCGCCCATGCGGCTGGCGCTGCGTCGTCTGGCTTTAGCTGCTACGGGTCGAGGGGGGCCAGCGTCGGGGGACGCGGCGGCGGCCGTGGTAGCCGGAGCCCGCGGCTCGCCGAGGAGTTCCTATGAGCGTGCCTCCACTGGAACCGACACCACTCCCGCCGGAGCCCAAATACTGGTCCCTCAAGGAGTCGAACGCCGAACGCCTCCACGCCATTGCCGCATTCGGGTTCACGGACCGGCAATCCCGCTTCCTCCTGGAGGTCCTGCTGCACTCCGGCGTCTTCCTCGAACGGCAGTACTGCCAGTTCGCCAGCATCGCCCACGGGCAGAAGACGACGAACTTCATCCGCAGCCTCGTGGACCGACGCTTCGCGACGCCGATCACACCCGGAAAGCTGCATCGCGGACGCATGTTCCACGTCCACTACAAGCCGCTGTGGACAGCCATGCGTGAGCCCGACAGCCGCCTTCGGAAGCGCGCGGCGCCGGGCCGCATGATCGAGCGCGTGATGCTGCTCGACGCCGTTCTGGACGACCCGTCGATGGTCTGGTTGGCGTCCGCAACGGACAAGCGGCACCACTTCATGAATCAGCTCCGCGACCGATTCGAGCTGATCGACATGCCGCAGCTGCGATTCGGTGCCGGGCCTTCACCGGTCCGTCTCCACTTCCCGGACAAGCTCCCCATCGGTGACGACCGCGAGCGCAGCGACCATCACGTCTTCGTCTACCTCGTGACGACGCCCGTTCCGTGGGACTTCAGACTGTTCCTCCTGCGACACATTCCCCTGCTGCGTCAACTGAGCCGCTGGACCATCCGGCTGCTGTTCCCGAAGTCCCTGGCGAAGGCCCGTCACAGCTACCTGCACGCCGCGCGCGAGCACCTCATTGGCACCGTCCGGGGACGTAACGTGTCGATGATCGAGGAGATGTTCCAGCAGCGGCGCCGCCTTTCCGAGCCGAACCCCGAGCCGCCCTACGAGCGCTACCGCGACGACGTCCGCTGGACCTCCGCCCCACGGTTCCGGGCGCTGTATCACCAGTGGCTCCTCGACCCCGAGCGGACGCTCTGGTTCGCCGATTCCCACCTGCTCGCCGACGCGCTGGAACGGGGCCTGGGCCGTGTCGAGTGTGTCGAGCTCACGCGCCAGTACCTGCACCTCTCACCCCTGGTCGACGTCGCCTGACGAGTACGATGCGGCCTCGTGAACGGGATCAGCCTGGTGAACTCTGCGATGCCGCGGCACTCGACCGGGGAAACACGGACTCCGCCAGAGCGAACATCGGCGCGGTCGGCCAGATGCAGTTCTCCGCCTTGAATTCGAACGAAGCCCGCTGCGCCTTCAGCTCGGCCAAGCGCGAGTAGAGCGCATTCGGATCGCCGTGCGGCAGAAAGACCAAGATCGGGCCCATCAGGACGCCCCAACAGGCGGGCAGATCCGGTCTGGCGATGCGGAAGACGCGACACTCAGAGAACGGCAATGGCACCGCCAAACGGGTCGAGAATGAGGCCAGATGCTCCTCCTCCGGATGTTGAATCTGGTGCCGCACCGGGCCGAGGAACTGGTGCATCGCGTACCGATATCCGAGGAGCGCGAAGACGGCAAGATACGCTGACTTCAGCCAGCTGACCTTAGCTCGCTTCTCGTTCGGATCCGTCAGCTGAAATGAAAGTCGGAAGGGATCGGCCAGGGCAGGAGCCCGCGTCAAACCATTGAAGTATTCTGCGACGCGATCGAAAGTCGTTGGGGCGCCGCCGAGCATGGTGATGCGATTCTGCCCGGTAGCGCTCATCTCAATTCTGGCCGGAACCTCGTCCTCGCCTACGTGCAGCCGCCCATGGACTGGCTCCTGACCCGCAAGGATCCGAATGCTGCGCTCGACGCGGTCGGCCATGGCATCGATGCTGTGACCAGCAGTGCTGTTGCACCCCTTGCAGGTGAGCACCAATGGGCGCCCGCCTGAATGCTTGGGAGGAACATCCTCGATCGTCAGGAGGCGGCCCAACATGTCTGCCGTGAACAGCTTCATCCGCGCTCGGCCGTCCGCCTCCGTGATGGCGCACAGCGGACACGCGTAGGCTGGCGGAATAGGATCGCCACTGGCCGTTGTCAGCTGTCTAAACGTGAACCCGAGATCGCGTACGCCTGCATCGAACCAGACTCGCCGACGCTTGGTTCTCGCCGCTCTCCCCATCCCCTCGATGATAGCCGCCGGCAGCATCACAGCGGAGTCTTCGGTCGGAATGGACGAGGACAACCGAAGGGGACAACCTCGATTTCGAAGGTTGTCCCCCGGCGCGACTCGCCGAACGTGTGACGTCTCGTCTCTCCTCCCTGGCTGCACCTCGTGAGCAAGCGCTGCAACCGTCTGCACACGCGACACTTCGCCCCGCAGCAGCCACACGCCGCTGTCCCTGGGCGGCGCTCTATGCCGTCCCCATGCAGACACGACCAACGCCCAAACAGGAAACCATGGCGTGAGCGACCCCGCCTGGCGCGCTGGATTCCGTCCCGCGCGTGTCCGGAGGGGTCGCTCACGCCATGGCTGTCCGTGTCTATGCCGCCGTCGTTGTGGACCAGAGGACGGCCCGAACGCGCCGCCGCTGCTGACGCAGTTGTCGCGCCAAATCTCGGCCTGGTTGTTCGGGATGTTCGTGGCGTGTTTGTGCGGGAGGATCTGACCCTCTCGTTGGTCTGGAACCTGGGCAAGGTGTGGGCCGCCGGCCATCACTCCTTCGAGTCTCGATCTGTGCTCGGCGCCGTCAAGGCGCGTCGCTTCGCGCCGCCCGCCTGAAATGTGTGCGGCTGCGGCCTTGACCGCGCCTCCGCGCAGATCGCGTCCTGGCAACTACGCGATGGCCGGCGATGTTGCTGCACGGTCGACCACTGGCCGACTACAATCCGACCGGCATGCGGTGGGTCACCTGGAACTGTAGGGTAGGAGGCTTTCGTTACAAGGCGAGGCACATCGCAGCGTTCCGCCCAGACGTCTTGACGGTTCAGGAAGTTGAGCCGCTCGACAATGTCCTTCTCTTCACCGGCGATGAACAGCCGACGTGTCGCGACCGAGTCGGCGACCCCGCGTCTCCGCGTCGAGCCATCGGTACGTTCTCGTACACGGGCGTGGTTCTGGCCGCAGCCAACGCCGACCTTTCGCGCTACGGATTCCGTCGGTACCAGGCACGGCGAAACGGCCTGCACTTTCAGGTCGTTGCGGTCTGGACCGCGGCTACCAAGTTCCGCAACACCTCGTACATGCAGGCCATCGAGGGCGTGCAGGAACACGCCGGGTGGATCGCGCAGGCACCAACGGTGATCATGGGCGACTTCAACGACAACGCCAGCTACCGCAGCGGGCACTGGACGCAGCTGCTCTCGCTTCTGCAGCCCCTGGGTCTTGTCAGTGCCTACCACGAGCACTTTCAGGAGTCGTACGGCGCCGAGAGTCGCCCGACCCACTACTTCAAAGGCAACCAGGAGGCTCCGTTTCACCTCGACTACTGCTTCGTGCCGAGGGAATGGGCCGGGCGCATCAAGACGGTTACCGTCGGTGCCTACGACGAGTGGCGTTCGGTAAGTGACCACGTGCCGCTCATGGTCGACCTCGACTTGTAGGCTTCGATCTTCCCCATTGACCCCGCCCCGCAGCAGGCGTAGCCTGTCTTCACCGTCCGTGCTCTACTCCAGCCACTGACCGCGCGAGTGCCACTCACGCGGGTTGCTGACGGCCGACGCCCTCAGGGCCGCCGCCAGCGACACACTTCCTACTAGCACGGCTTCGAACTCCAGCGAGCGCACCAAGTGCGGCAGCGCGGAGATCACCACCACGCGCGGCAGGCGACATCGCACGCCGCAGCGGTGGACGGAAGGCCCGGTTGTTCGCTGGCGATCAGCAGGCAGCACGCCCAGCGTACCTCGTGGCTTCGGCGTGCGTGGCCTCAGACCAGGCACAAGAGCGCAGGCCCATCGCCTCCGCTCACGATGTTCGGCACGACGGCCGGCATCTCGCGCAACTGCCAACGACTCGACGGGCTGACGGCCCCTCGCGTTCGAGCGCGCCATCCGTGGTCGTTCGGCAACAGCTTGTCCGCCGTAGCCCTCGGGCACAGGCGGAACGCGAGGTGCACCATGAAGACATGGTTGACGGTCAGTGAGGGAGCCGAGTATGCGAACGTGAGCCGCGACACGATCTACACGGCCTGTGAACGGCACGAGCTGCGGCACGTGCGGATCAGCGGACGTCGGACGATTCGGTTGAAGCCCGTCTGGATCGACGCCTGGCTCGAACAGCACGCGCGCGAGCCAAGAGCCGCGCACAACGCCGCCGACATGCGGGCTGGAGCGGCGTCATGAATCTGCAGAACATCACGCACCCGACCCGTGCGCTCACCGAGCGCGAGGTGTCCGATCTGCTCGGCCTGTCGGTGGCCACGCTGCGCGCGTGGCGTCATCGAGGCCAGGGACCGAGGTTCCTGCGTCTCGGCCGTGCGGTGCGCTACCTGCCGGCAGACCTTGAACACTTCGTCCGCGCCAGCGCCGTTGACGCCGGCTCGGAATCATCGTCTGATCGACAGTCCGGCATTGGGGAGCTACGGCCATGAGCCTCTGGAAGCGTGGGCGCCAGTATTGGGCGGATTTCACGGTCGACGGCCGCCGCTATCGCAAGCGTCTCGACACGACGAACCTGCAGGACGCCAAGCGCAAGGAGCGGCAGCTCATCGAGGACGCCGGCAACGGCGCCGTCGCGACGCATGCGCAAGGACCGAAGCGGCTGTTCGAGGCCGTGGACGCCTACATCGACGGCAAGCGCCTACACTGCTCGCCCCGCACGATCGAGTTCGAGGAAGAGCGGCTGATCACCCTGAAGCGTTACTTCGGCGACGTGCCGCTGACCGCTATCACCGCGAAGGCTATTGCCGACTACCAGCGCCAGCGCCATGACGCGGGCAAGGCCAACCGGACCATCAATATGGATGTCGGCGTGCTGTCACGCGTGCTCAAGTCGTGCGGACGCTGGCGCGCCTTGGCGGACCACGTGCGCAACCTGCCCGAACGTCAGCGTCCGGTCGGCCGGGCGCTGACGCCCGAGGAGCGCAAACGGCTCTTCGACGCAGCGGCGGCGAATCCGGAGTGGGAGCACGTCTACTGCGCGGCGGTCGCTGCCGCCAACACCTCGATGCGGCCGGTGGAGGTCAAGCACCTCCGCCGGCGCGACGTCGATCTGGCGAAGAAGCTCCTCTACGTGCGCCGCAGCAAGAACGAGACGAGCCACCGCGTCATTCCGCTCAACGCATCGGCGCTGCAAGCCATTACCCGGATGGTCGAACGGGCCGACCTGCTCGGCCACACGGAACCCGACCACTACCTCTGGCCCGCTTGCCAGTGGGGCCGGTACGACCCGACGCAGCCGATGCTGAAGTGGGACACGGCGTGGCGGGCGCTCCGCGACGCCGCCGGCCTGCCGCGGTTCCGGTTCCACGACCTCCGGCACACGGTCATCACGGAGCTCGCGGAGCTGGGCGTAGCGGACCACGTCCTGGAGTCGATCAGCGGCCACCTGTCGCGGCAGATGCTTGAGCACTACTCGCACATCCGCATCGACGCGAAGCGGCAGGCGCTCGACGCGCTGGACGAATCTCGACGGGACGTCCACAATAGCGGCGGCAGTGGAGACGCCGACCACGCGACCAACGGCAACGACACGGAACCACCCGAGAGCAGCACGGACATCCCGCTGCTCGTGGCCCTGTCAGAGAGCCTTACGTCACAGTCACGTCACAGTTTGCGATTGGCGGGGTCCCCGCCCTCCGCTAAACTGTTGATTCCACTTGATCGGAGAGATG
>VFQN01004757.1_pt1 | contig 17502 bp, 16 predicted proteins | sample 3512371 | NCBI WGS metagenome assembly VFQN01 (sample SAMN10412370, study PRJNA504923) | tailings metagenome | isolation source: Replicate 2 from Balatoc abandoned mine | place: Philippines: Itogon, Benguet | collected 2017-08-28 | reverse complement strand
GGCTGCTGAGGCGTGAGGCCAAGCTGCGGGCGTTGCAGTTGCGGGAGGCCGCCGCGTATCGCGGACGAATCGACGGTCTGCTCGCCGCGGCGGGGGTGGCAAACGCGGCCCTGCGCACCGTTGCCGAGGGGCTGTTGGTCACGGTCGGGTTCCGCAACCACAAGCGCGGGGAGTGGCGGATGAAGCGGGAACTGAGGCAGCTGTCCGACCAGATCGATCGGCTCAAGGCCGCGGTCGAGAAGCCGGTCCCGATGGTCCACTTCAAGGCTCCAGCGGGTGACGCCGAAGCGGTCGAGCTGTTCGCACAGGCCCGGTCCGGGGACGCGGACGCGGTCGAGAAGGTCCGCGGGTTGATCGCCGAGCGGGGGTGGGCTGCGTGGCTCGGCGACCTCGGCCAGCAGGCCACCCGCCAGCTGATCCGGGCCGCCGCCGCGGCTGACCCGGTCTGGGCCGGCGGGATCACCGAGAAGGCGGACGCCCTCCGCCGGGACCTCCTCGGCCCGAACCCGTCCGCGCTCGACGACCTGCTCGCCCGCCGGGTGGTGAACGGGTGGGTCGCCGTCCACGCCCTGGAGCTTGAGCTGGCCGTCCGCCCGCCGACCGACCGTCGTTCGCGGGACTACCTCGACCGGGCACTGACCCGCGCCCAGAAGCGGATGTTCGAAGCCACTCGGGAGCTGGCCCGCGTCCGGCGGTTGGCCCTACCGGCCGTGCTCACTCGCGTTGTGGCGCCCGCACCCGCGGCACTCCCCGCGGGGTGAGGGGTGGCGCGGGAACACCCGCAAAAGGCAACGACCCCTAAGTGGCTGAAGCCGCGGTTTGGTGCTCACACAGCCGACCGTCGCGAAAGGGATACTCGGACCCGCTATGATTGGGCTCGTACACTTCCGTCGCTGCGAGTCCTGACATGAGTTCGAGACGCACTCGCCGCCGGCCCGACGCTCCCGCATCCGTCGAACAACCGGCAGCTCCGCCCCCGCGGTACGGGCGCCGGGTCTTTCTGCTCGGGGGGCTTGCGGTCGGGGGGTTCGGCGCGGCTTACGGGGTCACGCGATTTGTTCGCCGGGAGCCGCCGGGGATGAAGTGGGTTCCGGGCGGGATGTTCACGATGGGGTCCGCCGATACCCGCCTCCCGCGCACCGAGCGGCCGGCGCACAAGGTCCGGGTGGACGGGTTCTGGGTCGACGAGACCGAAGTGACCAACGCCGCGTTCCGCACGTTCACCGACACCACCGGGTACGTCACCACGGCCGAGAAGAAGCCGGTTTGGGAGGAGATGCAGAAGTTCCTCCCGCCCGGCACCCCGCGGCCGGACGAGAGCCGCCTCGTCGCCGGCTCGATGGTGTTCACCCCGCCGCCGGTCGCCGTCCCGCTCACCGACGCGGCGGCGGGGTGGCGGTACGTGCCCGGGGCGAACTGGCGGCACCCGAACGGGCCGGCGAGTTCCCTCGACGGGCGGGACCAGCACCCAGTGGTGCATGTGTCGTGGGACGACGCTGCCGCCTACGCCGGGTGGGCCGGGAAGCGCCTGCCGACCGAGGCCGAGTGGGAGCGCGCGGCCCGCGGCGGGCTGGAGGGGAAGCGCTACCCGTGGGGCGACGACCCGCCGACCAACGACCGGTCGGTGGCGAACATCTGGCACGGCGAGTTCCCGCATCGGAACGACGAACTGGACGGGTACGCGCGGACGGCGCCGGTGAAGGCGTACCCGCCGAACGGGTACGGGTTGCACGACATGGCCGGGAACGTCTGGGAGTGGTGCCAGGACTGGTACCGGCCGGACGAGTACGAGCGGCGGTCGGGGATGGGGCTGATCGAGAACCCGGCCGGCCCGGCGACGAGCTTCGACCCGGCCGACCCGCACTCGCCGAAGCGGGTCACCCGCGGCGGCTCGTTCCTGTGCCACGTCAGCTACTGCGAGAGCTACCGCCCGGCCGCGCGCCGCGGCACCGCACCGGACACGGGCATGTCGCACATCGGCTTCCGGTGCGTGCTCACCCCGGCAATGTGGGACGAGCTCTGCGCCCGCGGCGGGGTGTAGACCCGGGGGTTCACGCCCCGCAAAATGCTCGTCCGATGAGAAGGGTGTTCGCCCCCTCACTCCCAGTTTTCACTTGAACTCTGCGCCCGCCGCTCCCAAGATGGCCTCCGCAGATCGCCCGACTCGTCTCCCCACGGATGGGATCACTCGGCCGCCGACCAGTCCGGTCGGCCCGGGAGATCGCACATGCGGCTTGCACGCCTCTCCCTCGGCGCCGCCGTCCTCGCGCTCGTCGCGTCCGTTCCCGCGTCGAACGTCCGGTCCCAGCCCGCGGCGCCCGCGCTCGCGGCGTGGAACGATACGCCCACGAAGAAGGCGATCACCGACTTCGTCGGCCGGGTCACAACTCCCGGCTCGCCGAACTTCGTCCCGCCGGCCGAGCGGGTCGCCGTGTTCGACAACGACGGCACGCTCTGGTCCGAGCAGCCGGTGTACGTGCAGGTCGCGTTCGCGCTCGACCGGGTGAAGGCGCTCGCCCCAGAGCACCCCGAGTGGTGGGACAAGCAGCCGTTCAAGGCCGTGCTGGAGGGCGACCACAAGGCCCTCGCGGCGACCGGCCAGAAGGGGCTCGTCGAGGTCGTCGTCGCCACCCACACCGGTATGACGGTCGACGAGTTCGACGCGACCGTGAAGGACTGGCTGAAGACGGCCCGGCACCCCAAGTACCAGCGGCCGTACACGGAGTGCGTCTACCAGCCGATGCTCGACCTGCTCGCGTACACGCGGGCGAGCGGGTTCAAGACGTACATCGTCACCGGCGGCACGGCCGACTTCGTGCGCGCGTTCGCCGGGCCGATCTACGGCATCCCGCCCGAGCAGGTCGTCGGCACCACGTTCAAGACGAAGTACGAGGAGCGGGATGGGAAGCCGGCGCTGGTCATCCAGCCGGAACTCGACCTGCTCGACGACGGCCCCGGGAAGCCGGTCGGGATCGGCCGGTTCATCGGCCGCCGGCCGGTCCTGGCGGTCGGCAACTCGGACGGTGACTTCGAGATGCTCGAATGGACCACGTCCGCCCCCGGGGCGCGACTCGGGGTACTCGTCCACCACACCGACGCCGCCCGCGAGTACGCCTACGACCGCGAGTCGCACGTCGGTCGGCTGGCCCGCGGGCTCGACCAGGCGGCGCGGCGGGGGTGGGTGGTGGCGAGCATCAAGGACGACTGGAAGTCGGTGTTCCCCGTCCCGAGGTCGGAGTAGTCACATCCTCACTGAAGGGGGTAGCGCCATGTTCCGCAGACTGCGTGGGGCCGTGCGGGTGTCGCACGCCTTCCCCGTGCTCATGCTCCTCGTCGGCGCCGCCGGCGGGTGGGCGGCGGCGTCCGGGCGGTTCGAGTCGGTGCTCCGCGCCGAGACGGTCTCGACGCCAGACGTACCGGCGGTCGTCCTCCCGGACCGCCCGGTCCGGTGCGAGACGTCGGGCGGGTGCGGCGTCGGCGGCACGATGCCGGTGTCCACGGTGATCCGCCAGCCGGCGGCCCAGCCGAAGGACGGCAAGAAGCCGAACATCCTGGTGATCTTCGGCGACGACGTCGGGCAGTCGAACATCAGCACCTACACGCACGGGCTGGTCGGCTACCGCACGCCGAACATCGACCGCATCGCCCGCGAGGGGATGTTCTTCACCGACTACTACGCCGAGCAGAGCTGCACCGCCGGCCGGTCGTCGTTCATCACCGGCCAGTGCGTGTACCGGACCGGGCTGAGCAAGGTCGGCCTCCCCGGGGCGGACCTCGGCCTCCAGGCCGCCGACGCCACCATCGCCGAGTTGCTCCAGCCGCTCGGGTACGCGACCGGGCAGTTCGGGAAGAACCACCTCGGGGACAAGGACGAGTTCCTCCCGACCGCCCACGGGTTCGACGAGTTCTTCGGTAACTTGTACCACCTCAATGCGGAGGAGGAGCCAGAGAACCGGAACTACCCGACGGACAAGGAGGCGCCGAACTTCAAGAAGAACTTCGGCCCGCGCGGGGTGGTCAAGTCGAGCGCCGACGGGAAGGTTGAAGACACCGGCCCGCTGACGAAGAAGCGGATGGAGACGATCGACGACGAGACGTCGGCCGCCGCGATCGACTTCATGCAGCGCCAGGTGAAGGCCGGAAAGAACTTCTTCTGCTGGTTCAACAGCACGCGGATGCACTTCCGCACGCACGTGAAGGCCGACCGCCGCAGCCCGCCGGGCCTCACCGCCCGCACCGAGTACGCCGACGGCATGGTCGAGCACGACAACCACGTTGGGCAGATCCTGAAGGCGCTCGACGACATGGGGATCGCCAACGACACGATCGTGATCTACACGACTGACAACGGGCCGCACGCAAACAGCTGGCCGGACGCGGCCATCACCCCGTTCCGCAGCGAGAAGAACACGAACTGGGAGGGGGCGTTCCGGGTGCCGGCGATGATCCGCTGGCCCGGCCGCATCCGCCCGGGGAGCGTGTCGAACGAGATCGTCAGCGGGCTCGATTGGCTCCCGACGCTCCTGGCCGCGGCCGGCGAGCCGGACATCAAGACCAAACTGCGCAACGGGCACCAGGCGGGTCGGAAGAACTTCAAGGTCCACCTCGACGGGTACAACATTCTGCCGTACCTGACGGGCCAGGAGCAGCGGTCGCCGCGGCGTGAGTACTTCTACTTCAGCGACGACGGCGAGCTGCTGTGTATGCGGTTCGAGAACTGGAAGTTCGTGTTCGCCGAACAGCGGGCACAGGGCACCCTGCGGGTGTGGGCGGAGCCGTTCACGATGCTCCGACTCCCGAAGATGTTCGACCTCCGGGCCGACCCCTACGAGCGGGCGGACGTGACCTCGAACACATACTACGACTGGGTGCTAGACCACGCCTTTCTGCTCGTCGCCGCCCAGGGCGAGGTCACGAAGTTCGTGTCCTCCTTCAGGGACTTCCCGCCGCGGCAGCGGCCGGCGAGCTTCTCCGTGGACCAGATCCTGGAGAACCTCCGCCGGCAGACCGGGAAGAAGGATTAGACCGGCCGGTTATTGTGAGCGGGAGGGTCGCCGTGCTCGACAGTCTCGACGGGTTGTTCGACGCGGTGGCGCTCATGTTCTGGGGGCTGACCCTGACGACCGCGATCGTCGCGTTCGCCCTGCTCGGCTCCCTCACGGGTGACATCGCCCGGAAGCGCAACCACCCGCAGGCCGACGCCGTCACCGCCCTCGGGTGGGTCGGCCTGCTCTTCGTGTTCCTGTGGCCCGTCGCCCTCACCTGGGCGTTCATTCGCTCTCCGGGCGCCGCGCCGCCAGCGAAGGAGGCGGCGCCATGATCTTCGTCCTCGCCGTCTCATACCTCGCCCTCGTCTGGCTGGTGTACTTCCGGCTCAAGCTCCTCCCGTTCAACCTGACCAACAAGATCGCCGTCGTACTCGTCGGCGTGGTCGGGGTGTTCGGGCTGGTGCTGGCGACCAACTACTGCCACCCGCATTCGTCCGACGTGCGCGTGTACCGCTACGTCATCCCGGTCGCCCCGTACCTGCCGAAGCCGGCCCAGGTGGTCGAGGTGCCGGTGCAGCCGAACGTGCCCGTGAAGAAGGGCGAGGTGCTCTTCCGGCTCGACGCCCGGCCCTACGAGTACGAGGTCCGCCGGCTGGAGGCGGCGCTCGCCGCGGCCGGCACCGACCTGCCGAAGCTCGAAGCGGATTTGAAGGCCGCGGCCGCCGCCGTGGGCGCGGCCGAGTCGCGCCTCACCGACGTCCGGGCCGATCTGGAGCGGCAGGAGAAGCTGAAGGTGACCGGCGCCGGGTCGGTCGAGGCGTACTTGAACACCAAGACCCGCGTGGACGACGCCGAGGCCGCCCGCCGCGAGGCGGGCGCCCAGCGCGAGCGGGCACAGCTCGCCGTCGAGTCGAAGGTCGGCGGCGAGTTCACGTCGGTCGCCCAGGTCCGCCAGCAGCTCGCCGCCGCCCGGCTCAACCTGGAGCAGACCACGGTCGTCGCCCCGGACGACGGGTTCGTCACCGACCTGGCCATCCGCCCCGGGCTGATGGTGGCCCCGGCGACGCCGGCGCTGGCGTTCGTCAGCACCGCCCGGCGCGGGGTGGTGGTGGCGACGTACTCGCAGCACCCGCTCGGGCACCTGCGGCCGGGGCAGCGGGCCGAGGTGGTGTTCGCCATGTACCCCGGCCGGGTGTTCAAGGCCGAGGTCGAGACGGTGGTCCCGATGACCGGCCAGGGCCAGATCGCCGCGACCGGCGACCTGCCGGAGCAGACCCAGGGCGCGCCGCGCGGGCGGTTCGCCGTCCGCCTCCGGCTGAGCGAGGACGACCTGGAACAACTCCCGGGCGGCGCGGCCGGGTCGGCGGTCATCTACACCGACACCGTCCGCCCGCTCGGCGTCATCCAGAAGATGACGATCCGCATGGAAGGCTACCTCAACTACCTCACCGGCATCTGAGATGGCGGCACGCGACGCGGTTGTGGAACTGAAGAAGCGGATGGGCGCGGCGGTGATCGGCCAGGAGGCCGTGATCGACCGCGTCCTGATCGCGCTCTTGGCGAACGGGCACGTCCTTCTCGAAGGGCTCCCCGGCCTCGCCAAGACGCGCACCATCAAGACGCTGGCGAAGAACCTGGACGCGGCGTTCTCCCGCGTCCAGTTCACCCCCGACCTGCTCCCCGCCGACGTGACCGGCACCGAGGTGTACGTCGAGAAGGCCGGCGGCGGCGAGTTCAAGTTCCAGCCGGGGCCGGTGTTCGGCAACCTCGTCCTCGCCGACGAGATCAACCGCGCCCCGGCGAAGGCGCAGGCGGCGCTCCTGGAGGCGATGGAGGAGCGGCAGGTGACCGTGGCCGGGACGACGCACCCGCTCCCCGACCTGTTCCTGGTGATGGCGACGCAGAACCCGATCGAGCAGGAGGGGACGTACCCGCTCCCCGAGGCCCAGACCGACCGGTTTCTGCTGAAGGTGCTGATCGACTACCCGTCGGACGCGGACGAGGCGAAGATCCTGCGGCTCGTCCGCGGCGAGGAGGCCGGCACCGCCGCGGCGGGAGAAAAGCTGCCGCAGCAGGTGGTCCACGACGCCCGGGCCGAGGTGCTCAAGGTGTTCGTGTCGGATGCCGTGGAGGCGTACTTCGTCGCGCTGGTCGCGGCGACGCGCCGGCCGGCGCAGTTCGGTGACAAGCTCAGGAACTGGGTCCAGGTCGGCGCCAGCCCGCGCGGCACGCTGGCGCTGGACCGCGCCGCCCGGGCGCACGCCTGGCTCGCCGGCCGCGACCACGCCACCCCGGACGACGTGCGCGCGATCGCCGCCGACTGCCTCCGCCACCGCCTGATCCTCGGCTACGAGGCGGTCGCCGGGGGGGTGACGCCGGACCAGGTGGTCGCCGAGGTCGTGCGGCAGGTCGCCGTGCCGTAGAGGTCGCCATGCCGCTGGCCCCGGGGGTGTACGCCGAGCTCGCCGACCTCGTGGCGCTCCGCCACGCGGCGCGGGGGTTCTCGCTCCTGCCGCGGCAGCCGGTCTCCAGCCTCCTCGCCGGCCGCCACGCCTCGCGCCTCCGCGGCCGCGGACTGAACTTCGAGGAGGTCCGCCGCTACGTGGCGGGCGACGACGTGCGGCAGATCGACTGGAAGGTGACCGCCCGCACCCGCACCCCTCACACGCGCGTGTACACCGAGGAACGCGAGCGGCCGGTGGTGCTGGTGGTCGACCAGCGGCTCGGCATGTTCTTCGGCAGCCGGGTCAAGTTCAAGTCGGTGGTCGCGGCCGAAGCGGCGGCGCTGGCGGCGTGGCGGACGATCGGTGTTCAAGACCGCGTCGGGGCGGTCGTGTTCAACGACGCCGAGACCCGGGCGTTCCACCCGGAGCGGAGCCGCGGCGCGGCGATGCGGATTCTGCGCGCCGTCGTCGAGATGAACCACGCCCTCCGCGCCGACTCGCCCGCGCTGCCGGCGCCGGGGATGCTGAACGAGGCGCTCCGCCGTGCCCGCACCCTGGCCCCGCACGACGGGCTCGTCGTGGTCGTCACCGATGCCGACGGCCACGACGCCGAGACCCGCCGGCTGGTGACGGAGACGGCCCGGCACAACGACGTGGTCGTGGCATTCGTGTTCGACCCGCTCGAAGCCGACCTGCCCGCCGCAGGCCGGCTCGTCGCGTCCGACGGCGCCCGCCAGCTCGAAGTGGACACGAGGGCGGCCGCGCCGCGGGAGGCGTTCCGCGCCGCGTTCGCCGACCGCCGCGCCGCCGCGAAGCACTTCCTGCTGGCGCGCGAGGTGCCCGTCCTGCCACTCCGCACCGACGCGCCCGTGGCGGACCAGATCGCCCGCGCCCTCGGCCACGTCCCGCGGGGGGGCGGGCGATGAACGATCCCGGCAGTCTCGACCGGCTGCACGACATCGTTCTGCCGCCGCCAGTTCCGTGGTGGCCGCCGGCGCCAGGTTGGTACGCGGTCGCGGCGGTCGCGCTGGCGCTGCTCGGGTTCGCGCTGTGGACGACCGCCGCGCGGTGGCGGCGGAACCGCTACCGCCGCGCCGCAATGCGGCAGCTCGGACGGATTCCGCATGACGGAAACGTGGTGCCCGCCGTGGCCGCGCTGCTGAAGCGGACGGCGCTTGCCGCGTTCCCGCGCGAGCGGGTGGCCTCGCTCACCGGGCCGGCGTGGCTGGCGTTCCTGAACCGTACCGGCGGCACCGACGCCTTCACCAGATACCCCGGAACGGTTCTCGGCGACGCCGAATACCAGCCGGACCCGATGCTGATGGACACGAAGACCGCCCGGCTGCTCGACCTCGCCCGCGCGTGGGTCCGCAACCACCGGACCGACCGGCCATGTTGACGCTCGCGTACCCCTGGCTGCTCGCACTGCTCCCGCTGCCACTGGCGGTCTGGCGCCTCGCGCCGCCCCGCCGCGAGGCGGCGACCGGACTCCGCGTGCCGTTCCTCGGCCGGCTCGCGGATGCCACCGGTCAGACGCCGACCGCCGGCGCCGTCGTCCGCTCGCGCGGGTGGCTCGGCGGCACGTGCTTCGTCGTGGCGTGGGCGTGCGTGGTCGCCGCGCTCGCCCGCCCGCAGTGGCTCGACCCGCCGGTCACACGGACGATCCCGGTCCGCGACGTCCTCGTCGCAGTGGACCTGTCGGGCTCGATGGAGACGAAGGACTTCACCAACGCCGCCGGCAAGACGGTGGACCGGCTCACGGCCGTGCGCGAGGTACTCGACGGCTTCCTCGCCCGCCGCACCGGCGACCGCGTCGGGCTGATCGTGTTCGGCAACGCCGCGCTCGTGCAGGCGCCGTTCACGCAGGATCTCGACGTGTGCCGCGAACTGCTCGCCGGGATGCGCGTGCGCATGGCCGGGCCGAAGACCGCGCTCGGCGACGCCATCGGGCTGGCGGTGACCGTGTTCGACCGCGCCGACGTGCCCGAGAAGGTGCTGATCGTGCTGACGGACGGGAACGACACCGGCAGCCTCGTGCCGCCGCAGAACGCGGCCGAGGTGGCGAAGGACAAGGGCGTCGTGATCCACGCCGTCGCCGTCGGCGACCCGAAGGCGGCCGGCGAGGAGAAGCTGGACGAGGAGGCGCTGAAGCGCGTCGCGGCGACGACCGGCGGGACGTACTCGTTCGCCGGGAACCGGGCCGCGCTGGAGGAGGTGTCGCGCCGGCTCGACGCGCTGCCGACGGCCGAGGCGAAGACGCTCACGCACCGCCCGCGCCGCGACCTGTTCCACTGGCCGCTCGCCGCCGGCTTACTCGTCAGCTTCGTCCCCGCGCTCGCCGCGCTCCGCCCGCCCGGGGGGCACGGATGAGCGAGTTCCACTTCCTCCGGCCGTGGTGGCTGCTCGCCCTCGCGCCGGCGGCGCTGCTCGCGTGGCGGCTGTGGGCCGCGGCCGATCCGAGCCGGGCGTGGCGCGGCGTGGTCGCGCCGGAACTACTCCCGCACCTGCTCGTCGACGGCGGGCGGCGGGCGTGGCTCGGCCCGACTCAGGTTCTCACCGCCGGGTGGGTCGTCGCGGCCGTCGCGCTCGCCGGCCCGGCGTGGCAGCGCGAGGCGGCGCCGTTCGCCGACGACGCCGACGTGCTGGTCGTCGTGCTGAAGGTCACGCCGTCGATGCAGACGGAGGACGTGGCGCCGACGCGGCTGGCCCGCGCCACCCAGAAGGTCCACGACCTGCTCGTGCTGCGGCCGGGCGCGAAGGCCGCGCTCGTCGCCTACGCCGGCAGCGCCCACCGCGTCGTCCCGCCGACCAGTGACGCCGGCGTGCTCGACTCGTTCGCCGGCGAACTGGCACCGGACGTGATGCCGGTCGCCGGCGACGCGGCGGCCGAGGCGCTAGTGATGGCCGACGAGACCGTGGCGAAGTCCGGGCGGCGCGGCTGGGTGCTGTGGGTCGCCGACGCGGCGGGCACGGACCAGGCTGCCGCGCTCGCCGACTATCGGGCAAAGGGCCGTGCGCCGGTCACCGTGCTCGCGGTCGCCGGCGACGGACCGGAGTTCGACTCGCTCGCAGCCGCGGCTTCCACACTCGGAGCGGATCTCGTGCGCGTCACGCCGGACGACACCGACGTGCGACGGCTCGCCGCGAACACGCGCTTCTCGACCACGGCGGCGGAAACAGCCGAGCGCTGGCGCGACGCGGGGTACTGGCTCGTGCCGGTCGTCGCGGCGGTCGCGCTCGCCGCGTTCCGCCGCGGCTGGGTGATCCGCGGGAGGGCCGCGTGATGCGCCGCGTCGCGCGGGTGACCGCCGCCCTCGTCTTCGCCGCCGCGGGCGTGGTCGCCGCCGGCCGCCCGGACCTGTGGGCGACGCCCGAGCAGCGCGCCGACCACCTCTTCCGCGCGGGCCGGTACGCGGATGCGACGAAGGCGTCGGCCGACCCGCGGCGGCAAGGCGCCGCGCTGTACCGCGCCGGCGACTTCAAGGCGGCCGAAGCGGCGTTCGCGCGAGACGGCACTGCCGGGGGCGCCTTCGACCGCGGCAACGCGCTGGTCATGCTCGGCAAGTACGACGACGCGGTGACGAGCTACGACCGGGCGCTCGCCCTCCGCCCCGGCTGGCCCGAGGCCGCGGACAACCGGGCCGTCGCCGTCGTGCGCCGCGACCGCCTCAAGACGGTCGGCGGCGACGCGACCGGCGGCGAGGTGAAGGCCGACGCGATCGTGTTCGAGAAGGGGAAGGCGAAGCCGGACGCGGGCGAGGTGCAGGTCGCGGGCGGCAAGCCGCTCTCCGACGAGGAGCTGCGCGGCCTGTGGCTGAAGCGGGTGCAGACCAAGCCCGCCGACTTCCTCCGCGCCAAGTTCGCCTACGAGCGGCAGGAGGTGAAATGACCGCCGCCCTCCTCCTCGCCGCGACGCTCGCCGACCCCGCACCGTCGGCGCGCACGAGCGTGACGCCGACGGGCGACGTGTGGGTCGGGCAGCGCGTCACGCTCGTCGTCGAGTTGCGCGCCCCCGGCCAGTTCTCCGGCGCGCCGGCGTTCGACCTGCCGCAAGTGCCCGGCGCCGTGATCCTCAAGCCCGACGAGCGGCCGACACTCGGGAGCGAGACCGTCGGCGACACGACCTTCGTCGTCCAGCGGCACGAGTTCGCGCTGTACCCGCAGCGGGCCGGGGCGGTGGACATCCCGGCCTTCCCGATCCGTTTCGGCACGAACGCGGGGTTCGGAACGCCGGTGGTCGATCAGCGCGTCACCACGACGCCGGTCCGCATCACCGCGAAGCTCCCACCCGGCGCCGCGGGGCTGGCGACGGTCGTCACGACGAAACACCTCACGCTGACGGAGACGTGGGCGCCGGAGCCGAAGGCGGCGGTGGTCGGGGCGGCGTTCACGCGGACGATCACGGTCGAGGCCCGCGACGTGCCGGGGATGGCGCTCCCGGCGGTCCGCTTCGACCCGCCCGCCGGGCTGCGGGCGTACCCGAAGCCGCCGGCCGTCGAGGACCGAGTGAACCGCGGCGACCTGACCGGGCGGCGGGTCGAGACCGTCACCTACGTCTGCGAGGTGCCCGGGGCGTACGCGCTGCCGGCGTTGGCGCTGGCGTGGTGGAACCCGGAGGAGCAGTCGTTGCAACAGGCGCGACTGCCCGGCCGGACATTCGAGATCACCGCCCCGCCGCCACCGCCCGCACCACCCGTTCCGACACCCGCGCCGCACCGCTCGTGGTTGCCATTCACCCTCGCCGGTGCCGTCGCGCTTGCGGTCGGGCTCGGGTGGTTCGGGCCAGTGCTACGGCGTCGCTGGGGGGCGTTCCGGACTGCGGTCGCGGTGTCGGAGGGGACCGCGTTTGCGGCGTTCCACCGGGCGTGCGGGTCGGGCGACGCGCGCGCCGCCCACCGGGCATTGGTCGTCTGGCTCGACCGGGCGCTGACCGACGAGCCGATCCCGACGCTGGAGCGATTCGCCGCCTGGGCGGCCGACCCGCTCCTGACCGAGCAGCTCGCCGCGCTCCAGGCGGCCGCGTTCGGCCCGAGTCCGACGCCCTGGTCGTCGCACGACTTCGCCCGGCGTGTGACCGCCGCCCGGCGCATGATCGCCCGTCGCCACCGACACCGCACTGCCCCGCTCCCACCACTGAACCCACCCCAGGAGACCTACCAATGAGACGGTCCCGATTGCTGCTCGCAGCCGCACTGGCGGCATTCGTCGCCGGCACCACTCACCACTCCGGCGCTCAGCCGGGCGAGCCGGCGGACGAGGCGGCCGCCGGTGTCCGCAAGAACGCCGACGAGTACACGAAGGCGTTCAACGCCGGCGACGCCAAAGCCGCCGCGCTCAGCTGGTCGCTGCACGGCGAGTACACCGACCCGGACGGCGAGACGTTCCGCGGCCGCGCCGCCGTCGAGGCCGAGATCGCAGCCGTACTCAAAGCGAATCCGAAGGCGACGATCGAGATCGCCGTCGAGGAGGTCCGCCGCGTCGGCCGGCAGGCGGCGTTCGCCACCGGCACGACGAAGACACGCTCGCCCGCCGACCCGGAGCCGGCGGTGAGCCGGTTCACCGGGCTGTTCGTTCAGGAAGAGAGCGGGTGGAAGATCGCCTCCCTCAGCGACTGGGCGACCGACCCGGCGACCGACGTGACGGTGGCCGACGTGGGCTGGCTCGTCGGCGCGTGGACCGCGAAAGGCCCGGGCGGCGAGGCGAAGATCGAGTACGCCTGGAACGAGGCGAAGACGTTCCTGAACGGGAAGTACGCGCTGGCGAAGGACGGCAAGACGGTGTCGTCCGGGACGCAGGTGGTCGGCGCGAACCCGGCCGGCGGGCTGCGCGGGTGGACGTTCGACGGGTCCGGCACGAGTGGCGACGCGGTGTGGACGCGCGACGGCAGCCGGTGGCTGATCGAGGCCACGGACACCCTCCCCGACGGCACCGAGATGACGACGGTGAACGTCCTTGTCCCGCTCGGGCCGGACGCCTTCACCTGGCAGCCGACGCAGCGCACCGCGGGCGGCGTTCCGCTCCCGGACCAGCCGCCGGTGCGCGTCACCCGCGTCAAGGCGAAGTAACCCACCACCCCGACACGCGGAGACACGTCATGCGACTCGTGGCACTTGGTCTGTTGGCGGGGCTGGTGGTCCTGGCGGCGGGAGGGCCAGCGGACGGGTTCGGCCGCGGCGGGTTCGCCCGCGGCGGCGCCGTCGCCGGCCCGCGGGGTGCAGCGTGGGGCGGTGCCCGCGGCGGGTTCGCGTCCGGACCGTTCGGGGCAGCGGCGGGCGGGGCCCGCGGCGGCACCTACGTCGGCCCGCGCGGCACCACGGTGCAGGGCGGGCGGGCGGGCGGGGTCGGGGTCGGGCCGTTCGGCGGGGTTCACGCCGGCGGGGCGAGCGGGGTGCGAGTGACGACCCCGGGCGGGCGGACCTTCTCCGACGTGAACGCCGGCCGGGCCGGGGTCGGGCCGCTCGGTGGGGCGTACGCGGGCCGGGCCGGCGGGGCACGCGTCGCTGGGGCGGCCGGGTCGACGTACCGCGGCGGGGTGGCGGTCGGTCCCTTCGGCGGGGTCGCGGCCGGCGGGGCGCGCGTGGGCGGAGCCTTCGGACCTTACGGCGCGGCGCGGGTCGGGCACTGGACGACGTACATGAGCCCGAACACCATGCGGGCGTCGGCGGCGGTGGTGCGCGGCGGGTACCACTACGCCGCCTTCACCCCGAACTGGTACCGCGTCCACACCGGCGCCTGGGTCGCGCCCCGTTGGGTCGCCCCGCTGTGGGTGGCACCGATGTGGGCGACGTTGGCCGGGTTCGTCGGCGTCACGGCCCCGCCGGCGGTCTACGACTACGGCAGCTCGGTGGTGATCCAGGACGACTCGGTGTACGTGGACGGCGCGCCCGCCGGATCGGCCGCCGACTACGCGGCCCAGGCCGCGACGCTCGCCGACACCGGGCGGACGGCGACCGCCGCCGACTCGCAGGAGTGGCAGCCGCTCGGCGTGTTCGGGCTGATCCACGGCGAGGAGACGCTGGCCCAGCGGATCTTCCAGCTCGGGATCAACAAGGCGGGGGTCGTCCGCGGCAACTACTACGATGCCGTGGCGGACAACACGCTCCCGGTCTACGGGTTCCTCGACACCAAGACGCAGCGGGTGGCGTGGTCGATCGGGGACAAGAAGGACATCGTGTTCGAGGCCGGGCTGAACAACCTGACGCAGAACGAGGCGACCGTCCTCCTCCACTACGGCAAGGACCGGACCGACCAGGCCGTCCTCGTCCGCCTCCCGGAGTCGGCAGACAAGAAGTGACGATCCTCAACACGCGACCGTGTTGCGCTCATCGGGCTGGCGCAACGAGCAGCGTGACAGGGCCGCGCGCTGGTTTTCATCCGCCCTCGGGTGCGTTGCACAGTCTGCGCCAGATGACGGGTCCAACTACCGGCCGACCGGGAGCGTCAGAGCGGGGACGGTGGCGATCGACTGGCGGCGGAAGTCGAGGCGCCGGAGCTGAAGCATCAGGAGCAGGGTCGCCTTACTTTCCTGGTCGCGGTCGTCGACGTAGAACCAGTGGTCCCGGTACCAGACCGCGACGTAGGCGCACGCCGGCGGGGCGTGCGGCCGGCCGGGGCACGAGTGGACGCGGAACACGCCCGCCGTCGCCTCGGTCGGGTCGGACCCGTCGGCCGGGAGCCGCACCAGCCCGCACGCCGCGTGCGCCGCTGGCACCTCCACCCCGTTCGCCAGGAAGAACAGCGCCTGCGCGGTGGACCGCGGGGTGAGTCGGAGCGCTGCCACCGGCTCCGACGGGTGCTTCGCCGGGTCCGGGACGCCGCTCGCCACCACCAACTCGTACCGGTCCTGGTCCCCCTTCAGGTTGAGCAGGCCCGCCAGCTCCACCAACTCCGGGCTGCCGCGGCCGGAGGGGTGGACCTGGACGACGATCCGCCGCTCGCGCTTCACCAGCGCCCACGTCTTCCCGTCGTCCCGCGGGCGGTACTCGTACCCTGCTTTCGCCGCCTCGACGGCCGCGGCCGTCGTCACCGCCTCGGCCGGGAAGGCGCCGCTGAACTCGGTCGTGCGGTCCTCGGCGTGGATCGTCGCGAGTTCTCGGTCCTGGATCACCTGGAGGAGTTCGGCCGCCCGCCGGAAGCGGGCGAAGTCGGCGGGCACGTCCCGCGGCGGGCCGCTCGGCGGGGTCCAATTCGGGACACCGTTCAGGCGGTCCACCCATATTCGCAGCACGCTCGCCACAGGCCACCCGGACTGGGTGAGAAACGTCAACGTGTCGGCCGAGATGGGGGTGAGGAACTGGCGGACGGCGGTCCCGTCGTCGTGCGGGTCGAGCGTCACCGTCGGGCGGGTCGCGCCGCCGACCGAGGCGAACGGGAGGATGCGGGTGAACGCGCCGTAGACGCTTGGGTTTTCGAACCGGGCGGCCTGGGTGCTAAAGAACGGACGGACCTCGGCGCCGGCTGTCAGCTCGTACTGGGCGGCGATGGCCGAGACCTCCAGGTTCCGCGGGGTCTCGACATACCGGAGCCGGACGACGTTCTTGAGGAACTGCTCCTCCTCGACCCGCTGGACCGCCGCCCCGTACCGGCCGTGCGTCTTCTCGATCACCTTCGGCCCGAACGCGCACCCGCCACTGACCGCGGTCAGTAGCAGCAGGCCGACGGGGTACGTGCGGAGCGGCAAGTTGGTCACACTGGCGACGGGACCCGGGAATAGGCGACCTACCTTTCCACTCCCTTCCATCGGCCGGCGGCGCGGGTGACTTGACCGGTTGTGCGGATTCTGCCGACCCCGCCGGCGGGCTCGCTCTGGGCTGTGGGGCCAGGAACTGGGGGAGGGGTGGGCGACGATCAACCAGCCGCTATCGTGCACGCGGGAGCGTGACCGCCACGTGCGACGGCGCCCGAGAGTCTTGCCATGCTGCTCGACTGGCCCACCTGGGTGATCGTGACCGCACTGTCGGGGTTGATGTTCGCAGCCAACGAGTCGGGGTTTCGCCTAGGCCAGCGTAACCACCAGACCGAATCCGAGCACTCCCGCTCGGTCTCGAACGTACTCAAGGGGAGCGTCTTCGGCCTCGTGGCGCTCCTGCTCGGGTTCTCATTCTCGGCGACGACCAGCCGGTACGACGTGCGACAGCGGGTAGTCCTCGACCAGGCCAACGCGGTCGGCACCTGCCGCCAGCGGGCCGGGCTGTTCGACGACGCCTCCCGGGAGCGCATCCGGTCGGCGCTGCGGCGGTACGTCCGGGGGCGGCTGGAACACGACCGGCCGGAGCGGGACGAGGCCGACCGCGCCCGGACCGTCGCGGACACCGATCGGACGCTCGACGAACTATGGGCCGCGGTAGAGGATGCGAACCGCCGGGAGCCGGAGAAGGTCCGCAACAGCCTTGTCGTGCCGGCGGCCAACGAGGTGTGCGATCTGGACGCGACGCGGGCGTGGGCAAACCGCAACCACCTCCCCAACCCGGTGCGGGTGCTGCTGCTGGCCAGCGTGGTCATCTCGTGCGCCCTCCTCGGGCACTCGTCGGGGCTGGGAGGAACTCGACACGTTGCCCTTTGGTTGGCTACCAACGCCCTGTTCGCCCTCGTCCTGTTCGTCGTGCTCGACTTCGACCGCCCCCGTCGCGGGCTGATCGGGGTCGACCAGACGCCCCTCGTCGAACTCGACGCCACACTTGAACGGCGGCCCGCGCCGTGAGTGATGCTCCCAACGGCTTCGCACCAGCGGTCGTCTCCAGGCTGGAACCTGAGCGAGGGGGAAGGCGCACTTCGTCAACATCATACTCGCCACCGAGCGGTTTACGGTCGCGTCCGAGGAGCAGCCCCGGAAGCAGGAGTCGCTTGCTGTGAACCTCGGCTACGAGTGCAAGGCGGGCGAGCGCGGCAAGGCCGCGGCGGTGACGCTCACCGCCAACGGCAAGAAGGTCGACGAGGGCAAGTTGCCGCGGCCTGGGCACCGGTTCGGCCGTGGCCTTCACCTACCGACTAGGCTCTGTCTGCTGAATCCGGACGTGCGGCGAGAGCCCGGAGGTAGCGGCGGATCATGGCCAGGTGGACCATCCCGAGGA
>VFQN01004756.1_pt1 | contig 17504 bp, 34 predicted proteins | sample 3512371 | NCBI WGS metagenome assembly VFQN01 (sample SAMN10412370, study PRJNA504923) | tailings metagenome | isolation source: Replicate 2 from Balatoc abandoned mine | place: Philippines: Itogon, Benguet | collected 2017-08-28 | reverse complement strand
GAACACTTGTCTCTACATGTACTGAAGCGGACACGGCCCCAATTACTGCTTTTTTCACCGAAACGCGAAAGACAAAGCGTTTTAGCTCAGCCTTGACTAATCAGTCCCCGGCCATAGGGTGCAGACAGTCGGCTGTATGAACTTTACCTAATTTGTGCGCAAAACATGACTGTCTGAGACGAATACTCGGGGTCGGATTGGCACCTGTCGCTGCCACTCTCTGCCACGTTGCTGACCCTCCTGGAGTTCTCTGAGCGTCCGTGTGTTGGTAGAGATGCAATTGAGCTTTGGGAGGAGCACTCCCACTTGCCGGCGCTGTCGGACGGTCCTCGTCGGTGCTGGTCTGCGGCCCTTCGCCCTTCGTAAGCGGAGTGTGGGTGTCAGCAGCGGAAATGCGCAATACGAGCGGGGCCTTCTTCCTGTAGCAACAAAGCGAGTAGCATGTGCTGCAGCCTCGGGCTCACCGACTGAGCCCTCGGGCTTAGGGGCCATATTGCAGCAGGATGCCGAGTGGCTCCTCACCTGCGAGCCCTTCCAGAAGACCGACATCCAGTGCACTTCAGCCCTGCTTGACCGTGCGTTGCCAAGAGCGGTGAAGCCCGGGGAAGTCCTGACGGCTCAGGGCATGGTGCCGGAGGTAAGTCCGCCCGCACGCGGTTTTGGGGCGACTGCGCAGGGTCTCAGCCTTGCCACTCGAGCGACACCCCGCCTTCCCCCCACCACAATGATAGCATGCCGCGCCGCTCTTTAAGCGCATACATCCGCAAGGAAACCTAGCAAGGAAGGAAACCTGGAAACGACGTCCACTTTCTGCACGGCACGGGTTATCCCCTATGGACGTACACTGACACTTGACACCCAAAACCTCATGCACCCCCCGCCATCCTTACCCACATCACCCGAACCCACATCACCCTACACACCTCCAGGAGCTCTACATCGTGCGCAGTGGATCACTGCTGGCCACGAACCCCTCCACAGGTAGCTATAACGCATGCATGCAGCCCCACGTGCCGCCTCCACCCTCCATGCAGCCCGCACAGAACTGACCCAGTGCAGGACTGGGCGCAGAAGGCCGGCCACTTGTCCTGCACAGTCCTGCAGCACCACACCTGGGCTCCAGCCTCAGGTTGCCCTTGCCCTCACAACCGCCTTACCGGACGACCACACGAGCACCTGACCCCCTGCCGCACCCCCCGCACGCCGCGCAGGGGAGATCCTCACCCTGGGCCCCGGCTCTGTGGTCAACGCCGAAAAGATCTTCCTCAACGAGCCCTCCGCAGTCACAATCACCGTGTTTGCGCCATTCCTTGACGACTTTGAACCTCCTACCGACGAGGGAGCCCCAGCAGCAGCCTCCGCCACTGAGCCGGACGCAGCCGCCCCCCCTGCCCCCGGCCTCGGCGCGCTGCTGTGGGCTGTCCCCGCTGCCCGCTTCCGGGAGCTGGTTGCCTCCCGGGCGGACCTGGCTGCGGGCATGGCGCAGCGGCTGGCGGGGGAGCTGGGGGCCGCACAGCGGGAGGCGGAGGTGAGGGAGCCCGGGGGACAAGGGGGTGGCTCTGGGGAAGTGGGGCGATGGCCGGGGAGGAAGGGCTGAGCGGTGTCGCCACAGGGGCGCAGGGTTGATGCCGCAGCGGGCATGTGCTAAGGGGTGGCAGGGGCCTGAGGTCTAATGCGGCGCATCGGGGTTGGAGGGCAGGGGATACGAGGTCGGCGGGCGGCCAGTGAAAGGAGCCAGGGGCTTGGGCACGGGAGCTTGGGCGTTATCCCGAGAGTAGCGCAGCTAAAGGCAACAGGTGGGGGACACAGGCAGCAGGGGTAGGGCGATGGAGCGGCAGAGCGGGGCGCGGGCGTGAGGCGGCGGCGGGCGGGCGGCGCAGCAGTGGCGCAAGTTAGGAACATTTGGGCTGCCGGAGGGGAAAGGTTGCGAGCAGTGGAGGACAATGAAGGGTGGGTATGGGTTGGGTGTGAGCGGGTTGAGCCGCAGAACCGGCCTGTAACGGAGACGTGGGGTGGCTTCTTGTAACGGAGACATGGGGTGGCTGCCTGGTATAAGATCAATTTTGAGCACACTCTGCGCATGATAGATAGGGACATGGGCACTGTCATGAGGGAAGCGCCTCAAGCCACTTTGGCCACGTACTTGAATGAGTTGTGGTGTCACAGGACTAAGGTTCTGTCTAGACGGTTGAGACCTCGTGTGGAGATCGACGCTTAAGCCCCGTCGTCTGTCGCCTACTTATCTAACTTCATTATTCGTCCTTATGGCCCCCTGGCCCTCCGGACGCGCCCTACTGGGCCTGTAACTGTAACATTGTTGGATGGTGGACCAGGGTGGACTACTTGTGTATCGGCGGGACAGCCAGCAGCTGAAACGTGTGGGATGGCGATACACCAACTGGAACGGCTACCGGTATTGGTGCTTGGCCTGGGCCGTCCTCGGGGTGTTGGCCGCTGGCCGCAGCGCACCTGCGTGACGTCGCCAGGGCCGGCGGTGGCGGGGGTCACCAGCTCGGCATTGGATCTGGGTTCACAGGGGCAGGTTGGGCACACCCTGTTCAACGTGGCATCCAAGGCGTGCAGATTCACCAGCACAGCAAGCTCCAACCCAAGGACAGATTCTGGCCTTGCCCTAGTCATTGCTCCCAGGGTTGGCTGCTTTGCTTGGCTGGTCTCGCCACTGGGTGGCCCTTGTCCCACGGCCGGTCCGCAAGCGCAGTTCAACAACGGGAGGAACAGGTGGAGTCCCCGACTCAGATGCAACTGCCTCCTCACGTGTCTTTGCGCCCGCGGTTGCGCGCCTTCCTGCCCCGCTGCACCGCAGCTGGCCCGCAAGCGCAGCCGCGCCCTGGCCCCCTACCTGGTCACGGCGCCCAAACATGGCATCATCGGCAGCTCCAAGTACGCGGAGCGCCTACGGAAGCAGGTGGTGGAGTGCGCGCGGGACAGGAGCAGGTGGGTGTGGATTGGGGACAGGGTCAAGGTTGGGAGACGGGGGCGGCTAGAGGCCGGTCGTGGACTGCGCGCACGTCAGCAGCGTGGGGTCGTGGCACAAGGGACGGGTGCACGTCCTCATGCACGTCAGCGTATGCCTCTTCTTCGGCCATGCTCCTCCTTACCGTGCTTCGCCGCATCCACCAAGCCTCCACCCTTTAATCCCAGCCCTAGACCAGCCGCATGTGCCGATGCTTCCGCCATCCCGGCAGCCTCTGGAGCAACCCAACGTCATTGCCCTGGTGCAACTCCGTGCCCCATCCCTTGCTCTTGAACACGTTGCACCATGGGTCCAACGCAGGCAGCCCGTGCTCATCTTCGGCGAGCCGGGCCTTGAGAAGTCCAACATCGCTGCGCTGGTGCACTTCGGTGGGCCCAGCCGCGGGTTGGGGCCCATGGCGGCGCTGGACTGCGCGGCGCTGGACGGGGCGGAGCTGTTCGGGCGGGGGGACAAGGCGGGGCTGCTGGAGCTGGTGGGCAAGGGCACGCTGCTGCTCAAGAACGTGCACAAGGTGTGTGTTTGGGAGGGTTTGGCGGTAGGACGACGAAGCGGCCGGTCGCACTTGGTTAGGCAAAGGCGCTTGTGTTTGGGGGAGCATCAAGGGGGGCTTCGTGGCGCCCTGGGCGGACGGCACCGTGCGGCGGTGGTTTGTGGGTGTTGCGGGGTGTTTTAATCCCTGTGGTCCCTAGAGTACCTGGAACGCTGTGCGATAGGGGCTACCAGGAGGGAATGTCAAGGTTGGCCACTTGACACCGAACCTTGCTCTGGCCTGCTGCCAACATCGCGCGGATCCCCCTTCTACAATTGCCCTGTGTGCCGCTTCGCGTTCGTGGATTGTTGCCTTACCCTTTGGGTGCCTCACAAGACGGTTGTCATATCCCGCTGGGCCCCGCTCCTCCCCACCCCGCAGTTGCCCCCCGCGCTGCTGCCCAAGCTGCAGCGGCTGGTCACCGAGGGCTCCTACCGCCCCGCCCGCGCGGCCGCGCCCGGGTCCGGCGGCGCCCCCGCCCCCTCGTCCAGCCTGGAGGACATCGAGGGGCTGCCGGCGCTGCGCTGCGCCTTCTGCCGCGTCATCATGACCGCCAGCCGCCAGGTGCCGCAGCTGGAGGCGGCGTGCAAGGTCATCAAGGTGGGCAGGACGAGGCTGGGTCGCTTCGTGCTGACGCGTCTGTGCGTTTGTCAGCAGCTACTCCGCCAGCTAGCTTAGCAAAGGCGGGCATTGCGCATGCGACGGCCGCTTCGTGGTCATTTAACACAAAGGCAGACAGACAAACTGAAGCACCTTGTGGGTACCGGTGTCCGTTATTGGAGAGGCGCCCCGCTGATGTGCAGAACTCACCAATTGACATGGAGTTCCTAGCTGTCCTGCTGTGCTGCCCCCTACCTCTCCTGCCCCCAGGTTCCCCCTCTGCGGCTGCGGCCCTCGGACGTCAAGGACCTGCAGCGCTTCTACTTCAAGCAGGTGAAGTCCAAGCTGGCGCTGCAGGGCGGCGAGGGGGAGGGCGGCGCGGCGCGCCTGGCAGTGACGCCCGCGGCGCTGCGGCAGCTGGAGGCCTACACGTGGCCAGGCAACATATCGGTACGCGTGGGGGTTATCAGGGTAAATGCGAAGGCTGTGACGCCGTTTGATCGAAGTAAGCTGCCCAGGTGGTTGGGACTTGTGCCCGATGCCGTACGTGCCCATAGCAGGGTGCCTTGGTGATACACGGCCGGTGCATATGGTGCGTGCACGGTCGATTGGTACAGGTGCAATAAATTCTTTGTTGTTGATGTGAAGTGCATGGGTTCTGGGCCGCAGGAGTTTGCCATGGTGGCGGAGCGGACAATGCTTACCGGCACGCCACGTGTACAGTCACACGACACGCTGAGCCCTAAGTATCCAGGAAGAGAGCCGCTCTTGGATTTGGATGCCACGGGCTTCCCCCTGCAGGAGGTTGGTGTGGTGGTGGAGCGGGCGGTGCTGCAGGCGGCGGACGGCAAGGGGCCTGCGGACGGGCGGCTGAACGAGGAGGTGTTCTGGTTTGCGAAACAGGTGCGGGTGTGGCGGTTGGTGCCCTAGTCAGGGTGTGGGTGCTAGCGTGCGGGCGTGATCACACGGCATGCTATAAACGGTGCGTGGGATGTTGACTCGGCCTGGGACAGGTGCGTGCAGCTGGTGCCAGCTTGGGCAGCAGGCTGGAGTGCGCAGCAGCAGCTGCACAGTCTATTCCCCCCATCCGATACTGCGACGAAAGGTGAGTTACGACATGGCCCTCGAGGTGATCGCCTCAGTGACGATTATGGGTCTCGCCTCAAGCCGGGCCAGCAACTCCTCGTCAACCCACCTCACCCACACCCATCCGCCCCTGCCTGCCCCGCAGGCCAAGGACCGCTTCCGCCTCAACCTGCTGGCCGCCTGGCCCCCACTGCGGCCCCTGCTGCGCTCCAGCCTGTGGCCCAACGACATCAACTTCAAGTGCGTGCCGCGCTGGGCTCATAGTCAGTAACCATAGGCATGCGCACGCAGTAGTAAATATGGAGGGGGAGTCCTCTATGCCAGGGTGTGCGCTACAGCCCCCGGGTAGTGTCAGTGGCACAATACTCCTGCGCGACGCATAGCCGTTGTGCCACAGGGGTTGGCTACGACGTACGCCGTACTCGGGGACCTCAGCACGGGTGCTGCAGTGCCTCACCAACCGGACCACCTCGGCTCCCTGCGCCCCTACCGCACAGGTTCACGGCCATCGTGTACCCCCTCATCGTGGCGCTGCTGCTGTGGGGGCCGCAGGTGCGGTGGTGAAGTCCGTGTCCTCACTGATGCACACAAGCACCAACTTTGACACCGAGACCTGCATCCGGGTACCAACCACTTATGGCGCCTCCTTACCGCCACGGAGCGTGCAAATGCTTGCGCCACAACACGCTCTGGCCTTACCCTTAACTCCGCATCCTCGCATCCAGATGCACACCTTGCTTCCCACGCGGGAACCCAGGACTGGCACATCTCAGGGATTTGCTGCTTGCACAGTACGCAATGCCGTACCCGGCCCGCACCCGTGCGTGCTGAGCCCGTGTTCATCCTGCCCTTCGTTCCTGGCCCGCACTCCGAATACCCTGTCACACCCCATTTCCTTCATGTCGCATGCACGAGTTGGTCACCGGGCACCATCTCTGTGTCAGCGCCCACGTGCCCACATTCCCCCTACCATGCTCCCTCGTCCTGCAGGACCGGCTGCACAACCCCGCCCTGACCGTGTTCTGGGACTGCTGGTGGCCGCTGGTGTTCGTGTCGTACCCCTTCCTGGGCCGCGTGTGGTGCGCCGTGTGCCCCTTCATGATCTACGGCGAGCTGGCGCAGGCGTGGAGGACCAGCGGGGGCGCGCAGCTGCTCAAGTGGCCCCGGGAGCAGGGTGAGGCGGCCAGGGAAGTGCAGCGCTGTGTGCAGCAGCGTACCGTAGCATGGTGCACTGCGCGTGCTGCACGCCGGGGCCCACGTGGCCGGATACCCACAGCACCGTGCTGCCCACACGGGAATGACCAGTGCACTGTTGAGCTCCTGGTGTGACCATTACCGCTGGAGGCCGATAAACGACGTCCACAGAGCACGTGGCACTGTACTTACGCCGGACTGCGGTGTCTTTTGTAACGTGCTGCAGCGGAGCACTACGGCCCGCCCTTCCTGTTCGGCCTCTTTGCCGCCATCCTGGTGTGGGAGGAGGTGTGGGACCTGCCGCACACGGCCGCGCTGTCGGGCTGGCTGCTCATCCTCATCACCGCCGGGGCCGTGGTGTGCTCGTCCATCTTCGAGCGGCGCCTCTGGTGCCGCTACCTGTGCCCCATCGGCGGCATGAACGGCCTTTTCGCAAAACTGAGCATGACGGAGGTCCGCGCACGGCAGGGCGTGTGCTCAGGTGGGTAGTTGTGGAAATGGGATGTTACGGATTCCCAGCTTTCCCACAGTCTCAAGGGCCTAGGATGGCTGGGCTGGGCTGCATTCCCTCAAGTCCGTACGCTCTAGCGCGTCGTAAAGGTTTTCGTTTGTATGATGCATTCTTGCTTTTAAACTCCTTCCAGGCGAGTGCTCTACCTATCACTGCTACAAGGGCGGCTGCGCAGAGCCCCCGGACGGCCTGGAGTCCCCCGGCTGCCCGCTGTACAGCCACCCCGCGCAGCTAACCGACAACCGCAACTGCGTCAACTGCATGGAGTGCCTCAAGGTGGGATGGACCGCACAAACCGGGGGTGTAGCGCTGCGTGCCTCGGCGACGTGTACTGTGTGCGACTGCGGTACCGCCGGCCCGCGAGCAGATAGCCCCACGCCGCGCGCTGTGTGCAAGGACAAGCCCTGTAGCATAAGCACCGGCATCAGGGTACAGCTCGTGCTGCTGGCCTTCGGCGCAGTTCCCCGAACGACCTGGCCAGGGCGCTCCCTGTCCCGCGGCATAGCAGCACGTCACGCACTGCCTTGAAGGACAGCCCCATCTCTCATGCACAATCAGTGGCGCTTTCCAGCGAATGCTTTTAACGCCTCTGCCTGATACTTCAAACCTGGCCATGGTGTTCTATTGCTTGTCTGGCTGCAGGCGTGCCCCAACGGCTCCGTGGAGTTCCGTCTGCGCTGGCCGGGCGCCGACCTGTGGTTCCCCGGCCACACGCCCTCCTACTACGAGGTGGCGCTCAGCTTCATGCTGCTGGGGGCAGGTGGGTAGCGGCTGCCACGTCCCACCACTGGCGCGCCTCAGACCGCTGTCACAGCCACACTATGCTGCGCTTGCTGCAACCCACAGCACCCGTTCACCTGTACGCCACGTGTTGGTCTGCCAGGCCCGTACGGAGGCTACCTTGATCACCCACTAGCGTGTGGTTTCTCGGTCCTCTGGTCGTTATACACCTACTCACCCTCCCCTGTGCTCCCCTCGTTCGCCCCTTTGCCGCTCTGCGGTTTCCCCTGTGCTCCCGCCTGCCCGCAGTGTACCTGCACACGCTGCCCGCCCTGTGCGGCCAGCTGGGCCTGGACGCCCCCGCCCTGGGCCTCACGGCCGTCACGCCGCAGCACATGGCCGCCTCGGTGGCGGTGCTGGCGGCCCCGGGCTGCATCGCCTGGGCCGCGGACGCCCTCTCCCGCGCCGCCAGCCCCGCCACCGGCCGCCCGCTGCTGCAGGAGCTCTACTCCGCTGTGGGTCGCGGTGTGGGGGCTGCGCTGGCAGCCGTACGCTCCAACGGTGGTGGTGCAAATGGAGGAGGGGCAGTGCCGGCGGCGGCAGGAGTAGCGGGGAACAGCGTACTGGGGGCGGTTCAGCAGCAGCAGGAGCAGCAGCAGGGGGCGGGGGCGGAGGTGCCGATGGCGCCCGCCCCGTTCCTGTACCTGGCGTACGGCTACGTGCCGCTGGTGTGGGCGGGCACGCTGGCGCACTACCTGGCGCCGCTGCTGGGGGAGGCGGGGAGGCTGTTGCCGGTGGGTGCACGTGTGCGGCCCCGTGGGGCTAAGGGTACACCGCTAGCAGCTGGCTGGGCGTTCGGCTTGGACTGGTTGTTGATACGTACCTACACACCTTATACTAGGTGTTTGGTTAGCAACCACACGGGTGAGATGAGCCGGCGAGCCTCGAGGCCCTCACATGCATACATTGTCGCCTAGGCATGGGGAGCAGTTCGATCTTCGGTAACGTCAGAAGCGGCCAGGAGAGGAGAGAGGGCACAGGCGTGCCATGTGCGGCGCGGGCCTAGCGCTACCGCGCCGTACCGACCCCGTATTGTGTAGCGCCCGTGTAGCTCGTGCATTTGCTTGATCCACCCTGTCCCCTTGCTTCACCCTACCGCAGATCACGGCGGCCATGGTGGGGTGGGAGGACGCGCAGCTTCCTGTGGCGGTGGCGCACCCAGCCGTCATATCCTTCCTACAGGTGGGCCGCCGAGTGCTGACTGGACATTCAACCCACCGGCCTTGCAATCCAAACATTCTAACATGCACGCTACAGCACTTATTCTTCCTGCGGTTAACTGGCTGCGTGTGGAAGACGCCCAGTTCGGGGCTTGGAGGCGCCTCGCCAGTAGCTGCTTGCAATTACCTCCACTGGCAGTATGTAGCTGCTTGCCATTACCCCCACTAGCAGTGTGTTGTTGCGCCAAGCATTGGTGTGTCCATGCCGTTGCAGGGCGGCATGCTGCTGTTCGGCGCGGCTGCCAGCACCATCCTCAGCCGCCGCATCGGGGGGCAGCCGTGGGCCGCCATCGCCCCGCAGGTGGCCACCATCGGCCTCTTCACCGCCGAGCTGTGGGCCCTCACGCTGCACGGCTAAGCAGCTGGCTTGGGTGTTTCCTGTGTAAGTGTGGACGTGGGTGTGAGTGAAGGCATGGGTGTACAGCAGGTGGTGGTGCCCAGGGTGCCAGGAACGCACGCTGCGATGTGTGCAATGACCGGTACCCAAGATCATGATGATGTTGTAGATGGAAATGAAAGTCGGAGCAGCAGCCGGCGGGTGTGTGCATCATGCATGCCGTTCAAGACTTGGCTGTTGCTGTTTTGAGCCTGCAGATGTCCTAAGCTTTATTACCATCGTGTCCAATGGCTGGGCACGTGTCCGTTGGCATGGCCCTGTGCCTTTGGCACGGAAGCACCGTGAAGGTCAGGAACATTGTGCTGCTGCGATATGAGATGCAAGTTTGATACATTGGAAGCCCTCTGCTGTGAGCTTTATGTGACGATTGGTGTCATTAAGTTGCACAAGGGTCCACTTGAGCCAGGGTCGGGGCAGATTTTGGTGGTGATGCATGTTGGCACTCGGCAGTGCGCGGGGAGCCGGAACTTCTCAGGTAGCAATCACTTGGTGGTGCGGGGGGACTACAGTGTTGGCCTCACCTGACCGGAGCGTGAAGCTCAGCGAACCTTGGCGGCGGTTGTTTGGACAGTTTGGGTTGCAGCTTCTCTGCTTGATGGTGGCGGGCGCTAGTGGTGGTGGTGCTGCTGCTGCTGCTGCTGCTGCTGTAGTACTGGCCACCATCAGGGGGCCTTTGCAGCTAGGACTCATCTGAATACATCACCTTGAGTTGCTTTTGGGCGGACACACCCTTAGGTCACCAACAGGAGAGATCCCCTGGTCACCAACGCATAGGACGATGCCCGACGCCTCTGGTGCAACCTTACTCGTACGCGCCTGTGCGACTGTCCTTGGTACCGCTGCTGTCATCCCTTGCCAAACCACTGCGCGGAGCCTTCTGGCGCGGAGCGCTCCTGCAGCGCTCCTGCCTTGTGGGCGTATACCGTGGCTGCCACTTTAACGTTTAAGGGCCCAGAACTGCTAGGCAGGGGGAGCTTGCAAAGACGGAGGGCAGGCGTGAAGCATGTAATGTTAGACTTTTTTACTTGTACTGCAGACCGGAAAGGCACCAAGGGCTCATTCCTCCGAGTCCAGGGGACGCTCCGGGGACAGGGGACGCTCCGCCAGACCAGGGGAGTCCTCCTGGTCGGCATCAGGCAGCGTGGCAGTCACGGTACGTAAGAAAACGCATGCCTTAGTACTTTTCTGCAAGTAATATGTGAAGTCCGGCCGCAGGGCCATCGCGCTTCGCGTACAGTCAGGGGAGGTCGGTTCAGGTCACTTTGTCAACGGTCAGCGGTGTGCTAACAACGGGAGTAGTTACACACACACCTTAAGATTTATATAAAGTTTGACGTAAATATGCCCACTGCAGTGTCACATCAAAGTTTTGCGGACTTTTACCCTCCTTCGCCACTGGAGAAGGAGAAAGGCAGCACCCAGACTACGATATAATTGCACTAACAATGTAGCTATCTTAACAAGGAACAAATGGGCAATATCCATCCACAGCGACGGAAGGAGCTGTGGGAGGAGGTGCCTGACTGGGGCAAATACTACACCGCGGAATGGAGAAGTCCCAGAACAAAAGAACTCGATCGGCATGGAGGTGTGGAGCTCGACGTCTCTATCAGCTCTGTCGTTCCGCGGATGGAGACTGACTACTTGTTCGCCCATATACTACAGGGCCTGCTCGGCCCCCTGTGGCTCGCGGAGACAGTGTTACAGCGCGTCTCAACTTTTTGGAAGTCAGTAGGACAGGCAGCAGGAGAAGACACCCGCATGTTGCTAGCACTTTTGATACCGCGTGCAGACGGCGAGGGGCCTACAAGCGTGGTCAAAGGCCGCATATGGACGCAATACATTAATTCCATCTCGTCCGTCGAGGTAGGCCGTAGTTACTGACATGGACCCGTTGTCACAGGGGGCGCTGCGGAAAGACCAGCGGCGCATGAAAAAAGTGCTGCGAGTGGACGAGAGAAAGAAGGAGAAGGAGGAGGATGCCGCGCCGGGGCCAGGGGATGTTATCCTCAACACGGACCTCAGGTAGAGGAGGGGGGTACGCAAGCCACCTGACGACCCCCTGCGGCCACACCCATTCCCCAACTTATGGCCCCGTCCTGGTGCTTGTGCGCTGCTTTAGGCAGTATTAGATCGAAACACTTTGAGCATCAGGACTAGGGGCGTTCTTGCCCCATGCTGGCTGCTGCGGAGTGTCAGCCCCCAGCACCGTAACACATTGCAACTCTCCTTGCGTTTGCCCACCACTGCAGGGCGTGGCAACGTTCTATATCGGGGAGCGGTGCCGGCAGCAAACCAGGGTCACATGACGCTTCCTCACAGCAGCACAAGGAGTTCATGCTGCTCACAAAGGATAACCCGGAGATCAGGAGGAGAATGTTGGAGCAGCGGCAGAAGATGCTGGACTACGCCAAAGGGTGGGGCGTTGCAGAGCCGTGTACAGCTGCGCGTTACAAATCTGCAGTCCGTTTCAGTCCACGAGGACTTCCGTGTGTGGAACCTACCCTGGACACCGGTGCATGCAGCACTGGTTGTGTACGGGGGGCGGGCTGCCGCCAGTATGGCAATGCTGGCCGTGTTTTTGACGGTTGGAGGGTTTCTATACATTGGACCTGCTGCCTCTTGCCTGGCACCCACAGAGTCAACGTGGTCAAGGGGGCCCCCGGCATCAAGCCGGTGAACCACGGGGCTGTGCGGTCGAAGGTGGCCTCAAACTGGAAGGGCGAGGGCGGTGAGTCGCGCAGCCCTCAAAACACGTGCCCAAGAAACCAGCATCTCACATTGTGTTGCCACCTTGAGCGGCATTGCCACTGTTACCTAACAACTTGGTTGAGTCAGTCCCGCCACGCATGGCTGTTGCAGATGAGGACGGGTCCCGGGAGGATGACGGCGAGGGCGAGGGCGACACGTGGGGCGGCCAGGAGCCGCCGGCGGAGTGGCGGCGGCGCATGCACGCTGCCCGGCGGCGCACCATGCTGGTGGTCGTCGGCCTGGTGCGCTGGCAGATGGCCATGGCCCGGCGGCCGGGGCCCAAGCGGCTGCCGCGCGTCAACTCGTTCAGCTACTACATACCGCAGGTGGGTCGGGCTACTGTTGACGTCGGGCGGCCTCTGGGGCCCAAACCGGGGCTTTGCATGCGGTGCGTACATGAAGTAGGGTTGGCCGCCCGCTGGAAGGGCAAGGGTGAAAGGGGAGAGATGCTCCTTCCTGGGTGCAATGTGCCGAATGCTTTTCTGGGTGGTAAGGAGCCCTTTCTTTTCGCCCTACTGTGGAGCGGCAGGTGCTGCGGGACGAGGCCACACGCTTCATCGAGGAGGCGCTCGCGGTATCCCGGATACAACAACAACAGATGCTTCAAGAGGCACGGCTGGAACTGACGAACTGTGCATGGCAGTAGGCATTAAAGGCATTAGCGACAGCCGTATCGGGACCAGGCAACCACGTGCTGCATTAACCACATGTGCCTTGGAAATGTCGGTGGCTAGAAAACACCTTGTATGTACCACATGAGGATCACGTAACACCAAGGCCGCGATGTTGCTGCTGATTGGCCTCGAGACAACGACCATGCTGGCCTGTGCCAACACCATGCAGGATGCGACTGCCCACGCACAAGCCCTCGCCCTAGCCGGGCCCCCTGCGTTGGTGTACAACGGCGGCGAGCTTCCTCCGGTCGTGCCTCCAGTTGTGAGCCCCGTCAAAGCGCGCCCGCGGCCCCCGCCGCCAGGGCTGCCGCAGCGGCGCGGCTTGTCAGACAGCGGCGCAAACAGCCCGGCGCAGGCGGCTCTGTCAGCGGCCGTGGCGGCGGCAACGGGGGTTTCGATGCCGGCCGGCTTGCCGCCCCGGCCACGGCCAGAGCTCCTGAAATCGGCATCGGGTGAGGCGACTACGGGGGTATTGGTTTGTGACGGGGCAGGAGTCTGGTCCGTTGGCCACGGGGATGACCGTTTGTGTTGTACGTGTCAGGTGATGGCAAGGATCGGCGCACGACGGCTATGGCGACTGCATGAGTGACCGGTGCTGTATTGTCGGTGTCCCAGATTGTATTTGTTGGCCAGCTTGTCCCCTAGCTTACAGTAATCACCTGCGCTCGCATGTTGCTTACGCCGCCCTCCCTCAGGCAAATCCTGCCTCTCGGCGTCTGAAATCTTGCTAGACACGGACGACCCCAAACCCGGCAGCAAGCCAGCCTTAGCCGCACCGTCCTCTGGCCTGCTCCCATCCATCCACGCGCCCAAGTTCCACGGTCTAGAGGGGCCAACGCCCCCAGACGCTATGCCGCCCACGGCCCCGCGGCCGCCGCGGGGGCGGCTTGCGAGGTCCTCGCCTTCTCCTGGGCGGCCGCCGGCCATGCGGCGACAGAGCGACAGTGCGGCGATGGTGCCGGCGGGGGTAGCGGCAGCAGCATCTGCTGCTGAGGCAGTGCTGCATGGGGGGCGTCGGTCCGACGGGAGCGGCCGGCAGAGGCGGAGCAGCCGCAGCGGGGTGAAGCACCGCAAGTCAGACACGGGGGCGGTACGGCCGCGGCGGAGAAGCAGCAGCAACGGGGACGGGCTGGGCTCTGGCAGCCCTTACAGGAAACATGGGTCACGGCAAAGCAGCCACAGCAACCTTGCGCAGGGGCGTGCGCAGGGCCGGAAGTCAGGGACTGGGGCGGCATCGGATGGGGGCGGCGGTGGGGCGGCTGTGAATGCGAGCTGGCCGCCGGGGCGGCGGAAGAGCGACGTCCCGGGCGGGCTGCCCACTGCCGCCAGCGCGCCAGTGGTGGACGGCAGCCCGGGACGTCTGCCGCGCATTGCAGCTTCGGGGGCCGGGGCAGGGGGCAGCCCCAAGGAGAGCAGCAAGCCGCTGACCTTGGCACAAGGTGTGCCCGACGGATATCATAGCCGCACATGCATGCATGGGCGCTTATGGGGTGGGCAAGGCACGATGGGAGTGAACTGAGACTACGCGTCCTGTCGCCTCCATTACTGCGGCACTGCGCAGCTGCTGGCGCACTGCGTCACCTAGTCATGTTGGTTGATATTTCACTGCACCCACCTGCTCAGGGGCCACGCCCGCGCCTGCAGTCGATACCCTGCACCCTTGACGTCTCAACCCACACATTGCCCTACGCCCCGTCACCCCGCCGCCTTGCAGCTCGGCGCGCGGCGCTGCTGGCCGAGGCGTACGGCTCCGCCCCCGGCAGCGCCGGCTCCGGCTCCGGCTGCATGTCGGACGACGGGCTGCCGCGGGCCGCCGGCCAGTCGCCATCGCGCTTGGGGCGACAGCGGATATCGAATGGAGGTGAGCTACGCCGGTTGCGCAATACACGGTACTGCCCTAGCGCGCAAGCACCACGCTGCCGCATTGCCCTTCCCCGTTGCACCCCGCGCTAGTGCCTTCCTGCACGTCCGCGCAACGCTTGTGGTGCACTCTACCGTGACCTGGCCCCTCAGCAGGCGTCAGCATCCTGGACCACCTGTCCTCCAACCCTACCTCGGGGCACAGCTCCAAGGACCCCAGCGGCGGGGGCGCGCCCTCCATCCTCACCATCCTGACCAACGGCAGTGGGGCCGGCCCCGGTCAGCACAGCCCCCTCGCCAGCCCGCTCTCCTACCGCAGCCGGCGAGCATCCCTAGACCTCAACTCCGTGCACTCAGGGCGCAACGCAGCTGAGCCCTCGGGCCCTTCCTCCAACCCCCTCAACGGCGCCAACGGCGCCCTCAAACCCATCCCCCGCTCCATCATAGCCACCAACCTTTCCGATTCCACCTCCGCGCTCACATCCCCAACCCACAGCGCCTCCAGTCCCAAGGCGCCCCTCCCGCCCCTCTCCCAACAGCCCCCAACCTCCATCTCCTCTCCCCTCCGCGCCAGCGTACCCCCGCCCTCCATACCCCTCAAACCCCTCACCGTACCCGTACCTCCCGCCGGCCCCAAACTGCACCCCACCGAGCCTCGGGTACGCAGCGGCCGGTCCCTCACATCGCCCGGAACACCGCTACCCGAAGGGGAAGCGGGCGCACGGATGTCCAAAGCTTACCAGCTCATGGGCATGTACGCGAACCGCGCGAACGCGACGTGGGCGGAGTCGCAGCAGTGGACCTCGCCCTCGGTGCTGCCCGCGACGGAGCAGGAGCAGTTCTGCGCCTCGGACGCGTGGCTGCCGTACAAGCTCAACGCGGTGAAGCTGCTGCGCAGCGGGGGCATCGTGGTGCACATCGACGCGTGCGAGGACAGCGTGATGCTGGCGGACGGCAGCAGCGTGGACCTGTGGACCAGCGACCCGTGGGTCTTGGCGCAGCAGCTGCGGCCCGGGAGTGTGAGTAATGGGACGGTGGTGACATTGCGGGTTGCCTGCAGACAGGGAAGGCCGGAAACTCGCACGGGCCACGGGAGTATGGCAGCACCACGCGTTACGGTCCCGGAGGCCCATCGCGTGTAGGAAGTGTTCATGTGATCTGGCATGTCCCTGAGTGCCATGCTGTACGGCCATCCTTTTTCCACGCGTTTTCACGCTGCTGACGCACTAATTCTTTGCCTGCAGTTGCCCATGTCGGAGCGCATCGAGGGCGTGCCGCTGGGCGCGCGAGTGCTGCAGCAGCTGGTGCTGGCGGTGGAGGGCGCGGCTGGGCGCGAGGCGGTGGACAAGCTGACGGTGGTGCTGGCCATCAACGACGACCAACGCAACGCGGTGGTGGCGGACGTCATCCGCAGCAAATCCTACGGGTGGGGGATGCAAGGCGCTGCGTACAGAGCGAAGCAGGACTAGAATGGTTCCGCAGGCGACGAGGATTTGGGGCACAAACCAAGCGGGCAACGTAGATCTGCCCTGCTGCTGGTACACCTCGCTAGCAAGTCCTCTTGATATCATGTGGCTCAGCTAAGCGGCTGTGCTGTGCTGCTTGCCCCGCCTCGCAGGCTCAAGCCCGACCGGCTGATCCTCACGGCGCAGCGCAAGCGATGCGGCTACCGCTACGACAAGGAGGCGCAGGCCTTCCTGGAGGTGCGTAGCGTATGCAGTTGCGGGAATCCTGGAGGTGCGTGCAGTGGATTGGTGGTGGTGGTGGTGGTCGAGTGCTTCGGGCCCCATGGACTGCGGTTTTCGATTACCGTTTCGAAGCGTAACAGCCGCGGATGCGGTGACCTTTGCCGTGCTATATGCGCTGTAGTGACCAAAAGCCTGGCCAGTCATTGAACTGCATATACGATCAACGCTGGCGGCGTCAGCTGACTTCCCCTCCACCCCGCCTCCCCCGCCTGCTACCCCGCAGGACCCCACCACGCCCCCACAGGTGCTGGGCTCCGGCTACGCGCTGTGCCAGCTGGCGTGGCTGGGCGACGCCTTCCACGTGTCTCCCGAGGGTGAGTGCGTCATGCTGATGGGGCGCACGCTGCTAGAGCGGCTGGCGGAGGCCAAGGCGGAGTGGCTGCTGTGCCGGCGCGCGCGGGACCTGGCGCTGCTGGCCGAGGAGGGTGCGCTGGAGCTGGTGGCGCTGGCGTTCGCGCTATACGCCGCGGACAGGCACAGCGGCAACATGGTGGTGCAGGTGGGGGCCGGGCTGGCAGGGGCTAGTCAGGTGGCGGTTGCGAGGAGGAGGGGAAGGAGTGTTGGGGGCTGCAGCTGTGCGAATGGGGATGCACGCAGCAATGCGTCCTGCACAAGCAGGGGGAATGAACGTGTCCGGGAGTGAAACCGGGTCATGCGAGCATGTGGATTTGCAGGCGTGGGCGTTGTTCCTACCGTACAACCTCTTTCCTGCGCCCCATACCCTACCGCAGGCCGCGCCCGCCTCCTCGCTGACCATCCCCCGCGCCTACGACTCCACACTGCTCGCCCTCAAGTCCCCCTCCCGCGCCAACTCCGCCACCGGCGCGCCTAGCCCCAGCGCCTCCGTCTCTGCCTCCGGCACCGCCCCGCGGCAGGCCTCCCTGGCGAGCGCGGCTGCGGGCGTGGAGGGCGGCGGCGGCGCGGCGGGCGTGTGCGACCTGCACGCCGCGGAGCTGAGCAGCCCTGTGATGGTGGAGGTGCTCAATGCCGTGCGCAAGCAGTCGGGGCACGACGGCTGGGTGGGGCTGCAGCGCTACCTCATGCACCTGCCCACCCTGCACTGTGAGTCCTGGCGGCGGGCCAGCGGGGTAATAAGGGTCAGCTGGGACAGTCATGGCGTTGGTACTGTGTGGTAGGCGTGGGTTGCATGGGCGTGCGT
>VFQN01004755.1_pt1 | contig 17514 bp, 13 predicted proteins | sample 3512371 | NCBI WGS metagenome assembly VFQN01 (sample SAMN10412370, study PRJNA504923) | tailings metagenome | isolation source: Replicate 2 from Balatoc abandoned mine | place: Philippines: Itogon, Benguet | collected 2017-08-28 | reverse complement strand
GAAGGGCCGAGACGCGAAGACCCAAGCTGCCAAGCGAGAGCGCGGAGTCACGCACGCGGGACCTCGGCCGGAACCCCGGTCAGCTTCCCAGTCCCCTAGCCCTGCGACAACTTTAGCCCTCCTCTCAACCCTAAAGGGTCTCGCTTCGGTGATTAACCATTGTTAATCGCTTCGGTGACTTTAGCCCTACGCTGATTAACTAAGTTAATCGCTTCGGTGACCTGGCCGAGGGAGATCACAGGGCTTAGGCCCAAGGAGCGGGGTGGTGGCCCAGGAAACGTGGGCCCGACCGGAAGGGGTCCCCCAGCATGGAAGGCAAATTTGCCATGCCCTGGTCATGCCGCCAATGACGGGGCAATGACGGGGCATGTCTTGACCATATCTCCCATGACGGGGCATGCCGTGGTCATACGCACCGTATGACCGGCAAGGACTTCACCGTTTGAATGCAAGGTGCTTGCGCATGAGCCGTACACGCAGCCGCATACATAAGGTGCTGCCAAGCCTGCGCGGCACCATTAGAGTACTTTTGCACTTAGCACTTTTGCAGGTAATACTAGTGTGCCACTAGAGCTCTCAAAGCGCCTTGGCTGGGCATCGCGCGGATATTGTTACCTGCTTACCCTTACAGAGACCATACATGAACTGCCTCTACTCTCTAAGCTAGTTAAGATGGCAGCTAGCTTTCCAGTATCTGGCATATGATGTGAGCCTGTCGGGGCGGATGTCGCTTTTAGGCCCGGGGCCAGTCCTGATGACAAAAGCCCTAGTAGCGCTCCATTATAGTATTCATCATCATACAGTTAGAACTGCGAGGGTCTTGGGCAATTTCCGGCACTTTTTCTTGGCGACGACAGCTGAGTTTGCCGGACAACAGCTGCCGAAGGAACACGCCGAATTGTGACCATGAGTTTGCTTATTACATGCATGGTGACAGGGTCTACTAGCATCAGCAAGCATGTCTGCAGCCGCGTGAGACGCGATTCAAGTCGGGCTTCGCACATAGCTTGCGTTCGCTCAACTCGTAAGGCACTTGTATACGCAGGAAGTGGAAGAGAAACCTGGATTGGGGCATGGCGACTGCAGGGTGCGGCTTATGGGGAATGTCCTTGCACTACAGCCGCCGCACCTGCCTGCCTTCCCCGTTGCACTGACCAGGCACGTCAACCCTGCCAATGGCTCAAATGCTTGCGGCACTGGCGGTGCAGGAGTCTGTGTGGTCTGTCAGGTGAATAGGCAGAACATGCTGGCGTGCTGCTGCTGCAACACCTCGGCACACGCTGATGGACCCACGGCGACGCCTTCCGCTGGTTTGTGCACTCAGGGCAACCTATGACCCAGATATGACTGAGATATGACAGAGATATGACCCGGATATTATCCAGAGTATTACCCAGATATGACCGCTATTTTTCCCGGAGTGCCGGGCATTTAACCGCGTCCTGCGTCCATGCGATACTCGGATTGTGCCTGCGCCCTACGTCGGGGATTGTTAGTTGGGACTAAAGCTACAGCGGCAAAGCGAAGGTGTCCCTGTGACCAGAAATAAACGGAAGGGCTCCTGCAGCCCGTGCGTGTGCGGTTCTGCGGCATGTCCGTGGCACTACCGGCACCCCTGTGTGCACAGTACGGGTACTCCGTCGAATGCACTAGATTCACGAGGATGAGGGCTCAGGTACGGTCCACGGTGCACGCATGCCATGGGAGCACGCGCACGTGCCGTTCCCACTACGCCCCATGTATGAACTGGCACTCTTCCATCTAGCCGAAGGATTTCACAGGAAGTTACGGCACGGCTTTGTTGCTGGCTTCACTTCAGACCCTTTCAAGCATAAGATGATGAGCTAGCGGTGTAACGGCATGGGGCTTGCAGCGCGTCCCATGGGTCTGTTAATTGGACCTTCGCGTCACCTTGCAGCAGATACAAGCCACCACTACTTATGCTAATTGATCCTGTATTAAAAGCGGCTGGCAGCGCATAATTGCGTACCTTGTGAAGTACTCTCAACGCTTGGCTTTGGCGAGCATCGTCTTCTGTACTTGAAACCGGCAGCCAGCCGACAACCATGACCTTGACAACCTACGAGTCGACTGCGGGGCGGCTGGCTATCGGCAGCGCAAGGCGCAGCGGTCCTCCTCCCGCACCTCTCGACCCCTCCGGTGCTGCTGTATCGCCGTTGGTGAGCTTGGGCCAGGGCGCCGCACAATAGGCTGTCCTTTACTGTAGCAGCTCTCTATCTGCCCCTGCTAGACCAACAGTCCTTGGTGCTTGCTGGGACACCAAGGGGCACATGAGTATGCTGCCTGGACGCCAGGCCTGATGTCGCACTACCGTAGCCCCTTGGTGTAAGTTTCGAAAGCTTCATGCATATGGGCTCTGCGCTGCGAGTGCGTCGTGTGCTGCCACTGCTGCTGCACGCTGACACCGGCAGTGCCAGCTGCGCTGCAAGAAGCTGCATACGACTACCGCACCCAGCCCCTCACACGGTACCACCCCTGCTGCAGGGCGCGCCAGCCGTCCCGGAGCGCGCTGGCGCCGGCGTGGACCTCGGCGGCGGCTTCGTGCTGGACACGCAGCTGGCGGGACACGTGGCGCTGCCCGACACGCTGGGGGCGGCAAAGGCGTCGGCGCCACCAGGGTCACAGCACGGAGGGCCCGGGGACAAGGGGGGCTCGAACGTGGGAGAGGACCGTGGCGTTGATGGCGATGGCAGGAAGAAATGAGGTGTACATGTAGTCCTTGTAGTGGGCGCCGCCTGGCATGGTGCCGGTGAGGCGGGGGAGTGAGGGGCTGACGGGCTGCCGTCGTAAGTAAGGGGGGATGTGGGCGTGGATCCGGAGAGGTGGAGAGCCGGCTGCGTGGAGGTTGGTCTGCGGCTTGATGCGGGATGTCTTGGCGTTACTCTGAAGAATCGGTGTGGGGTTGGGATAAGCGAGTCCGTAACACAGCAGGTATGTAGTGGGTGAAGGTAGGACAGCAGCAAGGGCGATGGCTTCGTAGTATCGGTACGTGCGTGTGTGTCCAGGGGCGCAGGGGGGGCTGATGCATCAGCCGTGTGGTCGCGCACGCAGGGGGGCGCACCAACTGCTGAAGTACCGTTGTACGGGGCTCTGAAGTTGTGTTACTTGTCGGAGCTGCGGTATTGCGGCCTGATTTGTGAGACAGGATGGTCGGCAGCGCGGTGGGTACCGACAGTGCTGTGCAGCGCGGTGCTGCGGTTGGGGCACTGTGGATCCACTCCTAGGAGCAGCTTTCGCCATAAGTGCATGGTGTATACCGTACCGTACGCTGAGTTGAGCCAATTTTTGCTAGTGCAAAAGCCGAGGAGAGCCAACCTGCCTCTGTGGGACCCCGGCGTTCCGTGCTGGCCGCCTGGGGGCCTGGGCTGCCCTTAGCAGTTGCAGGCGTACGGCACCTTCGACAGCGCGGGTAATAGACTTCCTCGCGTACCTTAGCATTGCATCATTTATAGGATTGCCCATCCTACGGCGTGTGCTTGCAACGCCCTTATGTTCCCTGACCACCTGGCCACCGCGATGCCGTGCCGCAACGCAGAATCTCCAACTGAAGCCCTGCACCGTTGGTTTCTACGGTACATCATGTAGTTACTGCAAATCGTACGAAAGACAAGATACCTGACGCGTTGACCCAGCTGACACTCCTCTGCGAGGGTTCACCCCCACGGCCTCGTCCGCAAATTCTCGTACGCTACTGCTGTAAAAACGCAGCTACTGGATGCATGCACAACCACGGATGGCGGCACGGCGGCAGGACCTGGCCGCTGGTCCCTTGGCTCGGCACGTGAAGTGCCGTACGGCTCTGACTGTGTTATCGTACGACAACCTGCAGGCACTGCTTTGACATTCAGCGCTGGCTTCGTGCCATGCGCCCGCACCCCGCCACGTGGCGAGGGCACTAATAACAAGCAGGCGGTGGGCAGGGAGTGTGTGCAGCCAAGTGCGCGCTGTCCACCAGCTCCGCTTTCGTCCTGAACTCCGCAACTGCATAGCGTCTACACATCTTGGTGTGCAATGCTGTAATCGCGACCTGTACTCGTAAGCTAGCTCAGGCGTGGGAAAGCACCAGCGGAGCACACGTGCCACGCGCCATGGTTATGTCCCTACCCGCGAACACAAGCTGCAGCAGACTCTTAATGCCATGGCGCGAGTTGTAGACGTATCATACACTGCTGAGAAATTGCGAAACACGAATTCAGGTGCGCAGGCTGGAATTCTCTTGGCGTGACTCGCGAGTGCCACTGTCTGACCCATGGGTCAGGCTGCCGGGTGGTGGGCCTGCGATAAAACCTTCGGGCGCTCGTGACCGCACAAGCCCATTCTGCATATGAAGGTCTTGCATGCATGCAATTGCTGTAGATCTAGCTGCTTGATGGTGTTGTGCAGCTGACGTCAGGGGTGCCAATTGCCGCGCGGGACCCATCGCCGTCATCGGCCTTCATCGCCTTCAGTGCTTTTGGGGCTTCTGCATTTCGTCCTCCTGACTTCGCAAACGGCAACAGCCAAGGGTTTTCAACTCATACCGTCACTACTTGACCTCCTCTACTGCATCAGTAACTTTTGTTTCGGCGAAAAAGCGCAGCAACATGAACCCCGGCGACGACCGCAACACGGCCCTGACGGGAGGCGCGCTGGAGCCCACCTCCCAGGGCAGCATCCCAACCAACGTGGCCTACGTTGGTCAGCAGCCCCTATCCTCCACCACCACCTACACTGGGGGCGGCCAGGGTCTGGGCACGGTGCCCGGCGAGGCCGCCTACAGCACCACAACCGTCAGCACCGCCGTGGACCCAAGCACCGGCGCGCCCGTAACCACCTACGCAACCGCCACGTACGGCGCCGTACCAACCGTCACAGATGACGGGCGTACGGCGGGCTACGCTGCGTACAGCACCTACACCGCCACGACGGTGGGCAAGGCAGGGATGTAGGGCACGGGCGGGGGCTCGTGTCGGGTGGGAGCGAGCACCGAGGCGTTGCAAGCGTTGCAACATGTTGCTTATGGTGCTGGCGGTGGCGTGGGAGCGTGTGGCGGGTGCGTGCGGGGGCTCGGCTTGAGAGCGGGTGGGTTCTGGAGGCCTGGGGGCACGAGACGCTGGTACCGATGGCGGGAGCCCGGGCGTTGCTTGCCCTGTAGGAGCTCTGCTAATTGCCGTCCGCAAAGTTGTCACGCATAACCAGCTACCGTTACCCATGATCAGGCCATATTAGGGGCAGCCCTGACCGTGGGTCGAGCCTACCTGTCCTCCACGTCACTGCACAGCGTCAAGGAAAATGACAACCTAAGCCAGTCACGAGTCCTTTGACTAGGTTCCCTCACAAACGTACACCTGCATCTTCCTACGAGCCCAACGCCTCCTTGGCCCTGGTCCCATCCGGCCCCTCGCCCCTCATCAGGCGGCTGTGCCCATGGAGGCGGGTGGCGGCCGCCTCGACGTCAGCATCCTGGAGGTGGCGGCTGGCGATGACGAGGACGAGGAGGACGACTTCGACGACGATGAGATTGTGCCCGAGAACGATGACTACGACTATGAGGACACCCCGCCCACCTTTATGAAGGCCTCAGCGGATGCGCCTGGCGGTGGCGGCGCCGCCGGCCGTGACATGGGGGACATCGCTGGCGGCGGCGGCGACGTCGGCGGCGGCGCGGGCGACATGGCGGCGGCTGGCGGCGGCGGCATGGGTGGCGGCGGCGGCGGTGCGTTTAAGGGGATGTCGGACGTGGCGGGGGTGGGGGTGCTGAACAGCCGGGCTGGGGACATGGCAAACGAGGAGGAGCGCGCGGGAGACAGTAGCATGTGAGGTGCTGGCCTGTGGCACTGGGACGGGTTTAGTTGTTGCCTCCCTGCACGTTTGTGGAGTGCGGGATTTTAGTTGTATCGGCTGGTCGTGTACTCCAGTCTGACGTTGGTGGGTGCGTTGGGGACCACATTTTAGTTGGTCATGCAGCGGGTGGGTTCAAGGCTGCGGTAGCGTGGGTGCACGGTACCAGCTGCGGGCAGTGGCAGTTGAGACAGCGCAGCGTATCGCTCCATTGTGCGGCACTTTTAGTATGCTGGTTAGGATGACCGCACATCTGTTTTCCTCCTCAAAGCTGCCGTGCGTGCTTCGGCCCCCGAGCGCGACAAGTTTTGGCTGTGGGAGCGGCCTTGCGTTCATTCATACATTGCGTGTAACATAGCAACTGTCGCTTTATTTCTCCATGCCTCTCTGACAAGAGTGCTCGCAGCAGGTAACCCATTGTAAAGTCCAAGCGGGCCCTGTCTTGGAGCTGCCCCGCGCTTGGCGTGTGGTAAGACAGGTGACACGTGCCACGCGAGCTGTACGGGTCGCGACCGCGCTGCGAAGCTGCTGCCGCTACGAGCTGCTGCCAGGACTGCTCGGCTCGTAGCGTGCGTGCTGGGACCGTACCGAACCGGATTACCCTGCTGCTGATAGCTCACCTCACCTCTTGGCTATTTCCCGTGCACGGCTATCGCGGGTCACGCACAGCAGTAGCAAGACCACAGCGTGCACCAGCTGAAGTTGTTTACTTCGTGGCAACACACACGGCTTTCCACACCCTAAAACTACAGCCCTGTCAAGTAGCTCTTGGTCGTCAGTTTCTGTACTTCCTTGTCAGAATGCACAACCGCGTAGCTACCTTGGCCCTGGCGATGCTGGTTGTCCTAGCTGCACAGCCCGGCCCCGCGTCCGCCTACCCCAACTTCTGGGTGTCGCGGCCCATGGGTCGGCCCTGCACCGCGCACCCGGAGGCGCCAGTGGCGGGCAGCCCCCACGGCACGCCGCAGCCGGACAGGTGGGTGCAGGTGGATGCCGCCATGCATGGTGCTGTGCAAGCTTTTAGGCGGCAGCACCAGCACAGAGGGTATACGTACGGAAGGTGGAAGGGTGGGTCGGCCCAAGGCCTGTCTGAGCTTGCTTAGCTGATACGTGTGCACAGTGCTACGCGTACACACTGTGTCAAGATTCCTTTCGTTCCGCCACTACCTGACTCCCTGGTGCTACCCCTGCACAGCTCCGTTACCATCACGCTGCTGGATGCTGACGGTGATGAGGTGGAGGAGCCCTGCCCCGGCGGCTCGTACACTCTGCAGGTGAGCTCGAGTCTCCCCGTAAGCCGTAACAGTTAGTGGTTGGGAACGGAGCCCAAAACCAGTACACCATTGTTACGGTACTCCAGGCATCAGGCGATGTCCTCCTAGAAGCACCTCGTATCACATAGGAGCAGGCTGGAGATATCAACCTCACTCGCCGCCCCGCCCACCCGACCCTTTGCTGTATGCCCGACTAGGTGGCTTTCCCCGATCGGCGTCGCGCACTGGTATCGGCAGATGCCGGCACCTTCTCCAATACGGAATACGCAACGGACGAGGAATGGTGGGTGGAGCTGGGGTACCCGTACGGTGCGGGCCATGAGGTACCAGTGTACGGAAAGTTGGATTGCACCTTGGGGCTTGGGCCAATCAAGCGGCAGGGATGCATGGCTGGCTACCAGATTTTCCTTTCATGGGTGTGCCCTCACATGTATGCCATTTGAGGGCAGGCTGGACTGGCTGAGGCACTGTGGGTGCAAGGTCTTTGTCGGGGGTTGCCGTACTGTACCTGGTGGTCTCTGTCAATTGCTGGTCCACTGCGGCACGGGCACGTGGCACTTTCCGCAGTACACGTATGGTCAACCATGGCACTTACCAGAATCTCTGCCCTGCTCAATCCCCACAATTGCTGTCAGGTCAGTCCTCTTCTGCCCACTTTCTAGTATCTCCCGCGGTCCCAACCGGACCCAGCCACATGTCCGCGCCTTAACCCGTGCTCGCCCGCAGCCCCAACCGTCTCATCATTGGCGGCGCCGTTCCTTTCGTCAGCAACTCTGCCCTGCCCACACGTCTTACGGCCCTGCTGGACCTCCCGTGCGATGCTGCCGGCTCGTCGACAGGTGGGTGTTTTAACTCATACCGGTACGGTAGCTGGAGAGGCGACGCCGCAGACGCTACGGTGGCAAGAACGGCACTGGGGCAATAGCCTCACGTGTGTCCTTCGCTGTCCGCTTACACAGTCGGACTCACACTGTACCCCTGCCTGCCTTGCTTCCTGCGCTTGTTGTTGCATGTTGGTGTGGGCTGGCGTGAGCAGCACGGGCAGCAAAGACTCAAGGCCTCACGGCCTGCATAACTAGTCGAACAGTGTGCCTGGCTACCGGTATCTCCCCATACCGCTTCGATGCGGCGGCAGGGACCGATGAAATGTAGCCTTCCTGTGCACGTTTACAAGTGATCGTACCGATCTCGTGCATCCCTGTGCGTACCTTGTTGCCTTTGTCACCGCCCAACAGACGGCCAAGATGGCGGCCTCACGGTGCGCGTCACCAGCGTGTCAACCGCCGCCGCCGCCACACGCCGCTGGCGCTCCACCAGCCGCGCCTACGCCTTTGCGGACGCCGGCAGCTGCCCCGCACCCGTCAAGGCCCGCTGCGCGGGCAGCGGCAGCGGCGTGGAGCAGCCTGCCGACGCGGCACCAACAGATGCAGCAGCAGCACCACCCGCGCCATTGCGCTCGCCTGGTGCCGCCGGTGCCACCGCCTCTGCGCCGCCACCCGCACGTGCCCCACCTGTCCCCGTGAGCCTCCGTTCGTCGCTGCCAATCATCGCTCCCGCCCCCGCCGCCAACGCAAGCAGCAGCAGCCCATCACCCGCACCGCAGCCTTCTCCGCGGCCCTCCGCCCTGCCACCCGCCCCAGGGGCCGCAGGCACCCCAACAACCGCCGCCCCCAACGCCTCGTCCGTACCAGCTGCCTCCAACGCCTCTGCTGTCCAGTCTCCTCTACCGATGTCAGCGACAGATGCTACAACTAATGCGACAACAGCGCCTGTGCTCACTCCTGCTAACACCACCACACCGGCGCCTGCGCCACGTGTCAGCGCAGCTTCCGGTCGGCAGGACGACGAGGCAGGTGGGGGCGAGGCGCTGCCAGCGGAGGCGGAAGAGGATACCGTTCTGGATGAGGGCGAGGGGCAGGCTGGCGGTGATGTGCCGGGCTTCAGGGCAGGGGACGCGGGAGCTTCGGGGGCAGGCGAGGACGGTGCAGGCGGGCCGGATGAGCAGCCGCTTGTCACAGGGGCGCAGGGCCCGGCCGAGACTGCTGCTGGTGTTGCTGGGGAGTCCGCTAATTCCGGCGTTAAGGTGGAGGGAGGTACAGCACCTGGCGAGACTGTGAAGGAGACTGCTGGGCCTGGGGCGGTGAAATCTGTGGGGCCAGCGGCAAGGGAGGAAGCAGGGACAGGGTCTGGCCCGGTGCTGGTGGGTGGTGGAACAGGTCCGGCTGAGGCTGCTCCAAGCGTGGTGCCGGCACCTGTTGTGGTGTCTGAGGCTGGGGCGGGTCATGCGGCCGTGCAATCGGCTGGTACTGTGGTGCTGCTGATGGTGCTGTGGGCAGCAGGAGTCATGCTACCTGTTGTATGGCAGGCTTAGAACGGCTGCAAGCCTGACGCAAAGCGCGTACGGGCCGGACTTAGTGCAAGGTTAGAAAGGGGTTGTGGGTCCTAATGTGGGTGCGCCTTCGAGGTGCTGGCTGTTGCGCTGTGCCGCCCGGCATGCGGTAGGCAGCGGTAGCCCGCTGACACAGACTATAAACCATGAAGCTGGGAGGGAGAGAGGATACGTTGCTTGTGTACATAGGTTAGCGCAGTGCACATGCGTTGTGCACGTACCCTGGACAGTGTTGAATCCTGGGGGCCCAACGTGCGTGTGCGCCCACGCCCTGCAACGCACTGAACCCGCCACAACCTGCGGCATGCTGCGTGCCACTCGCTTTGCAACCCATGATAACAGTGTAGCCTGGGATGTCAATACTTCTCTCGTCGCACGCGCGTGTGCAAGGTTGCGTCCTTGCAGCGGATGAATTGAAGTACGGTATGCACCACTGCGGATACACGCCATGGTTTACGAGAAAAACACCACGGGCATGCATGGTCATGCGCCATGTCATTACGCAACAGACCATGTACGGTACATGTACCAGAAATGTCAACAACGAATGGACCATGTATGTGCACCAGAAGAAAGGGAAGCCCGTAACTAAACAACAGTACTTGTGATTTCCATGGAGTACGTCACTACCGGTCACGGCTGCAACATGCCAATCATGAATCTTGTTGCTTCATCCAGCTCATCAACCTTGTGGCAACTCCACAACAATCGCCGTCACACCGCTACCCACAATTCAACTTGTTGCTGATTGTACCGCTTGGTAGGCAGGGCATCTCATGCCCACATTGTCCCTTCCGCCCGTCTCACAAGGAGCCGAATGCCTGTGACACGGCATACCCAGTCCCTCACTCAGTTAGTACTGCCCCTCCTGTCGCAGCTGCTCCACACGCGATTGCACCGCCCGGAAGGACGTGGACGCGGACAACACTCTCTCCCCTCCCCCTCCTGCTCCTGCGCCTGCCGCTGCCCCTTCCCCTCCCCCCGCATGACCCTGGCTCAGGCTGCTGTGCGCCCGCGGTCCCGTAGGCGACGGCAGCCCGTCCCCCTCCCACGGACCAAGGTGCCCGGTGCTGCTGCCTGCCCCACCCCTGCCGCCTCCAGCGCCCTCCCGCCCTGCACCAGAAGCGCCCCTGGCCCCGCCGCCGCCGACCCCAGCCGACGCGGGCTCTCCACGGCTCCGCAGGTGGCCCCCCTGCAGCTGCAGCAGCTGCGGCGCGGGGTAGGGGTGGCCCATGGGGGGCAGCTCCATCTGGCCGTGGAGGCCTAGGTGGTGTCTGGGCGCCTGACCCCGGGGCGAAGAGCCAGCGGTGTGAGCGGGGTACGGATTCGGGCTCGTCGGCGGCGTATGCACTGCTGAGACCGCTCTCACGGCTGCGGCCGCTGCCCTGGGCACCACCGAGCCTCCGAAAAGCAGCTCCGGCTTGCGCTTCACGCGGGCCGACCGCTGGGGCGACAGCACCGCCGCCCCCTCCCCCGCACCGTCCGTGGCCACGCCGCCGTGCCGTACTGCCCCATCACCGTCCTCTTCGCTCGCAGCCCCAGGCTGACCACGCGGCGACTCCGCTAGACCGCGGACTGACGCAAGAACGCTGCCGTCAGCCACCCGGTCCCCCGCCCAGCCACCACCAGCACCTGCACCCCCAGCGCCGCCTGTTGCGGCACCTGACCCGGAATGCCCAGCGTTGCCCCCACGTGGCGTCACAGGCGGCGTGCCCCTCAGCGACGAGGCAAGGGATGTCCGCATCAGCCGCCCGCGGAGGCTGCCCATTCCGCCACCAGCCCCACTAGGAACCACACCACCCGCCCCTGCCCCTGTACCTGCCCATGGCCCTGCCCCGGACGCATCCCAGGACGCCCGCATCAGGGGTGTGCTGCTGCTCCTGCCGCCGCACCCCACGAGTCGGTCCCCCGAGCCCAGGCTCAGCCGACCCACCGACCCAGCGGCCCCGGACACGCTCCCCTGCGCGCTACCGCTGCCGCCGTGCGCGCTGCCGTTCGTACTCCCGGCCGTGGGCTGGGTGCCCGGGGCGGAGGCCGTGGCGGGCCGGCCGGGGCCCAACGAGTGCAGGTGCGGGTGGTGGGAGGACCGCAGCTGAGGGGATGAGGCGTGCGGCGGCGGGGCGGCCACCCACGCCATGGGCATCACCTCCACCCCGTGGTCCAGGTGCTGGCGGCTGGTGCCTGTGGTGGTGTTGGAGGACGAGGAGTGGCGTGGGGAGGGCGGCGGCCTGCACGCGCCACGCTGCTGCTGCTGCTGCTGCGCCGCTAGCTGCTGTCTCGGAGTGCAGGAGTCCGTCTGCGTGCTGACACGCAGGCTAGCACCTGCGCCTCCCAGCCCCAGGCCGAGCTCCATGTGCGGACCGGTACCATGGTTGCTGCTGGCGGTTACGGCGTGGTCGGCGCCGCTGGTGGTGAAGAGGGGCAGGGGGACGTACCGGGCGTGCTCGGGGCTGTCGTAGGTGGTCCACGGCCGCTGCTGCTGGTCCACTCCATAGCCTGGCAGGTGGTGGTCATGGTGGTGGTGGTGGTGCAGCATGTGGAGGGACAGGGTGTCGTGGTAGTGCTGCTGCGCAGGGTGTGTGTTAAGGCCGCAGCCCATGTGGGTGTGGCTTGTGGGGTGGAGGCTGTGAGACCCTGGGGAGGAGGGCAGGAGGTGGCCTCCCCCTGGCAGCTGATGGTGTGCTACGGACTGCTGTTGTAGCGAGGAAGGGTGGAGATGGGGAGCAGAGCGCGCGCCGCAGTGGGTTAGCGACGAGTCGGCTGGGGCAGGGCGACCGTGCATGTGTGGGGGTGTGGAGGGGGCATCCCACGCGGAAGTCTCCTGGGAATCCTGGTGGATGATGACACGGCCGTGGCTGTGGGTCCGAGGGGTGCCCCACGCGCCACGGCGGATGTCGGCTGCTGCTGCCAGCGCCTCGCCGCGTGGGTTAGCCGCCAGTTTGGAGGGCACGCGCGCGGGCGACGGGGGCTGCCGCCGGTGCTCCAGAAGGTCCTTGTGCTGCTGTTGGAGTGGCTGCTGGGCTGCGGGGTGGAGGCCAGTGGACAGAGTGCTGCCCTGCGCAGCGCGAGGGGTGGCTGCTCGGCTGCTCGCGCTGCGACCAGCGCGAGCGCTGAGGGAGCCGTGCAGGGCGCGCTGCGGGGACGCGCCGCCGGTGCCTGCTGACCCTGTGATTGTCCCTGCGGCCTCCGCGGCAGTGAGGCGGGCGGACATTGCCAGCGTGGCACTGAACGGCCCACACGAAAGGGTGCGCAGCCCCGTGGCCGGGGACTGCAACGCCAGCCGTGGCACCGCTGCTCCTCCTGCCTGCACCTGCTTGCGCTGTGCGTGCTGCTGCCCTGCGCCCGCCCCCGGGTCCGTCAGCTGCACGTCCCATAGGTCCTCCTCCTGTGACTCCTGCCCCTCCTGCGGCGCCTCCTCCTCCACCACACACCCCAGAACGTCTGCCAACCCGCTGCGTCCGCTCGCACCAGCTCCAGGACCTGCCCTCCTGCTGCTGCTGCCACCACCCTTGCCCTCCGCCGCCGCCGCCGCCTGCCCCCGCTGGGACCCCCTGCTGCCCAGGGCCCCTCGACTGCCGCTCCTCAGCAGCTTCGCCGCAGTGGAACTGTGCACAGATACCACCACCGGCTTCCGCGCGCTGGCCATCCGCCCTCCGCCGCCGCCGCCGCCAGCTGCAGCCCCCATCGCCGCCGCCACCACCGACCCCGCCAAACTGACAGGGTTCACCTCCGCGCGAGCCCTGGGCGTCCCACACCGCTGGTGGTGGCGATTCAGCACGTCTTCCATACGCTGGATGGCCGCCAAGGACGCGCCCACCTCCAAGCCACCCGGCCCGTCCTCCCCTTCCCCACCCCCGCCCCCGCGACTCCTGCCCTTCCCCTCAAGCCCCTCGTCCTCCTCCAACAACCCCATGGATGGCACGGTAGTGAGGAACGTGACCGTTCCGTTGCCGGCGCCCTCCGCCTCCCCAGCCCAGGTTGACACGCCAGACCGCGTCCCCAGACCTGGGCTGCCCTCCCCCGATCCGGTCCAGTCTCCTGCCCCCGTTCCCTTCTCCCCGCCGCCGTTCCCCATGCAAACAGATGCCCGCTTGAAACGCGGAGTCTCCCTGCCCTCCCCCGGCACCGCCCCTCCCCCGTCCTCCGACCCAGCCCCCCGCGTGCTCCCCGCCGCCACCGCACTCGGCCCTCTCCTGGTCCGCGATCCGTGCAGCTGGTGGAACCCAGATGCGAACGAGAAGTGACTGACCAGGTCGTCATCCGACGGCCGGTCGGAGCGGCCTGGCGACCGCGGGCGGTGGGCTGGGTGGTTGGGGTCGCTGCGGTTGTTGGGGTGCTGGTGGTAGCGCGCCTCCGGGTCCTCCGCGGCCTCCATTTGGCGCTGCTGCTCGGCCTCGGCCTCGTGGCGGGCTGCAGCTTCCGCCAGCTGCTCCTTGCGGCGGCGAAGGAACGATTTGAGGCGGTCAACGCGTTGGTGCTGCTGCTCGGCGGCGACGGGGTCGGCGGACACGCTGGGGTTGGGCTGGTACGACAGGATGCGTTCCAGCAGGTCGTCGCTGCCGTACGTTTTGCGTGGGCAACACGTGGGGCAGGAGGCGGGTCAGCGGGAGGATGCGCGGGGTGGGCCAGGGTGCAGGTACTGTAGACCGTGGCGGGCGTTGCGTGGCAAACACACTGAGGGAATACTGGTGGCGCGACAGCTCAGAAGGCGCAATGGTGCTCCAATACCATGCTTCCCCAGTAGATACTGTGCCGCCACCCCGTGGGGATGCAGTTCACCGCAAGCATGTATGCCAATACAAAGCGCCCCTTACGTCCCCCGGCCTTACCAGGGGTGCTGGTCGAAGCGGTACCCCTCGCTCTCCAGCAGCGTGCGCAGGAACTCGGGGCCCTCGCTGACCCAGTGGTCCCGCGAAAGGCCGCCCTGGGGTGCACGGCCGCACGGGTTGGAGCACAGCAGGGTACAAGTCGCACAGTGAGAAGGCCAGCAGAGCCGAACGTGGCTTAATTCGGAGGTGCGGTGTACCGCGTGGGCAGCACCTATGCAATTGCATCATAAGACGTGAAGGCGCATTAGCGATGGCAGCGCTGCAAAAGAATATTCGCAAACATGACGGGGCAGGATGCGTTACAGGGTGCGTGGGCTGCCGCCCTGCCGGCAGGGCAGGTGTGCTACTGTGGACCGTGCCGATACCTTCTCCACGTCCTTCATGAGCTTCCTGCGCCGTATGGCCCCAATCATGGAGCTGATGGGCAGCGCCATGCCTGGGGACGAAGGGCACACAGCAGCAAAGTAAGGCGCTGTTGGTTTATGCACAGGGGGATTGGAGACATGCGTTTCAGTACCGTGGCCCCCTGACCCCTTTCATGCCCCGCCACCCTTACTCCCGGCCCACCTGATGGCAACACGTACTCTGCCCCCAGGGGATCCTTGTCCGCCATGACCTGTGGGACGAGGAAAGGGAGAGGGGCACAACATAAGGCGCCACCTTGCCTTGTAGCATGGTTTCGCCTGCATGGTAACGGATGGTAACACACGGGCAGCACATGATATTGCCTTGAAGAACCCTGACAAGAACACCCTTGGGCCCACCACACGCGAGCTGAGGGCTGCCTGGCTGGCCCGCGCCTCCGTTCCCCTCCACATCCTGCTGCCGGCACCGCACCTCGTAGCAAAGAAAGTTGTGGAACTCCCGCCATGCGATCTCCCCGTCTTTGTCGAAGTCGAACTGTGGCACATGGGCAGTAGCAAGTCAGGCCGCAGGTGCACGTAGCCACACAGTCTGCGCAGCACGTCGACAGCTGACATGCATTGCATACAACCGCACGCTTGAGAGTCGTGGTTACGAGGCGCCTAGGCAGTCAGGTGCTGCTTAGGTCACCTCAGCTGTTCGCGCGTTCTTAGCCCCCGCCCGTATATACCCCTACGCTGGCCCCCGGTGCCCTCCGCTGCCCTCTGCGCCACGTGTTAAACCCATGTCCCCATGCCAGGCAGGCCTGCAGACTCAGTGCAGCATGTGCATAAAACGACTAAAACGTCAAGTCTGTGATGAAGCTGGTATGAACCACCTACCAGCTTAATGATCTCCAGGATGGCACTGGCTTTGGCTGGGATGCCGGAAGCCTGCGGGGCGCAGGGGAGGGGTTTTGCCAGTTTGCGAGTGTTGAATGATGGGCGTTGGTGAACGCTTTGCCATGGTGCGCAAAGCTTCATGGAAAATCCAAGAGAGCTGGTGGAGGATCATACCGAATGGATCGTGCACTTGTTAAATTGGTGGTTGGTGTGCCTGCACGTTTAGGTGAAATGCCACAGGTGTCCCTCGAAAGACGCAACGGTACACCCCTTGGTTCCCAAGCTCCACGGGGCCCTGTGCCAGTGCAGCAAGAGAGACAGCTTATGCACACACTGAGCAAACACTGAGCATCGCAGGAGCACTTCAATTGCATGCTCGGACTGGTGGCCAAGGGCGTGGCATGCATCAGCAAGTTCGTTCGCGAGGCGGTATACTGCACTGGTCCTGCGGGCATGGGGCTGGTGGAACAGGGCGGCACCTCAGTGGCTTTCACCTCCTTGACCCACCTTGAGTGCATACTCGAGCTCGTCTGCATCCAGCTGCCTGCATAGTAAGGCAGATGACCAGAGGAATCACGCCGGCAGCCAAGCAGCTGCGACCCCTACATGTGGAACTGGTCTGCGCATGGAATCAATGCAGCAGTGTCTACAGTACTCAGCCCACGCCACGGTGAGCAGCCCAAACCCTCCTCCCACGTCCTTGCACACCCTTCTAAACTAACATATCGCCGCCATGCTGTTCCCTACCGCCTAAGGCGTGCCTACCCTGATCCGTCATCATCCACCAGCTCAAACCATTGCCGGATACGGTGTTCAACGGGTGCAGGAAGTGGCAACGGAAGCAGCTGCCGGTTGCGCGCCTCCGACCAGTCCTTGGCGTGTGCGTATGTTAGTCGGTATATGAGTTCCCTCTGCAGTTTGCATGCGTACGATAGAAGCGCGCTTGCTCAGGGTTTCCAACGACATGGCAAACGCATGCGTCATCTAGCTGTGTGCATAAGGACAGGTAGCGCATGATGGCACGCTTAAGCGCCCCACCTTGGTAAATTTTCTGTGCTGATGGGGCTGATAGTAGTCCACAGGAGGCCCCGACGGTATGTCATGTTCCACCTCAGCCCGAGCTGCACTCTCCGGGCCGTCCTCCTCGCCTGGTGCGCTGGTCATGGCTGCAACAACATGCAATCGATAAGCGTTTTCGGTGCAGTCCCTACTCCAGCGGCTCGGCTGGGACGTCCTTCTGTGACTCCATGAAAGCTACAGCGCAAGATAACTGTATAGCTTATAGCATGGGTTCAAAGCTATAAACTCTCAAAAGGCAACCAACTGCTAAGGCATGGCCGGGTTGGCCGGGCTTCAAAGTGAGGCGCGCCATCCCCTGCAAACAGGCAGCACGCAGTACCGGCAAGGTGCTCCTTAAGACTAATATGAAACGGCAGGTCTGCGCCGAGGCTGCTGGTGTCCCTAACGACCTCCTGACTCATGCCGTACAGTCACTGGACAGCCTTGCCTCAACTTCCACAAGAGCCCGTCCAGTGCTCTGCACGCACGCAGTGCTGAGCGGCGCCAAATAACCAGCCCCGGGACGGGCCCCCTCTCGGCCCATGCTTTGCGCGCATGCTACTTTGCCCCCTCCTGGACAGGGGGCCCGTGCCCTTGGACCCCACCGCGCTTGCTAGTCGGCGCTTCCCATGCAACCGTGCCAGCCTCCATGAGTGCACATGCAATTGCTATGTAACAGTAGTCCACGATCCATATCTCTCAAGTCTTCTTGCTCCTGCTCCTTGCCCCTGGCCCCTTGCTTATTGAACCGCCGCCAGGCCCTGACGCCATGGGCGCGCTACCGTGCCCGCACGAAACCCCACCAACCGGGTTCCACTCCCTTGAGGGGCACATGTCCTCACTTTGAGCTGCTATAACTTTTTTCCCTACAAAAAAAT
>VFQN01004754.1_pt1 | contig 17514 bp, 12 predicted proteins | sample 3512371 | NCBI WGS metagenome assembly VFQN01 (sample SAMN10412370, study PRJNA504923) | tailings metagenome | isolation source: Replicate 2 from Balatoc abandoned mine | place: Philippines: Itogon, Benguet | collected 2017-08-28 | reverse complement strand
AGCTCAATGCCATGCTGGCGGCCCGCTCGGCCGAGATCACCAAGATCCTCGACGAAACGGCACGCCCGCTGGTCGATCGCTTCTCACAGAGCGGCGGCGAGCTTCAGCGCAGCATGGAGGAAGTCACCGACAAGGCGACGGAACGGCTGCGTGCGGAGAACGCCGCATTGGTCAACGCGCTCGCCAACCGTACGGCCGAAACGCTGTCGGCCGTCGACGGCGCGCGCTCCGGTCTGGCCAAGGGCGTGTCCGACCTTATCGACCGCCTCAGCGCGTCCAGCCGCCAGCTTGGCGAGCTGATCGAACTGGCGTCGGAGAACCTGACGGGGATCGACGAGCGGCTGACCACCAGCACGCGTAGCTTCGCCACCACCACGGAACGGGCGGCGCAGACCTTCGCGAGCTCTGCACGGCTGGTCGATTCCAACACGCAGCGCCTCACAGAGCTGTCATCGAACACGCTCAAGGAAGTGGCCTCGATCGCGACGCGCTTCGACGAGCACAGCCGTCTGCTCGCCAGCGCCTCGGATCTCCTGACCTCGGCCCAGTCCAATCTCGAGCACACGCTCGAGCGCCAGACGACGCTGGAAGATCTCGCCGTCGGCCTGGTGAAGAAGTCGGAAGACCTCGAAAAGGTGATGAAGTCGTTCGAGGGCCTCGTCGGCCAGGCACTGGACAAGGCCGAAGGCCGGACCGTGGCATCGGCAGACAAGATCCGCGCTACGATCACCGAAGTCGTCGAGACCGCCACCCAGCGTTTCGCCGATGCGACCGAGGACATGCGCCGCACTGCCGGCACGATCCGGACCGAGCTCGAGCAGACCCGCGCGGAACTGAAGCGCGGCGTCATCGACATGCCTGTCGAGGCCAAGGAGTCCACCACCGCGATCCGCCGCGCCGTCACCGAGCAGATCAACGCGCTCAAGGAGCTGTCCGACATCGTCGCACGCTCGGGTCGCACGACCGATGTAGGCGAACGGAGCCTCAGCCGCCCGACCGCGACCCCGGCCCCGGCCGCTCCGGCTGCGCGTGCGCCCGAGCCGCCGCGGCGCCCCCAGCCGACCCCGGCGGCGGCTGCGCCGGAGCGTCGTTCGCTGGCCCCGGAGCGTTCCGCAGTCGTGGAACGCCCGCGTGAGGGTGCGCAACAGAGCGGCTGGGTGAGCGATCTCCTGCGGGGCGCTTCGCGCGAGGAGAGCGCAGCCGCGACCGTGGCCGAAGCAGCACCTCGTGCCGCGCCGGCACAGCGCTCGCCGCTCCATGTGGTGGAGTCGCTGAACTCGCTGTCGGTAGACATCGCCCGCGCGATCGACCACGAAGCATCGATCGAGCTGTGGGACCGCTACCGGCGTGGCGAGCGCGACGTCTTCACGCGTCGCCTCTACACGCTGAAGGGCCAGCAGACCTTTGACGACATCCGCCGCAAGTACCAGTCGGAGGCCGAGTTCCGTGCCGCCGTTGACCGCTACTGCGACGATTTCGAGAAGCTGCTGCGCGACGTTGCCCGCAACGACCGCGACAACATCATGACGCAGACCTACCTCACCTCCGACACCGGCAAGGTCTATACGATGCTCGCCCATGCGAGCGGACGCCTGCGGTAGTCGGCAGCAAACCGGCTCCACGAAACGAACGGCGGACAGGTCACTGTCCGCCGTTCGGCTTTTCGGCGCGGCTTACATGGTCATGGGTTGATAGTCCGATGGCCGACATCGACGGTTCCTGGACGGCCAGAGTCGAAGCTTGGCGCAAAGTTGCGCGCCCAAGAATCCCCGGGCAAGAAAGGGTGAAACCAAGAAGTGCCTCTCAGGCACCCGTTGGAAAATTCCCCCTGACATCCTGGACTGGATCGAGGCCCCTTATCGCAGGTGATTCGGCGAGCTGGACTATGGCGACGGGACGGCCGATGTCAGCGTGGACTACGGAAGCCCTTTTGGCCCCTACATCACCGTCGCCGACCAGCTGACGATTTCGGATGCCGCCTGGCCGAAGGCCCTGTCGAGCGCCTTGATGTAGGCGTCGTTGCCGGTGCCGGAGACCGGCGACGCCGCCCTGAAGATCTTGGCCGCACGGACCACTCCGTTGCGGTCATTGAGGACTTTCGCAAAGAGCTCAACCGTAGCCGTATCGCCGCCACCGAGGCGTATCTCGAACTCCCGGATCTCGACCAGCACCTGGTAGTCGATCGCCAGCCCCTCGCCCGGCCGGCCGACACCGCCGAACGCACCCGAGCGTTGGAATGATTCGGCGAGCCGCGCCTGCACGATTTTCGGCAGGCGGTCCGCCCATTGCGCTCCCTTGAGAAACTGGATGACGCCGGGGCCGGATTTGACGACGATGTTCTGTCCGTCGAGCGCCTTGAGCGCCGACGGCTCGGCGATCAGAACCTGCGTGCGGCTCTTGGCGTGGCGGGTTTCCGTGGGCGGCGACGTCAGTTCATAGGTGTCGAGCGGAGCAGGTCCGCCTCCGGGCAGCAGAGCGCAGCCCGGCAACATCATCGCCAGGGCGAACACACTCGAAACGAGAGCTTTTGGCTGCTTCACCCGCCGCCCTACCACGCCCCTTCGCGGCAGGCCCCTGTTGAATTCGTTCGATAATAGGTGTTTGGGGCGTGCGCGCGCCAAAGTCAACGCCGCGCGCGCCCATCATACTGACGTACCTCGCCCTCTCCACCGGTAAGGATGCGTTGCGGGTTGCGTTCGAGGCCGCTGATGGCCTCCTCGATGCGGCCGACGGCGCGTCGGCTGTCGCCGACGAGCGCCTCGACGTCACGCAATCCCTGTCCCGAGAATCGAGCCAGCCCTTCGGTGATCGTGCCGAGGCGGGCATTGAGCGTTTCGGCGACCTTGCGGAACTCCTTCAGCGTGGCGCTCGCATCGGCCATCACGCCTTGCGCTTCGCCCGATCCCAGCAGCGAATCGACCTTGGCGAGCACGCCGTCGACACGAACGGAAGCCTGGTTGAGCCGATGCGCCAGTTCGGTCGCGTCGCTGATCATCTTGTCGATATCGCCGGCCCGGTCACCAAACTTGCTGGTGACTTTGGCAACGTCCTCGACCACCTTGCGGGCGTTCTGGCTGGCATTGCCGATATCGGCCACCGCCGTCCTCACCGTCTCACGGTCGACCTCGTCGAGGATGCCGTTCACCTTGGCGATGGTCTGGTTGGCCCCTTGCGTGAAGTCGTTCACCGAGGTCACGGCCGACTGAACGCCTCGCATGAGGTCGTCGAGGTCGTCTCCCGTAGCCTTGAGGCGTTTGGTGAAGTCGTCGACATTGCTGACGATCGAGGCAACCTTGTCGCGATCGACTGATTTCAGCAGATCCTCCGCAGCCTTCAACGTGCCATCCAGCTTTCCGGAAACGCCGGAGAGCTCCACCGAAAGCTTGGATACGCTGTCGAGGAAATCTCCGACGCCGTCCGAATTTCGGGCGAGCGCATCGGAGAATTTCTGGGCGTTTTCGATGGTCGTCGTGAGCGGACCGCGAGCATCTCGGACAAACCCTTCCAGCCCGGTCAGCACATTGTCGGTGCGCGCAAAGATGTCCTGGGCAGTCTCCAGAAGGTTCGTTACGGCCGAGGGATTGGCCGTGATCTCGGCTACCTGCCCACGCGCCTCGGCGTCTGCGAGAAGATTGGGCTCATCGGGGCTGGCGCCTTTCAACTCGACATTGGCCTGACCGGTAAGACCCGCGATGCCGATATCGGCGCGGGTCGATTTGGTGATGGGCGTCAGCCGATCGATTTCGGCATCGGCCAGCGCTTCCGTCGGCTTGTTGACGTCGAGATAGACACGCTGGATGTCGCCCACTTTGACGCCGTTGAAAAGCACGGCGCTGCCGCGCCCCAGGCCGGATGCCGAACCTGGGATGCGGATGCGCAAGGTCGCCGTTTCGCCACGCTCTCCGATCCCCGCCTGCCAGTAGACGAAGGCGAAGGCCGCGAGCACCGCCACGATGGTGAAGATGCCGACAACGATGTAATTTGCTTTGGTTTCCATCTAGGATCGTGCCTCGCGATCGATCTGCCGCGCACGTTTTCCGCGGAAGTATGACTTCACCCAGGGCTCCTCGCTGGCCAGCATGTCGTCGATCGTTCCCTCGACCAACACCCTCTTCTTGCCGAGCACCGCGATTCGATCGCAGACCGAGAACAGGCTGTCGAGATCGTGTGTCACCATGTAGACGGTCAGGCCCATCGTGTCCCGCAGTTTCGCGACGAGCTCATCGAAATCGGCCGCACCGATCGGATCCAGCCCGGACGTCGGCTCGTCGAGGAACACGATATCAGGGTCGAGCGCCAGAGCGCGGGCCAATGCTGCCCGCTTGATCATGCCGCCCGACAGTTCGGATGGGAACTTCGCGCCGGAATCCCGCGGCAATCCGACCAGTTCGAGCTTGAGCAGGGCCAGTTCGTCCATCAGTTTCGGCGACAGGTCGAGATATTCGCGCATCGGCACCTGGACGTTCTCAAGCACCGTGAGCGACGAGAACAGTGCACCCTGCTGGAAGAGAACGCCCAGCCGCATATCGATGCGCAACCGATCGGCATCGCTGACCTTGTCCACGTCCACGCCGAACAGCCGGATCGAACCAGAGCGTTTCGTCATCAGGCCGAGCACCGTGCGCAGCAGTACCGATTTTCCCGCACCGGAGGCGCCGACGAAACCCAGAATCTCGCCGCGATAGACGTCGAGGCACAGCTTTTCTAGCACCAGATTGTCGCCGAAGCCGACCGTGACGTCGCGCGCCGAAAGGATCACTTCGGGCTGTTCGGCGTTCGGCGTCCCTTGGCCGTTCGAGGTCTTCGATGTCACCCGCCTGCCCCGCTCAGAGATTGACCGCCGCGTAGAACATGGCGAACATGCCGTCGACGACGATCACCACGAAGATCGCCTTCACCACCGAAGCCGTGACGCGCCGGCCGAGCGATTCGGCGCTGCCGCCCACCTTCAGCCCTTCGACCGATGCGATGATGCCTATGATCATCGCCATGAACGGTGCCTTGATGAGGCCGGCCAATATGGTGCCGAGGTCGATGCCGACGCGAAGGCGGTCGATGAAGGCGCCGGGCGTGATTCCGGAATAGACCCATGCGACCCAGATGGCGCCGGCGAGTGCTGCGAAATTGGCGAGCACAGTGAGGCAAGGCAAGGCGACTACGAGCGCGACCAGGCGCGGGAACACGAGTACGCCGATCGGATTGAGCCCGATCACCTTAAGCGCATCGACCTCCTCGCGCATCTTCATCGAGCCGATCTCGGCGGTGATGGCGCTGCCCGACCGGCCGGCGATCATGATGGCGGTCATCAGCACGCCGAGTTCGCGCAACACCAGGATGCCCACCAGATCGACGACGAATATCTCCGCACCGAAATAACGGAGCTGGAAAGCGCCCTGCTGCGCCACGATCGCACCGACGATAAAGGACATCAGGAAGACGACCGGGATCGCTCCCACGCCCATCCGGTCGATCTGGTTGAAGATCGCCGCCATGTTGACCGCGTGGCCGCGGCCGAGCTTCATCTGTGCGCCGTGGATCGTGGCGCCGAGAATGTTCATGGAGGCAAGGAAGTCGTCACGAAAGTCGTAGACGCCACGACCGATCGCCTCGGGCAGACGCAGAAGGAAAGGCGTACCCGCCGCCTCTTTCGGCTTTTCGCGGTCGCCGCCCGTTTCCCCGACAGCCTCGAGCAGGATTCGAGCGGGATCGCTCTGGCCGGACAGGGCTACCTTGGCGCCCTTTGCCGCATAAGCACTAGCGACCCGGTCGATCAACCAGGCGCCTGCCGTGTCGATCTTGTCCACCCCCGACAGATCCAGCGTCACCGACTGCACACTGCCGCGGTTCTCCAGGGACCGCATCTGCTCGTCGATCTCGCCCACCGTCCTGGTGGTCCAGTGCCCCGAGAGCCGGCAAGTCAGCATGCCGCCCTCTTCGCTCGCAGCGATCGCAGGGCTGGACCCGCGTTGATCCTCCGCCCTGCGGCTTGCTTCCTTGTCGCCGTTGGTCAACATGGCGCCTGTCTTAGACGTTCGTTTCCGGCCTGTCACTTTGCGTGACGCAAGCTAGACCGCAAAATCGGGGAAGAACAATGGCCCGCAGCCTCTCCGTCGAGCCCGAGCGCTTCCCCATCGCCGGGAGCTTCACCATCTCGCGCGGATCGAAAACGGAAGCGGAAGTGCTGACCTGCAGCATCAGCGAAGCGGGGGTGACCGGCCGCGGCGAATGCGTGCCCTACCGGCGCTACGGCGAGACCATGGAGAGCGTCCGAGCGGCGATCGAGACGCAACAAAGGGCTATCGAGGCAGGGATCGATCGGAGGACGCTCCGCGAATCGCTCGCGCCTGGCGCGGCGCGCAACGCCTTGGACTGTGCGCTGTGGGATCTGGAAGCGAAACTGTCCGGGCGGCCTGCCTGGAAAACGGTCTGCCAGACAGCGCCAAAGCCGTTAGTGACCGCTTACACGCTGTCGCTGGGCGAGCCAGAGGCCATGGCCGCGCAGGCCCGGGCGAATGCAAAGCGTCCGCTGCTGAAGGTCAAGATCGGCGGCGACGGCGACATCGAGCGTATCCACGCCGTCGTGGCGGCGGCACCGCACAGCAGGATCATCCTCGACGCCAATGAAGGTTGGACCGAAGAGAACATCGAACGCAACCTCGCTACTGCAGCGGAACTCGGCGTCGCTCTCATCGAACAGCCCCTGGCCGCTGGCAAGGATGCGATCCTGGCATCAATCCCGCACCCAGTGCCGCTGTGCGCCGACGAGAGCGTGCATTCAGCGGGGGACCTCGCTGCCCTGCGCGGCCGCTACGACGCGATCAACATCAAGCTCGACAAGGCCGGCGGCCTGACGGAGGCGCTCGAAACGCGCGACCGCGCCCGCGTGCTGGGCTTCTCGATCATGGTGGGCTGTATGGTCGGCACCTCGCTCGCCATGGCGCCAGCCGTGCTGCTCGCCCAGGATGCCGACTTCGTCGACCTCGATGGCCCGCTGCTGCTTGCCCGGGATCGCATCCCGGGCCTCGTCTACGAAGGTTCGCTCGTCTCGCCGCCCGATGCCGAACTGTGGGGATGAGCCCGCGTCGGTGACAGGCGAGCCAGAAGGACGAGCCCGAGCCCGCATGCCGCGACAACGGCCATCACGAAAAAGCCGCCGGCGCCAAAGCGCTCGTAGAGCGGTCCCGAAAGCAGCGTGAAGAGCGCCATGAAGATACCATTGGCGAAGTAGGCGATACCCTGCGCGGCTCCCGTCCGCTCCTCGGCGATCGATTCAGCGATCAGTTTCTGCACGCCGATGATGACGATGCCGGTCGAGAAGGCATGCATCGCCTGGACCGCGAAGAAGCCCGCGACGCCGGCGCCCAACGGCCAGACGAGTGGAAAGGCCAGCCATCGCAGGATCGCGAAGAGGCCGGCGATCGTCAGAAGTGTCGCTGCAGAACGTCGGCCGAAAACCCTGGTGAAGGTTGCGAACATGCAGACTTCGGCAATCACGCCCGATGCCCAGAGCAGGCCTATGAGCGAATCGGAAAGGCCAAGCGATTTCCAGTAGATAGACAGGAACCCATAGAGGAAGGCGTGGCTGGCGATGAGCAGCCCTGCGCCGCCCACGAGGAACAGGAAGTGCCGGTCGAGGAGCGCTGCCCCCCGCATGCTGCTCGCCGAAAGCGGCGACGCGAGCCGAGGCCGGCCGAGACGCGGAGCGAAAAGTGCCGCAGCCAACGCGAAGGCGAGACTGACGGCAAGAAGCGTCGGAACAATCGCTGCGCCGGTCCGCGCCAGGATGACCCCACCGGCCAGATTGGCACAAAGGAAGGAGAAGGAGCCCCAGACGCGCATGCTCGTGTAGTTGGAGCCGAAGCGACGGACACCTGACAAGGCGAGTGAATCGGTGAGCGGAGAATGCGGCGTCCAGACCACCGCGAGGGCCAGCGAAACCGCAAGCACGACGGCATAGCTCGATGCAAAGAAATAGCCGCTATTGAGCGCCAGCGTCGCCGCCACGAGGACGATGAGTACATTCGCGCGATCCCGCGCCCTATCGGCGAAAGCTGTGATCAGCGGCGTCGTGAAGACGCGCAGGAACATCGGGGCCGACAGGATCACGGCGATTTGCTCGGGACCAAAACCTTTCGATTCCAGCCACAACGGGAAATAGGGCAGATGCACGCCCTGCGAGATGAACAGGAAGGCGAAGATGGCCGCAATCCGCAGTTCGAAATGACGCGGCTTGACGAGTTGTTCGGGCGAAAGTGGCGGGAGCGATGACAAAGGGACGGTCCGGGAATTGCCGGCAAAAAAAAGGGAATCTGCCAGCACGGAATCGTCGATACCACGGCCACAGCCGAAGCGGAACGGCTGGCCCAATCGGATCGTGTCGCTGCGGCCGTTTTCGGCGAATGCGCCCCGGCCTGCCGGGGCGCTTCCGTCGTCAGGCCGCGGCCGCCTTGCCGTCGATGACGACAGGCACGAAGCGCTCGGCGGCAGGTTGCGCGGCGGTCTCCGTCCAGCGCAGGATCTCCATCGTCCCGTCGAAATGCTCGACGACGGCCGTGCAACTCTCCACCCAGTCGCCGGTATTGATGTAGCGGATGCCGCCGATATCCTCCATCGCGGCATGATGGATATGGCCGCAGATGACGCCGTCTACCTCGGCGTTCCTCGCCTGCTCGGCAACGATCGTCTGGAACGCGCTGATGAAGTTCACGGCGCGTTTCACAGTCACCTTCGCCCAGGAAGAGAACGACCAATAGGGCATGCCGAACAAGCGACGGAAGCGACCGATGACACGGTTGACGACGATGGCGAGGTCATAGGCCTTGTCGCCGAGATAGGCGAGCCAGCGCACATTGTGGACGATCGTATCGAACTGGTCGCCATGGATCACCAGGTAACGGCGTCCGTCGGCGGCGACATGGATCGCCTGGTCCGCGACCTCGATGCCGCCGAAATGCATGCCTTGGAAGTCGCGCAGGAACTCGTCGTGATTGCCTGCGATGTAGACCATCCTGGCGCCTTTGCGCGCCTTGCGCAGCAGCTTCTGCACGACGTCGTTGTGGGATTGCGGCCAGTGCCAGGAACGGCGCAGACGCCATCCGTCCACGATGTCGCCGACCAGGTAGATGGTGTCGGCCTCGTGGTCACGCAGGAAGTCGAGCAGGAAATCGGCCTTGGCGATTTTCGATCCGAGATGGAGGTCGGAGATGAAGAGTGTGCGCACCTTGCGCGGGGTTTCGCCGGGCATTGGCTGATCCGAACGGTTGTTTCGGTCTGGCTATGCCCCGATTCATGCAACAGCCGTATGACGGTTGCGGCCCAACGGCCGCGCGAGATACGCTCCGCGCTTCTTCCAGGAAAGGAACACACCATGGATCTGGGCATCAAGGGCAGGAAAGCCATCGTCTGCGCATCGAGCAAGGGCCTCGGCCGAGGCTGCGCCGAAGCCCTCGCCGAGGCGGGCTGCGATCTGGTCGTCAACGGCCGCGACGCCGCGGTGCTCGCCAAGACGGCGGAGGAACTGCGTGACCGATATGGCGTGTCCGTGACTGAAATCGTCGGCGACGTCGCCTTGCCCGAAGTTCAGAAGGCTCTGCTCGCCGCTTGTCCCTCCCCCGATATTCTCGTCAACAACAATGGCGGCCCGCCGCGCCGCGATTTCCGCGATCTCGACCGGCAGGCGATCCTCGACGGCGTGGTCAAGAACATGGTCACACCCGTCGAACTGATCCAGGCCGTCATCGACGGCATGGTTGAGCGTCGTTTCGGGCGCATCGTCAACATCACCTCTCTGTCCGTCTATGTGCCGATCCCCGGCCTCGACGTGTCGTCGGGCGCCCGCGCCGGCCTGACTTCGTTCCTCGCCGGCATCGCTCGCACCGTCGCGGCGAGCAATGTGACGATCAACAACCTGCTGCCGGGCAAGCTCGACACCGACCGGTTGCGTAGCGCCTTCCCCTCCGACATGCCGGCCGAGGAGCGCAACGCCCGTCTGAGCGCCGATGTCCCGGCGAAGCGGCTGGGCACGCCGGAGGAATTCGGCCAGATCTGCGCCTTCTTCTGCTCGGTCCATGCAGGTTATCTGACCGGACAGAACATCCCGGTCGACGGAGGCTCTTATGTAAGCGCCTTCTGACGGCACTGACCGGCGCCACCTGCTGCAAAGCGCGCACCACACGACCTGGCATCGACGTGGTGCGCGATCATGTCGCTTCTTATGCGAAGCGCTCGCGAATCCGGCGGTCTACGGCTAATACTGACAACAAGAAGAAACGGGACGGGTGGCCGCGATGAACGACGACGCCAAGAAACAGCAACGGTCGGACCTCGACGAGGCCGCACTCTTTTTCCACAAATACCCCATCCCCGGAAAGCTGGAGATCCAGGCGACCAAGCCGCTCGGCAACCAGCGCGACCTCGCGCTCGCCTATTCACCGGGGGTCGCCGCCCCTTGCCTGGAAATCCGCGACGATCCCGCGCGCGCCGCCGACTATACCGGACGCGCCAATCTGGTGGCTGTGATCTCCAACGGCTCGGCCGTGCTGGGGCTAGGCAACATCGGTCCCCTCGCCTCGAAGCCGGTAATGGAAGGCAAGGCGGTCCTGTTCAAGAAATTCGCGGGGATCGACGTCTTCGATATCGAGATCAACGCGCCCGAAATCGGACGCATGGTGGAGACGGTGGCGGCGCTCGAGCCCACCTTCGGCGGCGTCAACCTGGAGGACATCAAGGCGCCCGAGTGTTTCGAGGTCGAGGAACAGCTCAAGGCTCGCATGAGCATCCCTGTCTTCCATGACGACCAGCATGGGACCGCAATCATCGTCGCGGCGGCGGTGCTCAACGCGCTGGAACTCGCCGGCAAGAAGATCGACAACGTCAAGATCGTGACGTCAGGCGCAGGCGCGGCCGCACTCGCCTGCCTTAACTTGTTGGTCTCGCTCGGCGCCAGGCACGAGAATATCTGGGTCACCGATCGTTTCGGCGTCGCATGGAAGGGCCGCGTCGAAGAGATGGACCGGTGGAAGGAGCCCTATGTCAAGGACACCGAGGCCCGTGTCCTGGCCGACGTGATCGGCGGTGCAGACGTCTTTCTCGGACTTTCCGCCGCCGGCGTGCTCAAGGCCGAACTCCTGCGGCATATGGCCGAAAAGCCGCTGATCCTGGCGCTGGCGAATCCCGTTCCCGAGATCATGCCCGAAGAAGCACGCGCGGCGCGCCCCGACGCCATGATCTGCACGGGCCGTTCGGATTTCCCGAACCAGGTCAACAACGTGCTCTGCTTCCCGTACATCTTCCGCGGTGCGCTCGATTGCGGCGCCAGCGCCATCAACGAAGAAATGAAGATGGCCGCGGTACGCGCCATCGCCGCCCTCGCCCGCGAGGAGCCGTCCGACGTCGCAGCGCGCGCGTATAGCGCCGAAACACCGACCTTCGGTCCGGATTTCCTGATTCCATCGCCCTTCGATCCACGCCTCATCCTGAGAATCGCTCCCGCCGTGGCGAAAGCGGCCTGCGAAAGCGGGGTGGCGACCCGGCCGATCGAAGATTGGCCGGCCTATCTCGACCGCCTCAACCGTTTCGTATTCCGCTCCGGCCTCGTCATGAAGCCCGTCTTCTCGGCCGCCAGGGCGTCGAGCGCCAAGCGCGTGATCTATGCCGACGGCGAGGACGAGCGCGTGCTGCGCGCTGCACAGGTGGTGCTGGAGGAAGGCATCGCAGAGCCAATCCTGGTCGGTCGCCCGCACGTCATCGATGTAAGACTGAAGCGTTATGGGCTGAAGATCAGGCCGGGTGTGGATTTCACCCTGATCAATCCCGAGGACGATCCACGCTATCGCGACTATGTCGATCTCCTGGTGCAGCAGGCAGGCCGGCGCGGCGTCACACTGGAGGCAGCCCGCACCCAGGTGCGTACTGACACCGGCGTGATCGCGGCGATCGCCGTGAAGCGGGGCGACGCCGACGCCATGATCTGCGGGCTGGAAGGGCGGTTCGAACGCCATCTCAGGAACGTGACCCTGATCATCGGTCCGCGTCCGGGCATTCGCGATCGCGACCTCTCGACCCTGTCGATGCTGATCTCGCAGCGGGGCGTGATCTTCCTTACCGACACCTATGTGACGGTCGACCCGACGGCAGAGGAAATCGCCGAGATGACCATCCTGGCGGCAGAAGAGATCAGCCGTTTCGGCATCGAGCCCAAGGCCGCGCTGTTGTCGCATTCGAATTTCGGCTCGCGTGACACGGCGAGCGCCAAGAAGATGCGAGAGGCATCCGAGATCCTGAAACGCATCGCGCCCGGCCTTCAGAGCGACGGTGAAATGCATGCAGACGCAGCCCTGTCAGAAGCGCTGCGGCACCGCGTCTATCCGCATTCGACGCTGAAAGGCGAAGCCAACCTGCTCGTTTTCCCCAATCTCGATGCTGCCAACATCACACTGACGACCGTCAAGAGCTTGATGGACGCGCTTCACGTCGGGCCGATCCTGCTCGGCACCGATAAGCCAGCCCACATCCTGACGCCGTCGGTCACGTCGCGTGGCGTCGTCAACATGACGGCACTGGCGGTCGTCGAGGCGTCCCACAAGGCCCAGGCGTTGATGAAAGGCGACTGAGAGCGACAAGGTCGCGGACCGTGAAGACACAGGCCTTGGAGATGATCACGGCCGGAAGGCGAATGGCGGCGGCTTGGGCGGCTGCACAAATCGGCGCGCTGTTGTGTGCGTCGCTGTTGATGGTCGTCTCCCAGCTTCAGCCCGCCACGGCAGCCAGCCGCGTCTGTCGTCAGTTGGAAGCCGAACTGGCTAGCGCGCGTGGCGGGGGTAGGCAGGGCGACCAAAGAAAATACGACCGCGCCGTCGCCGCTCAGGCCGAGCAGATCGCGATCGCCAGACGTCAGGCCCGTTCTGCCGGCTGCAGCTTCCGTATCCTCGGCGGCAATGCGGCCTGCGATATCCTCGACGACAGGATTGGCAGGATGGAAGCCAACCTTGCCGCACTTCAACGCAAACGCGCACAGCTGGGTTCGGGAACACCGCGCCGCAACCGCCTGCGTATCCTGGCCGAACTCGACGCCAACGGTTGCCGCGGCAAGCCCCAGCCGGAGGTCAGGCCGGCACCAATGGTCGAAGCAAGGTCCGTCCAAGGCGCCTTGCCGGACGACGGCAGCGAGACGATCGACGACGTGGCCATCACGGCCCCCGTCGGGGACGTCCGCACGGTCTGCGTCAGAATTTGCGATGGCTACTTCTTCCCGATGTCGAATGCGTCCGGGCCGGGCGATTTCGAGCGTGACCAGAGGAATTGCGAAGCCGCCTGCCCCGGCACGGAGATGCGCCTCTATCGGCAAGACGAGGCTGGAGAGGCCATGATGTCGACGGCCACGGGCGAACCCTACTCGGCTTTGCCGAGCGCTTTCGCCTACAAGACCGAAGGCGTGAAGCCTCCGGTCGGGTGCGGCTGTGGGGCTGCCAACAATCCCGCCCCCGCAGGTATTGGGCCGACCGCCTCAGTTCCAGTTCCCTCTTTGGCCGACAAGCCCGGCGGATCCATCATCCACCTTGGCACCGATGGCACAGAGAAGGCGCCGGAAGAAAAATCTCCCGCGCCAGTGCCCCCAACGCCCGCGCCACAGGCCGAGGCGCGGCCCATGGACGATCGAAAGGTCAGGGTCGTCGGGCCAACGTTCCTTCCCGCCCCAGAAGCGGCAATAGATCTGCGAGCTCCGGCCCCGAGGCGAGACCCGTGAGCGCGAGCCTGAGCGGCATGAACAGCGCCTTGCCCTTGCGTTCGGTCGCCTCGCGAACCGCATCGGTCCACGCCTTCCAGGTCGTCCTGTCCCACGGCTCTTCAGGCAGCAGGTCGAAGGCCTGACGAACAAAGGCACGGTCCGCTTCGGACAGGTCGGGTTGGTGGATGAGACCTTCCTTCACGATGCGCCACCAGATGACGGCCTCGGCCAGCGTATCGAGATTACCCCGAACCGTGTTCCAGAACCGCTCCGCGTCCTCGCCCGAGATGCCGAGCGCGGCGAGCCTCTCGCGAACGGTCTCGAAGGCCATGTGGTGCAGCAGCGCCTTGTTGAGGACCTGAAGTTCGGCCGGATCGAACTTCGCCGCCGATTTGGATGTTTGCGCGGGGTCGAAGCGATCGGCGAGTTCGGCCATCGTCGGCACGGCCGTGACATTCTCGGAGGTACCGACGAGCACCGCCAGGGACGCCAGCGCCATGGGCTCGATGCCGGATTCGCGCAGGCTCGCCACCGAAAGCGCACCAGTGCGTTTCGACAGGCCCTCGCCCGTGGTCGTAGTCAGGAGGTTGTGGTGGCCGAACGTCGGCGGCTCGGCGCCGAGTGCCTTGAAGAGCGCGATCTGCACGCCCGTATTGGTCACATGATCGTCGCCGCGGATGACGTGGGTGACGCCGAAATCAATGTCGTCGACGACGGACGGCAAGGTGTAGAGATAGGTCCCGTCCTCGCGCCGCAGCACCGGATCGGAGAGCGATGCGAGATCCACGGTCTCCTCGCCCCGGATCAGGTCGTTCCAATGCACCTCGGTGCGACGCGTCTCGAACGGATCCGTGTCGAAGTTGGGCAGGAGAAAGCGCCAATGCGGCCGCCGCCCGTCACGTTCGAAGGCTTCCTTCTCCTCCGCCGTCAGGTTGAGAGCCTCCCGCCCATAGACCGGAGGCAGCCCGCGCGTGCGCCTTATCTTGCGGCGCAGGTCCAATTCCTCGGCTGTCTCATAGCAGGGATAGAGAACGCCCGCCGACCGCAGCCGATCGACAGCGGCATCGTAGACGTCGAAGCGTCGGGATTGGTATTCGATGACATCAGGAAAGATGCCCAGCCAATGAAGGTCGTAAAGGATCCCATTGGCGTATTCCTGCTTTGAGCGCTCGACATCGGTGTCGTCGAAACGCTGAATGAAGCGGCCGCGATGCTTCATCGCAAAGAGCCAGTTGAACAGGGCCGTACGGCTGTTGCCGATATGGATGTGGCCCGTGGGCGACGGGGCGAAACGGACGGTGACTGTCATGATCGGGGCGTAGCGAATGGCTCCCCTGTTGGCAAGGTGGTGCGCCCCCGCACAGGCGAGAGATAGCCGATTAAGGGGGCCATGAGAAGGCGGCCGGGCCCTGATGGCCCGGCCTTGCCCGGCGGCGTTACGCCAGGCCCTTGGTCAATTCCAGTGCCTGCCGCTCGAACAGCCGACGGTAGATGCCGTCGGAAATGCGGATCAACGCCTGATGGTCGCCTTCCTCGACGATCCTGCCGCGGTCGAAGACCAGCAGGCGATCGAGAGCGCGGACGGTGGAAAGCCTGTGCGCGATGACCAGCGTCGTGCGCCCCACCATCAGCCGTTCCATTGCCTTCTGGATCAACACCTCGGATTCCGAATCGAGGCTCGATGTCGCCTCGTCGAGAATCAGGATCGGCGCATCGGCCAGGAAAGCCCGGGCGATCGCCACACGCTGACGCTCGCCGCCGGACAGCTTCACGCCACGTTCGCCGACGAGCGTGCCGTAGCCTTTCGGCAGCCTCGTGATGAAGTCATGTGCGCTGGCCAGCCGGGCGGCCTGCTCGATCTCGGCCTGGGTCGCACCAGGCCGGGCATAGGCGATGTTCTCCGCAAGCGAACGGTGGAACAGGATCGGCTCCTGCTGGACGATGGCGATCTGCTGGCGCAACGACGACTGCGACACGGCAGCAATGTCCTGTCCGTCGATCAAGATCTGTCCGCCGCTGATGTCGTAGAGACGCTGGATCAGCTTCACGAAGGTCGTCTTGCCAGAGCCGGAATGCCCGACAAGGCCAACCCGTTCGCCCGCCTTGATGGTGACGGAGAAGTCCTTGTAGAGCGGTTCAAGGTGGTTGCCATAGTGGAAGGTGACCTTCCGGAACTCGACGCGACCCTCGCCGATCGCGATCGGCCCGGCACTAGGCCGATCCTCGATGCCCAGCTTCTGCCCCTGGATGTCGACCAGTTCCTCCATGTCGTTCACCGAGCGCTGCAGGTTGCGCACATGCATACCGACGTCACGCAGATAGCCCTGCAGCACGAAGAACGAGGTCAGCACGAAGGCGATGTCCCCGGCGCTCGCCTGCCGCCGGGACCACAGGAGCAGCGCGAAACCGACCACGGCAACGCGCAGGACGAGCAGGGTCGAGCCCTGCAGCGTCCCGTTGACGGTGCCGCGCCGCCAGGTGCGCCGGGTACGGTCACGCCACTTGTCGACGACTGCCGCGAGACGACCGTCCTCACGCTGCTCGGCACCGAACGCCTTTACGACGGAATTGCAGCTTACCGCATCGGCGAGAGCACCGCCGAGCCTCGTGTCCCAACGGTTGGCGAGGCTCGCAGCAGGTGCCACATAAGCGAGCGACATGGTCACCGTCAGCGCGATGTAGAAGAGCGAACCGGCAGCGACGATGACGCCCATCATCGGCCAGTACCAGCCGAGCAGCAACGTGGAACCGACCAGCATCACCAGCGACGGCAACAGCGCGATGAGCAGAGTGTCGTTCAGCAGATCCAGGGCCCACATGCCACGCGTCACCTTGCGTACCGTGGAGCCAGCGAAAGCATTGGCGTGCCAGTCGGTCGAGAAACGCTGGACCTTGTGGAACGCATCAGCTGCGATGTCGGACATCATCTTCAAAGTCAGCTCGACGATGAGCTGGAAAGTGATGTGACGCATCACGATGGCGCCGAGCGCGAGCGCGACCAGCATCGAGAAAGCCGCGACCGCGGCGTTCCAGGCGATCAGATCGGTCGCCGCGCCGCTGGCAACGGCGTCGACAAGCCGGCCTGAATAAAGCGGCGTCAGCACATCGGCCAATGTCGAGAGAAGGACCGCGAGCGCGATCGCCAGGAGACGGCCGGGCTGGCGCCGCCAATGCTTCGCGGTGAAGCCGAAAACGCTGCGGAATGCGCCACCGCGCATGTCGATACGAAAACGAGCCATGATTTTTCCGGGTGCGGCAAAGCACCCGATCCCACAATGAAGTCTGAATGAAATGCCGCGAAGAGGACCGGATCGTCACTCTGAAGCGGAAGGTGAACGAGGATAACGCCGGGTCGAGACCTGGCGGTGACCGGGGGAGACGAAAGCCTTGTCCGTAGCGCCTTCTTGTACGACGCGGTCGTGGACCCGTCGGTACGGCGCCGAGGAACTACGCTTCGCGGCCTCGTACAAAGATGTCAAATCCTGGCATTCATGCCCTCCCAGAAGGGAATCGCGGGAGGCCGCTTATAGGTGAGGTCATCCGCCGCGCCAAGCCGGCGCGGCAAAAAAAGCGCCGCTGGACCAATGGTGAGGCATGGTTGCAACATAAGATTGAAATGGCACGAATGGCGGTGAAAAAAGGGGCCCGCGACCGCAGGCCCCTCCCGTGGGTAGGCAGTGACTAGACCACGACGAAGTCGGCGGCACTCATGGCGAGGCCCGGGCTCAAAGTGGCGAACTGCGTCCGCGCGATACCGCCCGCACCATCCGGATCATAGAACAATGCGC
>VFQN01004753.1_pt1 | contig 17522 bp, 15 predicted proteins | sample 3512371 | NCBI WGS metagenome assembly VFQN01 (sample SAMN10412370, study PRJNA504923) | tailings metagenome | isolation source: Replicate 2 from Balatoc abandoned mine | place: Philippines: Itogon, Benguet | collected 2017-08-28 | reverse complement strand
ATGCTGTAGCCATGGACGAAGCGAAAACGCCACAGCCAAGGGCAGGTCCCGAAGCGCGCGACGGCAACAACTGGTCCGGCTCGTCGGCATCACGAGCACCAAGAACCGAGGCAGAGGCATTCCTCACGCTCTCGGCGATGCGCGGCATCGGCCCAAAGACGCTCTTCGAGTGGGCCGAAGAGGGTTCCAGCTACCGCGCGATTCTTTCGGAGGGACCGTCCGATCAACCATCAGGTTGGCGCGAGCGCCGAGCAGAAGCGGCTGATCGCGCGGTGAAAATGCGCGAGCTGCTAGAGCACCTTCAAGTGAGGCTGATTCTACGCTCGGATCGCGAGTTTCCAGCACGCCTGCTGGAGCTGACGCGGCCGCCACATTGGCTCTTCGTCCAAGGATCCGTAGACCGTCTCAACGAGCCGTCGGTCGCAATCGTGGGCACGCGTAAACCGAGCAACGATGGCATCTTCCTCGCCCGCTACGTCGGCGCGTGTCTTCGAGACTGGAGCGTACCTACCGTAAGTGGGCTCGCCGCTGGCATCGACCAGCTTGCCCACGAGGAATCGCTCCGCTCGGGAGTTCCGACTATCGCCGTCCTCGGTACCGGGATCCTCGAAGACTATCCCAAGGGCTTGAGCGGCGTGCGCGAGCGCATCCTTGCCGGCGGCGGTGCCATCATCACGGAATATCTTCCTCGGGCGAGCTACAGCGGCGACAATTTCGTGCAACGTAACCGACTCCAGGCGGCCTTAGCGTGCATCCTGATCCCAGTCGAATGGAAGCGCCGCAGTGGCACAGCGCATACGGTGCGCTTTGCAAGCGCCCTAAAGCGGCCCATTGCATGCCTTCGTCTTCCTTACTGGCCGCACGACCGTGTCCAGTTCGAGCCGGGGCTCGGCCTCGAAACCGGCGCACTGTTTACGGTTCCGCGCGAGCAGGACGCATTTGATCGCTTCGTTCGCGATAGCATTGGCGAGACGGCGCCTGAGGCGACGAAGCAGCTTTCGCTCTTTGGCGAGGACGATTGAATGCTCAAGGGAGCGATCTTCTCCTTGCACGATGTACTCGCCAAGGCCGGCCCGATCGACGCCGATCTCTTCACCGAGACGGTTAAGCTCCTGCGCTACCTGAAGAGCCGCAACGTCGAACCGGTCTTTATCAGCAATAGAGTCTGGACGGTAACCTACAAGGACGGTTCCCCGTCCAAGTCATTCAAGGAGGTGCTCGAGGCTCAGCTGGGACCAGTTTCCTACTATATCGGCGGCCAGAACGGCATGCCCTACAAGCCATATGCTGCTGCAACGGCCCATATTCTCGCGGACAAGGGCTGGACCAGTCGCGAGGTCATTTATGTTGGCAACACCGATTCTGACATGCGTACCGCGCAGAACGGAAATATTCTGTTCGTTAACGTTGTTTGGCATGGAGAAGGGAGTCCCTATGGCTTCCAATTCGAGAGCCCACTCGACGTTGCACGTTTCGTCGACTGCTTATGTGTGGGCCTCAATAGCTGGTTCTGGACGATCGAAGATAGCCCTTTGCGCGTCTATGCGCTGGCGCCTTTTTCGACACTGTCATCGCAATATCTGCAAGCTCACGCCTATTCGGCGAGCGCACGGGCGACCGCCAAGGACGGGGCTGGTGACGCGGCATTCTGGGGCCGCTTGCTAGCCGCCCGAGTCTATTTTTCTGGGCTTGTCGACGAGATCGACTACATCACCGCCTATCCGGGCCATTCGCCGGATTCGAAGCCCACCGTGATTGCCGAGGCGCTCAACATCTTCGGTCAGTCGCTCCGTGCGCGCTACATTCCGGATCTGTTGCTCCGCCACAGCAAGGCCACCAAGTCGCAGACGGCTCGTGCTGCCGGCAGCAGCGTGGGAATCGACAATCAGTTAAGCACGATCATGCTCAACCCAAATCCTTTGAAGGGTCTCGGCGGTGACACGTACAAGTCCTTTCCCGTCAGAAAGCACAAGACGGTCTTGCTGGTCGACGATTTCTGCACGGAAGGCAATTCTTCGAAGCAGGTCGTGCGTTTATCGAAGCGACGGGTGCCAAAGTCATCTGCCTCAGTTGGCTGAAAACAATCAATCGCGACTATCATGCTCTCGCTATGCCGCTCAAGATCACGAGCCCGTTCAAGCCACTGAAGTTGACCGAGACACCGCCGACAAAGTCATACAGTTATCATGCGGCGATTGCTTCCAAGGCTGCGGAAGTTGATCTTGCCCAGCTGCACGCGCGCTATTTCAAATGGGTTTGGCCGAAGGGCCTTTAGCTTCAGTTGTTGTGTCAGTTGGAGGCGCGATGATGACGCCTTCGCGGCCGACCAAACAATCGAAGGGGTGATGACCATTTGCGACGAAGTCGTCGATCATTTTCTGCCGGTCGGAGCTGCTGTTCCATGTGGTCTGCGGAAAGTCCATCAGCCGCGTTGGCGTAAATCCTTCGTGCAGTACGGTCAGGCCGTCGATCTCGACAGTGGCCATTGCCGTCGTAACGCACTGGTCTGCCCATTCATTGTAGTGGGAGATGCAGTATCGCATGTGGAGGATGTCGCCATCGGCGCGCTGCAACAGCCTTTCAAGCATGCGGAAATTGATGATGGGAGTCTCTTCGTGCCCGAAGAACATTCCGGCATTGTCTGACGTGATGATCAATTGCTGAAGCACAGTCACGAAGCTGTCGAAATGCTCCAGCCCACCTTTGGGCACGACCGAACGAATGAACTCGATGCCTTCCGGCTTGCGCAGGAACGTGCTGATCGCTTCGGTTTGCCGAAAGGCCTTCGACACATTGTCTTTGGCCAACGCCCGTAGCTGATCCTTCGCCCACTGTGGCGGGAGGGGGCTCTTGACCTCACAGATCAGCATCACGAAGCCAAGCGTTGGCTCTTCGACGATCACCAGAAGGTCGATGTCAGGTAGGGCAGGATCAATTGCGCGTAAGGAGATTTCCGATTGGCACAGGAAGCCTTGCGCCTCAAAGGCTGCTTTGACTCGTTGGACGAACGCTGCGGCCAATATGTTGCTGACTTGAGAGAGGAAGACGTGCGGGCGGCGCTGGGCAACAACGCGCAAGAGCTGGACCAGGCCGTCGGCCTTCGAAAAGTGGCATGGTCGTATAATGATCTCACGCGGCGCCGCTCCTTCCCGCATGAGCGAGAAATAGGTCGAGTCCACCCGATCTGCGACCGCCTTGCTGTCGAAGACCAGGTCCTGCAACATTGCTTCCACTTTTGCCGCGTCAATTTTAGTCTCTTGTGCGAGCATGTCACGGAGTTCATCGGCTTGGACATGAACGCAGCCGCTATGGTCGTTCGCGGCTGCTTGATGGCGATGGTAAAGCGCCTTCATCAGCATGATGCGGTAGACCGCGTAGATCTCCCTGTAGGTATAGCCGCCGAGATCAATTTCGGCATTCGCTTCGAGGATGGAGAAGTATGCCGAGAGCTTCAGATCGGCATGCGCCTGGAGGAGCTTGTCGGCCGCTTCGTGAGCTTCGCCGAGTTCGAACTCCGGTTGGTTCTTAAGCAGCTCTCTGAGCTTGTCGGGTGCGTCAAATCCGTCGAAGACGCGCTGCGAACCGAGGACATGCTCGTTCCATACGGTGAAAAATTGGCGAGGCAGCGACGGGTCTAGAAAACGCAGCTCGACCCGGTGCTCGGAGAAGCGCCAATCGATCGAGCCAGGGGCGTTGTAGCTGTAATAGAGCAGCGCGCGCAGGTGATGGTAATGAAAGCCGAATTCCAGATCGCCGAGTAAGGCTTCTAGTGCTGGTTCTGGCCCCGATGTGCCGCTGACCAAGTACGCAGCAAAGCTGTTGATGCCGTCGTTGAGGACGCTTTCTCCCGAGCCAGTGGGCCGCGTTGTCGCCGCCATCTCGGCCATGTTACTCGCCAGCCGCAGGGCAGCGTTGGCATTGCACCTGTTGGTTACGCGCTCTGCGAGCGCCCGATCGAGTCGCGCCTCGAACGCTTGGATCTCGGCTTTTGTGGGTGCAGGCATAGGCTAGGCAATTCTCGAAGGGACGTTGCCAGCGCCATGAATTGTGGTGCCATCGATTGGTGTTGTACACCATGCACCACGCTGATCATCACGCTGGTTCATCCGTGTGCTCCACTAGCCGCCTTGAAGCACGGCACGTCACTCTATTCTTTTCGTCCCAGGCATCAAGCTCACTAACCGGGTAGAGGATGGCCTTTCCAATCTTCAAGAACGTCGGCCCAATTCTCATTGCTCTCCAGTTTCGTAGCGTTCCCAATGAAACGCCGCCACGATAACGTTCCGCGACTTCTTCGGGAGTTAGGAACTTAGATTCACTCATTATTCTTTCTCCTTCGAGGCTGGCTCGGCTGAAGACTTGGGGTGAGCGTCTCACTAGGCGTTGTCGGTGGCTCACTCTCCCGGCGATCGACGTCCATTCGCGCACGTCCGGGCACGGCTAGAGATGCAGCTTGGTAGCAGTGAGTGGAAGTAGGTAATCCAAGGCAGCGGGCGTCCATGTGGAGGTCCGCCTTGGTGACGAGATCGATCGTGGGCAACCACTAGTGCACGTCCACGCTGAAACCACGGGCGAACTTAGCTACGCACTTGACTATGCCGCGCGCACGGGAGACTTCGTGAGTGTGGAAAGTTGAGTTGGCATTCCGGACGGACGCCGGTTTGATTACCCGCCTTGAAACCCGAAGCGCCTACGTGCTTCGCGATCGACCCGGTCAAGCACTCCCCTCCAGTCTTGCTGTTCTGCGGTCGTTGCGAAAGCACAGTCGAACTCGAGGATCCTATGTGTTCCTTGAGGAGCCCGCTTGGCCACGCCACTTACTTCCGTCCCCGCGCCGACGCGTTGCGCATCAAGTCGAGGTTCAAGCGGCAACGGGAAGTGATCTCAGAAAGCGACATTGAGGACATGTAAGCCGAGGTGAGTCTTGTGCGTGCCGACAGAATTACTCGATGCTAGGTTTTTGTTCGCTACACCACGAGGGTATGCGCCTGTGATCTGCGAGCACTTGTAATCGCGGTGCTGGACATCTGACTTTCTCTCCAAAAGGAGAAACGGATGTCGGGAACGAGAATACTCTGGGGTCAGATTCTCGCCGTCGCCCTTATCGTCCTGACCACGACGTGGGCGGCGACACAATGGACCGCCTGGCGCCTCGGCTTTCAGCCCCAGCTCGGCAATCCTTGGTTCGAACTGGTCGGCTGGCCAATCTACCATCCGCCGGCCTTCTTCTGGTGGTGGTATTTCTACGAGGCGTACGCGCCACCGATCTTTGTAGAAGGCGCCTGCATTGCGGCCTCCGGCGGCTTTGCTGCCATCGCGGTCGCCATTGGCATGTCGATCTGGCGCGCGCGCGAGGCCAAGAATGTCGAGACCTACGGCTCAGCGCGATGGGCACGACCCGACGAAGTTCGGGAGGCCCAGCTGCTCGGACCCGACGGTGTCGTGTTGGGCAAATTTGATCACGCATACCTTCGTCACGATGGCCCAGAGCATGTCCTCTGCTTCGCTCCGACTCGGTCCGGCAAGGGTGTCGGCCTCGTTGTGCCTTCACTGCTTACTTGGGCCGGTTCGGCCATTGTCCATGACATCAAGGGCGAGAACTGGCAGCTCACCTCGGGCTTCCGCGCGCGATACGGGCGCGTCCTGTTGTTCGATCCGACAAACGCCGGTTCGGCTGCCTACAATCCGCTGCTCGAGGTTCGCCGCGGACAATGGGAAGTCCGGGACGTGCAGAACATCGCCGACATCCTGGTCGACCCCGAAGGCTCGCTCGAGAAGCGCAATCACTGGGAGAAGACCAGTCACGCGCTCCTAGTGGGCGCCATCCTGCATATTCTTTACGCTGAGGCCGATAAGACGCTGGCCGGCGTAGCCGCTTTCCTGTCCGATCCGCGTCGGCCCATCGAGTCGACACTCGCTGCCATGATGAAGACCGCGCATCTTGGTGAGGCAGGGCCTCATCCCGTCATCGCCAGTGCTGCGCGCGAGCTCCTCAACAAGTCCGACAACGAGCGCTCGGGGGTGCTGTCGACCGCGATGTCTTTCCTCGGGCTCTACCGTGATCCGGTCGTGGCGGAGGTGACGCGCCGCTGCGACTGGCGCATCTCCGACATTGTCGGCGAAGGGCGACCGGCGACACTATATCTTGTTGTTCCACCATCAGACATCGCGCGCACCAAGCCGCTCATCCGCCTCATCCTCAATCAGATCGGCCGGCGTCTGACTGAGGATCTTCATTCAAAAAGGCGACGCCACCGTCTCCTCCTGATGCTCGACGAGTTTCCCGCGCTCGGCCGCCTCGACTTCTTCGAGAGCGCGCTTGCCTTCATGGCGGGTTATGGCCTGAAGAGCTTTCTGATCGCGCAATCGCTGAACCAGATCGAGAAGGCTTACGGGCCGAACAACTCGATACTCGACAACTGCCATGTGCGCGTGAGCTTTGCGACTAACGACGAGCGCACGGCAAAGCGGGTGTCCGACGCGCTCGGCACGGCCACCGAGATGCGCGCGATGCGCAACTATGCGGGTCACCGACTGAGCCCTTGGCTCGGGCACCTAATGGTCTCACGGGCAGAAACGGCTCGAGCACTGCTCACCCCCGGTGAGGTGATGCAGCTGCCGCCCACGGATGAGATCGTGATGGTTGCGGGCACGCCGCCAGTCCGCGCGAAGAAGGTACGGTATTACGAGGACCGCCGCTTTCAGGAGCGCGTGCTGCCACCGCCACCGCTTGATAAGCCCGTAGCCACCAAAAGCGACGATTGGAGCAACTTGCCTTTGCCCACACCTCCACAGACAAGTGCACCAGCGCCACAGGGCAGCAGCGCGGACGACGAAGATCCCACAGAGTCTGAACGTAGGCGCCAGCCCGAGTTGAACCGGGCGAGAATCCTCGAAAGAACGAAGCCGATCGACAATGAATTCGAAGCCGATATCGCCGACGACGCCGATGACGACGACAGCGCGCGCATCAGCCGAATGAACCAAGTGGTGCAGGGTATCGCCCGCCAGGTTTCCCTCGACCCGAATGATGGCGTGAACCTGTAGGGAGCGCTGATGATGAATCCAAAGAAGCATCGGCTTTCGGTCTACCTCGATCCCGACATCATGAAGGCCCTGGTTGAATACGCGGCTCGCCGCAGCCAATCTCGATCGCTCGTCGCAGAAGCCGCGATCGCCTCCTTCCTGTCACCGGACGCTGCCGAACGACAGGAGGCGGCGATGACCAAGCGTCTTGACCAGCTCGATCGGCGTATGGCGCGTCAGGAACGCGATCTCCTCATCTCGGTGGAGATGCTGGCCGTGTTCGTCCGCTTCTGGCTGACAGCCAACCCGCCATTGCCCGAGCCGGCCCAAGCTGCCGCGAGAGCGCAGGCGGGCCAACGCTACGATGCTTTCGTTTCCGCATTGGGCCGCCGCTTGGCAAGGGGGCCCAAGTTGCTGCAGGAGATTTCCGAAGACATTCCTGGCGATCAACCTGCGGAGACCAAGCGCTCGTCAGGGGACTAGCGGCGGCCTTTGCACGTCGCATACTTCGCCTCCTCAACTCCTGAGGTCCCGCCGTTTCCCTGTCTTTGTACGCCAGCGCCCTACGGCATCATTCTTGTTGTTGTCAGGCGCTGAGTTCTGCCTCTTCTACTCATCCCCGATCACAGGCCGCTTGTCTGCGGTCGCGCTACGAACGGGGACGACATGGCAGCTTCCCAACAGCAGTCCGAGGCGATCCTTCGCGGAGCGCGCATGCTGCGCACCGCCCTCGGCTCCGACATCGCCGGCTTCCTGGAAGACCCGTCTGTCGTCGAGGTGATGCTCAATCCAGATGGGCGGCTCTGGATCGACCGGCTGTCAGATGGACTGTCCGACACGGGCAAGCATCTGGCGGCAGCCGACGGCGAGCGCATCGTTCGCCTTGTCGCCCATCATGTCGGTGCGGAGGTTCATGGCGGTGCTCCGCGCGTCTCAGCCGAGCTGCCCGGTACGGGAGAGAGGTTCGAGGGGCTGCTGCCGCCCGTGGTGGCTGCCCCCGTGTTCGCGATCCGCAAACCGGCGGTCGCCGTCTTCACCCTGCAGGACTACGTCACGGGCGGGATCATGTCGCCGGACCAGGCCGACGTGCTGCGCCAGGCCGTCGCCGATCGTTGCAATATCCTGGTCGCTGGCGGCACCTCGACCGGCAAGACCACGCTTACTAACGCGCTGCTGGCGGAGGTGGCCAAGACCGCCGACCGCGTAGTCCTGATCGAGGACACGCGTGAGCTGCAATGCGCGGCGCCCAACGCCATCAACTGGTCACGGGAGCTCGATCAATGACGCAATCCCACAAAGGACTCACGCCGTCTTCTCGCTCTTCTGCTGGGCTCGTCAGCTCTGGCGGCTTGCGACTCCGCTGGCAAGCCGCCGCTGATCTCCTATGACGATGCGGCGCCCGCGGTGCAGGCCACCGATCCGCCCGCGCCGGTGCAGGTGGTCGAGCTGCCGCAGCCATTGCCGCTGCCCGGGCAATTGAAGCGGGTAGGTGGATCGAGCCGGGCGCCTGAGGCCTCGGACCCCGCCGTCCGTGTGAATCTGGCCAATGACGCTGCGCGCGTGCAGCCGGTGCGCGACGGGTTCATCAATGGGATGCATGTGGACCCGTATAGCAGCGGCGCGCTCTACCAAGTCTATACGGCCATCGGGCAGCTCACCGATATTGCCCTCCAGCCCGGCGAACAACTGGTCGGTACGGGACCTGTCGCCGCGGGCGACACGGTGCGCTGGATCATCGGCGATACGGTGAGTGGCACGGGAGCGACGCAGCAGGTTCACATCCTGGTCAAGCCGACCCGCACCGACCTCACGACCAACCTGGTCATCAACACCAACATCCGCACCTACCATGTCGAGCTGCGCTCGACCGAGCGCACCTACATGGCGTCGGTGTCCTGGCAGTACCCGCAGGACCAGCTCATTGCGCTGCGGCGGCAGAACGCGCAGGCCGAAGCCGCCCGTCCGGTCGCCACGGACGTGGATCTGTCGAAGCTCAACTTCCGCTACGCCGTCGAGGGAGACCGCGTACCGTGGCGGCCGCTGCGGGTTTATGACGACGGGCGGCAGGTATTCATCGAGTTCCCGCGTGGCATCGGCCAGGGCGAGATGCCGCCCCTATTCGTCGTCGGACCTGAAGGAAACACCTCCGAGCTCGTGAACTACCGTGTCCGCGGCAACTACATGGTCGTCGACCGGCTGTTCGCGGCTGCCGAGCTGCGCTTCGGCGCAGCCGACCACCAGCAGCGTGTGCGCATCGTCCGTACCGATGGGAAGCCAGCGTCGTGAGCGATATCCGGAGCGAAGACGTCGCCATGCCGCTGACCGGTGCCCCGTCCGATGGGGCCGGGTCGATGAGGTTGGGCGGAGAGGCGCCGCGCGTGACGCGGCTGTCGCGCAAGGTGCTCATGGGCCTCGGTCTCGCGGCAGGGGTCGGGATTGGGGGCGCGCTCATCTATGCGTTTCAGTCCCGCTACGGCGCCAGGCTCGTCGAGGAGCTTTATTCGACCGACAATCGGTCGACGGCAGACGGCTTGGCAGGTTTGCCGCGCGATTACAGCAGTGTTCCCAAGCTCGGTCCGCCCTTACCCGGCGACCTCGGCCGACCAGCCCTTGGCGCGCAAGCCCGAAGCCAAGCGACACTGAACGCGGGTATGACTGCCGAGGATCAGCGCCGCCTGCAAGAGATCGAATCCGCTCGCACAAGCAAACTGTTTGTCGGCACGGAAAGCCGATCGCGTGCCGCTCATCCCGAAATCGCAGCACCTGCACCAAGCCCTGTGTCCAGCCTCGCAAATCTGGGCTTGGCGCCATCCATGATATCATCGGCCCAGGATCAGAAGCTTGCCTTCCTGAATGCCGCTCCCGACCGGCGCACCGTGTCGCCGGATCGGATAGTGGCGCCGGCGTCGCCGAACATCCTTCAGGCGGGCGCCGTGATCCCGGCCGCGCTGATCACCGGCATCCGCTCGGACCTTCCCGGTCAGATCATCGCGCAGGTCACGGAGAACATCCATGACAGTCCGACCGGTCGCATTTTGCTCGTGCCCCAGGGCACGCGCATCATCGGCCAATACGACAGCAATGTGCAGTTCGGCCAAGGACGCGTCTTGCTGGTCTGGAACCGGCTGATCTTCCCGAACGGCCGCTCGATCGTCCTCGAGCGGCAGCCCGGCGCCGACGCCGAGGGTTATGCCGGCCTTCAGGACGGCGTCGACTATCATTGGTGGGATCTCGCCAAGGCGGCAGGCCTGTCAACCTTGCTCAGCATCGGCGCCGAGCTGGCCACCAACAACGACGATGCGCTGATCCGGGCGATCCGCAACGGCGGTCAGGACACGATCAATGATGCCGGCCAGCAGATCATCCGGCGGCAGCTCAACGTCGCACCGACGTTGACCATCCGGCCAGGTTTTCCCGTGCGCATCATCGTCACGCGGGACTTGGTCCTCGAACCGTTTGGAGGCTAGCCCATGGCCAAGCTGAAGCTTGGACCCCTCGAGAGCGACCGGCCAGTGAAGTTGACCGTTGAACTGCCGGCGGCAGTCCACCGCGACCTGCTGGCCTATGCCGAGGTGCTAGGACGCGAGACGGGACAGCCGATTGCTGACCCGGTCAAGCTGATTGGGCCGATGCTCGCCCGCTTCATGGCGACGGACCGTGCCTTCGGCAAGGCGCGTAGGCAGGCAGGCCCATCGGGGCCTCAGCTGGGATCGCGCAACGCCGGGTAACGCTCTCGCAGCAATCTTAAGAATGGTACCAGGGCAGGATTGTCGTTGTCCTTCGACCAATGCGCCGCATAGCCTATCCGACAGCCGCCCTTGCTGTCGCGGGCTTCGCGATAGACGACACCCGCATAATGCGCGCCAAGACAAGCATCGGAGACTAGGGTCACTCCGTGTCCCAATCCGACAAGCGCCTTGATGTTCGCGTGGCTGACATTGTGCTTGACCACCCTGGGGCGGTCACCGGGTGTTGCAAGGTTGGCAATCAGCAGGTCGTGGACGTCGGGACCTGGGTCGTGCTCCCCGATCAGGAAAGTTTCGCCTCTGAGATCGCCCCAGCTTACGACATCCTGTGAGGCAAGCGGATGATCCGTCGGCAAGGCGACGAGTATCCGCTCGCTCCATAGTGCCAACGCCTGGCTTTCAACAAGCGTCGGATTGCCCGTAACGATCGCGACATCGAGCGCATCGATGGCGAGATCGCCGAGCAGACGCTCCCGCGCCGCCTCGACTGTGCGTATCTCCACCGCAGGATAGCGTTGCGCATAGTCGAGGAGCGTGGCTCGCAAGCTTCCGGCGGACAATGAATTGTAGAAGCCAAGCCGCAGGCGCCCAGCCTCGCCCCGGGCAGCAGCCTTGGCGATGCTGATGGTTCCCTCGACCTCTTGCACGACGCGACGTGCGCCCGAGATGAAGGCTGCCCCCGCTACTGTCGGCCGCACGCCGGCGCGCGAGCGTTCGAACAGAACGACGTCCAAGCCTGCTTCCAGGTCGCGCACACAACGGCTCAGCGTGGACTCCTTCAGGCGTAACGCCTCCGCCGCCCGGCGCATGCTGCGGTAATCGGCCGCCGCAATGGCGTAGCGCAACTGCCTAAGATCGACCGGCAATGCCCTTTTCCCTCATGCTGTTTCAATTGCGTAGACGCCGGCCGCCATCACAGTCCCAGTCTCCTCGCCGTGGCCGTTGCGGTTGCTTGGGCCGGAACGCGATCATTGCCTCTGCCATGACGAGCAATCCGGCTCGTTACACAGCAGCGTGCGCAATCGTGTGGTCCGCTGGCTTGGCGCCTTGAAGATTCTGCCTTTGATACCGGCTGTTCGGCACTCGACCATGGCAATTTCGTTGCGCACCATGTGAGCCGCCGGACCGTACCTTAAGCCCGACTCGATCGGTCGGAACCCACCGAGGTCGGCGGCGCAGCATTTCGGCTCTGCAAGGCTCTCTGCAAATCGGCCACGGACCAGTGCGGGTGTTGGATGCCAGCCTTTAGTGATCGCTTCAGGATGTCGGCCCAGATCAGCGACGACGTCACGGATATTCGTCGACTATGAGCTTCTGAATCGAGCCCTCTAGCGTCGGGCACTTGAAGGCCCACGAGAGCGGACTCCCTTTTGCTGGCGGGAACTCGCGTCTGAAGCAGTGCAAACCGGCACCACTTCATTCTGGCCCTTTGCCTCCCGGCTGTTGGCGCGCATCTGTGCCGCTTGTCGGAGGTCATGTTGCGTTCGTGCCAACTTCCGAGGGCATTGGCTCCATCGCCATTTGCGCTAGAACCATGCACGGAGGCCTACCGTGAACCGAATCTGTTGGGTCGAGCCGCCGGCTGCGCTGACATAGTCGGCAGTCGCGCCGTATTGGCCCAAATAGGTAATGCCGACATAGGGCGCGAACTCGCGCGTAATCTCGTAGCGCAGGCGCAGCCCCGCGTCGAGTTCCGACAGGCCGGCGCCAACCAATCGCGCTGGATCATCCTTGGTGTAGAAATTCATTTCGAGTTGCGGCTGCAGGATGAGGCGTTGCGTGATCAACAGGTCGTAGCTGGCCTCCAGCCTGGCCGCGAGATGGCCTTCGCCGCTGACGTAGCCTATGGCCGAGACCTTGAAGAACTGGGGCGCCAGCCCCTGGATGCCGATCGCGCCCCAGCCGCGGCTCGGCGCGGAGTCCAGATCGTATCGGATGCCGACGAGAGCGTCGAAGTAAGTGGTGATCGCCCGGCCGTAGAGGAGCTGCTGGATACCGTCATCCAGTTCGTTGTTGGTGAACCTTCCTTCGCTGAGCAGCCATACCCGGTTCTCGTCCGTGCCCAGCCACCCTTGCGCTGACCACCGGAAGGTGTTGCCTTCGGCGAAGCCGAACCGCCCTTCGAGCTGGTCGAACAACAGATGGGCAAAGATGGCCTGATCCAACATCTTCGGCATGCTGTGCGGCTGTCCCTGGTCGGCGGCAGGTGTCTGCTGGGCGTGGGCGCCGCCCGCGAAAATGGCGACCATAAGAGCAGCGCAGAGAGCGGCGACGAGCTTCTTCATGATATGCGCACCTCGCGCATCATGCCGAGCTCCATGTGGTAGAGGAGGTGGCAGTGGAAGGCCCACCGGCCAGGCTCGTCGGCGCTCACCAGGAAGCTCAGCTTCTCGCCAGGCTTGACCAGGATGGTGTGCTTGTAGGGGCGATAGTCGCTCTGCCCGTTCTCCAGCTCGCTCCACACGCCATGCAGGTGCATGGGATGATCCATCATCGTGTCGTTGATCAAGGTGAAGCGCACGCGCTCGCCGAGCTTCAGCATGATCGGCGCGGCATCCGAGAACTTGATGCCGTCGAGGCTCCACATGAAGCGTTCCATGTTGCCCGTCAGGTGCAGCACGATCTCGCGCGTCGGTGGCCGCAGATCGTTGCCGCGTTTGGCGTTGCGCAGATCGCTGAGCAGCAGCACACGGCGGCCGTTACCGTCGAGACCATCTCCGGCTTCTGAGAGACGCGACTTCGGCGCCATCGCGACATTGTCGACGCCGACCCGGCCTTCAAGCTGGGACGCGGTATTTGCCGCCGACATATCAACCATCGATCCCTGGCTCGGCATTGCGCTGCCCGCGCCCGGCATGCCTCCGTGCGCGCTGTGGTCCTGCGGGGTGACAGCGTTTGGTCCCGGCTCCATGCCCGGCATCGAGTGCTGCATTCCAGGCATCGCAGCTTGGTTCCCCGCCGGCATAGTGTGGCCGGCGTGAGGGTTACTCGATGCCGCCGGCACCGCATCACTGGGTGCCGTTCCACCATGCGCGCCGTGCCCAGCCGCACCGTGCTCCATTCCCATGTCGGCCATCGTGCGCATAGGCCGAGGGTCCATCGGCGGTACTGCCGCGCTCATGCCCGACCGTGGGGCCAAGGTGCCGCGGGCGTAGCCCGTGCGATCCTGGGCTTGGGCGAAGATCGTGTAGGCTTGCGCCTCGCGCGGCTCAACGATCACGTCGTACGTCTCGCCCGGACCGATGCGGAATTCATCGACTGTCACCGGCACGATGTCGTTGCCGTCGGTCTGTACCACCGTCATCGGCAAGCCGGGGACGCGCACGTCGAAGATGCTCATGGTCCCGGCGTCGATGAAGCGCAGCCGCACGCGCTCGCCCGGGTGAAACAGCGCCGTCCAGTTGGCGGCTGGCGGCCGGCCGTTCATGAGATAGGTGTAGGTGGCACCCGACACGTCGAGGATATCGGTGGGGGCCATGCGCATATTGCCCCACATCAACCGATCCGACACCGTTGCACCGAGACCGCTGCGGCGGATGTCGTCGATAAACGTCCCCAATGTCCGCTGGCCATAGTTGTAATAGGTGCTCTGGAACTTGAGGTTGCTGATGATTGCAAGCGGGCTCTCGTCGCTCCAGTCCGACAGCACGACGACATAGTCGCGATCGAAGCGTTGCGCGAAGCCTCCCTTGGGCTCGATAACCAGCGAGCCATAGACGCCGGTCTGCTCCTCAGGGCCATGCGCGTGATACCAGTAGGTGCCACTCTGGCGGAGCGCGTACCGATACACGAAGGTCTCACCCGGGGCGATGCCGTTGAAGCTGAAGCCCGGCACACCGTCCATGGGGGACGGAATGCGCAACCCATGCCAATGGATCGATGTCGTGAAGGCCAGCCGATTAGTAACAGCGAGTGTGACCGTATCACCCTCGCGAAAGCGCAGCGTGGGTCCCGGAACCTGCCCGTTGATGGCGGTGGCGGTCATCGTCCGACCGGTGACGTTGAAGCGCAGAGGTGCAATTTCGAGCTGGAATTCGGTACCGCTCAGCACCGAGGGCGACGCGGCCGACGCGCTCCAAGGAGGCAGCGCCGTGGCAGCGCCCGCAGCCGCAATGCCCTGGACGAAACGACGACGGCCGACAGGTGGCTTGGAAGGATGGCCTGCCATCAGTGCCCACCCCCAGCTGTCACTGATTGGATGACGTACATGCCGTCAGGACTCCGATCCATCATGAAGTTGACGCGCGCCCCGGGTTTCAGCGCGCTCAAATCGACAGAGGGAGCCACAGCGAAGTCCATGGTCATGGCCGGCCAGCCGATCGCCGGAATCGCATTGTGGCTCAGATTGACCTTGCGGCTCGCGGGATCGACCGCGTTGACCGTGCCGGTGCCCTGGACGTGTGCCGCTTGTGCCATTTGTGGGGCGGCGGCCGGCGAAGGGGTCACGCTCGGCGTTGCACCATGGCCCATCTTGCTGTGATCCATGGTGCTCTGGCCAGCCGTCGTGATTGACGCGTTGGCCATCGTTGAAGTGGCCTGGTGGGACATCCCAGTCATCGACGTATGAGCCGCGGAGGCGGCTTGTACCATGCCATATCCCTCGCCCTCGCCCGCCGATCCAACGATGTGGGGAATGCGCGACGAGGCTCCTAGATCGACTGTCGGGGGTGCATTGTCAGATCCCGCTGTCAGAGCGACCGGGCTGGTGCTGGCACAAGCCGTTGCCAGGAGCAGGAGAGTGGCCGCTGACGGCGCGAGGAAGCAACTGATTCTCATAGGACTTTTACCAACGGTCCGGACGTCTGTGTCCAAGCAAGTGTTAAGCCCTCTCCTCTGCTGATGGGAGGTGCTACCCGGCGATTGGCAAGTCGATCCCATGGCGTCCCTTCGAAAGGTCCAGAGCGTATCGACATCGATGCGAAGCTCCTATTCAGCTGAAATCACATCATCGAAAAACATCGCCACAGTCATGCGTTCTCATCATGGGAAACGTAACCGCAGGCGTCGCAACGACCACAGGCGGGGAAACCCCCGACCGTAGTCTTGAGAAAGAACTTCCCCGTCCAAGGAACATCATCTGGCACAGTCGTAAGCGGCAAAGCTCATCCTCCAGCGATGCCGCCAAACCGCATCACTTTGTAAAACATTGGAACAAAGAAGCCGTGCACGCTGTCCAATTTGGGACTCCTCTCCACGTCGCATATTGGGGAATGCTACGCTGGATTGGTTGGAGCAGGAGCGCCGACACGAATGGCCGATCCGACACAGTTTCGCTGGTCTTTTCGTGCGTCCGCTGGCTTGAGGGGCTTGGCTGCATCCGCACTTGCTGATCCACCTCATGGCTGTCACGCTGAGAGGAAAGGTGTTCTCTTGTCGGGTTTTACGATGTCGGGTTCGGACCGCGGCCTGATGACAAGGTCGGTCGGCCACCGCTCAGATGTCCCTTGCCCTAATCGGTGGTGGCCCGTGGACTACCCGTGACATGGCTGAGCTCGGGTCCGTTATACGTGGACGCCCGGTAGAGCAGTTTTGGCGAGCGGCACGGGGATTCTGGCGTGGCAACACACGTTGGTATGCTTGGGGACTGATCGCGTTCCTGGTTGTCTGCGTGATCCTTCAGTTGCTGGTGCAATATCGGCTGAATCTCTGGAATCGAGATTTCTTCAACGCTCTTGGTCGGCGTGACGGCAGCGAAATCTGGCAACAGGCTCGCGCAGTGTTGAGCTTGGTCGCCCAAAGTGTCGTTCTGGCGATCGCTGCTGTCTGGGGCCGCATGAGTTTTCAGCGCCGGTGGCGCGCTTGGCTGACCTCACGGCTGATCTTGAACTGGTTTTCTGTGGGCGGCGAGGGTGATGACAAGGCCGGTGAGAGCGAGCCGCAATTCATCGAATACCGCATCGCCGACGATGCCCGGATTGCCACGGATGCCCCGATCGATTTTGCCGTCGGGCTTCTTGCCTCCGTGCTGACTGCGGGCACGTTCGCAGCGGTCCTATGGAATGTCGGCGGCTCCCTCAGCCTCGCCCCTTTTGGCATTGAGGCGCAGGTGCCAGGTTATTTGGTCCTCGCAGCGGTGCTGTACGCTGCCTCGACAACGACGGCAATGATGGTAATCGGCGGCAATATGGCTTCCGTCATCGAACGGAAAAGCCAAGCCGAGTCCGAGTTCAAGTTTGCGGTTGCGCGCTTGCGTGAGAATTTGATGAGCCGTCGGGGGCCAGCGACCAGCAGTCCCGACAAGGCCTTGGTGGTGCCCCGTCGAGACAAGCCTGAAGCAGGTCATCTCCCAATGGCGTCGCCTCTGCGGTCAGCACATGCGGACCACCCTTGTATCCCATGGCAACTCCCTCCTGGCGCCGTTGATGGGACTTCTCCTTTGTGTACCGAACTACGTCCATGGGCCCATGCAGCTGGGCGAGATGACCCAATCGGCGGGCGCTTTCGTTGCCGTGCAGGGAGCATTCAATTGGTTGGTGGACAATTATCCTCGACTGGCGGACTGGGTGTCGTCTGCCGGCCGGGTCGGCGTCCTCTTGGCAAGTCTCGAAGATGCGCACCCTGCTATCGAACGAGTTCCCACTCAGCAGCAGAAGCAGAGGGAATATCCAGCCTGATCTTCTTGTACTCACATTCGCCAGAGGGTTTGGCGCAGCGATCGGCAACTTGGCAGGGGCAGCTCTTCAGACTCCGGTGCTCGGTACGGGGCCTCTCCTGATAGTGACTTGGCCGCCGACCACCGCAGCAACACGC
>VFQN01004751.1_pt1 | contig 17525 bp, 17 predicted proteins | sample 3512371 | NCBI WGS metagenome assembly VFQN01 (sample SAMN10412370, study PRJNA504923) | tailings metagenome | isolation source: Replicate 2 from Balatoc abandoned mine | place: Philippines: Itogon, Benguet | collected 2017-08-28 | reverse complement strand
GACGCGCAGGACCTGATGTCCTGGCCGTTCTTCTCTCTCGCCAAGTCCCGCCGGGCGACGCCGATCGATTTCCGCATGGGCGATGTGTCGATCCGCGTCGAGGCCACGCCCGAGCACGGTATGGCGACCATCTGGGACGCCGACGTGCTGATCTGGGCCGCCTCACAGATCGTCGATGCACGCGATCGCGGCCTCTCCACCTCGCGCTTCATGGCCGCCACGCCCTACGAAATTCTCGCCTTCATTGGACGCTCAGATACGGGGCTGAACTACTCCCGGCTGAAGGCTGCGCTCGACCGCCTGCAATCGACCACCATCGTCACCTCGATCCGCCAGCCGTCCGAGCGGCGGCGGCACCGCTTCTCCTGGATCGCCGAATGGAAGGAACGCCTCGACACCCAGGGCCGGTCGCTCGGCATCGAGCTGATCCTGCCGGACTGGTTCTATGCCGGCGTCCTTGGCGACGCGCTGATCCTCACCATCGACCGTGACTATTTCGAGCTGAAGGGCGGCCTCGAACGCTGGCTCTACCGGCTCGTGCGCAAGCATGGCGGCCGCCAGACCTGGGGCTGGAGCTTCGACGTTCCGCATCTCCATCTGAAGTCCGGCAGCCTGTCGCCGCTCAGGCGCTTCCGCTTCGAGCTGCGGGCCATCGTCAGGCGCCAGCCGCTGCCCGGCTACAGCCTGACACTCGTCGACGATCCGGACGGCCGCCAGCGGCTGACCTTCCGCCCCACGGAGAAGGATCTGATCATCGTGCCGCGGAAACGGGCGGGAGATGGACGATGAACGCCTGTTTGCCGACAGGCTGCCTCCGCCGTTGTGGACGGGATGTGGACGGACCCGAACTATCGGGAACGTCGACTCCCGACTTTCCGGGAACGCGAATCCCGTACCATCGGGAACGCAAACGCCTCGTAATCCTCGGAATCGACAGGCGGATTCCAGTCCCTCTAACTTCCCTAACTGAATCCTTCGGATTCTTGCTAACGCCCGCGGCCAGAACGCGAGCATGTGGATGCGCCGCTCTTTGCGAACCGGCGCCATGTCTTACGAACTTTGATGACTTCTCCGAAGCCTGCCGTCCCTCCAGCCATCACTGCTATTTCGGCCGGAAGATCGATGCCGTCATTGCGGGGCGCGCACCAGCGCGCGTCACATCCGTGCCGTCCTTCATCGAAGGGGCACGACCATGACGGCGGACATCAGCGTCGTCGGACAGTCGGCCGATCTCACGCGGGTCGAGCTGACCTGGCGCGAGAAGAAGATCGAGCACCGGATACGCTTCGGCCGGATCGCCGAAGAGCATCGCCTCGACCGTCATCGGCGCATCGTTGGGTTCTCGGCCGGCAGCATCTTCGCCTTCGTGCGATGGGCTGGGAACGAATACGGCACGGTCATCTCGCGTATCGATATCGTGCGCGCCGTGGCGACCGGCGAGCCGTTTCAGACGCTGCCCTTCGTGCGGCCAGGCGGCGACATTCTGTTGCGTCTGGTCGGCTGGCGACACGTCGAGATCGTGTTGCAGGCGATCGATGCGATCGAAGCGCTCGGCATCGATCCAGTTGATGTCGCGCCGGACCATTGGCGGCACATCGCCAATCGCATCGCCGTCAACGAACCGTTTCGTGCCTACACGCGCGTGCAGCACCGCGCCTGGCTGCGCCGCCGCGAGGTGCTGCCATGAATGCGCGACGCTGGACGTTGCTCGCCATGTTCGCCGGAACGGCGCTGATCGTCGCGCCGGCGTGGAGCCGGCCCGATCTCCGCCTCATCTGGAATGCGTCGGCGAGCGTGCCGATCGGCCTCTACCGCATCGTCCCGGTAACGCGCATCGAGGTCACCGATCTCGCCGTCGTCATGCCGCCCGGCGAACTCGCGGCATTCCTCCACCAGCGCGGCTACCTGCCGCGCGGCCTGCCGCTCATTAAGCGCGTGCTCGCACTCTCCGGCACTCCCGTCTGCCGATCGGGCGCGGAGATCATCGCGTACGACATGAGTTATGGCGAGGCTCGCGCGCGCGACACGTCCGGCCGCCCGCTGCCCACCTGGCAGGGCTGCCGGACGCTTCGTGACGGCGAAGCCTTCTTCATGAACTGGGACAGTCCCGACAGCTTCGACAGCCGCTATTTCGGGCCGCTTCCCCTCTCCATCGTCGTCGGCCGCGCCGTCCCCGTGTGGACGACCGACGACACCGATCCGGCCGCGGACTCTTTCCGTGAGCCGTCCCCCGACGAGCCGTGACGGCTCGTGTTTCCAGCCCCGAAAGGACAGAAGGAATGGCTCAGATCGGAACCTTCACCCGCAATGACGACGGCTTCTTCGGTCGCGTCCGCACGCTCACCCTCGATGTCGAGGTGACCATCCTCCCCGCCGAGGGATCGGACGCCGAAAACACCCCCGAGCATCGCGTCTTCATGGATGGCATGGAGGTCGGTGCGGCCTGGAACCGTACCGGCGACAAGGCCGGCAGCTACCTGTCGCTGACCATCGATGATCCGTCCTTCCCCGAGCCGATCCGCGCTCGGCTGTTCGAGTCCGACACCAGGAAGGACGCATGGACCCTGCACTGGACGCGCCGCAAGAAGAACGACGGCGAGGCGTGACAGGTCATGCGCTGCCATCGTCCCCGCCAATCTCCAGGCCCAATCCCCTTGATCGATCGAGCGCCGGTCAATCCCCTCGACCCGATCGCCCATCAGGCGGCCGTCTTGCGCAGCGGAGGTCAAGGGCGGCGGCCTGATTTCCGGATGTTGGACACGTCATACGACGATGCCCGTTCGGAAAATGTCGGCCGTCGGCGAAGCCTTGCCCTTGGCTGGACCGAGCACGATGGCAGGATGATGGCGTATCGGGATGGCGGTGCATGCGCTGCCGTCCCGTCCATCATCGCGGTGAGGATTGCATGTATGATGATCCTCGTGATGGTGGCACCCGCGTCCTCCGAACAACCTCGCGGCGACTCGGCAGCGGCCATCGCCTCGACGCGAGGCGGCCCGCCTGACCGCTCGGCATCCGTCGCATTATCACCTGATCCATGGGCTGCACATATCGCGGAAGCGGCGAAACGCTTCGACATTCCCGAGCGCTGGATACGCGCGGTCATGGTAGCGGAGAGCGTCAACGATCCGGCCGCCCTCTCGCCCAAGGGCGCGATCGGCCTGATGCAGGTCATGCCCGCGACATGGGCCGAGCTGCGCGCCAGGCACAGTCTCGGCAGCGATCCCTGGCGGCCGCGCGACAACATCCTCGCGGGCGCGGCCTATCTGCGCGAGATGCATGACCGCTACGGCTCGGTCGCCGCGATGCTGGCCGCCTACAATGCCGGCCCGGCGCGCTACGATGCTCATCTGGCGACAGGCCGCGCGCTGCCGGCCGAGACAATCGATTATGTCGCGAAGATTACACAGATGATCGACGGCACGGTCTCGATCGCGCGCTCTGCCGGCAGTTCATCGCGACCGACATGGTCTCGCGCGTCGCTCTTCATTACGCGCTCTACTGTCCATACCGGCGACGATCCGGCGACCACCGATCTACCTTCCGATCGCCGTTCGAAGCGACCTGCGATCGTCGACCTTTCCGCGCTCGTGCCGCCGTCCGGGGGCCTCTTTGTGCGCAGGCCGGAAACGGAACGAGAAACGCGATGATCATAGTGGTCTCTCGCGTTGCAGAGTGCGCAATGGCAGGCTTTGCGAGACACTGCCGGGCAGTCGGAAGCGGCCGTTTGGGAAGGCAAGATAAAAGGCCGCACATCGCGGCTTGGATGGTCGGTTGTTTTGCTTGCGCTTTTTGGAGTTTTCCGCACATCGCGCGTCATGAGCGCGAGGCGCGCTTGCGCGAATTATCGAGCGATTTCAGTGTGGATCGCACCTCGCGGGCTCGAACACCATGAGTCGCGACGACGATTTCCGCGTCCGGCCCGGCCGTATTCGCTCCTCAAAAGCTCAGCGGGCAAAGCCCTTCGTCGCCCAGGCGCTCGCCGCCGCCCGCAAGGCCGGCGGGCGCGTCTCGCGCTCCGGCAAGATCACCTCCGGCCGCGGACCGTATTTCGCGCGCGGCCGCACGGCTAGCATTCGCGCCAATCGCCTCATCACCAGCCGCACGCGCCTCTGCACAGTCAAGGCGCTCGTCATGCGCAACAGGGGTGAACGCCGACCGCTCGCCCGGCACCTCGATTATCTGCGCCGAGATGGCGTCACCCGGGACGGCGAGCGGGCAAAGATGTTCGGACCGGCGACCGACGACGCCGACGCGAAGGAGTTCTCCGACCGCTGCAAGGACGATCGGCACCACTTCCGCCTCATCGCCTCGCCGGAAGACGCCGCCGACATGGAGGACCTGAAGCGCTTCACCCGCGAACTGATGGCGCAGGCCGAGAAGGATCTCGGCACGAGGCTCGACTGGGTCGCCGTCGATCACTGGAACACTGACAACCCGCATGTCCATGTCATCGTGCGCGGCCGCACCGATGACGGCCATGACCTCGTCATCGATCGCGACTACATCAAGAGCGGGATGCGCGACCGCGCGCAGGACCTCGTCACGCTGGAGCTTGGACCGCGCACCGATCTCGATATCAGCCGCGCGCTCGATCGCCAGATCGAGGCCGATCGCTGGACTCAGCTCGACCGCCAGCTTGCCCGCGACGCCAACGAGCACCGCGTCATCGACGTCGCGCCGTCACCTGACCGCCAGCCCGACGATTACCTTACCCAGAAGGTCGGACGGCTGCGTCATCTCGAACGGCTCGGCCTCGCGGAGACCATCGGTCCCGGCCAATGGGTCGTCGCCGACGGGGCCGAGGCCACCCTGCGCGAGCTCGGCCAGCGTGATGACATCATCAAGCGCATGCACCGGGCCTTGTCGGAACAGGGCATCGAGCGCGGCACGGCTGATTATTTCCTCGCTAGCGAGCCCGATGGACAGGCCGTCATCGGCCGGCTGGTCGAACGTGGCCTGGACGACGAGCTGCGCGGCACGGCCTACGCCGTCGTCGATAGCATTGACGGCCGCACGCATCACATCAGACTGCCCGACGTCGAAGCGGCCGGCGACAGCGCGCCGGGCTCCATTGTCGAGCTGCGCTCCTTCGAGGATGCGAAGGGCGAACGGCGTGTCGCGCTCGCCGTCCGCTCAGACCTCTCGATCGAAGCGCAGACCACGGCCGAGGGCGCCACCTGGCTCGACCGTCAGCTCATCGCCCGAAACCCAGTCGATCCTGGCGGCGGCTTCGGCCTCGAGGTGAAACAGGCGATGAAAGCGCGTACCGAGTACCTTGTCGAGGAAGGGCTGGCGCGGCGCGAGGGACAGCGCATCGTCTTCGCCCGCAACCTGCTCGCCACGCTCCGTCAGCGCGAGCTCAACACACTCGCCCAAAAACTCACCGCCGAGATGAACATGCCGTTCCAGCAAGCCGCCGCCGGCGAGTATGTCGCCGGCACCTATCGCCAGCGCTTCGCGCTGTCCTCCGGCCGCTTCGCCATGATCGACGACGGGCTCGGCTTCAAGCTCGTGCCCTGGACGCCGTCGATAGAGAAGCACATCGGCCAGCACATCTCCGGCGTGGCTTGCGCCGATGGCGGCGTGGACTGGTCATTCGGGCGCAAGCGTGGGCTTGGCCTGTGAGCCCCGGCCTTCCGGCTGGCGGCATTCACTCTCGCCCGGTCAGCTTCAGCTTGCCTGCCCTTTGATGCGCACCAATTCCGCGCTTTACGGCAGCAAAGATGTTCTCGGGAAGAAAACCCCACGCGAAGGTGTCGGACCTGTCGCGGGCGATCGGCCGCAGATCGTAACCCGGCCAGACGAAGCGGTTCAGCTCGTTGGTCACGATCCATGACGGGGCATCGTCAAGCCCGAGCCGACGCTTGACGGATGGCGGTAGTTGGACGGCATGCGGATCGTCCGATGGCAGGGAATGCGTGATCGGCACGACATAGACCCGCAGGTCACCTTCTTCATCGGCGTTGGTCAGCACAATGGCGCAAGGACGGTCCTTGCGGCCGTCCGTTTCGCCGGCAGCACGCTGGCGATGCCAAAGATAGGAATAAGATATGACGAGGCCCGGCGCGGGCGCTGGCAGGGCCATGGCAAGCGGTTCAGTCGTCGGTCGTGTAACGATGCTCCGCCGGAACCTCGGCCGCCTCGATCAGCGCCAGTTCGTCGTCGGTCAGGTCGGCGGCGGCGATGGCTTCCCGTTTCGCCTGCTTCAACTCGTGGAACGTCTTCGCAGACACGATGAACACGGTTTCCCGGCCGTATTTGGTGACGCGCACTGGCTCGCTCATTGCGCGATCATGATAGGTTCCAAAGTTCTTCTGAACGTCGGATGCGGATACGGTCGTGGCCATTGGAGGTCCTCTTTTCCGGATGTTCCGTAACATATGGATTTTGACCGCTCCCTGCAAGAACTGTCCAACCCGTCGATAGCCGGTTGAGGTTCCCACGCCGCAGTGTGCAAGTAATTTCCGCGACGCTTTCGCGGCTCTGCGACAGTCCAGCCAAGTCCGGTTGAACCTCGCGCCTTCCTTGTCCTTTCTCCACATTTTCAGTCGTCGCAGCGAGGTCAGTGCAGCCGTGTCGGCCACCCGGGTCCTCTGGGGTCAGATCATCGTCGTGTTAATGATCGTGCTCGTCGCGGTCTGGGCGGCGACGCAGTGGACGGCGTGGCGGCTCGGCTTCCAGGCACAGCTCGGCTCACCCTGGTTCGAGCTTGCCGGGCTGCCCCTCTATCCGCCGCCGGCCTTCTTCTGGTGGTGGTATTTCTTCGACGCCTATGCGCCGCATGTCTTCATGGAGGGCGGTGCCATCGCGGCCTCAGGTGGCTTGATCGCCATTGCGGTTGCGGTTCTGATGTCGATCTACCGGGCGCGCGAGGCCAAGGACGTGCGCACCTTCGGCTCCGCCCGCTGGGCCGAGCGCGAGGAGATCGAGACAGCGCACCTGCTCGGCGACGACGGCGTGGTTCTCGGTCGGTATGAGGACGACTATCTCCGCCATGATGGCGCCGAGCATGTGCTGTGTTTCGCGCCGACGCGCTCCGGCAAGGGCGTCGGTCTCGTTTTGCCGACCCTGCTCACCTGGCCTGGCTCGGCCATCGTCCATGACATCAAGGGAGAGAACTGGGAGCTGACGGCAGGCTTACGTTCTCGCTTCGGCCGCGTGCTGCTGTTCGATCCCACCAATGCGAAGTCAGCCGCCTACAATCCGCTGCTCGAAGTCCGGCGCGGCGAATGGGAAGTGCGCGACGTCCAGAACGTCGCCGACGTGTTGGTCGATCCCGAAGGCTCGCTGGAGAAGCGGAACCACTGGGAAAAGACCTCGCACTCGCTCCTGGTGGGCGCGATCCTGCATGTCCTCTACGCCGAGAGGGACAAGACGCTCGCCGGCGTCGCCGCCTTCCTCTCCGATCCGCGCCGACCGATCGAGTCGACGCTGTCCGCCATGATGACGACACCGCATCTGGGTGAGAAAGGAACGCATCCCGTCATCGCCAGTGCGGCCCGCGAGTTGCTCAACAAATCCGACAATGAACGATCCGGCGTGCTTTCCACCGCGATGAGCTTCCTGGGCCTCTATCGCGATCCGGTCGTTGCTGCCGTCACCAGCCGTTGCGACTGGCGCATCGCCGACATCGTGGCGGAGCAGAAGCCGACCACGCTTTACCTCGTCGTGCCACCCTCCGATATCTCCCGCACCAAGCCGCTCGTCCGACTGGTGCTCAACCAGATCGGCCGCCGGCTTACCGAAGACCTGCACGCCAAGGACCGTCGCCATCGCATCCTTATGATGCTCGACGAGTTCCCCGCTCTGGGGAGGTTGGACTTCTTTGAATCCGCGCTCGCCTTCATGGCCGGCTATGGCATCAAGGCCTTCCTGATCGCGCAGAGCCTCAACCAGATCGAGAAGGCCTATGGCGCCAACAACAGCGTCCTCGACAATTGCCATGTCCGCATCAGCTTCGCGACCAATGACGAGCGCACCGCCAGGCGCGTTTCGGATTCGCTGGGCACCGCCACCGAAATGCGTGCCATGCAGAACTATGCCGGCCACCGGCTGGCGCCGTGGCTTTCCCACCTCATGGTCTCGCGCTCGGAGACCGCGCGGCCGCTGCTCACCCCTGGCGAGGTCATGCAACTCCCATCCGACGACGAAATCGTCATGGTTGCCGGCACCCCACCGATCCGGGCCAAGAAGGCGCGCTATTTCGAGGACGCGCGCTTCAAGGAGCGCCTGCTGCCGGTGCCGGACAATCCGAACGCTGGTTTCCCGGCGAAGGCCGACGACTGGTCGGTGCTGAAACCTGTTGCCGTCCTCGCGTCCGAGGGCGGCGGCCGCGGGACGACGCCGGTCGCCGTAAAGGCAACGAGGGTGCGTCCGAACGCGACAGCCGCGAAGCAGGATGAGGATCCGGCAAATGCCGGTTTGCGCCGCGAGCCCGGCCTCGAGCCGCACAAGGACATCGCGCCTGAGAAGGAGCCGTCACCTGCTAATGAGTTCGAACCGGACAGCGACGAGCCGGAGCGCGAGTCCGCGAACAGCCGCGCCCTCGTGCGCGACATGCGGCAGACCGCGCGCCGGATAGCGATGGACCCCGGCGACGGAATGGAGCTCTGATCTATGCCCCGAGCGCGCCACCGCGAAGATCGTCCCGACAGGAAGAAGCGCCTCTCAGTCTATCTCGATGCGGAGCTGATGCGGTTGCTGGCCGACTTCGCCGATCGCCGCGAGCAGTCACGTTCCATCGTCGCCGAGGCCGCCATTGCCTCCTTTTTGTCGCCCGACGCCGACGAGCGCCAGGAGGCAGCCATCGCCAAGCGCCTCGACCGGATCGACCGCAACATCCAGCGGCTGGAACGCGACATCGGCATCGCCAACGAAGCCTTCGCCATCTTCATTCGGTCCTGGCTGACCTCGACCGCGTCTCTTCCTGACGCGGCACAGGCTTCAACTCGTGCCAAGGGTGGTGAGCGCTACGACAGGTTCCTGGAAGCACTTGGTCGCCGTCTCGCCAAGGGGCCAAAGCTCAGGCAGGAGGTGGCTGAAGAGATCCAGCCTGAGGCCAGCACATAATATCGTTTACCGACGCTCTTCCTTTGGCGCCGTGGCATCCCTCCACGGACGTTGGCTCGCGGTCTACGTTCTGGAACAGCCTCTCCAAGGTGCCAGAACCTGTCAGTTGATGTTTGTCCGCTCTATGCCCTGGACATTTCCAGGTGCTCTTCGATCGAGTGATTTACGAACCCGCAGCATGCCCCTCGGTGGCGCGGCGATGATGCTGCCTAGAATGCTGACCGCATTGTGATCTTTGAAGCCGCGAACCCGCGTGCATTGTCAATACCGGAATCTCATGATGGCGGCGAGCAACAGAACCGAGGTGTGTTGCAGCATGTTTTGTTCTAACGCGTGGCGATCCTCGCCAACTGGGAGGAAACAATTGGACCTGCGCCACCTTCGCTACATCGTCGCGAGCGCGCGCAACGGTAGCTTCAGCTCCGCCGCGCATGAATTCAACGTCCGCCAGCCAATCGTCAGCAAGCGCATCAAGCAGGTCGAGGACGAACTCGGTCTGCCGCTGTTCGACCGCTCAACCTCGGGCGCACGGCTGACGCCCGCCGGAGAGGCGTTCGTAGTCGATGCAAGGCGCATCCTCGACAACGTTGAAAGTCTCATCGCGCGGGCGAAGGCGAATGCAGCCGGCAAGCTCGGGCGTGTCGTCGTCGGCTTCTACAAATCGCTTTCCTCCGGTGGCTTCCGCGTCGCCCTTGCTGATTTCCGCGAGCGCTATCCCGAAATCGAGGTGGAACTGATCGAGACGCCGTTCATCGAGTTGACGGCCGGCGTGCTTTCGGGCGCGATCGATACGGCGATCATCCTCGGCGATGTCGGCAAGTGCCAGATGTTGGAGTCGATCGCACTTTGGTCCGAACATCTCGTTGTCGCGCTGCCAGAAAGCCATCGCCTCGCTGGCCAGTCCGTCATCTATTGGCCGGAACTGAAAGGCGAGCGCTTCCTGATCAGCCATCATGATCCCGGTCCGGACATCCGCAACATCCTGCTACGCAACCTGGCAGCGCCTTCGGATCATCCGGAGATCATCTCACGACGTCTCAGCCGCGAAAGCATCCTGAGTGAAGTGGCCGCGGGGCAGGGTATCGCTCTCCAATGCGAGTCCGCGGTCGGCCTCACGAGCCTCGGCGTCCTCTTTCGACCGGTCCACAACGGCCACGGCGCAACGCGGCTCGGCTTTATCGCCTGCTGGAAGCCGGACAACAAGAATCCGGTGCTGAACAGCTTTCTTGAAGCGTTGAAGCCTCGGAGCTGATTCGCGAACGCGGCGCGAACTCTGCAGACAAAGCCGCTTCGGCACTCCGATAGTTTCAAGTATTTTTTCGAAGGCCTACGAGCGACTACGAACCGCCGAAGAATAGTGTTGCGGCCACGCAATTCGTGCCTTTCTTGATTGTCCCGTCGCTATCCGCCCGTCTTGGAGGCGGCAGATCGGGGGTCTTCGTGGCAGCTCAGCGTTGTGACAGGGAAGCGGTATCGCGCGGCGCGAGGATGTTGCGCACGGCGCTTGGCCCTGCGATCGCAACTTACCTCGAAGATCCCTCGATCGTCGAGGTAATGCTGAACCCGGACGGCCGGTTGTGGGTCGATCGCCTGCGCGAAGGCCTGGTCGCCACCGACGACATCCTGATTCCGGCCGACGGCGAACGCATCGTGCGTCTGGTCGCCCATCATGTCGGCGCCGAGGTGCATCCCGGCAGTCCCCGCGTCTCGGCAGAGCTGCCGGAAACGGGAGAGCGCTTCGAAGGGCTGCTGCCGCCCGTCGTCATGGCGCCCACCTTCGCCATTCGCAAGCCGGCCATCGCGGTGTTCACGCTCAGCGACTACGTCGCCGCCGGCATCATGACGGCCTCGCAGGCTGACGTGCTGCGCCTCGCCGTCGAGAAGCGGAAGAACATCCTCGTTGCCGGCGGCACCTCGACCGGTAAGACCACACTCACCAACGCGCTGCTTGCTGAGGTCGCGAAGACCTCGGATCGCGTCGTGCTGATCGAGGATACGCGCGAGCTGCAATGCGCCGCCCCAAATCTGGTCGCACTGCGCACCAAGGACGGCATCGCCTCGCTCTCCGACCTCGTGAAGTCGACGCTGCGCCTGCGGCCCGATCGCATCCCCGTTGGGGAGGTGCGCGGCGCCGAGGCGCTCGATCTCCTCAAGGCCTGGGGCACCGGACACCCCGGCGGCATCGGCACCATCCATGCCAACACGGCGATCGGTGCGCTGCGCCGGCTCGAGCAACTCGTGCAGGAGGCCGTTGTCACGGTCTCGCGTGCGCTCATCGCCGACACAGTCGATCTCATCGCCGTGTTGTCCGGCCGCGGCTCCGCCCGCCGTCTTGCAGAGATCGCCCTGGTCGAGGGGCTCGATCCCGCGACCGGCGACTACCGCATCCTCAACGCATCTCTTTCGTCCCAACCGCAGCCTGTCTCGAAAGGGGATCAGGAATGAAGCCGTCTGTTTTTTTCGTCGTCTGCCGCGCCCGCGATTGCCTTGCCCATGCGATCGCTCTCGCATCCGTTGCCATATTGATCGCTACGCCCGCCCATGCCGCGGGCTCGTCCATGCCCTGGGAAGAACCGCTGGAGAAGATCCTCGAATCCATCGAGGGGCCGGTCGCCAAGATCGTCGCGGTGATCATCATCATCGCCACCGGACTGGCGCTCGCCTTCGGCGACACCAGCGGCGGGTTCCGCAAGCTGATCCAGATCGTGTTCGGCCTCTCGATCGCCTTCGCCGCCAGCTCCTTCTTCCTGTCGTTCTTCTCCTTCGGCGGCGGGGCGCTCGTCTGATGCCCGGGCAGATGATGGAGGAGGAGGTCCGTGGCTTCTTCGCGCCGGTGCATCGCGCCCTGACCGAGCCGATCCTTCTTGGCGGCGCGCCACGCTCGGTCGCCATCCTCAACGGTACGCTCGCCGGTGCCGTCGGCCTCGGCCTGCGCCTGTGGATCGTTGGACTGGCGATCTGGGCGATCGGGCATTTTGCTTCCGTCTGGGCGGCGAGGCGCGATGCGCAGTTCGTCGACGTCGTGCGTCGGCACCTGCGCTACCCCGCGCATATGGGCGTGTGAGGTCGCCATGCTGAACCTTTCCGAATATCGCAAGCGCTCCACCGGCCTCGCCGACTTCCTGCCCTGGGCAGCACTCGTCGCTCCGGGCGTGGTACTCAACAAGGACGGCTCGTTCCAGCGCACCGCGCGCTTCCGAGGTCCCGATCTCGACAGTGCGACGCCAGCCGAGCTGGTCGGCACCACCGGGCGTCTCAACAATGCGCTGCGCCGGCTCGGCTCCGGCTGGGCGATCTTCGTCGAGGCGCAGCGCAATCCCGCCACCGATTATCCCGAAAGCCGCTTTCCGGATTCCGCCTCCGCACTGCTCGACCTCGAACGCCGCGAGCAGTTCGAAGACAGCGGCGTCCTCTTCGAGTCGAGCTACTTCCTCACCTTCGTCTGGCTGCCGCCGGCCGAAGAAGCCTCGCGCGTGGAGAGCTGGCTCTATGAAGGCCGCGACAGGACCGGCGTCGATGCCTGGGAACTGCTGAAGGGTTTCGTCGACCGCACTGACCGCGTCCTCAACCTGGTCGAGGGTTTTGTCCCGGAAGCCGACTGGCTCGACGATGCCGAGACGCTGACCTACCTGCATTCCACCATCTCGACCAAGCGTCATCGCGTACGCGTGCCCGAGACGCCGATGCATCTCGACGCGCTGCTCGCTGACCAGCCTTTGGCCGGTGGCCTCGAACCGCGCCTCGGCGAATTCCACCTGCGCACGCTCACCGTCATTGGATTCCCGACGACGACGTTTCCGGGGGTCCTCGACGACCTCAACCGCCTGGCGTTTTTGTATCGCTGGTCGACGCGGGCGATCATGCTCGACAAGAACGACGCGAGACGGCTGGTCACCAAGATCAGGCGGCAATGGTTCGCCAAGCGCAAATCGATCGCCGCGATCCTGAAGGAGGTGATCACCAACGAGCAATCCGTACTCTTGGATTCGGATGCCGCCAACAAGGCGGCTGATGCTGACGCAGCGCTCCAGGATCTCGGCTCCGATCAGGTTGGCGAAGCCTATGTCACCGCCACCGTGACTGTCTGGGATGCCGATCCTGGCATCGCCGACGAGAAGCTGCGGCTGGTCGAGAAGATCATCCAATCACGCGATTTCACCGCGATCGTCGAGGGCGTCAACGCGATCGAAGCCTGGCTCGGCAGCATTCCCGGGCAGGTCTATGCCAATGTTCGCCAGCCTCCCATCAGCACGCTGAACCTGGCGCACATGATCCCGCTATCGGCGGTCTGGGCCGGACCGGCGAAGGACGAGCATTTCGACGCGCCGCCGCTCTTCTATGCGAAGACCGAGGGCTCGACTCCCTTCCGATTTGCCCTGCATGTCGGCGATGTCGGCCATCTCATGCTGGTCGGCCCGACAGGCGCCGGCAAGAGCGTGCTGCTGGCGATGATGGCCATGCAGTTTCGTCGGTACGGGAAGAGTCAAGTCTTCGTGTTCGACTTCGGCGGCTCGATCCGCGCCTCGACGCTCGCCATGGGTGGCGACTGGCAGGATCTCGGCGGCACTCTCTCCGACGACGCCTCCGTCTCGCTCCAGCCGCTGGCCGGCATCCACCACACACCGGAACGCGCCTGGGCTGCCGACTGGCTGGTCGACATCCTGACCCGCGAGGGCGTGACCATTACGCCGGAAGTGAAGGAGCATATCTGGTCGGCGCTGACCTCGCTTGCCTCCGCGCCGGTCGAGGAACGCACCATCACCGGTCTGACGGTGCTGCTGCAATCCTCGGCCCTGAAGCAGGCGCTCCGCCCCTACTGCGTCGGCGGCGCGCACGGGCGGCTGCTCGATGCCGAGACCGAACGGCTCGGCGATGCGTCCGTGCAGGCCTTCGAGACCGAAGGACTGGTCGGCACCAAGGCGGCCCCCGCCGTGCTCGCCTATCTCTTCCACCGGATCGAGGCTCGCTTCGACGGACGCCCGACGCTGGTCATCATCGACGAGGGCTGGCGCGCGCTCGATGACGGCGACTTCGCTAGCAAGATCAAGGAATGGCTGAAGACGCTGCGCAAGAAGAATGTCAGCGTCGTCTTCTCCTCGCAGTCGCTCGCCGACATCGAAGCGTCGCCGATCGCGCCGGTCCTGGTCGAGAGCTGCCCGACCCGCATCTTCCTCGCCAATGAGCGCGCGATCGAGCCGCAGATAGCGTCCGTCTATCGCCAGTTCGGCCTCAACGACCGCCAGATCGAGATCGTCGCCCGCGCCACGCCCAAGCGCGACTACTACTGCCAGTCCCGGCGCGGCAACCGCCTGTTCGAGCTCGGCCTGGGCCATGTCGCACTGGCGCTTTGCGGCACATCGACCAAGGCCGCGCACGCCCTGATCGACGAACTCATCCGGGACGGGGCGCGACCCTACTTCCTCGAGGCCTGGCTCACCGCCAACGACCTGGCCTGGGCCGCCGCCCTCATTCCCGACCTCACCAATGTAATCGACCAGTCCGCGCCCGCAGCCGCCGAGGTTCCCTGCATCACAGACCCGTCACCCGAAGAGGAGGTTTCGTCATGAACCAGAGAATCCCACACTGCCCCCTGCGCCATATGCTCATCGCCGGCACCATGGCGATCGGCATCGCTCTGTCGTCCGCGCCGGCATCCGCGTGGAAGATCGTCTACGACCCGTCCAACTATGCGCAGAACGTGCTCACCGCGGCGCGCACGCTGGAGCAGATAAACAACCAGATCACCTCGCTCGCCAACGAGGCGCAGATGCTGCTCAATCAGGCAAAGAACCTGGCCAGCCTGCCGAACTCGATGCTGTCTGAGATCGAGGGCAACTTCTCCGAGATGAAGGCACTGATGGGTGAGGCCCAGGAGCTCGCCTACAGCGTCCAGGACATCGAGCAGCAGTTCGCCTCGACCTATCAGGAGTTTTCCGGCGACAGGACCGGCGCACAGCTTGTCGAGGGAGCCCGCCAGCGCTGGCAGCAGTCGCTCTCGGCCTATGAGCATTCGCTGAAGGCCGGAGCCACTGCCGTCACCAACATCGAAGGCACCCGCTCGCAGACAAGCTCACTGGTCAGCGCTTCGAAATCGGCGGTCGGCGTGCTGCAGGCGACCCAGGCCGGCAACGAGCTTCTCGCCGTGCAGGCCAGCCAGATGGCCGACCTCACAGCCATGCTGGCCGCGCAGGGCCGCGCCGAGGCGCTGGAGCAGTCGCGCCGCGCTGCCGCGCAGGAGCAGGCCCGCGAGCAGTTCAGCCGCTTCATGACCGGCACCGGCTACAGCCCGTCCACCGTCAAGATGTTCAACGACTGAGGCGGCGGGTCATGGTTTTGAAGAGCGCCGCCCGGATGGTTGCCGTTCTCGCTGTTGGCGCCGCCATGACTGCCGCCGTCATGGCGTTGGGCGGAGATGGCCCAGGGGACGGTACGGAGGATGCCCCCGCCCAAAGCCTCCATCATCCGGGCGGCGAGCCTGCGCGTAGCGAGCTCGCCCGCTGCCGCGATCTTGGCCTGTCGGCCGCCGACGATGCCGCCTGCCGCAAGGCATGGGCTGAGAACCGCCGCCGCTTCTTCGGCGCGCGCGCGCCCGAGCAGCCGCCCTTGCCGAAGCCGGAGCGCTTCGGTGCCGTTCCGCCGTCAGAGGCTGACACGGCAGACACACCTCCCGCGGCCAAGGCCACAAACCGTTTGCCGTCTGCCACCCCTGATGTGACCGACACCGATGACGAAGAGGCGCCGACGCGATGAACAACACCGGTGTTATCGATCACTTCCTGGCGACCTTCACCTCCTACATCGATTCCGGCTTCGGCCTTCTCGGCGGCGAGGTCGCCTTCCTCACCTCGACCCTGATCGTCATCGACATCACGCTGGCCGGCCTGTTCTGGGCCTGGGGCGCCGACGAGGACGTGCTGCAACGGCTGGTGAAGAAGACGATCTATATCGGCTTATTCGCCTTCATCATCGGCAACTTCAACAATCTCGCCGGCATCGTCTTCAAATCCTTCAGCGGGCTCGGCCTGAAAGCGGGAGGTTCGTCGCTCTCTGCCTCCGAGCTGCTCCAGCCCGGCCGTGTCGCGCAGGTCGGCATCGACGCCGGCGATCCCATCCTCAAGGCCGCCGGCGAGTTGATGGGCTACATCTCCTTCTTCGAGAACTTCGTGCAGATCATGGTGCTCATGTTCGCCTGGCTGATCGTTCTCGCCGCTTTCTTCATCCTGGCGGTGCAGATCTTCGTCACGCTCATCGAGTTCAAGCTGACCACGCTCGCCGGCTTCATCCTCATCCCCTTCGCGCTCTTCAACAAGACCGCCTTCCTCGCCGAAAAGGTGCTCGGCAACATCGTCGCCTCCGGCGTCAAGATCCTGGTGCTTGCCGTCATCGTCGGCATCGGCTCCGGCCTGTTCGATGAGTTCACCTCCGGTTTCTCCGCTGAACCGACGATCACGGACGCACTTGCGCTGGTTCTCGGCGCGCTGTCGCTGATGGGCCTGTCGATCTTCGGCCCCGGCATCGCGACTGGGCTCGTCTCCGGCGCGCCTCAGCTCGGCGCGGGTGCCGCCGTCGGCACCGGCCTCGGCGTCGCCGGTATGGGGGGCGCCAGCTATATGGGCGCGAGGGCCGGCCTGAGCGGCGCGGCCGGCGCCATCGGAGCCGGCGGGCGCATGAGCGCGGCCGCCGCCCGCGGCGGCGCCCATCTCGCCGGCAGCGCATCGACCGCCTACGGTCTCGCGGCATCGACCTCCGGCCAGACCGGAATGGGAGCGGTTGCCGCAGGCCTCGGCGGCGGCGCCAGGGCCGGCGCGGGTGCGGCTTCCCAGCCGGTCAGGGATGCGATGTCGCGGGCTGCCGAGTCCCTCCGCTCCAGCCGCACATCCGGCCGCGCCGCTGCATGGACCGCAACCGGCGGCCAGTCCCCCGCCGCCGGCATGCCGGAGGCGGCCAACGATGCCCCCTCCGCGCCCGGAGGCGCGCCAGCGTCTTCCTCGCCGCCCGACTGGGCCCGCCGCATGAAGCGGGGCCAGGCCGTCAGCCACGGCGCGACGGCGGCCGCCCACGCCATCCGCTCCGGCGATCACGGCGGCGGCTCCATGTCCGTTTCCCTTGATCAGGATGACCGTCGATGAACCTCTTCAAGCGTCCGTCCGTTCGCTATGCCCGCACGCCCGAACTCGAAACTCCTTATCAGCGCGCAGCGCAGACCTGGGACGAGCGCATCGGCTCGGCCCGGGTGCAGGCGAAGAACTGGCGGCTGATGGCCTTCGGGTCGCTCGCGCTCGCCGGCGGCTTCGCTACCGCTCTCGTCTGGCAATCGACCCAAGGCACCGTCGTCCCCTGGGTAGTCCAGGTCGACAGATTCGGTGAGGCACAGACCGTGGCCTCGGCCACCGCCGAGTACAGGCCCACCGATCCGCAGATTGCCTGGCACCTCGCCAGATTCATCGAGCAGG
>VFQN01004749.1_pt1 | contig 17530 bp, 15 predicted proteins | sample 3512371 | NCBI WGS metagenome assembly VFQN01 (sample SAMN10412370, study PRJNA504923) | tailings metagenome | isolation source: Replicate 2 from Balatoc abandoned mine | place: Philippines: Itogon, Benguet | collected 2017-08-28 | reverse complement strand
GGCATCTTCGCCATCTCGTGCGACACCGACGGGATCGACGGCACCGACGATGCGGCGGGCGCGACGATCGGTCCCGACACGCTCGCGCGAGCGCGCGCCGCCGGGATCGACCCCGCCGAATATTTGGCGTCGAACAACGCCTACAGCTTTTTCGAGAAACTGGGCGATCTGGTCATCACCGGGCCGACGCTGACCAATGTGAACGACTTCCGGGCGATCCTGATCGACCCGGCGGCGTAAAGGGAGAGACGACATGGTGGGGAACAAGGGAGGCTTGGCGGCGCGCGCCAACTATCCGTGGATCTTGATCGGGCTGCTCTGGCTCGTCGCCTTCCTCAACGCGGCCGACCGCAACATCCTGCTCGCCGTGCTGCCCGACCTGAAGGCCGAATTCGACCTCACCGATACGCAGCTCGCGCTGCTCGGCTCGGTCTTCTTCTGGATCTACGCCGTCGGCGCCTTCGTCGCCGGGCGCATCGGCGACAGCGTGCGCCGCAGCCGGCTCATCATTTTCGGTCTCGTCTTCTGGAGCGTCGCGACCGGGGCCTCGAGCCTTGCGACGGGCTTCGCATTGCTGCTTGCGATGCGCGCGATGGTGGCGGTCGGCGAGTCCACTTACTATCCGACCGCCACCGCGCTGATCGGCGACTGGCACAAGCCGCAGATGCGCAGCCGCGCACTGTCGCTCCACCAGACCGCGGTGTTCGCGGGTTCGGGGCTCGGCGCGGTCGCGGCGGGCTATATCGCCGACGCCTTCAGCTGGCACGCGCCCTTCCTGATCTTCGGCGGGATCGGCCTGATCTACGTCGCGGTGCTGTGGTTCTTCCTGCACGACGCCCCGATCGTCCACACCGCCGCCGAACAGGGCAAGCCCGCCGAACCGATCGGGATCGTGCTCCGCATTCCCGCCGCGTTGATCCTCTGCGTAGTATTCGCGCTCGCCACGGGTGCGTCGACCGGCGTGACCTTCTGGGCGCCTTACTTCGTGAAAAATCTGCTCGGCCTGAACCTTGCCGAGTCAGCGTGGGTCGGGGCGGCAACGATCAATATCGCGGGCTTCTGTGCAGTGCCGCTCGGCGGCTTGCTCGCCGATACGCTGGCGAAGAAATCGCCGATTGGGCGCTTCACGACGCTGGCGATCGGCCTTGGGCTCGCGGCGCTGCTGCTGCTGCCGTTGCTCGGTGCCAAGACCGCGACCCAGATCGGCATGGTGCTCGTCGCCACCAGCATCGCGAAAGGCCTTTTCGATGGCTGCATCTATGCCGCGATGCAGGACGTCGTGCCGCCGCACGCCCGCGCCACCGCCGTCGGCATGATGACGATGATCGGCTTCATCGGCGCCGGCATCACGCCGATCCTCGTCGCTTGGATCGGCGAAAGCTTCGGCATGGGGTCGGGGATCGTCGCGATGGCGGGACTCTACGCGCTCGCGGTCATTCTTCTGCTCGCCACCCGCCTGCAGGCTCGCCGCGGCGTCGCGGCCAATCAGGAGGTCGTTCATGTCGTCGAATAAGGCGCTGATCCTCACGGCGCCGCGCACGCTGGCGTTCGAGGATAGCGCATTCGTCCCGCTCGGTCCCGAAGAGGTGCGGATCCGTACGCTCTTCTCGGGGATCAGCGCGGGCACCGAGCTGACCCAGTATCGCGGGACCAACCCCTTCATGCACCGCCGCTTCGACGAGGCACAGCGCCTGTTCGTCGATGCCGAGGTGCCGAGCTGGGACTGGCCGGTGCGTAATCTCGGCTATGAGGAATCGGGCGAGATTGTCGAGGTCGGCAGCGGCGTTGCCGATCTGCAAGCCGGTCAACGTCTCTTCGGCACCTGGAACCACAAGACGCACCATGTCGCGACGGCAGACTATGCGCGTGACCGGCTGCTGCCCGAGGGCGCCGACCCGCGCATCGGCATCTTCTCGCACATCGGCGCGGTCGCGCTGAACGGCGTCCACGATGCACAGATCCGCATCGGCGACACGATTGCCGTGTTCGGGCTCGGCGTGCCGGGGCAGATCGTCGCGCAGGCCGCCCGCGCATCGGGCGCGCGCGTGATCGCGGTCGATCCCGACGCCGCGCGCCGCGACGTCGCGCTTCGTCATGGCGCGCATCTGGCAATCGAACCCGCGGGCGCTGCCGAGGAAATCAAGCGGCTGACCGGCGGCCGCGGTGCCGACGCGTGCATCGAGGTGTCGGGCGCGCCGCCCGCGCTCGGCGAGGCGATCCGCGCTGCCGCCTATAACGCGCGTGTCATCGCGATGGGCTTTTTCCAGGGCGCGATCCCGGGGCTGAAGCTCGGCGAGGAGTTTCACCACAACCGCATCCAGCTCATCTGCTCGCAAATCTCGGGCGTATCGCCCGACGCCAGCTATCGCTGGTCGAAACCGCGGCTCTGGCGCAGCGCGATCGAGCTGCAGCACGACGGCACGCTCGATCTGATCCCGCTGATCACCCACCGCGCGCCGTTCGAGGACGCGCCGAAGCTGTTCGACCAGCTCGACCAAGGCGCGCCCGGAATGCTGCAGGCGATGCTGGAGTTCGGCGCATGAGTGCGCTGCGCGTCGGCCTGCTCGGCTGTGGCGGCATCGGCGCGCGCCATGCGGGAGCGGTCGCCGAACTATCGAACGACATGGAACTGGTCGCCTGCTGCGGCCGCGACGCGGAGAGGACGCGGGCGTTTGCGGAGGGTCGCGCTGCCGCCGCCTATACCGACCTCGACGCTATGCTGCGGCAGGAGCGTCTCGATCTCGTCATTGCGACATTGCCCCCCTATAATCGTGGTGGCGAGATCGAGCGCGTTGCACAGGCGGGTGTCCATCTGCTTGTCGAAAAGCCCATCGCGCTGAACCAGCAAGCCGCCGATGCGATGGTCGCCGATGTCTCCGCCACTGGCGTCGTCGCGGCGATCGGCTTCATGTACCGCTTCGGCGATGCGGTGCGGCGCTGGAAGGCGGCCGATACCGGGCCGGTCGGGCTCTACGCCGGGGCCTATCATTGCAACGCGCTCCACGCCGACTGGTGGCGCGAGGAAGCCAAATCGGGCGGCCAGATTCTCGAGCAGGTCATCCATCAGGTCGACCTGATCCGCCATCTGATGGGCGAGCCCGATACGGTCTATGCCCGCCGCACGAACTTCGCACACCACGACACGCCGCGTTATGACGTCGAGGATATCAGCGCGATTATCTTCGGCTGGGATGACGGCTGCATCGCGACGCTCAACGCGTCGAACATCGCGGTGCCCGGCGTGTGGCACAAGGAGTGGGCGGTCTATGCCGAACGCATGACCGGGCGCTTCACCAGCTGGAACGACGCCGTGCTGACGCGCACGGCCGGCGAGGTCTCGGCCGAGGAAATTGCCGGGCCGACCGATCCTTTCGTCGCGCAGCTCGCCGACGTGCATCGCGCGATCACCACCGGCTCCGCGCTCTATATTCCGCTGGCGGAGGGTGCGGCGTCGCTCAAGCTCGCGCTTGCAGCGCGGCAGTCGGCCGATGATCGCCGTGAGATCCGGCTGAAGCCATGACGTCATTCGAAAAGAACGGGATCGTCCTCGGCGACGTTCAGCCTTTGCTCGACGGCGCGGTGCCCGCCTGTTCGGCGGCGTCGCTCGCGAACGGGATCGAATGGACGCTGGAGGACGGCGGCGTAATCGGGCTCACGGTCAGCGAAGGCGATGTGACGCGCCTCGACATCGCGGCGAGCGGCCTCGCCGAAGCCCCGCTGTCGCTCGGGTTGCGCTTCAGTGCGGTGAGCGGCGTCCGGCGCTATTTGCGCAACGGCTATCATAGCTGGGACGGCAGCTTCTTCGCCGATCCCGGCACCCCCGCGGGCGACGCGCCGCCGGGCAAGGAGCCGACGCTCGGCTTCGCGATGACCGCGCTGGTGCCGACCGAAGGGCCGGGCGCCGTCGTGCTCGGCTTCGACCGCCACGACCGCTTCCAGAACCGTTTTCGGTTCGGCGGCGATGCGGCGGCGATGACGATCGATGTCGAAACTCTGCTCGACCGCACCGGCGCGGCGGCGGCCGAAAGCCTGTTCTTCTACGCCGACCCCGATGTAGAGACCGCGCTGATCCGCTGGTCCGACCGGGTTGCTGCCGCCTCGCCGACGCTGCCCCGCATTCCTGAAAAGCGGATCAAGGGCTGGTGCTCGTGGTACAATCTCTACGCTGCGATCACCGAGGAGACTATCCGCGAGCATTTGACGGCCGCCGCGAGCTACCGCGATACGCACGGCGCCGATCTCGACATCTTCCTGATCGACGACGGCTTCACGCCCGAGATGGGCGACTGGCTCGACGTCAAACCGCAATTCCCGCGCGGGATGCAGCCCTTGCTTGGTGAGATTGCGCGTGCCGGTTTCACCCCGGGCCTGTGGATCGCGCCCTTCATGGTCGGCAACCGCAGCCGGCTCTTCGCGGACCATCCCGATTGGGTCGTCCGTGAAAGATCGACGGGCAAGCCGCTGATCCAGATGGCCTTTTACGGCGAGTTCCGCTGGCACAAGCGCAGCGAGGAATATTATGTCCTCGACATCACCCACCCCGATGCCGAGGCGTACATCCGGCGCGTTTTCCGCACTTGGGCGCACGAGTGGGGCGCACGCTATTTCAAGACCGACTTCATGTTCTTCGGTGCCGAATATGGCCCCGACCGCGCGGTCTGGCACCAGAGCGGCCTCTCGCGCATCGAAATCTGGCGCAAGATGGGCGCCATCATCCGCGAGGAGATCGGCGATGCACTCTGGCTCGGCTGCGGCTGTCCGCTATGGGCTTCGGTGGGTCTCGTCGATGCGATCCGCATCGGGCGCGATGTCGGGGTGAAATGGTCGGGCGACCAGTCGGCCGAAAGCCTGCTCCGCGATCAGGCGACTCGCAACCACGCCGCGGGCCGGCTGTGGCAGGCTGATCCCGACTGTATCCTTCTGCGCGACCGCTTCCACGACCTGACAGACGCGCAGGTGACCAGTCTCGCGCTGCTCGCCGGCCTGTCGGGCGGGGTGTTGATGACGAGCGATCATCTCGGCGAACTCACGCCCGAACGCGCGACGCTGCTCGATGCACTTGCCGGTCTCGACGTTGCCGAATGCCGCTACCCGTCGCTCGGCAATGGCGAAGCGCTGATCGTCCAGCGCGCGACGCTAGCCGATGGCCGCACGCTCGAACTCCGGCTCGATCCCGAAACCGGCGAGAGCCGCTGCACTGACAGTGCAGGCGCGATCTGGCCATGACCTTCGACCCGACCGAGCATCCGCATCGGCGCTACAACCCGCTGCGCGGTGAGTGGATATTGGTCTCGCCGCACCGCGCGAAACGCCCGTGGCAGGGCGAGCAGGGCAGGGCGACAACCGAGGTGCCGCCGAGCTACGATCCGACCTGCTACCTCTGCCCCGGCAACACGCGCGCCAATGGTGCGACCAACCCTGCCTATTCCGGCCCGTTCGTGTTCGACAACGACTTCGCCGCGCTGCTTGCCGATACACCCGCGCCCGAAGGCACCGACGACCCGCTGTTCCGCACCGAAGCCGCGTCGGGCACCTGCCGCGTGATATGCTTTTCGCCCGACCATGCGCGCGGACTGCCCCTGCTGTCGGATGCCGAGATTGCCGCCGTCGTCGACTGCTGGTGCGAGCAATGCGCCGACCTCGGCCGCACGCACGCGAACGTGCAGGTCTTCGAGAACCGCGGCGAGATGATGGGCTGCTCGAACCCGCATCCGCACGGACAAGTCTGGGCGACGAAGCACATCCCCGCCGAGATCGCATGCGAGGACGTCAACCAGCGTGCCTGGGCGGGCGCGAAGCCGATGCTTCTCGAACTCGCCGAACGCGAAGCCGGCGGGCCGCGTGTCGTTGCCGAGCATGACGATTGGCTCGCGATCGTCCCCTATTGGGCGAGCTGGCCGTTCGAGACGCTGCTGTTGCCGCGCTTTGCAGTTCGGCGCCTGCCCGAACTCGAGGCGCCGCAGCGCCAAAGCCTCGCCGCGATCCTCGGCGAGCTCACCCGTCGCTACGACGCGCTCTTCGACTGCGCCTTTCCTTACTCCATGGGCTGGCACGGCGCGCCGTTCGGCGAAACCGACGTCGGCCACTGGCAGCTCCACGCCCATTTTTACCCGCCGCTGCTCCGGTCTGCGACGGTGCGAAAGTTCATGGTCGGCTATGAGCTGCTCGCCGAGGCGCAGCGCGATCTCACCCCCGAGCAAGCCGCCGAGCGCCTCCGCGCCGTCAAGCCATGACGCTCGCCGACCGCACCCTCGTACGCTTCGCCGAACTCGTTGGCGCCGCGCCCGACCTTGCCGTCCGCGCCCCCGGCCGCGTCAACCTGATCGGCGAGCACACCGACTATAACGACGGCTTCGTACTCCCCGCCGCGATCGGCTTGCAAAGCATCGTCGCGGTCCGCCGTCGCCCCGACTCTATCGTCCGCATGATCGCGGCGGACTTCGACGACGCGGTCAGCGCTTTCGATCTCGCACGTCCGATTGCGCGCGACGCCAGCCAGCCCTGGTCCGACTATATCCGCGGCGTCGCCGCCGTCTTGCAGGCCGAGGGCGTCGATCTTGGCGGTCTCGACATGCTCGTCGCGGGCGACATTCCGCAGGGTTCGGGCCTGTCCTCCTCGGCCTCGCTGTCGGTCGCGAGCGGCATGGCGTTCGGCGGGCTGTTCGCACCCGGCCGCTTCGACGCGACCGGGATCGCACTGATCGCCCAGCGCGCCGAATGCGATTTCGTCGGCATGCGTTGCGGCAATATGGACCAGCTCGCCTCGGCGCACGGCGCGGCCGAGCATGCCTTGCTGATCGACTGTCGCAGCTTGGACGTTCGCCCGGTCGCCTTGCCGGAAGAGACCGCGATCCTGATCGTCCACTCGGGGATCAGCCGCGGCCTCGTCGATGGCCACTACAACGAGCGCCGCGCCCAGTGCGAAGCCGTGGCGCGCCAACTTGACGGCCCCGCACTTCGCGATGTTGCGCTCAGTCAACTGGACGCTGTACAATCCGACCTCGACGCCGTCGCCTACCGCCGCGCGCGCCACGTCGTCACCGAGAACGCGCGCACGCTCGCCGCTGCCGCAGCGATGGCGACGGGTGACCTCATCGCGCTCGGCGAGTTGATGGCGGCGTCGCACGCCTCGATGCGCGATGATTTCGAGATCACGCTTCCCGCGATCGACCAGCTCGTCGCCGAGCTTCAGGCCGCGATCGGCCCGCGCGGCGGCGCGCGCATGACGGGCGGCGGCTTCGGCGGTGCAGTCGTTGCGCTTGTCGCTTCCGATGCCGTCGAAACGGTGGTGGCCCACATCGAAGCGCGCTATCGCACGCCCGATGGCAAGAAGCCGCTAATCATGGTCGAACGCGCCCACGCTGGCGCGTCCTTCCTCTAAACCGGCGCAAGGGACAGGATATGAGCGACAAGATTGCGCTGATCGAAGCGGGCGGCACCAAGTTCATCGTCGGCGTCGGCGATGCCTCGCGCAACATCCACGCGCGCATCCGCATCGACACCACGCGCCCCGAGGAAACGATCCCCGCCGCGGTCGAATGGCTCCGCGCGCAGGGCGGCGACTATGCCGCGGTCGGCATCGCCAGCTTCGGTCCGCTCGACCTCGACCCCGCCTCGCCCAAATGGGGCCATATCACCCGCACCACCAAGCCGCACTGGAGCGACGCCGACATCGCCGGGCCTTTCACGCGCGCTTTCGGTTGCCCGGTCGCGATCGACACCGACGTCAACGGCGCCGCGCTCGCCGAATGGAAGTGGGGCGCGGGGCAGGGGACGAACTCGACGCTGTATCTCACCGTCGGCACCGGTGTCGGTGGCGGCGCAGTGGTCGGCGGACGGCTGATCCACGGCCTCAGCCACCCCGAGATGGGGCATATCCGCATGCCGCGCCATCCTGCCGATCTCGATTTCGCGGGGCATTGCTCATTTCACGGCGACTGCCTCGAAGGCCTCGCCGCCGGTCCCGCGATCATCGCGCGCTGGGGCGCTTCGCTCTCGGACCTGCCCGCCGACCATATCGGGCATGACATCATCGCCTGGTATCTCGCGCAGGCCGCGCAGACTTTTCAGGCGATCCTCGAGCCTGCCCGCATCGTGCTGGGCGGCGGGGTGCTAGGAACCCCGGGCCTGCTCGACCGCGTCCGCGCCGAAGCCGCCAAGGCCGCGGCGGGCTATTTCGCCGGATCGCCCGAAGAGATAATCGTTGCGCCCGCGCTCGGCGAGGATACCGGCCTGCTCGGCGCGCTCGCGCTGACCGAGACCTGATCAGATCAGCGTCAGCACGAAGAGCAACGACGCGCCGAAACTCACCAGCGTCGCCAGCATCACCGGCACCACCGCGCGCCATCCCATTTCGAGCAGCAGGTCGAGCCGCGTCCGCATCGCCGTCGCGGTGACCGCGAGCAGCAGCATCGCCTTCGACGCGGTCAGCGCCCAGCCCTGAATCGCCTCCGGAATCTGCACGACGCTGTTCAGCGTCACCATGCCGAGAAAGGCGAGGATGAACCAGGGGAGGGCAAGGCGGCGCCAGAAGCGCGTGTCGCTCGCACCCTCGGGCTTCAGCACCAGACTGACCAGCGCCACCACCGGCGCGAGCAGCGCGACGCGCGCCAGTTTGACGATCGTCGCGCTGGCGCCTGCCGCGTCGGAGAATGCGTAACCGCCCCCGATCGCCTGCGCGACGTCGTGGATCGACGCGCCGATCAGGAAGCCCGCTTGCCTGTCGCTGAGGCCGAATTCGCCCGCGAGCAGCGGATAGATCGTCATGGCGAGCGCGCTAGCGAGCGAGATGCCGACGAGCGTCAGCGCAAATTGCGCCTGCGACAGCCTTTGCTTGCCGATCACGCCGTAAAGCGCGAGCGCCGCGCTCGCTCCGCAGATCGCCGTCGCGCCGCCCGCGAGCAGCCCGGCATAGGGCGATTGCCCCGCGATCCGTGCCCCAACCAGCCCCGCACCCATCGTCAGCGCCATCACGACGATCAGCGCTGCGAACGGTACAGGCCCGAGCACCGCAATCTGCGCAAAGGTCACCTGCAACCCCAGCACGACGATCCCGAAGCGCAGAAAGGTCCGCGAGGCAAAATCCAGTCCGCGATGGGTCGCCTCGTTCGCCGAGATGAAATTGAGCGACAGTCCGACGAGCAGGCCGAGCAGGATGATCGGAAACCCGTAGTGGTCGGACAGCCAAGCCGCCGCCGCCGCACCCGCCGCACAGGCCGCCAGTCCCGGAAACAGGCTGCCTTTCGGCGCCGTCCCAGCCTTGATCTGCGCGAGATGCAGTTCGCCGAACAGGTCGCCGCCGCTCGGCAGATTGTTCCAATGCGCATGGCGCATCGAGGTCCCGGCATTTCTGTCCAACGTTGTCATATCGAAACGCCATAGTCCCGAGCAGGTGAGGGGCGCAAGGCTTCTCTTGCCCAACGCCCTCGGACGCGCCTAAGCAAGACAACGATGGCCAGCAGGGGAAGCCGAGCCGTGAATTCGAAGAACCACTCCGGGGCGGAGCGTATGAGCGCATGACCCGGGCGACGATCAAGGATGTCTCGCGCGTTGCCGGCGTGTCGATCAAGACCGTGTCGCGCGTCCTCAACAAGGAACGCTATGTCAGCGACGACATGCGGCAAAAGGTCGAGGAAGCGGTCGCGCGCCTCAACTATCATCCCAGCCTCGCGGCGCGCACGCTCGCGGGCAAGCGCTCGTTCCAGATCGGGCTGATCCACGACAACCCCAGCCCCTATTATATCTTCAACATGCAGGCCGGGGTCGGGCAGCGCTGCCGCGAGGCGAACTTCCGCATGATCATCCAGCCGTGCGACGTGAACTCGCCCGGTCTGATCGACGACATCGGCGCGCTGATCGACCAGGCTCAACTCGACGGCATCATCATGACCCCGCCGGTGACCGACGTCGGCACCGCGCTCGCCGAGCTGTTCCGCCGCAAGATCCCCGTCGTGCGCGTCCAGCCGGGCACAGATTTGACTGCTACTTCAGCAGTTTACATCGACAACGTCCAGGCGGCCGACGACATGACGGCCTATCTGATTTCGCTTGGCCACCGCCGCATCGGGCTGGTCACTGGCCATGCCAATTATTTCGCCAGCGGCCAGCGCCTGACCGGCTATCGGCAGGCCCTGCAGCGCGCCGGCATCGGCTTCGACGCGTCACTCGTCTTCCCTGGCCAGTTCGATTTCCAGTCGGGCGCCGCCGCCGCCGAGGCTTTGCTCGCGCTCGATGATCCGCCGACGGCGATCTTCGCGAGCAGCGACGATATGGCCGCCGGCGTCCTCGCCGCTGCGCATCGCATGGGCGTCTCGGTGCCCGATCGGTTGTCGGTCGCGGGCTTCGACGACACCGATCTGGCGCAGGTGGTCTGGCCTTCGCTCACGACGATCCGCCAACCGATCCGCGATCTCGGTTACGCTGCCGCCGACCTGCTGCTCGAATTCGGCGAAACGATCGAGCGGCGGCAATTGCCGCATGAACTGGTCGTGCGCGGATCGACGGCGCCGCCGCGCTAACGACGAGTGATATGGATGTGCTGCTGAACGCGATCGGCGACTTCGCGAAGAACGTTTTCGTCATCGTTCGTCAGCGAAAGATAGCTCAGCGAATGCTCATAATAGATGCTGAGGGTCGCGGTGCCGAATTGCAGGATTCCTTCGATGAAATCTTCACCCGCTTCAAACGGCGGTAGTCGCAGGTCGTTTTGCGGATCTTGCCCGAGTGCTTGCGCGATCTCCGAGAGTATCGCGCGGAACGGCGTCGTGTAATCGAAAGCATTCAAAACCCAGAAAATAATCTGCCAACCGCCCGACGGGTCGGACCTGATTTCTGGCTGCTCGCGGATCTCGATCATTGCGCGATAGTCCGTCGTATTCTCGGACGATGGAAGAATAATTGTTGCCCAAATCGATATGACAACGTTATCTTATCGTCCAGATAGAAGAGACTCGGGGAGAGACGATCGTGACGACAATCGCCGACAAGCGGCGCTGGCTGGTGGTGGGGCTCGTCTTCGTCGCGATCGTCCTCAATTATGTCGACCGACAGATTCTCGCGCTGCTGAAGCCGACCTTGCAGGCCGAGTTCGACTGGACCGACCGCGATTACAGCCACATGGCCTCGGCCTTCCAGTTCGCCGCCGCGATCGCCTTTCTCGGCACCGGCTGGTTCATCGACAAGATCGGGCTGCGCTGGGGCTTTGCGATCGGCGTCGGGGTTTGGAGCCTCGCCGGTATGGCGCATGCCTTTGCGACCACTGTCGCGGGCTTCGTCACCTCGCGCGCCGTGCTTGGTGCGGCGGAATCGATCGGCACGCCGGCCGCGGTGAAGACCGCCGCCACTTACTTTAACGCCAAGGAGCGAAGTTTCGTCCTCGGCCTCGGCGGGATCGCGCCCAACGTGGGCGCGATCCTGACACCTTTGCTTATCCCGCTGATGGCGATGATGTGGGGCTGGCAGGCGACCTTCCTGATCGCGGGCGGGCTCGGGCTCGTCTGGGTCGTCGTCTGGCTGATGGTCCGCATTCCGGAGCAACCCAACGCCGCACGCGACGCCGCCGCGCCGCCGATCCCGTGGAGCAGCCTGCTCCGCGATCGCCGCCAATGGGCGATCATCCTCGGGAAAGCGCTTACCGATCAGGTCTGGTGGTTCCTGCTCTTTTTCATGCCCGACCTGTTCCACCGAGTCTTCGGGCTGACGCAGGGTACGCTCGGGCTTCCGGTCGCCTTTGTCTATTTCATGGCCGCGCTTGGCGGCATCACTGGCGGCTATCTGCCGTCCTATCTTATGGGCCGCCGTGGCTGGAGCGTGAACGCGGCGCGCAAGACGACGATGCTCATCTATGCGCTGCTGATCCTGCCCGTGCCTTTGCTTGTCGGCGTCGACAGTGCATGGGTTGCGGCGATGATCCTCGGTCTCGCGCTCTTCGCGCACCAGGGTTTCTCGACCAACCTCTTCGGGCTCACCACCGACGTCTTCCCGGCGCGGATCGTCGGCGCGGCGATCGGGATCGAGTTTGCGGGCTGGTCGCTCGACACGGGCAGAGGGTATCTGCCGATGATGCTCGTCTGCGCCTTCACCTACCTCGTTGCGCTCGCCGCCATCCACCTCATCCTGCCGCGCATCGTCGCGGTCGACGAGGATGAAGGCGACGATACCGGTCCGATACTGGCCCACTGATCCGACCGCATACGAAAGCCGCTTCACTCGTTCCGACTTATGGAGTATATGACAGCGATGTCAGATTTTCTTCCCGCTCCCGCCAATGTGACCATCGCCGGTCATGAGGTTTCGCCCATCGCCTGGGGGATGTGGCGCTTCGCCGGCGTCGATGTCACCACGGCGCGCGCGCGCATCGACGCCGCCTTCGAAACCGGCGTCACCCTGTTCGACACTGCCGACATCTACGGCTGCGACACGCCCGGCGGTTTCGGCTCCGCCGAAGCATTGCTGGGCGAGGTTTTCGCCGATGCCCCGAGCCTCCGCGACAAGATGGTCCTCGCGACCAAGGGCGGGATCATCCTTGGCGTGCCCTACGACAGCAGCCCCGCCTATCTGACGTCGGCGATCGACATTTCGCTCAAGCGCCTGCGCACCGACCATGTCGAACTGTGGCAGATCCACCGGCCCGACCTGCTCACCCATCCGCAGGAAATCGCGCGCGGGCTCGAGGACGCGCACCGCGCGGGCAAGATCGGCGCAATCGGCGTTTCGAACTTCACGCCGGCGCAGGCTACGGCGCTCGCCAAATTCCTGCCGGTTCCGGTGGTCAGCCATCAGAGCGAGTTTTCGCCGCTTAACCTGAACCCGCTCTTCGACGGCATCTTCGACCAGTCGATGGCCGAGGGGATGAGCTTCCTCGCCTGGTCGCCGCTCGGCGGCGGCCGGCTCGGCGATCCGGCCGACGAGCGCACGCGCGCAGTCGCCGGACTGCTCGACGCGAAGGCCGCCGAGTATGGCGTCTCGCGCGCCGCCGCGACCTACAGCTGGGTGATGGCGCATCCCGCGCGCCCGATCCCGATCGTCGGCACGCAGAATGTCGAACGGATCAGGGAAATTCCGCAAGCCTTCGCGCCGCGCTGGACGCGCGCCGAATGGTACGCGGTGCTGCAAACATCGATGGGGGAGAAACTGCCATGACCGACCGCTCGTGCGAGGTTAGCTGGTTTTCGGCGCTGTGCGACGACGACTATGAATTTCTGGGCGTCCCCGACCCGATGCTCAAATCGAGCTGGGAACATTGCCGCGACATCGTGATGCAGGCGGACTCCCAAGGCTTCGACAATATCCTGCTGCCGTCGGGCTATGCGCTCGGCATCGACACCACCGCCTTCGCCGCGGCGATCGCGACGATGGTCAAGAACATCCGCCTGCTGATGGCGGTGCGCATCGGCGAAAGCTGGCCGCCGCAACTCGCGCGCCAGATCGCGACGATCGACCAGATCCTCGGCGGCCGGCTGACGGTCAATATCATCTCGTCGGACATGCCGGGCGAGACGATGGACTCCGAGCCGCGCTACCGCCGCACGGTCGAGGCGATGCACATTCTCAAGACCCTGCTCAACGGCGAGGCGCTCGACCATGACGGCGAGTTCTGGAAGCTGCAGGTCGCGCCCGCGCGCGTCGGCACCGTCTCTGGCAAGGCGCCGCCGCTCTACTTCGGCGGGCTGTCTCCGGCCGCCCGCGACGCCGCCGCAAAGGGCTGCGACGTCTTCCTGATGTGGCCCGACCGCGAAGAGGTGGTGAAGGACATCATCGCCGATATGACCAAGCGCGCGGCCGCCTATGGCCGCACGCTCAAATTCGGTTACCGCGCGCACATGATCGTGCGCGACACCGAAAGCGAAGCGCGCACCGCCGCCGACCGCCTGCTCTCGAAACTCGACGCCGCAAAAGGCGCCGAGATCAAAGCCAAGTCGCTCGACTCCCAATCGTTCGGCGTCAACGCACAGGTCGCGCTGCGCGAAGCGGCGTCCGATGATGGTTATGTCGAGGATAATCTCTGGACCGGCGTTGGTCGCGCCCGCTCGGGCTGCGGCGCCGCGATCGTCGGCGACCCCGACCAAGTGCTTGCGAAGCTGAAACGCTATCAGGACATGGGCATCGAGGCGTTCATCCTCTCGGGTTATCCGCACGCCGCCGAAGCCGACTTGTTCGCGCGCCATGTGCTGCCGAAGATGAAGCACGGTCCGTTGGAGGTCTGAGCCACCCCGTCATTGCGAGGAGCGAAGCGACGAGGCAATCTCCAGCTATCCACCTCGCGCGGGTTCGATAGCTGGAGATTGCTTCGCTGCGCTCGCAATGGCGATGGTGGGCGGCTCAGCCGTTCCACACCTGCGCGTAGAGCATCGCCATCTCGTCTGCATCGGGCACGCGCGGATTGTTCGCGGGCGAGCCTGACGCCGCCGCCTGCGCGCACATCGTCGGAACCAGCGCATCCCAGCGTGCCGCGTCGATGCCCCAAGCCGCCGGCCCCGGCACCTCGAGCTCGCGGTTGAGCGCCGCCAGCTCGTCGAGCAGCCGCGCCACCGCCGACTGGTCTCCCTCGGCCTCGTCCGCCACCCCCATCGCCCGCGCGCAATCGCCATAGCGATGCAGCGCCGCGGGCGCCGACCAGGCGGTCACTGCGGGCAGCAGCATCGCGTTCGACAGCCCGTGCGGGACATGGAAATGCGCGCCGATCGGCCGGCTCATCCCGTGCACCAGCGCGACCGAGCTGTTCGAAAAGGCGATCCCCGCCTGTGTCGCGCCCAGCATCATCGCCTCGCGCGCCGCGGCGTCCATCGGATCGCTGCATACCTGGCGCAGGTTCGGCGCCAGCGCGCGCATCGCGAGCAGCGCCATGCCGTCGCTGAACGGGTTGGCGCGCTTCGACACATAGGCCTCGATCGCGTGAACGAGCGAGTCGATGCCCGTGTCCGCCGTCAGCCTCTTGGGCTTGGTAAAGGTCAGCTCGTAATCGACGAGCGCGGCAACCGGCAGATAGGCGAGCCCCGGGCACAGCATCTTCTCGTCGGTCGTCTCGTCGGTGATGATCGTGAAGCGCGTCGCCTCCGACCCCGTACCCGCGGTGGTCGGGATTGCGATCACCGGCAGCCCCGGCGCGTCCTGCACATGCGGCGCTTTATAGTCCGCCATCGCGCCGCCGAACTGGCCGAGCAGTGCAATGGCCTTCGCGCTGTCGAGCGGGCTGCCGCCGCCGAAGCCGACGACGCAGTCATGATCGCCTTCGAAGAGGAACGCGACCCCCGCATCGACCGACGCCACCGTCGGGTCGGGCACCGTCTCGGCGAATACCCGTGCGGCAATCCCCGCCGCCGCCAGCCCGTCCACCAACTCGGCGACGCGCCCGCTGCTCACCAGATAGCCGTCGGTCACGATCAATGGCCGCGACAGCCCCAGCGACACCAGCACCTCGGGCAACTGCTTCGACGCCCCGCCGCCGATTCGAAAGATGCGGGGCAGGGCGATGCTGGCGATACTCAACTGACCATCTCCTCACGGATCGTTTGGCGCGCCATCCAGAACAGCGCCGAGGCGAGCGCGCCGAACAGGATGAAGATCATCAGCGACCAGCGCACGCCCTCCGCCGACCCTAGCCCCATCGGGCCCGAGAGGAAATCGCTCACCGCGCCGACGCCGAGCGGCCCCAATCCGAGGCCCAGCAGGTTGATGATGAACAGCAGCACCGCCACCGCGGTCGCGCGCGTCTGCGGCCGCACCAGCCCCTGCACCGCGGCGAATCCCGGCCCGTACCACAAGGTGTTCAGCACCGGCGGAAAGGCGAACATGATCAACGCGAACACCGCCGAATCGGTCAGCAATCCCGCGATGTAGAAGGGAATGCCGAGGAAGGTCGAAACCGCCGGGATCGCGACATAAGCCCGCAGGTCGCGCGCGCCATATTTGTCGGCAAGCTGTCCGCCCATCCATGTGCCGAGCGCGCCCGTCAGCCCGAGCACGATCCCGAGCGCGACGCCGAGAAAACCGGTCAGCCCCAGCCCGAAGTCGCCCGCGATCACCGTCAGCTCCTCGGCATGGTTGCGGAAGAAGAAGGGCGCGAGGAACGCCGCGGCGCCATAGCCGATGAACGCCTTGATCGCCGCGGCAAAGGCGATCAGCCAGAAGGTGCGCTTGCCGCGGATCTCGGCCATCGCGGTCCTGAAGTCGGGTCGCGATGCCTTCAGCGCCGCGAGGTCGGCATTCATCTGTTGCCGCCGCGGCTCCTTCAGCGTCGCCCACGCGATCAGCGCCATCAGCACCCCTGGCGCCCCCGCAACGAGGAATGCGGTCCGCCACCCATAAGCGTCGGCGATGAGCCCCCCCATCGCGAGCCCGAGGAGCCCGCCCAAGGGAATCCCGAGCGAATAGAAGGCGAGCGCGGAGGCGCGCTTTTCCTTCGGCGTATAGTCGGTGATCAGCGAATGCGCGGGCGGTGTGCACCCCGCCTCGCCGATCCCGACCCCGATCCGGCACAGCACGAGCTGGACGAAATTCTGCGCGAAGCCGCACGCGACGGTGAAGACGCTCCACAGTCCTGCCGCCACCGCTATGATCCGCGGCCGGTCGCCCGTCTCGGCAAAGCGCGCGATCGGAATACCGAGCACGGTATAGAAAAGCGCGAAGGCGAGCCCCGTCATCACCCCGAGTTGCCAGTCGGCGAGGTGCAGCTCGTTCTTGATCGGCTCGGCGAGGATCGAGACGATCTGCCGGTCGAGGAAGTTCAGGATATAGATGATCAGCAGCACCGTCAGGGCGTAGCGGCGGTACGCCAGCGACACAGGCGACAGGACGGGCGGGGCGGGGGCTTCGGTCGTCATCTCATCCTCTCTCGATATTCTTTCTTCGTCACCCCGGACTTGATCCGGGGTCCCGCTTTATCCGTTGAGGAAATAAGCGAGATGCCGGGTTAAGCCCGGCATGACGAGGGTTTTTCCGTTCCTGCGAAGGCCAATTGACTCCCTCTCCCGACACGATATGACAGCGTTGTCTGAAAGGAAAGCCCTTGCCCGAATTGCTCGTCCTCCAGTCGGTCTGGGGTCTCGACAAATGCCCCGGTTTCGACATCGAAAACCGCCTCGACGAAGCGCTGGCCGAAGTCGTCGCCGCGGGCTTCGACGGCGTCGGCGTCAACCTCGCGCGCACCGCGCGCACCGATGGCGTCGCGCGCGTGATGAACCCGCTCGGCCTCGCATGGGAGGGGCAGGTGCTCGTCCACGACGCGGCCCAGCTCACCCACTGGATCGGCGAAGCAGAGCGCCTCGGCGCGCATCATCTCAACGTCCAGATCGCCGGCCCGACCGCCGACTTCCGCTCCGCGCTGCGCCTGATCGACAGCCTTGTCTTGGCGGCAAAGGACGCGCCGCTCCCCGTCTGGTTCGAAACCCACCGCGGCCGGCTCACCAACGACCTGCTCTTCACGCTGCAATTGCTCGAGGAGCGCCCCGGTCTGCCGCTCACCGCCGACCTGTCGCACTATCCGGTGGCGGGCGAGATGGAGCTGCCGCTCCGCCCCGACCAGCTCGCCGCG
>VFQN01004748.1_pt1 | contig 17537 bp, 20 predicted proteins | sample 3512371 | NCBI WGS metagenome assembly VFQN01 (sample SAMN10412370, study PRJNA504923) | tailings metagenome | isolation source: Replicate 2 from Balatoc abandoned mine | place: Philippines: Itogon, Benguet | collected 2017-08-28 | reverse complement strand
CTGTTGCCCACCAGCTCAGACTGTGACAGCAGCACGCGCCCGCAGCCGCCTGCAAACACGCCGCCGCCGGTGCCGGACGCTGCGTCGTTGCCGCTCGTGCTGCTGTTGTGGAAGGCCAACTGCCTGCAGCCCGCGACAGCCACGCCGCCGCCCGAGCCACCGGCCGCTGCGTTGCCGTAGACCTGCGTCCCTTCCACCCCCACCTCAAACCTGCCGCCAACGTACATGCCGCCGCCGGACCCAGCTGCTTGGTTTGCATTCAGCACACCGCCCACCAACATCAACCCAGCATCACCAGCATCGCCGCTGCAGCTGGTCTCCCGCACCTGCTCCTGCCCGTCTGCGTGTTGGTGCTGCTGCTGCACCTGCATGAGCGCCAGCGCTCCACCGTTGCCCCCTGCGGCATTGCCCAAAGCCCTGATGGAGGCCACGCGCACAGCTGGCGCCATCGGTGCTGTCGTACTCCCACAACCCCCTGGTGCCCCTGAGCCGCCTCCCAGCAGTGTCATCAACAGCGCGCCGCAATGCCCTCGCGCGCTGTTGGAGCTGAAGTTGCATGCTATGATTCGTATACAACCAAGGTCACCGCCACCGCCGCTGCCGCCGCTTCCAAGGCTTGCAGCGCCCTCCCCTCCGCCGCCGGCGGGTAGCCCCAAGGAGCATGCCCCTCCGCCGTCGGTTGGCGCTGTGCCGTTGGCAGCGTTGCCTGAAAAGACGCTGTTGCTCAACGACAACAGCAGCTGTGACAGCTCACCGCTTGTGGTGTCTGCGGCCACGTCGGTGCCATCGTGGTCTGCTTCAGCGCCGGTGACGCTGCCACCACCACCGTTGCTGGCATATGCTGTTACGTCCAGGTGCAGCGCCCCTCCCGAGCCGTTGAGGGCCACGTTGTTGGTAAAGGTGGAGCCGTCAACGTCCAGCCACCGGGCAGGTGTAGCAACCATAGGCACTGCGAGTGAGCCAAGCGGGGAAGTGTACCCGGCACCTCACGTCACAGCCGCACCCAATGCACGTCGACAAGAGTGCAGACAAGAGAGGCAAGCATGCCGGGCCAGGCGTGTGACTGTAGCGACACCCAACGTAACGTCAGTGGCATTCCACATTATGCAAGCGGAGAGAGCATTTTCATATGCCGGACGGCTGGCAAATGAGGAAAGGCCCGCCAACTTCAAGGCGCAAGCAGGATGCCCTAGCATCCAGCTGAGCTGGCTGCTTCCCTAAAGCGCCCTGCGCTTACCGCAGTTGCCCCAGTCGCCGCTGGCGTTTGTTCCTGCCCCTGCCGCCTGCCCCCTGCCGCGGGCGTACCCCGGCCTGCAGTCGCACCGCGCGAAGGCGGGCGGCAGGGACGCGTCCGTGACGCACAGCTCGCCGGCAGAGGCGTCGCACAGGGGAGGTGCGCCGAGCGCCGTGGCGCATGGGTCTGCGTGCATAGACAGGGGACAGGGGACAGGGGTGAATGCGGTGGTGTGGGAGTCAGCGCGGTGGACACTGGGCCTAGGGTGGCCCAAGAGTGCTAGCAGTAAGACCTACCTGGCATGCGCGACGTCGACGCACCCTTGATGTACAGGCAGCTCTTGTTGCCGGTCGTTGCCGTACGTAGCGGGCGCCCACTGCATGTGTTGTGACATGCAAAAATGGAGGGCGTCAGCACGCTTAGGGTACCATTGTTTGTGAATTCAACATGGACAGGGAGGCAGGAAAGAAGTCGGCTCTCAAGGGCAGTCTGGAATACCTCTGTGGTGTCCGTGCTTACAAGCACGGCACCTGCACACCACCACGCACGGCTACCGCGAGCGCCCAGCCCTCGTTGCAAGCTCGTTGCACCCAGCCGTCGTTGCATCCTCGTTGCACGCACCTCCAGAACCCCCGGCACGTTGCATTGGCGGTGCACGCCACCGCCTCTTCCTCCAGGCTCCCCGTTGCCCTGACCACCAGGGGATCGTCACCTGCGTGCCAGGCGGACATCCTTCTCAGCAGCTTGCCTTTGTAGTAAACAACTAATCCGTGCAGTCCAGTTGATCGCGAGTACCAAGAGCCTCAACTTGGAGCTTGTTTGGCTCTTCAGGTAATACAGGTACATGCCCCCAGTTTTCCACGTGTACTTGCCTTCATACGTGCCGCCGGGTACTGCCATGAAGCCGGCGAGCGCTGGACACGACCAGTCTGCGTCCGCATGAAGGCACGAATGATACAAGTCATGCGGGTCAAGGAATAGCGGCGGGATGGAAGTGAGAGACGTCATGAGGAGCTCAACTTCATGCACCCCGCCAGGACGCGGGACGCACCGACGTGCTACTCATGGCATGGACCTTACGTACGTGTCATAAGCCCTGTTGAGAAATGCGAATATGTACTTGCCTGTTGGTGGGAGCCGCAGGTAGGTACAAAAGACCGGTGGGTCGCTGTCAGCAGTCGGGTACAGGACGATCTCGGCGAAGGACTTGGTGATGCCTGCGATACACGTGCCGTACAACATTACCCGTGCGGAACTAAACAGCGTCGGTCTGTGGCACGCTCGCTCGCTTCTGACCGGCGTCCTGACACCCTGCCTCTTATCCCACTCGTACCTAAACTGCTGAAGCCCACGCAGCGGCTGTCCGCGCTGCAGTTGGCGGCCATTATGGACACGTCCCCGGCGGCGGTCAGGCCGTCGGGATTGACATTGGCAATGCTGTTCCCGTAGGTGTCCACGGCCCAGTACGCCGCAAAGCCCTCCACGTGGGGGCACGCGCCTGCGCGCAACGGACCGACACGTGTCAGCATGGATGGAGGACGGTGAGCGGGATGGCTTACGGCTGGATCTCATCTCCCCAACACAAACGGCCGTCGTGCGTGCGCTAGTGGATTGCAGGTGGTGTGACCTCGTCCGCAATGTTGGATTCCCTGGTTGGAGTGAGCCGACAGAGACCTGTCACGTTTCCAGACCGCCCACACGTGTCCTCACCCTCCTGGTACACGTACAGGCAGCTGCCCGGCCTGTCAGAGGCTACCGCGGGCAGCGCCGCGGCCCCCCGCCAGCCGCTGTTGCTGAAGGCCCTGCAGTCCCTGTCCCGGAGGCACTCCCGGGCCAGCAGGACGGGGTCGACCAGCGGGCCAGCGCCCCCGCTGCTACCGCTGTCGGTGTTGTTGGCATTCCGCTGGTTGGTTGTCGCAATGGCAGGGTCCTGCAGCAACGTAGACGGAATGCAGGCCTGGTCGTGCAGCATGCCATGAGGAACAAAAGTCTAAAATACCCGATGTGCTGATGGGGCTGTTAGTCGCAGCAACATGTAGTGGTGGTTGATTGCTGTGCCCTTACCATCCCAGGTAGGGCGATGTAGCCAGCGATGGGCGGGCACGTGGCGCCGTCCGGACCTGCGCCGAGCCGAGAGGGCAGCACTTGGCCATAACCACGCACACTGCTGATTCAAAGGTACGACAGTGCCAGGACGGTGCTGCGCGTGCAGGGCAACACGGCCAGCACATCGGCAGCACAAGTTGTACGGCATCAGTGGCATCTCACAGAGCCCATCAACAATTGCCATTGCACACATGCCGCACAGCTCGCACCCGTGTACTTTATGTAGGTGCAGGCGGGTGCGAGCGTGGCGCTGGCGCTGAGCAGTGCTGTGCGGTTGATGGCGGCGCCTCCCTTGAGCGCCCCCCGCCGCCCAGTACTGGTGAACGCCACGCACGACGCGTTGGCGGCGCACGCAGCCGCCAGCTCCGAAACCGTGCCGTACAGCGGGTGCGGCAGAAGGTCGGCGCCGGGGATGTCATAGCCTGGGGAGAGCATGTCGCGCACACAGGTGAGCCGTGGATGCAGTTTGGAGCGCCACGTGTACAGCTGTACTCCTTGCACCCTACGCCGACAGGCGGCACCTGTACTCAAACCTAGTGCCTTTACTTCAACCCGACGATGCCGGTAGTACGTATCAAAGTATGTGCTATTAACCTGTGCGCATGATGATGGTCAGGCTCTAGTGCGTGCTTTGGCCTGCAGGTGCTGCTGTCCTGTCCGCTCAGCGGTAGGAGTGCGCCTCTGGCCAGCAGAACCAAACAATGCCGCAACGCTTGCAACGTCGCAACCCCACGCACTGCAACAGGTTCGGCTGCTTCGGCACATCTACACAAGACGCAACGCAGCTTGCTCTGTAAGACTTGTGGTTGATAAGGCTTACCATGCATCGCTGTGAATCCTGGAGCGGTCGGGCAGGTCCGGATGGGGCCTGGGGACGGGGGCGGGGGTGGAGAGGGCAGCCGCATGACAGCGTCACATGCAGGTCAATTGTGCGCCTTACCTACGCTACGCGCAGCAGGAGTAGGTTTGCATGTTCTGTTGGCCCTGGTTAAACTTGTTTGACGGAATTGCGCACGACGCACACCGCTAGCGGGCTCAAGCCTTTGAGCCCACACTGCCTGTTGGTTTCAGCAGCTCCCAGACTCCCCACCTGTCAGTGTGTTGTCCAGCTGTTGCGTGGGGTTGGATTGAAACACCAAGTCTTCGGGCATTATCATCCCAGCCGGCAGGGCCGCCTGCGGAGCACCCGACAGCACCACCGCACCACCGCCCGCCACACCCGCCCTGTTGCCCTCCAGCCGCGCCCCAGCCGCTCCCAGGCCGCACCCCACCAGCGCCATAGCGCCGCCGCTGCCAGCGGCACCGTTGCCGTACACAACCGTCCCAGGCCCTAGGAACACGTGGCACTGCGGCCACGTGTTCGTGCCGTTCCGTCGGTCCTGGAGGAACACAGCCCCTTCAGTAGCAGCTGCCGGGTTTGGCAGCCATACCTCCAGAGCCCCGCCGCTACCGTACGGCGCACCATCGGTGGGGACCAGGGCGCCTCCAGCCGCCACCCGGCCCGCCGTGTTCCCCACGAACACAGTGTGCTGAGCGGTTACCACCACGTCCCTCACAGGGAGGCCGGCGGCGTCTGGGCCCATGGGCCCGCGGACCGCAATGGCCCCGCCGCCGCCAGCCCCCGCGAGGTTGCCCTCAAAGGTGGCGTTGCCCAGGGCCAGGCGCAGCGCCGAGGGCCGCAGGGGTCTCCCCTGATCGTCGCAGCGGCCCAGAGTGGACAGCAGCAGCGCGCCGCCGCCGCCAGCAGCGCCGCCGCCGCCCGCCACGTTCCCGGAAACCGTGGAGCCGCCGTCGAAGCGCCATTCCGCGATGGAAGGGAGCAGGCGGCACGCCAGGGACACAGCGAGTGTCCAGTCCTGCAAGGGGCGGACAACAATTGTCACATGGTTTATTACAGGATTGGGAGTGATAAATCACCTTTCGGTGCACGGCGTGGACAGCGCCTACCGTACGTGGAGGACGTTCTGGAGAAGCACGTGCTTCAGGCGTCTTTCGATGCATCCAAGCCGATGCGCTAGGTGGTAAAGCACACGTGAGGCACAGCGGCCTCAGGCCGATCATCAACTGGCCGCGCAATGAAGCCAAGACCCAACGCATCGCTCACCACCGCCGCCCGCTCCGCGACCGCCCCTCCCGCCCCCTCCGCCGCGCTGTTGGCGCTGAGGCTGCTGCCCTCCGTCACCTCCACCCGGCCCAGCAGCGGGGCCGCTACAGCGCCGCCCAGCCTCCCCGCCACGTTGCCCTCCAGCCGGGAGCCGTCCCGCAGCACCAGGCTCCGCAGCAGCACCCCCGTCAGGTCGTCGGGGGCGGACACGGACAGGAAGCCGCCCATGGCGCCCGCCCGGTTGCCCTGACCCACCGTCCCCGCCTCCAGCACCACCTCGCCCACAGTGCCCAGGACAGCCAGGCAGCCGCCGCCGTCCACCGCGCTGTTGCCCGTCAGTGTCGCCCCACGGAACACCGCACTGCGCACCTCCCCAACGAGCGATATGGCCCCTCCGCTCCGTGTGGCGCTGTTGTTGAGGATCCTGGACCCCTCAACCAGCACGGCTGTGGGCTCCACATCCCGCCAGTGCCAGAAGTGCCCACCGGAGATCGCGCCGCCGCTTCCGGAGGTGGCCTGGTTGAAGGCCAAGACGCTGTCGGAGATGTGGATGGAACCGAATCCCAGCATGCTGGCCACAGCGCCGCCCATGATGGCCGTGTTCCGTGTAATGCTGCAGTTGCGGACGATGGACAGGCGCCGTGTGGCACCATGCACCTTGAAGGCACCACCGTAGGCATTAGTGACGGCGTTGGCCGTAACCGTCGCCCCATCGAGCAGCAGCTCCCCAGCATCACCAAGCACAGAGAGCACACCGGCATAGCTGCCGCTGTGGGATGACGCCTCCGACTGCTGCAGCGTAAAGGTACCAAGGCTGCGTTGCACGATTATAGCCGCACCCTGGCCCCCATCCGCGTAGTTCCTCGTTAGAGTGCTGCCTACGATGGTCACGCGGTCGCAGTCGCCCACAATGGCAACAAGCCCGCCCCAGCGCGCTCCGTTGTTGAGTGCTCGGCTGTCGTACATTGCAAACGCCGCCACCCTCCCGCCGATGCGGAAGGCGCCGCCCAGCGTCGGCGCGCTGTTGTTGTACACCACTGCACTGGATGAGGCAGTTATGTTGGATGCGTTGCGGGAAATCAGGACCGCTCCGCCTGCGCCGTTCTTCAGGTCCGAAACCGTGTTGCTAGACAGGCTGCCGCCGCCGGCAAGCAGGAACAGCCCCACATCAGCGAGAGCTGTGACTGCACCTCCGCCGTACTCCGCGACGTTGCTGTGTACCTGGCTGCCCGAGTCAATGACGAGCTGCCCCAGGTAGCCCGTAACGACAACCGCGCCGCCAAACCCCGCAAGCTGCAGGTCGCGGCCGCTGGTCGCCTGGTTGTAAGCCACCTGGCTGCCGCCGGTAATGCGAAGGGTGGACGCTGCTCCCCCCACGTAGAGCCAGCCTCCTGCGTACGACAGGTGTACGACACATGCAGCGTGAGTCACACGTGCACGGGGCAGCCCGGTTAGGGTATCCGTCAGCAAAGCGAGTGCATGACAGCAAGTATGGAAGGATTTGCGGCCTGACATCCAGACACAAGGACGCGCAGTTCGCTTACTGGCACGACCAAGCACATTGCAGTACTACAGCTGCCACAGGGCGGGAAACAGGCTAGCCCAACACGCACCGGAGCCTGCAGTATTACGCAGCACGCTGGCCGAGCCGTCTACGTGCACAGTGCCGACCGCTGCAGTCTTGTTGATGTTGGAGACCCCATTGACAAAGAAGGCGCCGCCCAGCCACGCCGCGGTGTTGTTCTCCACCGTTGATCCTGATGCAATCTCTAGTCGGCCCAGAGTCCCTAGCACATCCACCGCGCCGCCATTGGAGGTCGTGAAGCCAACAGCCTTGTTGTGACTGATGCTGGAGTTGCCGGCTAGCGTGAAGGCTCCCAAGCCGCCGCCAAACCGCAGCGCCCCGCCCCAGCGAAATGCGTCGTTGCGCTCTAGCCGTGTCCCATTCGCGACTGTGAAGTTGTGCACCCGGCCGCCAAAGTACATGGCCCCGCCGCAACCACTTGCATTTCTGGTCTCCAGGTTCAACGCTTCATTGTACAGCACCTCACCGGCGCTGATCAAGACATCTTCGGTCCTGCCACGGACATGCAGCGCGCCTCCCCTGCTGGCGGAGTTGCCCCGCAGCACGCTGCCAGACACCTCTACCCTCCCCACGCTTTCCAGCACGAACGCTCCGCCCTCAGAGTCTGCGCTGTTGCCCTCGACTACAGAGGCACCGCTTATCACGAAGCTTTCGACGGTATCGTTCACGTCAAGCACCCCACCGCTCGTGCCCGCTGTGTTATCTGATAGCCTTGACCCACCAGTGACCAGGAACTCCCCCAACAGCGAGTCGCAGTATATGACGCCGCCGCGTACTGTGGCAGTGTTGCCCGTCACATTGACCCCGCTGATCACTATCGACCCCACCGGCCCGTCCGAAGAAACAACGCCGCCGCGTGCGTTTGTACACCTGCCGTTGTAGGCCGTGTTGTCTACCACGCTGCTGCCGTTGGTGAAGGCAACGCTAGTTATGCCTCTCCCAACATAAACAGCGCCGCCCACACACGCCCCGTTGCCCTCCAGGACGCTGCCCCCGTCGACCACCAGACTGCCAAGCAAGCTGTCAACCGCCACCGCCCCTCCCACGCTGGACGCCAAGTTGCCCACCATGCGGCTGCCCCTCAGCAGCTGGATGCTGCTGGTGACGGTGGTTTCGGTGCCCAACGAGGCAATCGCGCCGCCGTAGCTGCGCTGTTGGGTGACTATGTTGTCGCTGATGCTGCTGCCCCGGTCCAACACCATGCGCCCCAAGCCGCTCTTCGCGTACACCGCACCGCCCCAAACGCCGGCGGAGTTGTTGCTGAGGGAGGCGCGCTCGTCCAGCAGCAGCTCGCCAATGGCGCCTAAGGTGTGGAACGCGCCGCCGTCAGCATCCGCTCCGGAGTCGCCAGCAGCATTCTGCTCCACAAAGCTGCCGTTCATGATGATGGACTCGATGCCGCCATCAGCTTGCACTGCGCCGCCGCTGAAGAAAGCCTGGTTCTCGCACAGCCGGCTGCCCGACGCCACCACCAGCCTGCCCACGTAGCCCGTGCCCGGCACGACCGAGCCGTTGAGAAGCCGCCGCCCCACCTTGATGGCACCTCCTCCACCTCCCGCAAAGCCTGCTGTATTGTTGTTCATGTTGCTGCCCTCGGTGATGATGATCTGCGTTACGTTGTGCATGATGAACACAGCTCCACCGTCCTGTGTGTCAACGCCGTTGCCGTTCAGGGAGCTGCCGCCCCGCACCTCCAGCCGCCCCACCGAGTTGCGTACTGCAGTCGCGCCCCCATAGCCCCCCGCCTCGTTGCCGTCCAGCCTGCTGCCCCCCTCCACCTGCAGCAGCCCCACGCCCCACAGGGAGTACAGCGCGCCGCCGTCCCACGCCGCGGTGCTGTCGGTCAGGGTGCTGCCGTTGGAGACGGCCAGGGAGGCCTGTGGCAAGCGGGTCACAGTCGGGGCGTCACTACTGGCGCATATGGAGCAGCAGCGCAACATGGCAGGACGCATGGTTTGCACAGGAGGACTAGCCTTCCTATCTTGCCAGAAGCACGCCTGACGCAGACATGCACTTTTTCGTGAGAAAGTATGCTTACTTTGCAGCTTGGGCGCCCGGCATGCAGGCCTGCGTTCTGCCGTACCTAAGCCCGGAGTACACCGCGCCGGTGCAGCAAGCAGGCACGCCTGACCACTTGCAAACTCACCAGTGGGCACGTGGCCGCTAGCACGGCGCCGCAGCCTCCCGAGCACCCCTCCGCCCTGCTCGACACCACCCGCACGCTGACAGTGACAGGCGGCGGCGATGGCAGGTCCAGCGGCAAGTCTGGGCCCCCGCCGACGTCCAATGCGGTCTGGTTGGTACGGGGCGCTGAGCCAACCACCACGGCGCCATACATTCCGCCGCCGCAGCCTTCGCCGGCCTGTTGGTTGCGGTTGAGAGCAACCGCCACTGAGGGCAACAACGCGGTACCTCTTAGCGTCGTGAGCAGGTTGGCTTGGACTTCGGTGTTGCGGAAGAGGCTGTTAGTTATCTCCACGGTGGGCTGAGCGACGGCTGGAGACGGCTGCTGCGGCTGCCCCTGTTCGCCCGCATCCCTTTGCACGCCCTCATCAAAGCTGAGCAGGAAGCACGCCCACGTGTGCGCGTTCGACACGTCCGAGCACTCCACGTCTGACAGGCGGGCGCCCGCCATCAGTCCGCGCGCGTGTACGGCACCGTAGGCGGGCGCAAAGTCTAGGAAGTTCCACGGCCGCCCCTCGAGCTCCGTCAGCGTGACGTTGTCAAAAGACACCGCACCGCACCCCACCAGCTGCAGCACCGGCCCGCGTGTGCTGAGGGGCACTCCTCCCACCACCGAGTCGTGCACCCGCAGGTGGGTGGTGCCCGGGCCGCACACCAGCGCCAGCCGCCAGTCCTCTGCCTCCTCCCCGCTGCCCCCGCTGCCCCTTCCGGGCCCCTCCTCCGGCGCTCCCGCCACCTCCGCGCCACTTATCCGGACGCCCGGCAGCCCGCTGCGGTCACGGGTTGCGTTCTGGGCTGCTGGGGCAGATGCGTTGGCCGAGGCTGCTGCTGCGGCCTGCAGCCAGGGGCTGAGCAGGAGCTGCACGCCGCCGGGTGAGCCCCGGCACGACACGACCAGGGTGTTGGCAGGCCATGTGGGTCCCCCTGGTCCGGACGGCGGGGTGCCAACCAGGGAGATGCTGCACTCTTGGTCTGGAGCCGTGTCCAGCGCAGGAGGCGGCGGAGGGCCACCTGCGATGTGGGGAATGACCTGGTACTTGCCAAACTGAACGGGAAGCCGTTGTGTGTCAGACTTCATGCAGGATCGAGGCAGAAATAAGGCTGGGCTAGTGTGCCGAGTCTACAGTATAGCTTGCCAGGAAGTTGTAGTGTGGCTGGTTGCATGGGCGCGAAATGCACAAGGCGGGTATGCAACAGGAGTTGCCCATTGGCCACGTGTGCCCGGACGCTTGCCAGCAGCCCCCACGCGAGCTGCTGACATGCTTATTCCCGTTACCATAAGCGACAGGTACCGTTTTGTATAACAGTGTACACGGTGCACGCGGCACACTCCCCAGCACCCTTCCTCCTACCGGTATCATAAGGTCGTCCACCAGAAGGAGCGGCGGGAGGGGTGCCTGCAAGGCATCCGCATGAAGGCGCGCTGTGGTGTGAATCAGGGCGGATCAGCTGGAATGGGCTTCCCGTGCATGTCTGAAATGGAACGGATCCGTGCCACTGGTTCGAAGCACAAGGCAAGCTCAGAGTTGCCTGGCCCGTGCCCAGCCCTGCGCTGGGCTTCGCACTCGCCACGCGTGCGCGACTAGGCCACTCACTCGCCGAACAAGTGCCGATGCATAGAAGTAGGATGAGCGCAAGATACTCCATCAGCGTACAGTTGCGTCTTGGAAGCATTAATGGGCATTTGCGCTGCAGCGCGTCTGGCGTCCAAGCGGAAGTGTCGTGCGGCGCGGTCTCTATCTCATCTGTGTGAGCCTTTAAGTTGGAATAAATAATTCATTGTGAAGGCAACAGCGAGGAAGAAGAAAAGCCGGGCGTTGTTCATAGTTGTAGGCCTAGGGACGTGGGAGGCAGCAGGGTTCGACCAAAAGCGCGTCGAGGCAAGGTTAGTGGCACTGTATAGACAAATAGATGTTGCTGGAGGCTACTCCTGCACTGCGACGTATTGAACGAAAAGTCCGACCAAAGTTCTTACTCAGAGGTTGGTTGGTTAGCACTTCGGTTGGTCCCGACACTCACGCAGGCACTTTTGCTACTGCTGTTGCATGAAAGGCTATCAACTGCGCGTAGCGAGTGTGCCACAGCCCTGTACCTTACAGAGGTGCACCGGCATGATCGCACACGCAGGCACACGTCGCCTGAGACAGCCTGAGATGCAACAGAGTGGGGAGGAGCAGGGGAGCTCCCCTGGGAAGGGGAGCGCTGCGCTCGCTCGAGGCAACTCGAGGCCGGAGGTTCCTGGGAGGTTCGCATGGGGGCCATGGGCTAGCAGCGCTCACCAACCAAGTCCTCTATCTTCGTGCAGGCTGCGAGGTAGGGAAGCGGTGCCGTCACGGCCTGCAGAACGGCGAGCCCCTGGTTTACCGGTACTGTTGCTACCGGAATTCCAGGCGTGCGTGGTATGGTGGCGCGAGGCGGCGGATCTACCGGTACGTTCTCTGACCGCTGGGCTGCTCTCCTGCCCAAGCAACCAACACGCCCACGCGTACAGAAGACAGGGCGTACTGCATCACGAGCCCGGGTTACGACTGGAACCTGTCAGCCAGCGCGGATGTCAGCGGCGGCAGCTGCACGACCTGCGCCTTGCTGCTGGCCGAATGGACGGGTATTGGTCCCCGCTGGTTCCTACCTACCTACCAGCTCCCGGCCTTGTTACACTGCACCAGCTGAGACTAAAGTCACCGTACACAACCGGTCCCAGCCTGCGCCAGATGCTGGTGGGTGGTAGCACAGCCCCTGGCGCAGCATACGAAGCAGCTTCTTAATTGACGTGAGCAAAAGGCAACTGCCCCTGCAAGCTGCAACTGCCCCTGGCCTGGCAGGTGCCGCGCAACAACCCCTCACATTGAGCTTACGTAGCCATAAGTTCACAATGTCCTCCGCAAAGTGTGCACAGTAGTACGAACACTGTACGGCACCACGAAACCGTGATATCCTAACATTAGGTTGGAGTGTTCCGGAACACAGCGCACACGAGCAGGAGACTGCGCGCATACCCCCCCTGCGGCACAAACACTTAAGACCATGTCACGAGTAAGGATGCACGTACAAAAATGAGGTGCGCTGGGTTTAGCGTACCGCAAGCAGTACGTCGACAGCATCACAGATACAAGAGGTACGGACGTTCAGTGTTCCTGCCGCACCTGAGCACACAGGATGGCAGACGCTGACATGCACTGAACCAGACGGGACTCAGCACCCCACTCATGGTGAATCCCTCATCACTGATCGAGGTATGGCACAGCAGCAAAACGAAAGGACACGCCAGGTGCAGGTGGCAGGCAAGGCACATGTGAAGTTAAGTTCTCCAAGGATTCACAGGTACTCCGCCTGACTGCAGTACTTTCCTAGGCGAACACACGTCCATTCGCTCCAACACCTCCACTCGAGCTAGTTATACGATAACTCTTCGTACACAATCCAGCTCCGGACGCAGTACACACCCAGCTCCGTAAGCGCGACGCATCAAAACTCCAATAGTATCACAACCTTAGCATAGTAAGGAACGCAAGGGCGCTTAACCCCAGCTCTGCCCACCTGCCCCTGCTCGCCTGCTGCACGTGTCTGGACAGCCAACAGCCGCCGACTGCGCATGGACTCAAGCACCAAGCTCGCAACGCTTGCTCTGCTGCCTCCTGGCGAGCCCCCTGCTCCCAGCTGCACGTGTCCTCATCCGTGTCACCACCCTGCGTGTTGCCGGCCACGCCTTGCGGCCCAGCAGCAGCAGGAAGGCCAGCAGCATGGCGGCGTTGAGCAGCAGGATTAGCGCACCCACCACCTCCTGCGGGGATCCAAAAGGAAGATACCGTATACGCGCTCAGTGTATCAGCAAGGGTGGCAAGCAAGTGCCCAAGGAATGTTGCCCAGGCAACTGGCAAGGCCCGTTACTAGCGCTCGTGTGGCTACACAGCAGTGTGTTGTGCGTTTGCAGTCATGCACCCAGACGCACCCCGGCGACGGGACTGATTGGCTCTTCTGCAGCGAACAACAGCCCCAGCGTGATGGTGAGGCTGAGGACGCAGAAGGACGCGAACTCCAGCATCACCAGCGAGCGTGACCGCACGGGGGCGCAGGCGGTGGTCATGAAGGACACGGCCAGCAGCACCGCCAGCAGCAGCAGCGCTTGCAGCAGCACCGGCAGCGCCCTGCCAAACACCTCGGCCGCCACCAGCGCCAGCGTCTGCAGCTGCACCGCGCTCTCCCACCACCAGAAACGCGGCCTGGGGGTCGAGGCGTTAGGGCAGCAACCGCCAAGGCCTCAAGGTCTGCCGTACCCAGTGGCTGGTCCCAGAGGCAGCGGGACATTTTCATACAATTCGATGGCAAGCGGGAGCCTATTGCAAACCTTACTTACCTACGACCAACTGCCAGCTTACTGAAAATCATGTGGGCGCAGCAGGGGCATGGTCGACAGGCAAATGCGCGGACGCCGGACAGGCAGTGCCGTAAGGCAGGTACCCCAGCATGCCGTTCTGTTACTGCTTACTTGTACCGGATATACAGGAAGCCGTACACCTGCCGTACGTCGTCGTCGTGGAGCAGGGGGTCGGGCTGCCCCCGGGCCACGCCGCCCCTCCGCCGCACGCGCCACAGCAGCAGGAAGGAGGCCAGGGGCGGCAGCAGGCAGAACAGCAGCACGCAGCACACGCCCAGGGGCACGTACACGGCCAGGTGGCGGCCGGCGTAGCAGCGCTGGTTCATGTCCCGCACCCAGTAGCCGTACCGCCACGTGGCCTGAGGGCGCGCACAGAGACAGATAGAGTACGGCACATAATGCGCCATCTGTTCACATTGTGACCCATCAGATCAGCCGTTAACTTGTTCGAGCGCTGGCACCAGTGGCGTATGCTAACCATTTGCACCCCGTCCCCCGACTCCTTCCCACTGCCCCCTCCCACCTGCTGGTGCTCCGCGTAGGGTCCCTTCCCGTCGTCAACGGCGTAGCACGCAAAGATGCCCAGCGTGGTCTGCACCCAGCTGGGGTACAGCACGAACACCGCCACCCACAGCACAATGCCAAGCTGCGACAGTAACGGAAGGGAACGGTCCACGTGCGCCAGGGCGGAGGTGGGCTTGGGCGTGGGGACCAGCTTGGTTATGGTGCGGGTGGTCACAGATAGGGCGCTTGAGGTCACCCGACTGAGCGCGGATGCGGCGGATACAAGGGGGCCGGGAAGCCAAGACGGGCGCTTGGTCAGCTGCTCCTGTGACGGCGTGACATCCAAAGCCCCTTGCTTGGTTGGCAGCCGAGACACGGGCAGCTCGAGGGACGGGCCCGCTGGCTGCAGCGCATATTTGGAGAACGGTGAAGCGCCCAGGGTAGCCTCCGCACGGGCCTCCGTCGAGCCTTGCTCGCTGCTCAAGGGCGCAAAGGAGTCCTCGCGTGCTGCCTGGGCTCCCTGGAGGTCGCCTGGCCTGCGGTCGGTCACCGATGGGCTAGGGCTTACTGCACCAGCAGGGCCCGTCGAGGGCCCCGGGGAAGACCCCGGCCCTCGGGCCGTTGGAGAGGATCTGCCGCTGCCCCTGTGCTCACCACCCAGCGGCACGGCCCCTGGGAAGCTGTTGCCGCTGACAGCAGGAGAAGGTGGCGTAGCGCTCGCGTCGGCCTCCATCGTCACTGGCGGAGCCTCTGGGTCTGCTTCGGGGGCCTCCTCAGCAGCGCTGGCCCTGACGAGGGCGGAGGGCGAGCTGTGGAGGGTGGCCGAGTCGCCTTCGGTCACAGGTGGAGCTTCCGGGTCGGCTTCCGGATCCTCTTCAGAAGCAGCAGCAACAGCGCTGACCTGGATCAACGCCGAGGGCGAGCTGTGGAGGGTGGCTGACTTGGCGGTAAGGAGGGGCTCTTGGTTGTTGCGGCGGAAGCGACGGAAGCGGTACCTGCAAGACAGAGGTGAAGCAGCAGCAGCGCGCAGCCAGGCATACTGGCGATGTGATTACAATGGTGCAGGCGTATAGTTGCTTGGTGATGTAGGCGAAGAGAAGGCGGACAGGAATATGGTGTTGTGGATACAGCAGTGCAGAAGTGGCTATGCTCAATGAGTGTCACGCAGGCCCCAGCCACAACGGTAGGACGCGTGGCCGCATGCCCAGGCATGGGAGCTTTGCACATGGCATGCCCTGTTGTGGTGGGCTCAGCGCGAATGCGGCGGTAGTGGTGCAGCCCGGACATACAAATGCCTGAGCAAGCATATGATCTTGGCTGCCACCCACCTGATGGCCCACAGCAGCAGGGAGAAGAGCGCCACGATGCACGGCACCAGCAGCCCGCCCAGCAGCTGCGCTCGTGCTTGCCCCGCGCTGTCCAGGCCGGGCACCAGGCACGCGGGGCTGAAGCCCCACCAGTCGCCCGCCCACGTGACAGCACTGAGCACGGCGGTGCACGCCGTGATGCTGGTGGGGTAGTCGATGTTGATGCGCGTCACGATGATCAGGTGCTGCACGTGCAGGATGAGGAACTGCGCGAAGGATTTGGGTGCAAGCGTGCCGGCGCCGTGTTGTCAGAGGAACGAGCGTGCGCTGTGAGGTGCTGCTATCCTGGCTGCTGTTCGGAAAGTTCTTTTTAGTTACCCCAAAGGGGGCCCAAAGGGTAAGCCAATAGAACCAAAGGGTTAGTACACGCGCTGTGAGATGCTGCAGTTTGGCATAGCCACTTAGGGCAACGTCAGGACCCACGACTGTCACCACAGTGGTCCTGACATAACACAATGACGGTATAGCGCGTTCGTGTAAGGATGCAACGCCAGGCTGTCGCAAGGGTGGTCATGACATGACACCATGCCGGTACACCGTAATCGAATACAATGGAGCGTGTCCGTGTAAGGATGAAGGCTAGATCGCAGGCAGGCGTAGCAGTGAGCATGGCCCAATAGCGGCAGGATGTTTCGCATACGTGGCAGGCGTGTGGTACCTTCAGTATCTCGGCTGGCCCTCCTGCAGACGATGCCTCCTCTTCGGTGTAGTCCTCGTACAGGTTGGCCAGAGCTGACACCAGCACCACCACCACACCCGCACAGAACGCCAGCAGAGCCACAATAGCCGTCTGCGGCACCGCGGGGCAGGCCTCGCACTGGAAGCGCGCCCCGGCCTGGAAGCCCGGCTGGCACGCCGCGCACAGGTTGCCCGTGTAGCTGGGCGCGCACTGCAGCTGCGTGTACGACAGCGGGGCGAAGGCTGCGGGGTCCAGGCCGGGCATCAGGTCCTCCTCAAACCACAGCAGGCACAGGGAAATGGCTGCGTTGGAGTTCTGCGTAGGAACGGACTCTGTACTGGCTGTGGCGTTGCCGCCTGGCAGGCCACCCCGTTGCCGTGCGGCTGCCGCCACTGCCGCCCCCGGCCGCCAACCGCTGGCGTACCAGGCTGCCTGGCACTGCGCCAAAACAGCGGAGCGCACGTCACCCAGCAGTGGAATAGCCGTCTCTGGAGCAGAGTTATAGGACGCAGCAGGTGGCCTAATGGCGTCAAGCTGCATGATACCTGGCTGCTGCTGCTGCAGCCGCAACTGGCGAGCTTGCCAGGCTCGAAGCTCCTCCTCTTCCGCTCCCCTGCCGCCGCACGCGGGCGCGTACGGGCAGCGGTGGATCTGGGTGGAGTTGGCGGCGCTGTGCCACCAGCCGGGCCGGGGCACCACCACCGCCCCGACAGGGCACTGCGCGGAGGACGGGCAGGGCCGGCAGGTGGCGCGGTCCCCACTGCCTCTGTCCACCAGCCCGGACACGATGGCTCCCATTTCCGCCTGAAGGGCTGTGGTGCTGCTGCCGTTGCCGAACTCTCCCCCCGGCACCAGGCGGGGCCGCATGTCCCTCCACAGCCCCAGCTGCTCCTGCCCGCACGGCTGGCAGCTGGTCCAGGAGGGCAGGGCGCCCTGAGCCCCGGAGGACGGCTCCAGGGCCTCACCCACGGGGCACGGCAGCAGCTCGATGGAGAGGGCGTAGGGGGCAATCTGTGGGCATGGGGAGGTGCCGGATGCACGGACTCGCAACCGTTCAGCGCATCAATTGCGGCAACCCAATGGCGGCTCGGTGCTGAGCTATGACGCTGTGGCTGACATGCATGGTGGTTACCGGTACACTGTGGCTGACATGTATGTACCTGGAGGCACTCATTGCGGAGCGGGATGTGCACCCTGCAAGCGTGTGCGAGCTAGGTAGGTCCACGCGGCACAGGTCCGACACGCCCCCACAACCCACCAGGGGAGTTCTTCAGGAAGCCATGCACGAATGCCCAGACCCATCGACCCACCTGGTACAGCGGCGCCAGCGGCCCCCGGCCCACTGCGGTGAAGACCAGCGTGTACTCCCCCGGCCAGCCCCGCGCCACCACCTGCTGCC
>VFQN01004746.1_pt1 | contig 17542 bp, 27 predicted proteins | sample 3512371 | NCBI WGS metagenome assembly VFQN01 (sample SAMN10412370, study PRJNA504923) | tailings metagenome | isolation source: Replicate 2 from Balatoc abandoned mine | place: Philippines: Itogon, Benguet | collected 2017-08-28 | reverse complement strand
CTGTACGGATAGGAGCAACCAGCTCCGTCAAAGGATAGGCCACGACGAGCGGGCCGTCAGGCATGTTGAATGTGGCGGCAGGCAAATGGCACTGTTGTGGTGTTTGAGGCGTGGCCTGGATAATAGATACTACATAATGGTAAGGCAAGTGAAGTTGCTCATGACAGCGATGCTTCGGCGGCAGATGACTGGCGGTCAGTAAACGTACGGCGCTTTATCGCTTGGCTGCCCCATTGCGCGCATTCCCCTGTTGCCTTGCCTTGGGTGTCTGCAAAGTGCCGTCCGCATGTGGTGGGGGAGCTGTATCGGATCCCAGTGCCGTTCCCATGCCTAGATGCTGCACTGCACGCACAGACACATGTTGGCGTTGTGCGCACCAGCGGCATCCCCAGGGTCGTCCCTGTGGACGGACTCAGCGCCTGCAATGTTGGGCAGTGGCAAGGCTGTATGCCCATAACTTAATGTCTCTACGCCTCGTTAGGGTTGGAATGTACGGTATGCAACGGGAGTTGCAGGGCCCCTTGGCAGCGATTGTAACTCGTGATGTTTGTGGCCGGGGCGCCAGCGGGCGAGCTGGGTGTACCGCTAACAAGACCGGTTACTTCCTTTTTGAGGCACGGCGCCTGACTCTAGGTCTGGGACAGGTGTACCTGCGGCTGGGGCTATAGGACGGTTGGCGGGGACTGCGTGGGTTGCGTGAGACACGTTGGTAGGCGTGCGACTCTGCAATGCCGCCGGTAGCAAGGAGCCCATAACTGATCCGCTGATGTGCTGCGTCAGGCGTCGATGTAAGATGACATCCTATCCCGTAGCCTGCTCACCTGTCTGGTTCCGAATGCGACCTCCGCTGGGTGTAGGTTGGGCCAGGTTGAGCGGCCGTAGATTGTTGCGTCATGTACTGCGGGGTGCATGGCGGCCTGACGGCGCGTGGAGGCACGTGGTGGGTGGCCGGAGGAGGCACTTCCTCCTGCGGAAAGGTTGATTGGTAAAGAGACGGGAAGGGACCAAGGCCCAACCAGCACAGGCAAGCATCAGCCCCATCTCAAACCCAAACCCAGCGCATGGCACGTGGTACAGAAAGTACGACTTACGTTTACAGCTTGCTTCGACCTGTTACGGATGTTGCGGAGTGCATGCTGATTTCAGCATTTTTTTGAATAGTACATACACTTGGAGCAACTACTGTGACATTGAGTGCCATAGTCCTGGTCCCGCTCTCCGACACAATACCAGTGGTACATAGGCCCGCGGATGACGAGAAGGTAGCTCTGAAAGCTGTATGGAAGAATCTGTTTGTTGTTGAAGGATCTGCAGGACATTATGGGCGCGTCGGTTCGGCATAAAGCGGGGCCCTGCACCTCTTTGTGTTCCATCGTGTCTGTAAGTGTCATTGCAAGCCGTCGTTGCGCCAATTGCCTTGTTCCATTCTAGTCACGCGGCCTGTCCCGTGTGTTCCGCGCAGTCAAGGGGTCAATAAGGGTTCTGGATCGTCAGCGCCCGGCGGACAACTTGTTTCCTGATAGCTTGCGAGTTTCATGTTTGCAATCCTAGCAATAAAGCTCAAGTGACTTTTGAGATGCGGGAATCGCTCTACGCGCGCGGGGGCGCAGCTGCACGGTCGGCGGCACCTCTGGCGTGCACAAGGCCGCACCGCGCCCCTCGCCGCCTTCTGGTCCACCACCTCCCAGCACGCACCGTCCTCAATGCAGATGGCCTACACATCCACCCCACTCCCGACCGTGGCCACTGGTATCCGACCGTCTGGTTCCCTTCTCGCAACCTCGCCTCCCACGTGGCAGCAGCAGCAGCTGCTGGCGACGGCGACGGCCGGGTCCTTCCTGACCCCAGCCCCCAGCCCAGAGGAGGCACCGCGTGCTACTTGCAGGTTGTGAGCAAAAGCACGCTGCACACGTCCCGCATCCCCATTTCCGCGCCCTTCGCGGAAGAGCTCGTGGGCCACCCCGTGGGCCTAGACACCGGCGAGGTGCCCGTACCCGTGCACCTGGACGGCTGCAGGCCGCGCACCCACGTGCCCGCTTCCTGCACCATCGGCCTCCGCCTGCGTGACGGCAGGCCCGTGGGCCGCTACGTCGCCGGCCTGGGCGCCTTCCTGCGCGGCAACGGCGCCGCGGCCGAGTCCACGCTGCTGCTGCTGACGGCGGTGGCCCCCGGCCCTGCCGCGGCGGCGCGTGAGCTGGCGGCGGAGCTCATTCACGAGCCGGACGTGGGGCCGGGGGCGTTCTGGGCCATGCACGACCACGTCACAGTGTTGGGGCCCTGGCAGGGCACCCCCGAGGATTGCAACGCAAAGTTCTTGCAGCAGCACAATGGGAAAGCGGCACGGACGCTCAAGCCCAGGGCCAAGGCGCTCAGCAACCCGCCGCCGGCGCCGCCTCAGCAGCCCCCGTCGACACCATCTGCGACATCAGCCCCAGCACTGCCGCCGCCGCCGTCGCCGCAGAGCCCCCGGCCGTCACCCACCTCCATCGCCACCAACCCCGACGCCCTGGTCCTGGTGCGCAAAATGCGCAAGACCACGCTCAGCGCCACGCGCGTCACCGTCCGCGCCGAGTTCGCGGAGGAGCTGGCGGGCGGCCCCGTGGACGCCCCCGGCCACAAGGTGACCGTGCCCATCCACCAGACGGGCTCCGAGCCGCAAGCCTTCCTGCCCGGCTCCTGCCACATCAGCGTGCGCAGCCGCGCGGGCGGCACGGCGGAGCGTGTGCTGGGCGGCCTAAGCGCCTACCTCCGCAACAATGGTGCGGTGGCGGACTCCACGCTGCTGTGGCTGGCGGCGGTGCCGGCCGACCCGGCGCACGGCCACGACCGCCCCTCGCTGCAGGTGCGGCTGATCAACGAGTGGGACATGGAGCCGGCGGCGTTCAACGCGCTGCACAGTTTCATCGGGCGGGCGGGCTCGTGGTCCGGCCGCTACAAGCACTACGAGCCGTTCCTGGCTGCGGAAGTGCAGCGCGTGCAGACCCGCACTCAGGCGTCCGACGCCCCCGCTGGCGCAGCGCTGCCGCTGCCGCCGCTGCCGCCACTACCGGCCGCCGCTGCTGGCCCCGTGCAGCGCTCGCCAAAGATGGAGCGCCTGCAGCGGGTGTCCAGCCCCCAGATGCTCGATCAGCGGCTGGGCATGCTGCCGGAGGGGCTGGCCCAGGTGGGGGGAGGGGTGGTATCCTGGACGGGCAGGTGGGCGGGTGGATGAGTGGGTGGGCCAAACTGTACATGGGCTGGACGCCCGTGTCATTATCATCTGTCAAGCGTGCATGCATGTTGGCATTGGTGCCGTGTATTCTCAATGACACCGGCAATGAGCACGCACAGCTCGCATGGACACGTGCCACGCTGTAACCGCTATCCCACTGTAGCCATGCCCTTGTGCCCCTGTACCCATGCGCCCACGGGTCGGGCGTGCTGTGTTTGCCGTCTGCACGCCTACAACTTCATCACCTTCACCTTTTCTCTCGCTGCCCACATGCGCCCCTCTGACCAGGTGCACGTGGACGCCATCCGCTCCTACCTGCAGCCCAGCGCCCTGCAGATCAAGGCGGTGCACCTGCCGCACAGGGCGCTGGGGAACGGCGTCGTCAGCGTGTAAGCTGGGTTGCTGGGGGTCGAGTCCGCGCACATCCTAGAGCAGTAGTAGCCTGTCATACCATCCACCGGAAACGCATATCCACATTCACAACCTTCAGAGGTGGCATGCGGTGGAACAAATTTCACGCTGTACGTCGTTGAGACATCCAGAGCAGGAAACACGCAGTAAAGCCACAACGTGCTGAGTACTGCGTCAGGCTATCAGGCTGACCACGTATGGTCAATAGGGTCGACGAGTCGCTGTGCTGCAAGGACCGCCGCCCGGGTGCCTGCCTGACCTGGCATCCCTCCCTGGTTGCCACGCCCTACGCATCCTAACCCACAGGCACCAGGCCTTCGCCAATGCCTGCGGTGCCAAGGGGGAGCGCGGCACCAAGCCGGAGCCGGTGGCGGCGGCGGTGTGGTACTGCTACCCGCAGCCCGCCGCCGAGACCTTGGGCCACCTGGTGGTGAGGGGCTCGCCGCGCCAGCGCGCCGACGGGTGCATTGACTGGGCGGTCACCGGGCTCAGGGCGTGGCTGCACGGGGTGGGGGCGGCCAAGGGCGACCTGCTGCTGCTGTGGGTGATGGGCGAGGAGCGGGCCGAGGAGCTGGAGGAGGGGCAGGGGGGGAAGGACGACCACGACGGCGCCGGGTCTGGCGGGGCGGTTGGTCTGGGGGTGCACCTCATGCGGCAGGAGGAGGTGGGGCTGGACGTGCTGCAGGCGGTTTGGCAGGTGGTTGCCGGGTGGTGAGGGGTGGAGTGGGAGAAGGGGATTACTAGCAGGTGTGACTGGTACCGGGTTGTGGCGGGGGCCTAGGGACACGGTGACGTTGTCACATACACCGTGGTGGTACTGTGTACAGTATGGTGGTGCCCTTGCTCTTGATCAAAGCGGTCGGATGTCCTAAGACAAACAAAGGGAGCGTGAGTAGCGTTCGTGATGTAGGAACGTGCTGGCGGGTGGCCGGGATCGCATGCATGGACACGTGGCACAGGCGCAGGCACGTGTCGCGCGTGCGTGCCTGGCTAATGCCCTTACCCGACCTCCAAGGGTGGAGCAGCATCCAACAACCGTTGCGCCCCGGATCCTGCCACCCCGCGTCCTGAAGCCGTTGGCACCCAGGAGGCAGTCCATGTGCGTCACCACCTGTTGGCCAAAGCGGTGCTGGAGCTTGGAATAAGCATAAGCATTGAGTGTGCCAGCAGCTACATTGTTTTCGTACTTGTCAGGGCCGAGCAATGTGCGGCCCTCACGTCCTGAAGCTGCAGGGGACTGCGGGCACGGCATGCAGCACAAGTGCGTGACGCACTGGTTTCTGCTGAGGCACATGGAGGTGGCACGGGAGCTGCTCCTTGTGTGGATCGATGCTGGGGTCGTGTGCACATCTTAGGCACTGTATGCTGCTTTTGGGCTGGATATGGGCTCCTGCGGTTGAGGGCTGGGGCTGATGGTGGAACGGAGCACCTGGTGTTGGGGCTGGGGCTAGGGAGCAGTTGGTTTTGGAGTGCGTTTACGGGTTGCATCTTGCATCCTGCAACCAGGGCTGCAAACATGGTATGTCTCGAGCAAATTGTAGTGAGCCACGGCATGATGCTCCATTAGGCACTTAGTACGTAACCATCATGCAGCACCTGAGCAAGTAAACGGCTCACTGTGTTGACAGCAAGGCACCATCAGGATTTGAGGCTTTGGTGCCTGTAACCCTGTGTGCCCTGTAACCTTGTGTGCCTTGGTAAAGCGTTGCACATAACCCAGCCGGGGGAGGCCCGTCCAGTTGGCCAGTGCCCCCCTTGTGCCACTCTGCCGTACGCGGTATAGCTGCTACACCAGTACCATACGGCGCGTGACAGGCCCCCCGCATCCAAGACAATGTTTGCATCCCTAATAGTGAAGGAGGGGTCGTGGCAGGTTGCAGGACGTGCAGCCCTGGGCCCCTGGGCTGTGGACCAAGGCAGCAGCTGGCAGGCGCGGCCAGGAGCGACCCCTGGGACCATGGCCACCTGCCAACTTTACTCAGTGCCCTCCATGCATAGAGTTGTTATTATGTAAAAAAGAGATGATATTGTAAAAGGACATAGTGCAAGAGAGCGGCGCATGCAGTAGCCAAACCCTTTGCACGGCCCCTGATAGAAGGCTTACCTCCTGCATCACAAAGTAAGGCCAGTATTAGTTTTAGCTGTATTCCTCTTGCTGCTACATATACCGCCCCAAGGCTGCGGGGCGGACCTGAGCACTTCTTCGGCTTCTACTTCCTCACTTCACTTCGCGCTGAGCGCCCGGGCGCGCAGAAAGTAACAAAATGAGCGTCCTACAAAAGATCAAGGAGATTGAGGATGAGGTCAGTGTCCGTGGGCTGCAATGGAGCGAGGAGCCGCCGCAGGCGACAGCATAGCGAGGCCTCACCGCCGCTGCGTCGCTTCCCTATGATACAGATGGCCAGGACGCAGAAGAACAAGGCCACCATGGGGCATTTGGGCATGCTCAAGGTGCGGCAAGAATTGGGGAGGATTTCGCGCGCTGGGTGTTTTTCCTTTACCCTCGCCCACCTCGCTCAACAAATTCTGATCACTCATATCGTTGTTGTAGTACACTGTGGGGTGCGCACGGTGTTTCGTGTCGCTGTGGTCCTGTTCCTGTGCTCCACGCGACACACCCGACACACCGTGCTGTAAAAAAGCTGCATGTGAACCAGGCTCAACTCCTTGCCTCTGCCCCCTGGCATCCTGCCATACCTGCGCTGAGACACTTGGTGCCCAAAGCGCCTGCCCCCATGGCCACGACTTCCCAACCTCGCACCCACCTACCTGCAACACTGTGCTCGGCTGCCGGCGGCCCCTGTCATCTCCCCCTCTTACGCGTGCCTGCAGCAAATTGACGACTGTTCCTCATGTGTCTCCTCACCCCACCGCACAAATTCGTTGCACGTCTGCCATGTCTCACTGCAGGCCAAGCTGGCGAAGCTGCGGCGAGACCTGCTGGAGCCCAGCACCGGGAAGGGAGCGGGTGGCGCCGGCGAGGGTGGGTAGCTGGGTGCGCGCGGTGCGCATTGTCCGCATGGGTTGCAAGAAGATCCGGTGGGGTATGGCATGGGCTTGGCCACGGGGCTCCCTTGTTGCTTTGGGTGGACGGTGTGGCCTGTGGCTCTGGAATAAGAAAGAGTGGCCAGACACTGCCTCTGGTGGGTTGTGTTTAGCCTTGTGGCAAGCAGTGAGCTTTGGGCGAGCAGGCAACAGCGAGCAGGCGGCAGCGTGGAGGCGTCAGTGAAGACATGAGCGGCCGGGGCTGGAGTGGCCATGGCAGCCTCTCAGCTGCACTCCGGCGCGTGGGCTTGTGCCCCCAGCTGTGGCTGCAGCCGCACAGGCGGGGGCATGGGGCATGGGGCCCCAGGTGTCACAGTGGGCGGGGGCATGGGGCTGGGCGCGAAACGGCCCGTTGCGAGCGCGTGGCGGCAGCTGGCGGCGAGGCGTGCAGCAACGCGGTAACTGGCACCTGTAAGGGAGGCACATACGGCGGCAGGGTATGGTGCGCTGGCGCCCGCTGCCTGCGACGCGGCGGTGGCCTGGGCGACACATGGCGACGTGCAGCAGCAGGGGCTCTGGATGCGGCTCGAGTTGGCCCCGCGGCGGTCTAAGCACGTGGGCAGGTCGTGGGCAGGGGCTGCCGGCCTTGGTGCGAGTGCTGTAGCAATGGCGGCGGTTGTAGTGACAGCAGCCCTTGCACTCCAAGCTGGAGGGTGCGAGTGTGGCAGCAGCGCGGAGCTGCGGGGGTGCGGGCGGCGGCGGCGGGGTCGGCAGGAGGTGCGGCAGGTGACAGAACCCGAGCGTCTGACAGCGGCACAGGCACAGCCGGTCGGGCACAGGCAATGGCGTTCGGCGGCTTACCGGCGCGGCATGGCCTGGGCCAGCGGCAAACGGCGCAGCTAGCCCCAGCAGTCCTCTCCGGTTGAGTGCAGCGCCTGCAGTATGTACTGGTGGCCCTACTGGGCACCCCCGGAGGGCGAGGAGCAACTGCTGCGCTGTAGTCATCATACCATCTGCTTGGGTCTGGGTGCGGGAGGCTGGAAACTGGCACCTGGGTCTGTCGGGCAATGCCATGCAGCTTTCAGCAGCGGAGCTCAGCTGCCAGCTGCGCAGCTGCCTAGCTGATTGCTCATGAGAGGACCTGCGCGACCATAGATGGGGATGTTGGCAGGGCTGGCACGGAGGCGATCTGTCACTGGCTGGGTGCTACCAGGACGGCCGCCGCGTTGCGCGGCCTCGACGGTCCCTCCCGGCTGGGCCTGCCGTCACTACTTACCCGCTGGCTGCTGTAGAGAACGTGAGAAGCTGCGACACCTCTGTTGCGCCCATAAGCGCGTAGGTGTGTGACCATTTCCTTCCCTTCGCGGCTGTGCGCGCCCTGTCCATCCGCTGCGCGCAGGCTTCGACGTGACCAAGGTGGGCGACGCGCGCGTGGGCTTCGTGGGCTTCCCCTCGGTGGGCAAGTCCACGCTGCTGACCAAGCTGACGGGCACCTTCTCGGAGGTGGGTTAACACCTTCATCTGTAGTATATAATAGCGTAATAAGTTAGTACATAATGACTTGCGTCAATATGGGACCAGGGAGGTTTAGGGTGCAGGGGTAAACCGGTCTGCGCTGCACCTTGTTGAGGGCTTGCATGGGGGCGCGGCCGTTGATGAGTTGCCCATTTTCTATTCCGTTTCCCGAAGCTAAGGCCCCGTTGGGGTCCAGGGGTGAGAAGCGGCACAGACTGAGGCTTAAGCATCACCCTAACGGGGCACAGCATAGGGAGGCGGGATAACATAGCGAAGTCGGGGCGGGTAACACAATGCGCGTCGGTAATGTACAAGGGTTCCTGTCCTCTTTGTAGTAGAAGTAGTGCACCAACGGCCGGTGATGAGCTGCCTATTTTCCTTTCCTTTTCCCGAAGCTAAGGGCCCTTGTGGTTCTGGGATGAGAAACGGCACAAACTGAGGCTTCAAGTCCATTGGACAATTAGCTATGGGAATACGGTGGTGCGGACACTGGGACCATTGCGGTTGCGAGGTGTTAGTGTACATCACCTCACGCTTACGTGTATGCAGAGGGCGGTGATGAGCTGCCCCTTTTCCTCTTCCTTTCCCGAAGCTAAGGGCCCTTGTGGTTCTGGGATGAGAAACGGCAGACGCTGAGGCGAGATGCGTCGCATAACCTTGCACCCGTTGCCGTTCCCCAAGAGCCCCAACGACTGCCTGCTCGATCAGTACCGTTGCCAATCTACTGCACACATTGAGCAGCGTGCTTGATCCTCTGTCTCTCCTATCCGCTTTGCCGACCTGCCGGCTTTCTACTGTGTAACACCCGTGCCGTACAGGCCGCGTCGTACGAGTTCACGACCCTCACGTGCATTCCCGGCATCGTGCGGTACCGCGGCGCCAAGATCCAGATGCTCGACCTGCCCGGTATCATTGAGGGCGCCAAGGACGGCAAGGGTCGCGGTCGGCAGGTGCGTGCTGCGGCCGGGCGGGCAGGCGGGCGGGTGCCGCAGCGGGGGTGGACGGGAAGCGGCAATGAGTGGTGGTGTGCTGCCGGGGGACCTGGCGCTGGTGGTGGTGGCATGGGCAGCGGTGTTGGTAGGGCAGGTCAGGGTACAGCTGCTGGCGTCTGTCGAGCCTGGATGCCGGTACATCTAGGTAGGTACCAAGAACGCGGGGCACCTTACTTTTCAAGGCACCAGCTTCATGCTGGTTGCGTGTCTGTCACTGAATTTGTGTTGTGCCGTGCCTTGTACAGGTCATATCCACTGCGCGCACCTGCAACCTCATCCTCATCGTGCTGGACTGCCTCAAGCCGCTAACACACAAGAAGCTCATCGAGCACGAGCTGGAGGGCTTCGGCATCCGGCTAAACAAGAAGCCGCCAAACATCGCTTTCAGGTACTTGCGGGATGGGTGGACCTGCGTGCAGACGGGAGAACCCGTATGTCCCTCCTGCTTGGCAGGCACCGCACTCAGCAACCGATCCACGGCAGTTACCGTGCAACAGAAAGAACACGAGCATCCCGGTCGGGGTACCGTCGTCAGCCTTCTCGCGTTGCATGCTTTTGTCATTGCGTCGCGCAGGAAGAAGGACCGCGGCGGCATCAACTTCACGTGCATGGTGCAGAACCCCAAGCTGGACCTGGACGCCGTCAAGGCGGTGTGCGCCGAGTACAGGTGGGTGCGCCAGCGCGGTCAAGGCGGGAGGGGCAGGAGGGGTCCTGCTGGACTAGCGCAGCCGCTGTTACTGACCGGCGCGGACCCACATGCAGCAGCCGGCACCTGCCTGGTGCTACTAGGGAGGTTTACTAGGCTTCCACCGTTCAGCACTGCGTGCGGATCCTGCAATGCTCCGCTGTAGCGTACCCTGCCACTCACCCCTGGACGCTCTCCCTCGCGCCCGGTCCTGTCCTGCGCACTCACAGGACGCCTCGTGCGCCACCGCACAGCTCCTTGCACCTGCCGTACACCCCATGCCCTACGCTGTGCCGTACAGGATCCACAACGCCGACATCCACTGCGCGGACGACTACGACATTGACGACCTGGTGGACGTGATCGAGGGGTCGCGCGTCTACATCCCCGCCATCTACGTCATCAACAAGATCGACCAGATCACCATCGAGGAGCTGGACATCATGGACAAGTGAGGCACTTTTGTTAGTTGTTCTTGGGAAAGTATACGAGCTTGCGCATGCCAGCGTTGCTCCGCCTCCCCAGCGGTACCTTGCACTGCGCCCGTGAGGTTGCCGCTGCATGTCTCCACCTCACCCTCGTTGTGCTACCTCGTTTCCTGGTATGACCTGTAGTAGTTGTCGCGAACGTGCCCCTGCACCAACCGAGCAACGCCCTGGGTCCCGCTCCCCTCCCGCCCAGGCTGCCCCACTACTGCCCCATCTGCGCCTTCCACGAGTGGAACCTGGACGGGCTGGTGGAGATGGCGTGGGAGTACCTGGACCTGGTGCGCGTGTACACCAAGCCCAAGGGTGAGCAGCAGCCGGCGCGTGCGTGGCGGCCAGCGGCACGCACACGGGGGCACCTCCTAGGCAGCCCACAACCGCCTGCAGCAGGCGTTGGCGTACTAGTGCAGCGCAGCCGTCGCGTCCCACTGCATGCACATAGCGTGCATTTGCTTGGGCAGTAGGTACCAGCATCCATGATGAACCCACCAGCCTGCCGTACACTGCACCGCTGCCGCACCAGCACTCGACACCTCCGACCTTACTCCCTCGTGCGGTACACTGTGCCGCCGGCCAGGCAAGCTGCCCGACTTCAACGAGCCGGTGGTGCTGCACCGGCAGCGCTGCACGGTGGAGGACTTCTGCAACCGCATCCACAAGACGCTCATCAAGCAGTTCAAGTACGCGCTGGTGTGGGGCAGCTCCGTGAAGCACCGGCCGCAGCGCGTGGGGCGCGACCACGTGCTGCACGACGAGGACATTGTGCAGATCGTCAAGCGCATCTAGGTGGCGGGACACAGATAACATCTAGGTGCAAAATAGGTATAGTCATTAGCTTCCTGACGGTGGGGTCCGGAGGTTGTCGGATGGGTTGACGCATGACGGTTGACTGGTAGGTAGGTGATGGGTGGTGAGAGGTGGGTGACATTGACGCTGGGCGTGTTGCTGACCGCAGGAGGACTGGGGGTTTTGACCAGGCACGGCTTGGAATGGGAGGAGGAGGAAGCAAAGGGGTGACTTACGGTGGGAGTGGACGGGGCAGGAGGGGGCGCAACCACTACGGCGCAGAGGTTGGCGAGTGCATGGGAGAGTGGGCCAGTGGCAACCGCGCTACGCCTTTACAACGGGTTTCAGCTCGCCTTGGGAACTGATAACGGGGTCGCGGTGAGCGGCAGGGATGCAAGCGGTACTCTAAGCAAGCTGGGGTGTGTTTTGTGGAGTTGTTTAAGTTGCCCAAGGGCCGGTGGTCGCATCCCCAATGCGGGTGTGCCTCGACCAGAAGGCTTCGGCCGTGTATGTTGCTCTCGAAACACAGCGGCAGCGTGGCCTTAGCTTCGCCCTTGCGTGCTTGTTGAGATAGGACCTACGGGTCGAGGGTTGGGGACTTGCGATCCGATTTAGCGGTGCATGCCGCGTTGGTCTGAGCAGGTCTGAGGTTGCACCGGGCGGTGGCTTCGGGTTCAGCCGTACCCAGCAGCTGAAGTGCTGAACACTTAGTGCCGAAGTGTGCGTTGGGCTCCTAAGTAAAAGCCACCTCAGACTTTATCACACGGGGTGGAGCGTGGTGGAGCTGTGGGGAGCTCAAGGCTAGGGGCCCCTGCCTGTCGATGGATGTGTACGAGGAGGAACGCAGGTGCCCGGATAGAAGTGTACCAATGGCCCAAGGGGGCAGCAGTGCTGTTATTCGTTTCAGACCGCAAACACACCTGATATGCCGCCTTATTGGTGTTGAACGGTACGACCCATACACTGGCCTAGCCTGAAGGTGTCAGGAGGCGCGGAGGCGCTTTGGCACGAGCGCTGTGCCGCTGCCCCATCGTGTGCGTCTGTCTCTCGCGTTTCTCATCGTTGCGCTGGGTAGTGCTTCCCACGGCGGTTTCACGCCAAAACATACAAAGTGATAGGAACAAAGCGTTGCTTTGGAGGTCCATGGAGGTCTTGATGCAGCATGCGGCCCTCCACACAACACCACGCTTCCTAGCCGATCGTAGCCGAACCGTGCCAACAGCAGCAGCAGAGGCCTCCCTTGTCAACCCCCCTTTACAGCTCACTGTACATGCCTCCCAGTCCAAGAAGTACCACTTGTGCGTAAGGTCTCATCATTCTAACTCATCGTTTTTGCCTGGGCACGGCCTAATCGTCAGCGTGCCGTATGTGACGTCCGAGGTCATGCCGCAACCTGCCGCAACAGCCCGCGAAAGCTAAAACACGACCTCAGCACGGCGGTGAGCTGCGGCTGACATATGTGACGGCCGGTTCCTATAATTCTGCGCAAACACATTATGTGGTGCACTGCGCTTTGCGCCGCTGACAAGGTGCATGCGGCCACACCAGCGAGCCGCTTGTGTAAACGCCCAGGCGCAACACGACAGCGACAAAGCACTGTTACACCATCGGCTTAATGCAGTTTGGTACACAACAGGAGCCTAAGCTGGAGCTGCCGACCAACGGAGACAGAGACGAAAGGCTGCGTTGGGTTTCCGGGAGCAGGAGGAGATGCAGCATCATAGCGCTGCGGTCCCTGAAGATGTAGAAGCGTTAGCAATAAGCGATAGCGACCATACAGATGGAGATAGGGGCGGCAGGGGCAGCAAGGCGAGCAACAAGCAGCATCGCAGCAGTAGGGACAACATCGGCGGCAAGCGAACAAGCAGCATGGCAACGAAGGAGGCCGTCAGATTGCAGCAGGTTGAAATGAGGGGCACCAGCACCACTCGGAATTCGAGCGGTCGCGCGGGGAGCATGACTAACGGGGTGCAGCGGTTGGGGTTTGGAGCCTCCTCGGCAAGCGGCACGTCTGGAGCGACAGGGACCCTTGGAGGGCTGGCAGCAGCAGCAAATCCGGGCCGTATGCGGATACCGGTGGAGCTGAGGACGAGGGGCATGTGGCTGGGTGTCGCGTGTAGGCCCGTGGAGCGGCTGTTCGGCAGGGAGACGGTCCTACGCGAGCACGCGGAAGCGGTGCTGTGCGTGGTTGGGAGGGGGCAGGAGAAGGCAGGCACGGAGGCAGGTGGGACCGGCCCCGACACCTTGGGCAGCGGCATACCGAGCGCTTTGGTTTCCTCGACACCCATGGACCGGTACCACCTCAAGCTTGGAAGGTACGGCAAAGGGTGGTACCTCGAGGCGGACGCCCGCCGCACACCCTCGCTGAGTCAGCTAATTAACGACTTGGGCGCACAGCCCGGAGCGCTGGGCGGGTGGCTGTCACGGGTGCCGGGGCAGGAGCAGGTCCCGGCGCTGCTGTTCGAGCCGCGTGCAGGGGAGGAGGAGGCGGGGCGAGGGCAGCAGAGCGGTGGGAGTGGCGACGGGGAGGACGGGGAGGGGGAGCAGGAGGCGGTGGTGCAGGGGCGGAGCCAGGGGCAGGACCGGGAGGGCCATGCAGCGGGGGAGGTGGGGATGGTGACCGCTGCTGAGGCCAGTGTTGAGGATGCAGGGGAGCACGCTGGGGCGCGGCAGCCATTGCGGCGCGAGGCGGCAAAGCCCCATCCTGCTCGGCCACTCGCGCCGCCCCTGCCACCGCCACCACCACCGCCGCCGCCCCTGCCGCCGCCTCCATCACCACCGGCCTTGGTGCCATCGCCATCGCAGCGTGAGGGAAGTCATCAGCAACATGGCCAGGAACAGCAGCAGCAGCAGCAGCAGGACGAGCGGCTGAAGCGCAGGCGGACTATGCCGGTGGCAGCCCTCCGTGGGCAGCAGGGCGAGGGCGCGGGCGCAGGGGCCAGCGAGGCACAGGAGCAGGAGCTGGGGGAGCAGCCGAGGCACCTCCGTCCGCAGGGCGCATCGTGTGGGGCACGCGGTACGGGGCTGGCCGCTGGGGCAGCTGCCACCGGAGCCGCTCCAGCCGCCGGTGGCACTGCTGCAGCTGCGCACCCCACTGCCATCGTTAGCACAGCAGGATCAGCAACAGCAGCAGGAGCAGCTGCTGCAACAGCGGCGCCACTCCTACCCGGCGCCAGTCTTACGGCCGCTCACCTGTGCGGCGCCGTGCCTCCCTCCGTGGGCCCGCCCCCGCTGCAGCCCGGCGAGCTGAGGCTGTGTGGCTTGACCTTCCACCCGCACCTGGCGCCAGCCGTACGGCAGGCCATGGCGGCATGGAGGGAGGCGCTGGGCCCCCGCAGCCTGGAGGACGCGCACCCCGTCACGGACCAGATACGGGTGCTGCACCCGCCGGGGGGTGGTGGCACCTCGCCGGGGGTGCAGGGCATGCGGCTGGCCGCCCAGCTGTCCCTGCACCTGGGCCTGGCGACCAACAGGGCAGCGCCGCTGGCGGCGGGGCTGCCGGATCCGGTGGGCGTGGAGGCGTGCGAGGACGCGTCGGCGTGGGGCGGGCGGGGCCTGCGGGCGACACGTGGCATCAAGCGGTCCGCGCTGGTGGGCGTTGTGGGAGGGTACGTGATGCCGGAAGCTGTGGGCAGGCGCTTTGCGCGCTCGGACGCGTGCGGCAGCGGGGCGGGGGCGGAGGCGGGGGCGGTGAACCCTGCTGCGGTTTCGGAGCTGCAGCGTCGATGCGGTGGGCCGGAGGTTGTGCCGTACGCCTGGGAGTTACTTGCTGCCTGGTACGGCATGCCGTACCAGACGGTGGTGGGTGGCGAGGAGGCGGCCAGCGGCGAGCGGGGAGGAGGAGCAGGGGCCGGTGGTGAAAACGGTGGGTTGGGGCGGTTTGTAGATAGCCAGGGTTGCGTTGTACCTTTTGCAGGTGGTGGTGGTTCAGTACTGGGCACGCGTGCAACTGACCTACATCAATGAACGCCATTTTACTGGCAGATAGGTTCCTTCCTCATGGATGAGAGGCCCGAAGGGGACTTACTGTACATAGTCAAACAAAGCCCTGGTCCTGCACTGACGCACTCTCCTCCCCTCGCCTGCCGCACTGACGCACTCCCCTCCCATCACCTCGCGTTACTAGTACTTTGTTCCCATCACCCGCCTCGCCATCGCCTGGAATGCCAGGTCTGGCGGGCGCCGTGATGACTCAGCTGGGGTACGGCGGGCTGATGGCGCTGGCGGGCGACCCACGGGCCTTTGGAGAGGAGGCGGACGGCCGTGGGGAGGGGGAGGGGCAGCAGGGCGGTGCGGCGGGAGGCAGGGCGCAGCAGCAGCAGCAGGAGCAGGAGCAGGGTGGCAACCGCGAAGCCAACTGCGCGGTACGTGTCGCAGCCGTTTTAGGGGCTAAGGTTTTGTTAGGATATGTGGGCGTAGGGGCGGCAGTGCGCACGTGGGCTACATCAAGCCGCATCAGGGAGCTGTTGGCGCGCACCTTCATGCAGGGGACGGGTGTGTGCAAACGTACCTCCGTAGCACGAGTAGCTTGCAAACTGGTACACCTGTGTTACTCCTGTGTACCGGTAAGTGGACGTCCTGGCTGCTGTGCGCGCGAGCCGCCCATCGTCATTTGCCACACCTCCACAGCCCACCGCTAGCATGTGCATCTCCCACCCGCACCCGCGCCCAGGTGGTCCCCGTGTCCGTGCGCGGCCTGGTGCTGCCTGTGCTGGTGGCGGCGCGGGACGTGGCCCCCGGCCAGCTGCTGCTGCTGCAGCGCGGCGCAGGCTGGTGGCGGGAGGTGGCGTGGCGGTGGGACTTCGTGGTGGGCTTCACGGAGGCGGACGGCCGGGCGCTGATGCACGGGCAGGCGGGCTGATGCACGGCCGGGCGGGCTGCAGCTGGGCGGCGGGCGGGCGGTGCATTGCAGGAGTGAGGGAGTGGTGATGCGTTGGGGATGTACGGTTCTGTCATGGGCATAAATCACAGCCATGCGGTTGACGGCAGGTGATGTTTTTTGCAGGTCGGGAGCTTGACCTGAAACCGAGAGCGAGGGTGGGCAGGCTGGTTGGCTGGGGGACCTGAAGTCAGACAGGGTCGGGGACCATGCCCTGACCACTGCGTACTGCGCCTTGGCCTTACTGCGGGGGCCTACGGTGTCGTACTACACCTAGAGCTGTGGGGCCGTGCGCGTGGCATATTGCAGGAACGCAGTCATGTTGGGGTCCCTCGGCCGACAGTTGCCGTGTGGCATAGGAAGTGTGGGCCAAGCAAGCGATGCAGGCAGCTGGATGCTTGGTGAGAGGTTGCTGCTCCTTAGCGGTGATGGAGGCACAAACCTGTCATGCAAGGAAGGGCGGCTGTCCGTCAGGATGCAGAGTGCATACGTTGGTGGAAGCAGGGGTTGCAACTGCATGGAGGGCGGTGCACTGGTGTTGGTGCTGCCGACGGAGGCTGTGCAGGAGCCATTGCAACATATGAACGGCTACAGTACATACGTATTTCATGGACCTCTCACTTGGACCGTGCACCAATTCAACCGACACTCGTGCATCCCTGGGTTGCACCGGCCGTGAGTGAATAAAATACCTTACGGTGCGGCGGTCTGCAACATGCATGCAGATCATACTAAGACGGCGCAAGCAGCGGGGACCGGGGAGGCGGCCCCTGTAGCCTGGACCGGTAACCCGGTATACCATTAGATGATATGGCACGCCCGGATCTGACCGTGCAGCTGTAGCGAAGCACCTTGGCTCACCTGCATGCACCGCTGGCCGGGAGGGGTGCTGCAGGATGTTGCCAGCAAGGGCATAAGGCACTGCTGGGCACTGACCCACAGACAGTTGACGGACCGTACGACAGATGTGACATGGATTTCCGTTACAGGATCAAGCACCGTAACCTGCAGCACTGCAGGTTATACCCGTGCAGGGCGCGAGTGATTCGCCGTCTCGCCCCCCGCTGATCCCTGCCTCACAGTCCACACCAGCATGCTTCCTGCTTGTGATCCCCTTGCCATGGATGCCCAACAACACATGTTTGCATAACGAAATGTGTACCGGTATGTCCGAACACGCGGACAAAGGGCTTGTCTGTCCGCCCCCGGAGCGCATCAGTGCTTCAGCCACGCCCTCTCCCTCCCGTCACCTCTGCCACGCCCTCCCCTGCGCCCTGCCGCTGCCGCCGCCAAACCCTCCCGCACGCACTGCACCCGGGACAGCATCCTTATCACCTACAGCAATCGCCAACCCTGCTTGCTCCCGCCACCCCTACTTTCCGTGCTCCCACCACCACTGCCCCTACCACCGCACGCCCCCCTCCTCGACCACAACCCCTCTCCAGCGCCAAAACCGGCAAGCTCGCATGCTATCAACCTGCAAATACACTCATGCCAGCCGTAATACGCCATCGCTGCAGCACTCACAGGATATCTAAAGGGTCACGCAGTTTACAAACCCCGACGTACCCCAAGGCCGTATCACATCACGCA
>VFQN01004732.1_pt1 | contig 17543 bp, 16 predicted proteins | sample 3512371 | NCBI WGS metagenome assembly VFQN01 (sample SAMN10412370, study PRJNA504923) | tailings metagenome | isolation source: Replicate 2 from Balatoc abandoned mine | place: Philippines: Itogon, Benguet | collected 2017-08-28 | reverse complement strand
CAAGCCTCCGCGCTGTGATGGCTCTGTTTAGTTTCCGGATGCCGCAGGCTTACCAGGGTGACCGAGTGCCTTCGACAACGCAAGGATTCCATAAAAGTATTCGTATCCTGACAAACCGGGCAGCTGTTTCGCTCTACCTGCGGAAGGCATTCCCCATCCCCGGTTCCCCATTCCGCACACGTCAGTTGTGCTGCAAGCGCTGTGCGTGCAAACCACCTCCAGGCCTCCAGGGGCGACTGACAACGTCCAACAAGAGACGCCTTGCCAAACCGTGCCTGCAAAGACCACCTGATTGACCCGGCACTTGGCCACAGCTGTTACCGTGCAGCGACAGGAATGCAAGGTGCCAGCATGGGGTATGCAGCGTAACGGCACCACACCCAGGCCCAGGCGGTGGCCAAAACACCAAGGGACCGTGCAAGACGCCATGCAGTTCGCTTGTTCCCGATGAGAGGCCGCAAAGGAGCATTATTTCTTCAGTACGATGGTATCAACATGTGCGGCAGACACTGTCCATGCTGCCGTACATCAGCTCCAGAACCGGTTCTGATGGAGCTCCCACTTGGAGCTCCCCTGACCACAGGCCAATTCAGAAGGTTGCCACCAGCTCCCCTCTGGTTGCCACCTAAACCCCAGGCGCGACACTTTAAGGGGCTCTGGTTTCCACGCGTCCCGACACAACCCGCAGCATGCATGATAGCCACAGGTGCGCATTTAGAAGCAGCTTGTAGGCCCCAGGCTTCCACGCACGGGTATGCGACGGCTTTGCCACGTTGCCTACACCACGCCTTCTCTGCTCCTCTGCTGTACTTATACTGTAACCGCACTGCCGCCCACCTCCGCTTGCCACCTCAGCCCATCGTCGGACATAATCTCCGCATGCCGTGGCTCAGCACGGGCCGATCGGCCAATGTTCAGCTCGTCTCATGTCGAGGGCAACGCAAACGTACAGTTACATCAGCATCCACACCCATCTCATCGTCCAACAGCACAAAGCCACATCCCAGTGCCACAGGTGAACACGAACCGAGCCCACCCTAAACAACTGGTCGCAATTGCTGTTTGTTGGGGCCCTTAGTATAACACGGGGTGCTCCCTTCGTTGCGCGTGAAGATCATGCACCTTCTTCACGCAAGCTTCCCCAGGATGAAACATGCACTGGATGCCAGCAGCTGCAGAGTGCACTGGTTGCAGTGCAATGCAATGCCGTGCATGCATAGACAAGCCCAACGGGTGCCCTAAATACGGTTCAGGTCAACAACCAACGCATAACAACGCAGGACGGATACCAGTACTTCACATCATGCGTGGCGCATGCATGGGTGCATGCATGCATAAGAGTCACAGAATCCACCAAAAACCAAACGCAGAGTGCATACTGTCAATGTTGCAGGCACTGTAGCTATGCCACAGTCATCGCTTTATCTTATTGCCAGGCCGCCAGCGTGCTTTCACAATGAAGGCTCGCGGGGTGCCCACTCGGCCCCTGTCCCTGCCCGAAAACCCACCCTTCATCCGGCTGCCCATGTTGCCATACGTGCCGGCAGCATCCCTATTAACCCACGCCAATCGCACAGCTGTTCCACTGCATGCATGCCACCCGCAGCGTTCAGCAACGACGCAACAAGTCCTGTCTTTGCACGTGCCAACGGTCTGGGCCGCTGCCAATGCCACCAAGCTCCCCCGCATACCGGTACCCCACACCCAAGCTAGGACCCCCGCCCGTACATCCTGTCGTACGTCTTGGCCGCTTCCTCAGCACGGTCCGCCAACCACAGCAGGTCATTCGCCGTATCTATCGCCTTGTCGGACACCTCCAACGCCATCGCACGTGCCAGCCCCTCAATTACCCTTGCCTGCTCCTCCATCGCCTCCAGAGCTGCCCGCATTGCCTGGGCCAGGCCCACCTGCTCCTTCGGCTTCCTTAGAAACTGCGCCCGTGCCGCCCGCAACGCCTCCGTTGCCGCCTTCGCCTCCTCAGCATTCCTCCGAGCCGCATCGGCCGCGGCTTGTGCGGCAGCCGCCGCCTCCCTGCCCTCCTTGACAGCGCGCCAGGCTTTGGTCCCAGGATCCTCCTCCAAGGGCCATGCTTGCGCCGCAGGCAAAACACCCCCACTTCCTGCCCCAACTTCGCTGTCCTGCTCGGCTGTCATGCCAATGACGCCCTCGTCGGCACCCCTGACGGCCATCTTTTTCTTTGCCTTTGCCCTCCTTGCCCCCATCGCTGCCTCCAGCCCCTGACCGGAGGAGTCCTGCAGCTGCTGCATCTTGACCGTGGCCTCACGCGCGCTCGCAGCCACCCGGTCAGCATCTCTTATGATCTTTTCCGCGTCTCTGACAGCCCTGAACACTGCATCTGCACGCGCGTCAGCCGGGTTCGACGAGTCAACCGATGGCGCTCTCCGCCGCCGCCGCTGCTGCTGCTGCTGCTGCTGCTGCTGCTGCTGCTGCTTCTCGCTTCGCCCTCCCCCAACGATATTTGCACCAGTGTCCAGCCACGCTGGCGGCTGCGGCAGGCAGGACGCCCTCACTACCAGCTCAGGACCCTCCGCTTGGTCTGGGATGTGGAGCTGAGACCTAAACAGCACAGCCGCGCCCCCCTCCCGGGCAAGCAAAGCCTCCTGCAGCCCCAACGCCGCATCGCTGGTGCCGGTCCACGTGCCGTCACCCGCTGCCGTGCGCGCGTCGCCGTCCGCCGCTGCCTCCGCCGGCAGGAGCAGCACATCGACCTTAGGGAGCCCTCCCTTACTAACAGACACCGTTAGGATAGCCTGTCCGTCCGGACTAAGCACCTTGCGAGCAAGCGCTAAGACGGTGGATGCAAACAATTCAAGGGTGACCTTGCGTTGCTTGGGCCGCCCTGTGACATCCACGAGCAACACCGGCTGCGGCAGCTGGGGGACAGGGGTGCTGGGAGGCAGCTCGAAGACGCGTGGCTCCCGGGATGTGCCCACGTTGCGCCTTGGAAGCTGTACGCTGCCCTGCTCCAGGTCTCCCTCCATGGCATCCCCACCCCCACTGTGCTGCCCGTGCGAGCCCAGGGCCCCTCCACAACCCTCCAGCCCCTGCTCCGTCTCCCCATGCTGCTCCTGCTGCTCCTGCTGCTGCTGCGCTCCGTGCTGCTCCCCGGAAGCGTACCGGGGCGCCAAAACCACCCAGCCGCCACGGCGGGACAGCACCACCGCCTGCTGGCCCTACAGGCCCGTCACACCCTCCGCCAGGGTTTGGTCCTGCGTGCTATTGCGGAATTCCACACTCAGGTAGTAGATACCATCGCTGGCCTGCTTCAGCATGCCCGGCAACTCTGGCCAGACTTCCCGTTCCGCGTCCCAGTAGGTGATGGGGACAGGCAGGACCTCGCCCACTGACAGCCGCTGCTTTGCGCCCGGGACCAAGCACTCCGCGGCCTCCGCACAGATCCTCATCCGGTTGCCCTTCGCAAGGCCCTGGAACACGCGGGATGACCACCTGCTCCCCTCTGGCGTGATGACGTACGGCAGATTCATGTCCTTTCTGCCAGCTTGCAGGCTGCTGCCCCTTCCCAACGTCACAGCAGAGGACGGAGCGACGCCAAGGGTGCCGCCGGGGCTGCTGGGACTGTGAGGCGCGGCATCTGAAGCACCGTTTTCAACGGTGGTGCTGTCAGGGTGCGGCTAGCTTGTGGTGGTGGTGGGTGCGCGGGGCCTGGGGGGCGGGCCGCTGTGGCCATGGCGTCGGTGGGGGAGGCGGAACTGGCCGCTGTGCGCGCAGGTGCTGGTGGCCCGGTCTACAGAGTGGCCATAGCCACCCAGGGTGCTGCCCAGCGGCCGGAACATCACCTGGTGTGTTGCAGGAGGACGAACGGGATCAGAGTGGGCTGTAGGTGGCAGACCCGGTTGAGGGGTGAGGGGCTGTCAGGTCTGTAAAAGCCGCTTGAGCACTTTTGTGATGTTAATCTGAGAATAAAGACTTAACTGAACTAATGGAAGAGACATTTCCTCATTTACCTTGTTACGTCGCGCAAGCGCGCAACAGCCAGTCGCCCAGCGGCTCCCGGTCGCGTTCCCCAGTGGACATTATGTTTTATCAGATATGCAGCAAAATTTACTTGGTCGGCCACGCCTCAGCGCCGTGATCGCTCTGTTTGGCTTCCGGATGCCGCAGGCTTATCAGAGTGTCCGACTGCCTTCATCAATGCAAGGGTTTTAGCTGAGTTACATATAGTGACAAATCGGCAACTGTTTCGCTCTATCTGAGGATGGCATTCCCCATCGCCGGTTCCCCATTCCGCACATGCAGCGTGCAGGCCTCCAGCAGAGCCGAATGGCAGCTGGAATGACAGCGTCCAACAAGAAACGCCTTGCCAAACCGTGCCTACAAAACCACCTGATCGACCCGGCGCTTGGCCACAGCTGTCACCGTGCAGCGACAGGAATGCCGTCGGACGCAACCTCTGCATGCCTTGGCTCAGTACGGGTCAATTGCCCTATGATCAGCTCACCTTATGTCGAGGGCAACACAAACGTACAGTTACTTCAGCCTCCCCGCCCACCTCATCGTCCAACAGCACAAAAATATACACCCCGAGTACCACAGGTGAACACGACACGCTACGCCTTGCTGGTCGCAAGAAACAGCCGAGTACGTCCTCAACAGCTGCCCGCAGTTGCTGTTTGTTGGGGCCCTTAGTGACCTTCCATATGACACGTGGTGCTCCCTTGCGCGTGAAGACCATCCAGTTCAAAAATCTTCACGCAAGCTTCTCTTAGGCTGAAAAGCACGCAAACACATTGGATGCCCGCACCTGCACAGTGCACTGGGTGCAGTGCAATGCAATGCCGTGCCTGCAGGGACGAGCCTACAGTCCGGACGGGTGCCCCGAGTATAATTCATGTAACAACCAACGCATGACAACGCAGGACGGATACCGGTAGTTATCATCACCGTGCGCATGCATGGGTGCATGCACGAGAGTCACAGAATCCCCCAAAAAATAGACGCACAGTGCATACTGTTAATGTTGGAGGCACAATACCGTAGCTACGCCACAATAAGCGTTCTATCTCGTTGCCTGGCCGCGCTGCTGGCCTGGCAGCAGTGCTATAACTCTGAAGGCTCACCGAGCGCCCACTCGCCCCCTGCCCCTGCCCGGAACCCCACCCTTCACCCGTCTGCCATGATGCCCCACGTGCCGGACGCATCCCGATGAACCCACGCCAATCCCACAGCCGTTCCTCACTGCCTGCATGCCCCTCGCAGGGTTCAACACGTCGCAACAAGTCCTGTCTTCGCATTTGCCAACGGCCTGGTCTGGTGCCAATGCCACCAGCTCCCCCGCATACCAGTACCCCACACCCAATCACGACCCCTGCCGCTGGTCGTACACCTTGGCCGCTTCCTCAGCGGCCTCGGCCAACCGCAACAGCTCCTCCGCAGCGTCCCTCGCCTTGTCAGACACCGCCAACGCCTTCATCGCCGCGGCAAGCGCCAGATCCCAACTGACCCATGCCGCCTCCTCCTCCACCTCCAGAGCCGCCCGCGTTGCCTCGCCCAGGCCCACCTGCTCTTTCTGCTTCCTCTTCTGCTCCCACACCGCCTGCGCCCCTTCCGCCGCCGCCTCTGCCTCCTCAGCACTCCTCCGAGCCGCATTGCTTGCGCCTCGCACGGTAGCCGCCGCCTCCCTGGCCTCCTTAGCGGCACGCCACGCTTTGGCCCCGGGGTCCTCCTCCAAGGGTCCCGCCTGTTCTGCTTCCTTGCTTGATATGCGGGCGTCCTTGATCAAAATCACGCCGTCAATCCTGACAGCCATCTTTGTCTTTGCCTTGGCCTTGGCCCTCCCTGCCCCCGTTGCCGCCTCCAGCCCCAGACCGGAGGGGTCCTGCTGCTGCAGCTTGGCCGTGACCTCACGCGCCCTTCTCGCAATGGCGTTCGCACGCACAGCAGCCCTGCGTGCAGCCCTTGCGATCTTTTCCGCGTCCGTTATGCCCTTCTGCGCTACCCACGCACGCGCTGTAGCCGCATCAGACGGGTTTGACGAGTTCACCGATGGCGATCCCCGCTGCTGCCGCTGCTTGCGTCGCCATTCCGCACCGTTCCCCGCACCAGTGTCCGGCAACGCTGGCGGCGGCGGCAGGCAGGACGCCCTCACCACCGGCCCAACAACCCCCGCCTGGCCTTTGAGTCGGATCAAACAGCTGCGCCAAAGCACAGCTGCGCCAAAGTCCCTGGCAAGTAACGCCTCCTGCAGCCCCGACGCCGCACTGGCGCTGCCCACCCACGTGCTTCCACCTGCCGTTGGGCCCCCGCTGCCGCCAGCTGTTGGCTCAACCGGTTGCAGCAGCACGTCCGTCGAGGTGAGCCCTCCGGTGCTGCCGTGCCACACCGTCACCGTAAACCCTTTGCCCTGCCTGATTGCCTCGGGGAATAGAGCAGTAGCTGTGGACCTGTCGACCTCGAACATGACCTCGCTGCGCTTGGGCCCTCCTGTGACGTCTACCCGCAACACTGGTTGCGGCAGCTGGGGCACAGGGGTGCCGGGAGGCAGCTCGAAGACACGCGACTCCGGGGACGTGCCCCCACTGCCAGCTTGGAGCTGCACACTTCCCTCCAGCCCCAGCTCCGTCTCCCCATTCTGCTGCTGCTGCTGCTGCTTCTGCTGCCCCTCCTGCTTCCAAGAGTCGTAGCAGGGCGCCAGCACCACCCAGCCGCCACGCCGCGACAGGACCACCGGCTGCTTGCCCCTCACGCCAGTCACGCCTTCCACAAGGGTGCAGTCCCGCATGCCCTTCTGAGAGTCCACGCTCAGGTAGTAATGCCCCTCGCTGCCCCGCTTCAGCACGCCCAGCAGTTCTGGCCAGGCTTCACGCTTTGCGTCCCAGTAGGTGATGGAGAAAGGCAGGACCTCGCCCGCTGACAGCCGCTGCTTTGCGCCCGGGACCCAGCACTCCGCCGCCTCCGCACTGATGCGCACCCGGTTGCCCTGCGCCAGGCCCTGGAACACGCGGGGGGGACCACATGCTATCATCTGGCGTCATGATGTACGGCAGATCCACGTCTTTCCTGCCCTTGCTAGACCAGGCGCCACCACCACCTTGAGCTGGACCGCGCCTGCCAGCTCGCAGGCTGCTGCTCCGGCCCAACGGAGCGCCGCCAAGGGTGCCGCCGGGGCTGCTGCGGCTGTGAGGCCCGCCATCTGAACCATCGTCTTCAGCAGTGTTGCCGTTAGGGTGCGGCTGAGTTGTGGTGGTGGTGGGGGCGCGGGGCCTGAGGGGCGGGCCGCTGTGGCCATTGCGTCGGTGGGGGGGCCGGAACTGGCCGCTATGCGCGCTGGTGCTCGTGACACGGTCCCCAGAGTGGCCATAACCACCCAGTGTGCTGCCCAGCTGCCGGAACATCACCTGGTGTGGTGGAGGATGAGGCAAGGGAGGGGTCAAGGGGGCAAGGCGTGGGCTGTAGGTGGCACAGCCGGCTGAGGGTGCGGGGCTGTCAGGGCTGTCGACGCCGCCAGCTGATCGAGTTGTGACACTTACTCGAAAATCATTTATAACTTACAAAATTACATGTACATGCACAACTGACAACAGACACTCCGTCCCGCCTACCTTTTTACGACGCACAAAGCGACAGCCAAGGCGCCTAGCGGCTCCCGGTCGCGTCACCCAGTGGCCTTAATGCTTGAAAGCAGAAAAAGCGTCATCTACTTTTTAGGCAAGCCCTCAGCCCTTTCTCCGCTGTAAGGCTTCCGGCTGCGGGCTTGTACCAGAGTATCCGAGTGCCTAGTATATCTCTAAGATATACAACTTAGTTGCACATCCGGACAAACCATACACCAGTTTTACAGTGCCTGAGAAAGGCATTCATCTCGTGTTCCCCAATTCCGCTCGTCGTGCTGGTCGTGCACTCCTGCTGCTGCAGCGCCTCCAGGCCTCCACAGCCTGGGGAGACCCGCTTCCCTGTCCACAGCCGAATGACAGCGCCGCAGAAGATACGCCATGCCAAACAGCCTGCACAACCCGGCAGCCGGCACCTGGCCAGAGCTGTTACCGTGCAGCGACACAAATGCCAGCTGCCAAGAAGGGGTATTCAGGCGGTAGGCGGAGGTAGGCGTAACGGCTACACACCCAGACGGTGGCCAAGACACCAAAGGAACCACGCAAGGCGCGATGCAATTCACGTGTTGCACGATCGTGGGGTGGGAGAAGGGTTTGAGGAAACGTGCAAAACGTCCTGAGACGCAGCTGCGCGCCTTTGCGGCGTGCCATGGCTGCATCCATCCCAAATGCCTCCAGCCAACAGTACTGTACTGAGCCTGCCCTGAGCACACAGCCCACGCAGGTAGGCAAGCCATAAAGAGTGCGAAAGACACACAGGTTGCTGAGACGCCTGAGTCGAAGATGCTTTCGTGCTCGAATGATAACTGCACTTGGCACACGGCAATAGTAACGGAACAATGCCAGGGTCATGGAAGGAGCACGTAACACCCTCGCTGTGGCTACTTGCGTACCGATACTGGTACTGCGTCATCTTATGCTGCTGCACATCCCAAAAAGTCAAAGTGACTTTGCAGTCCGAATATTGTGAAGCCCACTAGCCCTGTATCACAGGCATTCCGTCCGCCCCTATCAGCCCCTCCTCCCGCAGGAACCGCCGCACCTCCTCTTCCTCCCGCTCCTCCTCCTCCCCCCACCCTCCCTCCCCGCCGCCCCCGCTTCCCTCCCACTCGTCCCACTCGCCCTCCGCCTCATCGTCCTCCCTCCACATCTGCTGCGTCTGCTGTGCCTGGCCCTTAGCCAGCATGCGCCGGATGACACGTGTCAGAGGGTCAGTGTCGTGACCACCACCACCACCAGCAGGCCCTGCAGCCCCCATTGCCGCAGGCCCGGCTGCGCCCGGCCCTGCCCTAGGCCGCGCGGTGGACCCGCCTGGACCCGCAGCGGCCTGTGGGGGCAGCCCCCGCATGCGGCGCTCCTGCGCCTCCCGCACCGCCTTGTGCCACTTGGCCCAACCCCCCTGCCTCCGGAGGAACGACGTGATAAACCTGCGAGGACCAGCGGTGCTGATTGTTTTGGTATCATCAGTGCAGATGTGCGCTGCTGTGCCCATGCGTCACATGCACCTTACGCTCATGCTACCTACCTGTGCCCTACCGACTGCTGCAAACACAACCGCGCAGCAACGCACCGACCCGCCTCCCTCCTCCCTCCCAGCCCCGTGTTGCACGGCTACGCACCTGTCCGCCTGCTGCTTCCGCTGCAGGTCGTCCACAAGGCGCCGTACCTCGCCCGGGTCGTCAGGCAGGGGCACCTGAGCGCCGCGCCGCAGCCCTGAGCCCCCGCGCGCCCCCCGCCGCTGCCCGCCAGCCTCTTCCGCCTCCTCCCCGCCGGCCTCCTCCTCGTCATCCTCATCCCCTTCCTCATCTTCATCGTCCGCCAGGCCGCTGAGGCGCGCCAGCCGCTCCAGTTGCTCCTGCTCGCACGGGCACAAGCGTCCAGCCGTCAAGACACAAGATAGCTGGCTACAAGGTTAAATGTGCAAACGCCAAAGGCCCGCCCAGCACAGCAAGCTCAAAGGAGCGACCAGAGAATCAGCACCGTGGATCGGGCTAGAGGGCAGAACTTGGCGACCAGCGCAGCCCTTTTGCTCTTCGCTTGCAATGCACATTTCGTGTGCTGGGGCACGTGGCAGGGCATGTTGTCCACTCACCTGCTCGTGGGCCTTCTGCGTCCACTTGCGTGCGGCGGCCAGGGTGGGCGGCCGCGCGCCCCCGCGAGCCGCCGGCCCCGCGCCGGGCTTGCGGCGCAGCAGCTTGCTGAGGGCGGCTCGCTCGTCCTGGTCGCGGCCCGACGCGAACACGCGGCCAAAGCACTCGGCTGCGGGGAATGAGCATAGGAGCGAGGGGCAACCGCTGCTGTAACAAAAGGGCTTGAATCACAAATGAAGCAGAGCGTCCCACTCAGAGGCAGGTCTAGAATTTTCTAAAGTTGGTATGTCAAGGGCGGACCAATACGTTGGATAGACGCGTACCGTAGCTGTAGCGTTGCTTACCTGCCGTTCTTCCGGGGACCTGGCGCGCCACCTCCTGCCAGAAGTGCGGGTGGGTGGGCTGCACCCGGAAATAGGCGGCCTGCACATCGGAGCAAAATGAATTTGAGTCGTACGTGGTTGCTAGGCGTTCCAGATGTCTCGCAAGGTGGTGGAAGCGAAGCATGCCTGGTACCGACCACGCCGCGGTACTGCAGGCCCAAAAAGCGTAACAAATTCAAAAGAGGGCGGCAGTGCCAGCGCCATGACACACAATGGGCATGCGGCCACACGACCCCACACCTGTAGCGCTTGCACCTGCTCCAGCGTCCAGCCGTCCTGCGTTGCGGAACATGCACGCAAGTCATTACCGGGAGGTAAGCAACAAAGCTGGCCTAGTATGCAGCAAACAAGGTTGCCCCACAGCCCGATCCAGCAGGCCTCGCGCAAAGCAGCAAACGCCTCCCGAGCGCACTGTCCCCCACCCTTTCGCACCTCTTCGTTCTCGACGATGTCGTGCTGCCGCGCCCGATTGCGGGCCTGCGCCTGCTCCGCCTTACTCAGCGCCCGGCGAATGGCCTCCGCAGTGGAGGACGTGGAGGTGGACGACGGGGGGCCACCACCGTTGCCACGGCCGCTACCACCACCACTATGCGCAGCCCCACTGCCACCACCGCCACAACCAGCAGCAGGCCCCGCCGCCGCCAGGGCCAGCAGGTTCACCGGTGGGCGGGCCAGCCCGTGGGATCCCCCAGCAATGCCGGAGTCTGGCCGCTGACCGCGTAGCATGGGGACGCGGAAGGGCGCAAAGGGCGCGGGTGGCGGCGCCTGGGGAGGCGCTGGCTGCTGCTGGCGCGAGGCGTCCTGCCGGCGCTGCGGCTCAGCTGCTTGCGGAGCCTGCGGGGCCGCCGCTTGGGCAGCCGGGCGTCGCGGGGGCGGGGGCGGCATGAGGGCCTCAGCCGACCGGGTGCCATGTGGCGGCTCCGGAGGCGGACCCATGGGCCCGGGCTGCGACTGGGTGTCGGATGCGGGCTGCGAGCGCTGGCCCTGCTGCCACCGTGGCTGCTCTTGACCCGCCTGCCACCCCTCGCGCCCATCGCTCCCAATCCCTGCACCAGCGTGCTGCTGCCGCGGCTGCTGTGGGTGGATCACGTGCTGCTCCCTGGGATAAGGCTCGCCCCAGGCTGGGTTGGACATAGCGCGCCTGTCAGTAGCCGACTCTCCCGCATGGCCTGCTGGCTGCGAGCCGGCCCCCTGCTGTGCATCCCCGCTGTATACCGGGCCCTGGGCCTGGAAGGTGCCGCCTACCGGACCAGCACCCTGCGGCGCCCATCGGTGGCCAGTTTGCATGCCCTGGCGTGCTGAAGGATCGTGGCTTTGAGCGCCTTGCTGGTACTGGTTATGCTGAGGTGGTTGCTGCTGTTGCCTTGGCATGGCGTCGTCTGGACCATGTGTCAGCGCGGGAATGCCACCTGCTCCTCCTTGCCAGGCCTCGTCCTCCACAGCATCCCCGCCGAACCCTGAACTACTAGTCTGATTCCGGTCAGCAGGCAGCTCCATACCCTGCTGCTGCTGCAGCTGCTGCTGCCTCTGGGAGTGCTCCTGCGCCTGGTGATCGGGCTCCGGGTCGTCTTCGTTGTAAGCATACGGGTCCTGGCAGCAGCAAGACACAGGCAGCGCTTATCAGATGCCGTTTCGCAAGCACATGCCTCCCAAATGGCAACCACACAGCACCGCAGCAGAAGCAGTGTCGTCTCAGTGGCAAGCTCTTGACACTTGCGTTAAGCCACCTGTCCACGCTGCCTTACCTCCATGTAACGCCCACGGTCACCAAGCCGTGTGGGCCCACGCCGCGGCGCTCCAGCGGGTCCACCCTGGGGCCACTCGCCCGCAGTAACCCCCGAAAGCCCCTGCCCCGCAACACCGCTGCCCGGCCCGCCTGCTGCTGCATACTGTCCCGGTCCACTGTGACGCTGATGAGGAGCTTGTTCATGAAGGGGCGGCTCCTGCTCCTCGCGCCCTCTATGGCCCTGCTGCCACAATCCCACGCCACCGTGCGCTGGATGGGGTTGTGGCGCACCACCGCCGTACAACTCAGACGCCTGTCCCTGCTCCTGCCCCTGTGGTCGGCGCTGCCAGTCCTCCAGCTGCTGTCGCTGCTGCTGCTGCTGCCACTCCGGCCTCATGGACGGTGGGACGCCAGCCAGGGGTATCCGGCGCAAGCAGCTCCTGTCGTAGACCACCGGCGAACGCAACCCCGGCAAGGCAACATCCGACGTGCCCCGCATGACGAAGAAGCCCCCGCTGCCTCCGCTCGCCCCCTTGCTCCGTGCCCCTGCAGCGTCCCGGCCGCCCGCTGGGCTCCCATGCGACCATGTCCCTGCTGCAGGGCCCCTAGGGCCCTCAGTACCGGCATGCAGCGCACGCTGCTGCTGCTGCTGCTGCAGACCGCCTGGCAAGCTGTCAAGCACGAACAGGCCAGCTGCGTCGTGGTCCGACGGGTCCGAGTCGCCTTCGTTCGCCAGATTGTGGTGCAGGGCGCGGACGGGGCCCCACGGATCCCGCACGCAGGGCGCATTGGACTGAGCCACAGACTCTGTCGGCGAGCCCCCGCGCTGGTGAGGGGAGTTGTACGGCAGCCCATGCTGACGCGTGGGTGCAGCTCCTGGGCTGTCCATGCCGCTGGGGCCGATGGGAGCGCTGCCGCCTTGCAGAGCGCCGCCGGCGGCGGCCCCCGCGTTCTGCACGGCAGGGCCACCGAGACGGGCGCCGCCCAACACCCCAGTGTGCTGGGATTGGGGCAACCCTGACGTGGACGGACCAGCATCACCTGTAGCGCCGCCAGCAGCAGCGGTTACGACCCCTACGTGGGCGGCGGCGGCGCCGGGCGGCGGCCTGCTCTGCGGCGGCATGTCCGGCCTCACCGCCCCGCTGCTGCTCTCCGTGACCAGCTGCTGGTGGGCTGCCATGTAGGGTGGGGCCCCAGAAGGCCCGCCGGCAGCAGGCGCTGCACCGTGCTGCGACTGGTAGTATGAGCCCAGGCCGACCGTGCCAGGTTCATTTCGAGCCGCGTCGAAATGTTGCTGCTGCCGCACCTGAGCCGCTGGCTGGCCGTCAGCTAGCTGCTGCTCGTGCCCCTGCCCGCCGTCTGGCCCGCCATGGTCTAGGTGGGCAACACGAGCCGTGACATCGGCAGAGGGCTGCTGCCCCCGGCTCGCGCTTTGGCCCTGCCTTCGCCGCTTCCTGCCGCCACAGGAGGTGCTAGGCTCGCCGTGAAGCAGCGGCGCTTTGTCGTCGTGCTTGGAGCTGGTCTGTGCCCGACCGCCAGCATTTTCGCCTACACAGGCCACCCCAAAGCAGCCCCAACGTCAGTCAAAAAGAGAAGCTGTGCCACGTGTAGGCTAGGGTGTGTCAAAAGGCGCTGTGTGGGGTTCTGGTATAAGTATTAGCAAATGCTGCACCGCTTGGGCGCTGGGTACACTGCCGGCACGCCGGCGCCGCACGCACCTGCCGCAGTCGCCGCTGTAGCTTGGCCAGCAGAGGCCGCTTCTGCAGCTCGCTGCTCCTGCCCTGCACTCCTGTGACTGACCGCTGGCTTAACCGTCCCGGGGTCGCGTTCGTCGATTGCGGGGCCCCTGGCGCTGCTGCGGGTGGCCCGTGCCGGAGGCGCAGAGGCCCGCTGTGCGGTACTAGGACCCGCGCCGGCCTCACCGCCAGGGGGCCGCCCGGACGACGCCAGCCGCGCGGAGCGCCGCCGTCCCGACGGCTCCGCACCTTCGCCTGCCCCCACAGACCCCGTTACTTGAGACACCGACTGCACGCCCGCTTCCCCAGCCGAGGTCACCGCCGCACGCTGGTCTGCCGCACCGGGGCCAGCGGCGCCGCCCCGGGCGCCCATTGCCGGCCCCGCGCCCTGCGCATCGCCAGCTTTGGACCCTGACTTGGGTCGAGCTGAGCCCTTGCGTCGCCGCTTGGAGGCCCGCTGTGCCTCCTCCTCGTCGTCATCATCATCTGCTAAGCGTGCTGCTACCTGCACCTGGCCCGAGGTCGGCGCCCTGTGCTGCGCGCCTTGCCCCGCACCCGAGTCTTGGCCAGCTCCCAGCCCTGCGTTCCCACGCGCCGGCTCGTTAGGGGGCACCGATGCAGGGCCGCCTGCACGCCAGCCACCTCCCTTGGCGGCCAGACCCTTTGCGCCCGCCCCTGCAGCTCCAGCTGCTGCCGCCTTGCCTGCCTTCCCTGGCTGCTGCCCATCCGTCTCGTGAGCACCGAGCAAGCCAGCAGCAGCAAATGGCGGTTCGGTGTGTGCCCGGGAGGAGCCACCCGCGTTGCCAGGGCCCGACTCCACCGGCCTAACCCCCTGCGGCTTAGCAGACCGCCCATGCCGCCTGCTGCCGCCGCCGACCGCCCCTACCATTCCCAGACCCACATCAGGCTCAGCACCGTGATGCACTGCAACAGCAGCGCCGGCTCCCAGGCCGCTGTGCCCTGCGAGCTGCGGCATCGCAGACCGGGAACCCTGACTTGCCCCTGCAGCCGCTTTGGCGGCCGTCCTGCCTGCATCCCTGCCGGACCGTGCACCGCGCGGCTGGGACCTGCGCCCAGACGCGGCGTCCGGGTCAAAGTCCAGCAGCATGATCTGGGAGGCCAGCACGGGGTCCAGCTTGCGCTTGGGCATCTTGGCGGGGCTGGATTTCTGCCGTGCGGGCTGCTCCTGCGGCTCCAGGGCCACAGCGGCAGCTGTAGCGTCAGCTGCCGGCGCCTCGCATGCATACGCCGCTGGTTGCGACGGCCCGCTTCGGCCACCACGTGCTGCTGTCGGTGGCGACGGTCCCTTGCCAGGAGCGTTCCTCCGGGGAGTTGGACCAGGGGGCTTGGCCGCAGCAGCTGGGCTAGCGAGAGGGCTGGCCAGCGCCTTGGCTGCATGGCTGGCCTTGGCCGCCGTTCCCGCTGCTGCCGGCGATACCCCTGCAGGGACTTTCGCGCTCGCGACACCTGAGGGTGCGGCGACCCCCGGTGCAAGCGTCGCGCTGGCAGTGTACGGGCTGGGGCACTTGGAGGGAGAGGCGCCCTCCGCGGTCTTGAGAGACCGTGTCACAGGCCGGCTGGGGGAGAGGACGTGGCTGGGCCCCGCAGCGTCCTCGTCTTGTTGCTTGTGCTCAACTGCGGCTGCGTCAGTGCTGAGGCGCTGCTGTGACCTGTGCAAGCGCCCAGCAGACCGCAGGCCCTGCCCGGCCTCATGCGCAGCAGCACAAGCTGCCGGGCTCGCACCAGGCCCTTGCCGCTCCCGCCCTGCTGCGTGTTGCGTAGGCGACCGCTGGCCCAGGGCTGCACGTGCGCCTGCTAAAGGCGAGCCGGATGGATGGCTCGGCAGTGCGCCAGCTTGACCACTGCCCGCTCCCGCCAGTGAGGCCCGCCGAGCTTCTAACCTTAGCGCGCGAGGCGACGGCAAAGGCGCCTGGGGCTCCTCTCCACCATCACCTATGGTGAAAGGGTCCATAAAGGTTAATAAAGTGCGCGGACATGGCAGCTGCGAACTGGCCTTCGCTGTAAGCATTGCCAACCCACTTTGTGCACCCGTTGGCCGCGCGCTCGCGCTTTGCTCCGCCTGCGACCTTGCTTGCTTCTCCAGAAGAGCTATATCAGGAAAGTCCATTATCCGTGTGGTCTTTTCGGCATCGTTGGATAGCCAAAACTCTCGGCGCCCTGTGCGCAACCTCCCGCTCGTGCGGGCCTTGCCAGAGGTTCCTGGCGCAGATGACGCCTCTGGAGACTCCTCCATCTGCTGCTAGTGACCAGAGCGCATCCTGGGGTCTAGTATCAGCTTACCCGCGGAGCTGCTAGCAAAGTTCGAAAGAGCTCCGGCTGCCAAGAATGGAGTATCGTGCTCGTCGTATATGCGGAATACGAGTATGTAGTGAAGTTGGCCACAGGTTGCAGGGACCCTCCGGCCAATCGCGGCCCATCACCTTCTGGCAGTTTAACAAACCTCAGTGCTGACGACCCTCATACTGGCCACACTAGCCCCAAAAGGCTTCATCCACCGCTGCTACTTGTTGATGACCCGCTTGGCGAGACCTACGCTTTACGTGCTACACCCAGCACACCCAGCACACGCCCTTTTCCGCCCCGACACACGATGCATTGTCTGAGAAGCCTAATACACTTCACAGGAGGCTCCAGGGCCTCTTGTCCAGTCCAGGGTGCCATAAGCCGCCCACAATTGTCACAATTGTTACCGAGACCCGTCGGCCGGCCTGGTCCACTCCGCGTCTTCGCTGGTGCTGAGCGTTTACGGTAGGACAGCACTTACAGTAGAAAGCATGACAATGCCTGAGAGCCGTGTGGTGAGTCAGCCACACTCAGTGTTGTTGCCTTGCACTCCGCAGGCCTCCGGCACCTTCTCCTGGCTCGTCAGCCCGCGTCCAGGCCGCCATCTTCACAGGCACCTACGCCCTCGTGTTCGGACTTGCACTTCTTGTCGCCCCTAAGCCAGTCTTTGGTAAGCCCTTGCTGCACGACCTCCTGTCCTTCCGCGTGAACACCATGGCCCCCGACACGGGAGTTCCCCCGCTGCCCACAGCAGTACCCTGCTCACGCTTTTTTGCGCACCACCACCAAAAGCAGCGGCTTGCAACAGGACCATGTATCGTTCACACTCAGCTACCGGCACATCATGATGGATTGCCTTTCCCGAACCCAGACCGCTCCTCCGCGCCCCATGTCCTCCCCCAGGCCTCCTCTTCAACCCCGAGCAGGTGCCCAGCGGATGGATTCGCGTGGGTGGGGTCCTGTTCGCCACCTTCGGCTGGCAGTACCTTGGCGCTGCCCTGGGCGACAAGCAGGGCCTAGGCGCGCTGGGCTTCTATCGGGCCACCGTGTGGTCACGCGCCTGCCTGGCCGTGGTGTTCAGTGCGCTGGTGGCCCTGGGCGAGTCGCCTGCCGGGCTGCTGGTGCTGGCGGCGCTCAACGCCATAGGGGCCGCCTCCATGCACCTGGCCCTGGGCCGTGGTGCAGCACCGCCTGCGAAGGAAGTATAAGCAGGCTGGAGGCTGGCTGGGGCGGCTTGCTTGCTACGGTAGTGGTTACTCTCAGGCAGAATGTGCAGGTGCGGTGGACGCCCGCGTCTTGCATCTAGGGGTGCGGGGAGCTGCATTGCAAATGATGCCCGCCGGAGTAGGGGTTGGCGTAGGGGTGATAGGTAGGTAAGGTCACAGGAGTTGGGTGAGCGTGAGAGACGAAGAATGGAGAGAGTTGTGAGCTGTGCACTGTACCGTCGGAAGATACCCTGGCCGCCTTGTACATGCCGGCGGCAACGCACCATACGCATGGTTTTAGGCTTGGAACTAGTGCTTGCAGCATGGCAGGAACTTTGAAGCTGGTATAATCCTGGAGATACTACCCCGCACTTTGGTGCGCACAATGCATGTTGCCGCTGTATAGGGTGCGGACCTTCTTTCTCGGTGGCCCTTGCTTTTTTTTTCCTTTCTTCGTGAGAAGGTTACAGGGGCTAGGAATTCGGTGCTTGGCAAGCACTTGTGGGCGGA
>VFQN01004744.1_pt1 | contig 17552 bp, 12 predicted proteins | sample 3512371 | NCBI WGS metagenome assembly VFQN01 (sample SAMN10412370, study PRJNA504923) | tailings metagenome | isolation source: Replicate 2 from Balatoc abandoned mine | place: Philippines: Itogon, Benguet | collected 2017-08-28 | reverse complement strand
CGAACGCGTCTCTGCTCTAGGCGGATGCTCAACCCGGTCTCCAACACGTGCTAACCCGGTCTCCAACACGTGCCAACACAGGCGGAGACGTGCAGGCCCCAAGGCCGTGACGTGCACTTTTGGTGCAGCTGGTACAGAGCTGGGCCAGCTGGACAGGACGGCAAGAGGTTGCCAAGCATACAGCGTGCAGCTCATGATCTGTACTGCAGTATGCCTGTACTACAGCATGCTGCATGTACTACCTGTACTGCAGTATGTGCAGCAGGGCAACCTGTGGATACGCTGCCCATTTTCCCCTCGCTTGGCTTTCCCATTACTTCTTTTTAAACCCTTTTGCGCACCTGGTCCGCTAGGATAGACATTGGAACAGCAGTATCGCCATCTGCATTTGCAAGGGGAGCATTGCAAGCATAAAAACCCAGGGCAACGTACGAGAGGTGCTCCATGTTTTAGAGCACATGCTCACTGTGCGTACACCAGCCAGCTCATAACTTTGACCCCCCTGGCCCCAACGCAGCCAGTTCTTGCCTACTCCTCAGCCAGGCTATCCCTTACAGTAGTCACTAGGTCATCCGGCCTCTGTTGAGAATAATCTGCCAGTAAACCTCATCAACTTATTGGCCGTGGTAACTCACAGCAGGCCCCGATGTCCACGAAGACACCTCCCTTGGGGAGGAAAGCGTGGAAAGGGGGCTCTGAAAAGAGCTTGTCAGGGTTTTGCCGGTTCCTAGTTCGAGATTTAGAGCAAGGGCATTAGCAATGGGGATTGGGCCACGCGTTGTATGGGAGTGGGCCAGCGCGGCCATACATACCAATCTTGGCAGTTGCTCTTTCGGTAGGCGAACATGACTGTGCTCTTCGCTGGTATGTCGCTAACTTGCTGATAGATGTCGATGCGGTCGACAGCCCCCGCCTTGTCTGGCGCATTCTCTCCGTTGTAAGGGGAATGCGCATCGTGACCCCCCAACGGCCGTGTCCATAGCGTGCCTCCTGGAAGAGTTAGGTGAACTTTGTCAGTTACAACTTCTAGGCATACCCCCTGGGGCCTGTTACTTGTCCAGTGGTACACTACTAGCAAAGTAAGGAAGCAGCCCAAAAGGGCAGTTACCGCGGCAACGGGCGGTCTGGTTTGTCTAGAAGACATTTTACTTATAACAACCTCGACAATGTGCACGCCCACGCCTCAACATAGTGCCTAAGAAAGTAGGGATCCCCTTGATCGTACAGTCACGATAGTGCCCACGTGGTAGTGCCGCCGAGACTTGACATAAATTCCAAGATACAAACCAACCCGGCATACAGCCACCCACCCACAACTCACAATGCGTTTTACGCGTACCCACGACCCACCTATAACCTACCCAGGTTGTTTAGTGCTCGCTCCGCCCTCGGCATCTCACTTGTGCTGTGCTCGACTGTCCGCACCCCCTACCTTGCTGGCACCTCTTCCCACGTTCCAGGGTGGCATTTGGACAGGCTCCGCACGCATGCATGGCCCTCCTAACGACGCGCATACCCTGAAGGGCCCCGCCGTCCAGCGAGAGGTCACCTTGCAGTTGCTCCAAGGTGGCGCAGAAGTCCCCCACCCCCCCTGCCCCGTCCAGCCCTTCCGGGCCCTCCAAATCCGCACCATCCCATATCAGGTCCCGGCCCCGGCCCGTTGCCCAAGGCCCCTTCCACATCCCACCCCTGCCTCAATGCCCCTGCCCCGTCCAGCCGTCCTGCGCTTCTGCCCTACAAGGCCCCTGTCCTGCGCTCCTGCCCCCGTTGGTGCACCCTGACCCCTACGGCGTTGAGCCCAAGAGCACATGTCCGACCGAATCCGGGCAACCACGCCACGGCCAAGATGCCACCGTGTGTGGCCACACCACCTGGAGTGTAACACAAAATGCCAACACCCAGGACGCAGCCTAAGTTTTTGAGCCCAGTCCTCCCCAATCCACGCCTAAGCACAACTGCGCGCCTTGTCCCTTACAGCAAGCACCACCATGCCGTGGCAAGAGGAACTCCGAAACAGGTACATGCGAAATGGCATACGGCTGCTACATGGCAAGGGGTCACCTGGGCCGAACCCTCCAAAGGGTGATCATGAGGTGACAGCGCCACCTCGACCCAGTCGCAGCTCCCCGGGGAGACAGGTTTCTTCCCTTCACAACCAAGGGTGTTCATAACACCGACGAGCACGACACAAAGCGCCCATGTCGTCGAATTGGGTCGCTTTGCGACAGCAGCACTTCGCATTCTGATTAAAACGGCCATGCTATACAGGGCAGCGCTTGAATATCACAGCCCGCTGTGGACCCGCTAAAGCGCTTGCTGCGTTACCGTTACACCACCCACACTACAACTGCTGCCGTACTCCAGGTGCTCGCAGTCGGCATTGGGCATGTGCGTTCCGGGCCAACCACACAAGGGCATGTGCGTTCCGGGCCAACCACACAAGGGCATGTGCGTTCCGGGCCAACCACACAAGTACTCCGCGTACCAATGCGTGCACTATCTCCCAATGCGAGCCTAAGGATAGCCGTGCATACTTCACCCAGCAATCAAACAAGCTAGCCTTCAGCCTCTAGGCCCCTTGCACGAGTAGGCCCCGTCTCTGCCTCTCTCTCAATTCTCTCATCATCCAAGTGTCCAGGTCTCAAACCCCTGCGCCTGACTAATTCAGGTTCAGCACAGGGAGTCCACAGCTTGCCAAGGGCCTTATAGTGTGCCCCTTCCATGGGTTAGCGGCAGGTGAGTTTAAACAGCTGCATGTGGTTCGTAATGAGCGGTATGCCCTTCACCCGCTGACTGTCAGTAGGATACCCATGCCATGCTTAGCCGTGCCCCCGACAAGACCTGTGACCAGTGGCGTTGCTGCCCTCCTCGCACTGCAAAATACCGGCATACCGGTACACCAACAAATCCGCTCAAACATGCGAATGCACGAGCTCAGTGGGCGACATCAATGCATAACCTTGGCGCATGCATGGTTGGGCCAACCATTCGTTGGAAGCTCACGTGGATGCGCTGGTTGTCAAGGCCCTGCTCCCACTCTCCTCCTAGGTCTGCCGCTTGGGCGCTTGTTGGTAAAACGTCCCGGCCAGGACACTGGTGGCAAGGGCATTGACAGGACATGCACGCTTGAGTGACCTCATCATACGGTATGATGGGAGGCAGCACACAGCACATACAGCACGATGGGAGGCAGTACACAGCAACAAACGTTGATGCCAACCTTCAATGCCGACTTCCTCACCACCCTCACTCACCAGAGCATTAGAAAGCCGATGCCCTCAATGGACGCGTGCTTGTCCCAAATGGCAACGTTAATGATCACGGTGATCACCTGGTGACCGGGACAACAGGGGGGAGGGGGTGAACCGCCGAGCGGCAAGCGGGATCACAGGGGAGGGGAGGGGTACAATGTCCAGGCGAGCTCAGCACCGGCAGTGCAGAGTGTCACCGGCGGGCTTGGGTGCATTCTTAGGTAAGCCCAGTGTGTATGCCATTCTGAAAGGCGGCGGTTGCTAGGGCCCCATGGGCGCACCCGGCAGCACGCTGCAGCCTGCTAATAACGGTAACCCACGCACTTTTGTGCCTGCCGCAGCCTGCTACAACCCACGTGCGTTTGGTGCCAGCCGCTGCCAGCGCACCTTGCAGAGGATGCCCACGATGGTGAACAGTGTCGCGCTGACGGCCTCGCGCAGCAGGTACGAGGCGTGGCTCATGCACACGCCCACCACGCACGACAGCAGCAGCGGCATGACCACGCTGAAGGTCCACTGCACGCTGGCCAGCTTGTTGTGCTCGCCCAGGGAGGGCAGCACCAGCGCCAAGGGGACGAGCGCCAGCCCGTTGGTGTAATACACGCGGCCCCAGTTGGTCATCTTGACGGTGTCGCACATGTGCTTGACGTACACGGTGTCAAAGGTGAAGAAGACAAACCTGCGAGGCCCACAGACGGCGGATCTGCCTCAGATCGTGGGCGGACCTGCCTCGGATCCTGGCAGTGCTGGAGCCAGAGCAGGGTACTGTATGCGCCAATACGCCCAAGGCGAGTAGGCTGCCACAGTAGCACGACGGGCCAGTATCGTACTTGCGACTGCTGCATGCGGCCACTCAGGTTCGGCAGTGCTTCTGAGTAGCGGCAGCGGTGTGGTGCTTCTTGCCTCCCGCACACAAGCAACGTGCGTGTTGTTCGGTAGAGCGGAGTCCGGTCAGGACTTGACACCTGGACCACCGATCTGTGTCGTACACCCCAGCGGGGTGAGCAACCAGTATAAGCATACATGGCGATACATGAGCACTCTGAGCAAATGTAAGCATGCACGTTCTGTAAGACCTTGCACGTTTACAGACGGTCCGCTCCAGAATGCCACCTCGTAACAACAGTGCGCCCCCGGCCACACGCCCCCGGCCACACGCCGACGTGCACCACCCGACTACGAGTAGTGCAGATTGGCACTACACTTACCACAGCAGCAGCCAGTAGTAGGCATCTACCCGGTAGTCGCTGTCCACCATGACGTAACCCACACTGCCCGCCATCAGCACCAGCAGGCAACCCCAGGAGCGCGCGTTTGGCAGCGCGCGGCCCAGGAACAGGTAGTCGCATATGGAGAGGATTAGAGGCGTGGAGGAGCGGAAGGTGATGAAGGTCTCCACGTTGGCGTGCTGCAGCACCTTGATGTTGGCGAAGATGGTGCCCAGGAAGCTGACGGGTGTTGAGGGACAGAGGGAAGACAGCCATCAGGCCACAACAGCACATGCGCACAGCCCTACACCGGCTCCGTTGCCTAAACTCTGAACCAGAACGCGGCTGAGAGGTAACTGTTTGTGACCACGGGCCCCAAGTCCGTCGTCCCTCTCTGACTGGCTCGGCTGCAAGTACATGCGAATGCGCGTGAGGGTTGCTCACCCGACAACCACCCAGGAGAACTTTGCCACCTTGTCCCACTCCAGCCGGTCTGCCACCAGCCACCCCGCGGCGTCTCCCGCCAGGACCGCCACAGTGGATGCCAGGAGCTGGCAGCACAGCACGAAGGTCGGGCATGGCAGGTTGTAGATGGCCACCTTGTTGATCACGAGCTGCGTGGCAGGAGAGGGGTCGTTGCGGTTTATTCCCCACCATTCAGATAAAGCAACGAGCGACAGGTGACAGAGTGGCAAGCATGCTGCTGTGCGTAATACATTTACTGCCACCCGTCGAAAGCTGTATTCACAGCAAGGGATGCAGGTCAGACGCATGGGGCATGCAGGTATGCACACTTCGTGAGCATGGCACGTAAACGCTGGTGTGCGCAAGCTGCAAACACGCGTGCACCGGAAGCCACCAGTTGCCCACCATGGTTGAACTGCAAGCAGCATAGTAGGTGATAATGACGGCGGTCATGCCGAATCCACAGAATCTGGCACGCTTGGACGGTGTGCCGCTCTCCGCATCCCGTCCAGGCTGCTCTACATGCGTGTTGAGGAGCGGCTGCTTCTCACGGCTTTCATCAGAACCGCCTACAACCCTCTCCTTGGTGGCTGCTTCTACCATTATGCCTGAACAGGGCTAGTCACCCGACTCGACGTCTTTGTACTTGATACGGCGGGTAAATGCTGCAGGTGGCGCCTGTGTTAACGTCTCGGATGTCCCCCGAGGCTCGGCGACTAACGCAGAAAGTATTAACGTGAACTGATCTTGAGCAGTGCACTCTCGGGATACAAGCGAACTACGATGTTGCCTGCGGTCGGCGCCAAAAGAGCGGAGGTGGGGAGGCGCACTCTGGATGGCGCTGCTAGCTTAATTCGTGCCCCAGATAAATTTGGTAGATACTGTGCAGTGTATAGGTGGCCAAGGGTTGCACGGGGTTGCACCAGGGTTGCACCAGGGTTGGAACCGTTAAACGCCTGCGCTCACAAAGCCATAATTTGCATGGCTGCTACCCGTCTAACCGTTTATTATTGTCGGTAAATATGTTTGGTTACCGCATCTTCGCCCACTCGCGAGCAGGTACTACCGCTCGAGGCAGGCTCGAGGCCCCTCAACGCAGCACCACACAGGTATTGCGAAGAAAATGAAGTGCAAATGCCTTGTATGGGCTGGGCCCGCGCAGCTCTTGAGCAACAACCAGGGGAGACCCCTGTGAGCTCTACTGGTGGTGGTGGTGGTGACTGGCCGATGGACCTAGCTGGTTGGTGCTGCCGCAAGTGACAACACGCGTGGTCAACACGCTGTTCTCTCGCCCTGTATCCCTTGGGTCTGTCGGTAGCAGCCTTGTACAGGGCCTTTAGGTCATGCGGATGAAGACCCGTAGAAGCCCGTCTGCTGCTGACCAGGGGAGTCCCCCTTATTGCTGACCGCCCGGGGCCGGGGAGGCTCCCCTGCTGACCGCCGCTGCAGGCTGCCCGTCAATGTCAACGCTTGGCCCTCAGGGCCCTCGCGTCGTCGCATGCCACCGTATTGTGCGCAGTGATGCAGTAAACTGTGATATACGTACCGCATGGTACCGCAGAAACAAGGTGTGGTAGGACACCAGCGGACCTTTCTGTCTCCCCAGTTGAACACAGTCCACACCAGGGGACACCTGGTCCACGCACCTCGGGGTGCATTCCTGGCAACTCAGGTTAGCCTATTGCGGACCCCTACTAATTTGGTATCAGAGGAACGGCACCCCTTTTGGAGTACGAGGTGCGTGGACTGCTGTGGACTGTGTCCTACTACACCAGGAGAGCTTTCTCGCTTGGCAGTCACAAACCTGCATCACCTGGGGGCTGGCGTGCCCAGGCCTCAGAGGACCACCTACCGCACCGGTATGGCATTCAGTCCCAGGGGAGATAGCAGTATTTACAGGAGGGCCAGGGTGTAAGCATGCAGTGTCCATGCACACCTAAGACCTTAGGGGCAGACCATCCCCTCCCCTTGGGGGTCGTACACGAATAATGACACCCCATACGCGCCGAACTAGGTCACTGGAAGGGCCACATGGCAATGCACTCCCTCACTAGACGGGTAGGGCAAAACGTGATAAGACAGCACTTAGTGGGCAGGCGAGGCAGGCGGTGATTCCGTGTCCGGTGGGCCACGGAGCACCACACGACCACCAGGTCCCGAAGCAAGGAAACAGTGCGTCTCCGATACCGAGTCCCAACCACGCGGGGCAAAAGATTGCAAGCGTGCCCAAAAGTCAGCTAACACCTCAGTTGAGACTCAGGGTTCAGTCCCTGTGAACGAAGCGCTCTGGCCCCCCACACTTGACTGACACATGGCAAGCACATCATCTGTGCTGGCTGCAGTCAACACCATACCACATACAGCTCCCACCCTCGGTCGCCAACCTCCCTCATAACCACACATGCCATCGCGGTCTAGTCCTCTCAGCTTTGCTCTGGTACCGGCACATGCGTTGTGCCTCCCCTCACCGCATACTGCCACATACCACATACCGGTATGTGGTATGTGGTATGGTAAAAAAAAAACGGTGGCACATGCTTCGTTCACCCTGCAGGCACCCTACACTACATACCATATGGTGTCTCCCACCCGCTCTGCATAGGCGCTGCGCCTGCTCTCCTGCTGGGCACCGCGACGCACGTCTGGGGAACCGCCCTTGCGGTGATCCATGTTACCCCAGCAGTACCAAAGTAGCGTGGCACAGTCGCCCAGGGGTCGCCCAAAAGGGAGAGCCCAAATGGGCGCGCCTCTGCAACAGCACGCCACCTAGGCCCCTGAAGGCCCTCCGCACTGACACCTTAACCCCAGCTAGTTCAGGTGCAACGGCTGATGCGCTTGCAGACGGTGCGCAAAATGCTCGCGTCTGGCCGCGCGTCAACTTGCTGTTGGTAGCCGTTGACCCAGCATGCCCTTCAGTCACGTCACTCCATTGTGCTAAGCCGTAAGCTTCTAGGCACCAGAGCAGAAGAGTGCCGCTGTCACACGTGTGCGTTAGGCCCAAGGCCATTGTCAGGTACTAGCTTCACAAGGCAAGCTAGCATTCTACAGGCAATTAAAAGATACCTTGTTGGTAACGACATGTTGGCGCAGTCCTGTTCATAACCTGATGCGAGCGGCAGGAAGCTGTGAAGCCTCGAGCCTGCATGAGGATGCTTGGTTGGCAGTGCCTCTTCGAAGGGGGTCTTGAACACAGTAAACAGCTTTGGGAAATATGATGAAATTGTCTTAGCTCAATTTTGCGCGATTAGACGAATGACGCCTCTCCTCAAGCCGGTTTTGGCAGCCTTACTGCTGTGCTCCTCTGCACTGTTCGCGCGTGCAAGAGGAAACGCGCTTGAGTCTTTATGGAGACATCCAATAGTCGGGTCAGGAGCCACGAGTGGTGAGCAGTACATAGCGACGCGACACAGGAAATATAATGGCGCGGATCTTTTACCCCAGCGGAGCAAGCAAGCAGCCTCACCCAATCCCAATCAAGCAAAATGTAGTCACTGGCTTGTGACAACTACAATTAACGCGGCGTCACCAAACCTCCAGTCGCTGGCACGCATGCCCGGGTGGTGCAAGTGCTTTGTGCTGGACCGCAAGTCCCCACCAGACTTCAAGCTTGAGGGCCCGGGGGTAGTGGTATTGACGGCGGCGGAGCAGGAGAAGCTGCCGTGGGCAGTGGCAGCGCGCACACCGTGGAACCACTTCGGGCGGAAGAACTTGGGTTTTGTGTATGCGGCCCTGCATGGCGCGGAGGTCATCTACGACACGGACGATGACAACTTCATCCTGGACGGCGACGAGAAGTACCTGCCTCGCTCCTTAACAGCCCCAGAGGGTTGGAGCGTGTACTGGCCCAGCTCCGGCGCCCCAGTCTTCAACCCCTACCCCTTCTGGGGCGTCAACGGCTGGCCCCGGGGTTTCCCCCTGACCATGATCAACAACGACACCACCACGTCCGGCGCCAGGAAGCTGTCAGCCGACGCACCAGAAGTGCCGCTACGCGTGTGCGCTCTCCAATCTCTTGCCAACGCCGACCCTGACATGGATGCCATTTACCGGCTCACGAGCACGATCCCAATCTATTTCGCCCCGAAGAGCGCCTGGCTCCTTTACCCGGTGGGCATGTACGCGCCCTTCAACGCCCAGGCCACGCTCTTCAGCCGCTCCCTGGCAGCAGCCCTGGCGCTGCCTGTGACGGTGCACGGGCGCGTGAGCGACATCTGGCGGTCGTACATCATGCAGCGGGCCATGTGGGACCTGGGCTGCGGCCTGGCGTTCTCCGACCCGTGGGTCACCCAGTACCGCAACGCGCACAAGTACCTCAAGGACTTCCAGTCGGAGCTGGACCTGTACCTCAAGACGGAGGGCCTGGTGGAGGTGCTCAACAGGGTGCAGTTCCCCGACTGGCAGTTCGCCAGCAAGGACGCGGAGCTGGCGGGGCGCGTGCTGGGCATCTACGTGTGCCTGTACGAGCACGGTCTGCTGGAGGTGAGCTAAGCTCACTTTGTGGTGGCTGCCATGGAGCAGTAGTATTGCGGTAGTAGGAAGGGAAGGGATGGCACCAATAGGGAGTAGTTTGGCAGCACGAGGTGGCGTTCCTGTTTACCATTATTGCCGAGCAGCAGTGCCCTGAGTGAGTTGCACCAATGCGCCGGCAGTAGCATTAATCCTGAGCTGCCTGAGGTGCTGTCCTGGGCGCCAACTGTGCAGCAGCACCTTTCCATGCTGCCATGTAGCCACGATACGTTAACACACCGCACCTGTGCTCCGGACACGCAGGTTGAGGACATCTCGATGGTCCAAGCCTACCTCACTGACCTGGGGCTTTTGGGCGACAACGAGGTCGCGTTCGCCGTCCGGATGAACGACCTGACGCAGGCGGCGGCGCATGCCGTGCAGACACCAGCCCCTCCCAGCCAGCGGGCTGCGGTGTGCGTGACGGGCATGTTCCGCGCGGGGCCCTTCACGTGGCCCTGGTACAAGAAGCACGTGCTGTCGCAGCTCGGCATGCAGTACGACGTGTACGTGTCCACCCCCAACATGGACACGTTCCCACACGTGACCGACTACCTGTACTTCATGCATCCGTACAAGGTGGTGTACCCCGACTACAGCGGCGTTGACAAGCTGCTGGCGCTGCCCGGCTGGGACCAGACGGGCTTTACGGGGGCGCACGCCCCCGGCAAGTGGCTGATGCAGATAACGGTGCGTCGGGTGGCACATCGTTGGCAGTGCATAACGGGTCGGGTCGGATGGCCTTTAGGGCGCGCAAGGCAGGGGGCATGCACGCATGCTGCAAGCCCAGCACGTAGCCTTTAGCTTTGCGGGCAGGCCTTCGCTAAATAGCTTGCATTCGCGTCTGGCACTGATGCTAACGACGCGTTGCTGTCAAAGTGTGCCATGGCGTACAGAGCGCTTGACGCACCCATATGCCAACCCTTGCAGGACTTGTTAGCGTGCCACGACGCGGTCAAGGCCTCTGGCGTCAAGTACACCCACGCGGTCCGGCTGCGGGCGGACTCTGTGGCGCTGGAATCTATCCCATTGCCGCTACACGAAGTGGGCCCTAACGAAGTGGTGGTCCCCGACAACGAGGCATATGGCGGGATCAACGACCGGTTTGCGTACGGCTCGTTCTCAGGCATGATGGCTTACCTGTCCGTCATGGAGTCTGTGCCGAAGTACCTGTCCGCGGGCGGCAAGCTGAACAACGCAGAGAGCACGGCCCTGAACCACCTGCGTGACCACGGCGTGACCGTTCAGCAGAAGCCGGTGCCTCTGTGCCGCTTCCGCAACTACACTGCTGGGCACCTGGTGAGCGACGCCTGGGACCGGACGCTTCAGCAGTGCCAAGGGGTCTATGCGCAGGTGAAAGCGGTGGCGTAGGGTGCTGGTGTGGCGGTAGCATGGCAAGGCCGCAATCAGGCATTGTTTGGGCCGCGTCGATGGCCGTTGGGTAGCTGCAATGCTGCACGGGTTGGTGTGGACCACGCGGTGCTCGGGGTTTGGGCTCGAGCTGACCAACAGTCAGTCGCTGCATGGAACGGGCTGGTACCAACGTACGGCCGCTGACGAGCATGGTAAGTGCACCTAAGGCGTAGGTGAATGACCGTTTGCAACTTGAAGTGACTTCGCGCTTGCTGAGGGAGGGGCCCAACTTGGAAGCTGCATCCGTGAGGGTTGCCGGCTGGCCCACATACATGCATACCGGGTGTGCATTTCAATGTCCACGTACCGTGGTGCATCACGTGAGTAGTGCTTTCCAATGACCATGCTGATGACTAGGGCGCAGACTCCCGCACTCGCTGACTGCCCGGACTGGAGGGGATATGACTTGTGCGTTGGTTGCACCTGCTGCTCGACTGGCTGCAGTTCGGCCTCTTGAGAGCCATGCTGGAGTAGACCTCAATTGCTACTTGGGGTGCTGGCGTGGCAGAGTGAACCAGCACGTGTCGCTTTGGTGTAAGCCACTTTGAGGGGTGCGAGTTATGCGTGACGTGGTATTATAATGAGTGGTGTGCATCATATTGAGGTTTGAGCACTCTGCTTCACAGTTGGGTGCGGTCGTACCGCCAAGCGGGTTGGCACACATGTCTGAGGTGCAAGGGGCTGTTGTTGTTCAGCACCTGTGACTTTGGTAGGACGGTTCCACGCACGGTGCAAGCCCCGCTTCAGGGCCCACTGCCATTTCTTTGCCCCTTGTCCATGTACGGGGTGTACTGTATATGCACGTGCCCTGAGGGTTGCGAAACCCTGGCGTGTGGCAAGGAAGGGCTGATGCCTACCAGCATGACAATGGCTTGGTTGTATCGTCAGTGCCAGTCAGGAGTACAAGCGTAAAATGTCGTGTGTAACGTGTCAGGCACTCCGGCCTTCGCTGCCGCTAGATCAACGGCTAAGCGTTGTAGAAATGAGCAGCGGGACCTTGCCTTACAGAGCAGTGCAGCGGACTGGTGTGGCTTATGTGGCATGATGCTCCTTATTGCGCACTTTGCTGACCATAAGTTAGGTAGCCTGCCCTTTACTCGAAAGTCGAGACTCGGCACCCGGGCTGTGAGCGCGATGGCCGCTCCAGGGGGCGCTCACACAGGCCACTTGCGTACAAAGACACACGCCCGTAGGGCGGCAGAAGACAGCACCATGGGCGTGCCGTGCAGGGCACCACAGCGGTCGCCCAGTACAACCCAGAGGAGAGGGGGTCTCCCCTGGTACAACCTGTCCCAGCCTGTCCGTAATGGCTCCCACCCCTGGAACTACCAAGAACCTCTACCTTCGCTTGTGCCTCAAGACCTAGCACAGCAACGAGCCGCAGTGCTTGCGCGTTGCCCTGCCGACTGGGCCAACGCTCGGTAGACACGCCGTCTTCGCTCCTGCGAATTGTGCGCAACTCTGCAACCTGTCGGCAAACCGTGGTGGGCTGGTGGGAAGAACCGTACAACAAGCGCCTGTTGTGGGAACTGGTGGGAAGAACGGCAAGAGCCTACAATTTGACCGGAAACGACCCCGCCGTCGCGTTGCCGGCCCCCAGCTCCTCCTCCGCCTCCGCCATGGCCGTCACCTGCGCCGCCCGCTCACCCTCGTGACCACCCCACAGACACTGTCCGCCGCCGCAGCTGCCGTAACGACCTTGCCCTGCCTCCACCGCTGCCGCCAGGACCGCCTGCTGCTGCGGAACGGCGGAAGCGGAGGCGGCGGTGGCGAACTGAGCCAATGGCCGCCAAATCGGCAGCCTCTTCCTCAAGCCACAAGTCCAGCTGCAGGGGAGCAAGCTGCATGCTGCTGCTGTGAAGGCTGCGCAGGCCGAGGCTGTGGGAGACACAAACACGCTCACGTTGCACCCACCGTACGAGTGATGGGTGGTTGGACCACCGTGTCTGCTTTTGGGTCATGTCCGACGTCCTTGCGCCCTGCCGGCTCGTGCGTGACAGGAGGGCGTCGCCAAAACACGAGAAGACACGTGGCTACCGTTGTACGGACACGGAAAAGAGCGGGACGATGCACAGGGAAAAAGGCAGCCTAGTACAGCTGAACAGGACTTCTCCACGGCAGCAGTGACCATCCTACCAAGTTTATCTGCAGCTGTATGTCGATCATGTCCGCACGCGGCGTTGCGTCTTCTCGGTGGCCCCACCCTGGCTGGGTCGTTTCCGCCGTCCTAGCATTGTGTTGCATATACCTTCTGAACAATCCATTCAATTCACATGCTGGCAACTATAAGCTGCAGCCCTGCCCAGGCAATTGCGAGCGAAAGGCTCTGTCATCCGCCCAGATCCAGCCTACTCGCTACGTGAACGATTCAATGGCTTCTCTATACATTCTTGATTTCCAGAAAATTCCGTTTCAAGGAGGGCACGCGCGGAACGACTACGCGGGCTGGGCTTCCGCAGCTCTTTCGCGTATCCAACGCGATGCCGGCGTCCACGGTGGCATTGGAGAGATTGGAGTCCACACAGGTAGGCGCTTGGCTCTACTGGGCGGGACGGTGAGCGTGTTCACCTGGCTCGATGGGCAATCAGTATGGGAGCAGTGTGGTGTAAGTCGACCTTACCACTGCAAGAAATGCACCTTTCGTTGACCTGCATCCGGGAGTGCCTTCAACCTCTGGACACACGTGTCACGTGCACACCACTCGCTGTGGCACTCGCTCTCCCTCCTCCTCCCTCGTTGCTTGTGCCGCGCGGAATCCACACGCCTCATTTCCCGTCTTCTTCACGTGGCGCTGGCAAGTGCACATGTCTACGTCCCACTGCGAATGGGGCAGGTTCACCATCTATGCCTAGGCCGTACACTTGAGCTGCCGCCCTGCATGCTGACCACGCAGGATTCTACTTCATGTCTCTCGCCATCACGGCACGTGTGGGCGAGCCATTCTTCGTCCTCGACCTCTTCGAGGCCGGGCAGCATAAGAACATTGACCAATCGGGGAATGGCAACAAGGGCATCTTCCTGCACAACATCCGCACGCTGGGTGTGCCGGAGGACAAGGTGGTCATCCATGAGGGCTCCTCCACGGAGATGCCGGCCCAGCAGCTGTGCACGGAGTTTGGGACGGGCTTCCGCTTCCTGTCCATAGACGGCGGCCACGCGAAGGACATTGTCATCAACGACCTCGCCTTTGCCGAGTGCTGCTTGGTTGACGGTGGCATTGCGTCCATGGTAGGTGTGTTCCCTCCTCGCCTAGTGGGCACGTGCCGCCTGCTGCCCACCTGGCGCTGTGCTCCCAGGCGTGGGAATCGGCCGTTGCCAAGTCACCAGTCGCAGCTTGCATGCCTCGGCTGCACTCATACCGGTACTCTGCATGGCATTGCCGTTTGCCAAGGCTGAGTTCCGCCAAGTGAAAGACCTGCACCACTTCAGCCGTGTTATGTCTCTCCGGTTTCTGAACCCACATGATCGTGCGGACCTTGCCCACTTCACGTGCTTGCAGGATGACTACAGCAACGTGTTCTGGCCGGGTGTGCACGAGGGCATCGCGGCGTACTTTGACCGGTACGGACCTAGCACCCTGCAACACCAGCAGGGCAGGGGATTGCAAGGGTGCGGCATGGGGACGTTGCAGCGTGGATGTATGGTGGCAGAGAGCAGCGAGTGACAGATGCAAGCGCAGTAAAAAGCGCCCTCGCTTGCCACACATGCCTTGTCCTTGTTTACCTATCCCCTACCTTCGAGCAGTACTGACCTCTTGCTTGCTCGTTTGCTCTACCATCTGTGCGTAGGTACGGCAACCAATCACGGCTGGCGCCATTCTTCTTGCACGGCAACAAGCTGTACATCACCACCAAGACGCACCACAAGCAGTACCTAGACGCCGTCACCTCCATGAAGTTCTGGGACGATGCGTGCGAGTCGGACGTTTACGTGCACGAGGGCAAACGCATCTGCATCGAGGCGCCCGGTGTCAACACGGGCAACGAGTTCAAGTTCAATCTTGGCGGCCATGCCCTTGCCGTAGCTGAGTTCCGTACGTTCAATGCGGAGAAGGCCAAGGCCCTGTGGCAAGAAAGCATTCGGAACTGCTGATTTTCATTAGGGTGACGTAGGGGGCTCGCATGCTGAACGCAAGTCGTGGGATGGACATCAAACGTGCAGAGGTTGCTAGGTGGGTGGTGTGAAGCCCGCCCCGCACACACCACACATGGTTGTGTGAGATCGCATTAGCTATTCGTGGGACTGAGAGCATTGCACAACGGACGTACGCCTCACAAGCCAACGCCTGTGCCTGGTCGTGCCTGCCCAGGGCGGGCATCCGCCGGAAGGAGTGGGAGGCCGTGTGCCGTGGTGCATTGTCGGTCCTGCTTGGAGCATGGACGGAAGTATGGTATCACAGCAGGACCCAGGCGGTAGGCATATGTCGCTGCAGGGCCTGGCAGGACGGACCCGGCCAGTGGCGGATTGTTGCTTATTATTGTTTGCGACTGCGACACTTCGCAGCATCGGGCATGCCCGAGGCGTGGAACAGCGTGCCCTGCTGTGCCTATTGACCGCCCGATCTTTGACATACACAACTACGGAGTCCTAACAAGAGACCTGTGCTTATTAGGGCTGCACGCTTGAGCCTTAGCCTACGCATGCCGTACTAACTCGTCTTGCTATTGGTGTTCAGTGCCACCTGGTGCCGCGCCTGACCTGCGCACCTGCTGTGATGGATCGCGCTACTGTGTGGGGAGCCTTCCCTGGGTGGTGGCTCCTGGGGTGCTCAGCAGTTGCCGCAGGTTTGGCTTATACGCCCTTGCTGGGTGGTGTCTACTGCTCTTGGGCTGCAAAGGCGTTGCACGGTGATTGCTCTGCCTTGTGTCTTGCCTTGCTCGTTGACCGCATGTGCTGGGGCATTTTGGTGCGGTCCTAATACGGCTGCACGGCCTTTGGCCCCAGCGGGTCGTGTTACGTTTGGAGGGCTACCTCGTTGCCGTGCATCGCAGGGTGGTGCCGTGGGTGCAGGTGTGTCTGTGGTACGACACCCCGACCGGACGAGGTCCCCTGTATCATGACAGTGCTAATGCAAGTGGTTACTCCCGCAACCGCCAACAACACACGAAAGCAGTAAAGCTTTACAGGCATCACGGCTCTAGCCATCGAGATGACCGACACACCACGTTCACATCCGACAAGGTGCTGCCCCCTGTCCCAGCTGCCCAGCTCAAAATATTAAGCTCTGTAGCGACTGTAGGCCTGCAACATGCGAACCAGGGGAGCTCCCCTGCAAATTTGCTACAACACAAGTAGGGCATATGGCGAGCGAGCCAGGAAATGAATACATCAATGCATCTGGATAGGGCAACGACGCTCTCCAAACGACACCCCATCTCGCTCGGCAGTCCGTTGGCACAATGCAATATGCCCTCTTATCGTATGCATGGATGATCAACACCATGCGCCACAGTTTGCGTGTCCTAACACGCTGTCTCTGCAAGCAGAGAACGTTGTGACCGGTGCGGGCTCCTTGTTGTTCAGGCATTGGCAGCGTGCGGCACGCGCACGGTCTCCGAGGCGGCGGTAAGGCAGTGCAAAGCCCCTCCATGCCGCCGTAAACCCATGGCACCACCTCCTGTACACCTGGATACATAGCGCACCTCGCTGCATTGTGACTTCAGCATGCATGGAAACGCAGGGACTCGTACCACGACCACGCAAGACGCGATTTCCAGCCACCAGTAACCATCAATGTCACATGCATCGCTCCCCAGTACTCCTAGGACTGTCTCCATACACGCTCCGAATGCAAACTTCTGCACGCGCATTACTTCAAATATCCCGGCGCCACTGCAGCCCCCAGGTGCCCCAGCCCGCCACGCACAGAGCAGGCGCTCCTCATACACCAACGCAGCACGTCCCCTCACCGCATCCTGCTACACCAACGCAGCACGACCCACCAGTCGCCAGCCCTGCTTATGACCAGAGCTCACGTGACACAATTCCCACTAACCCCCGCCCAAAAAAAGGCGTCTTGGCTTTCCGTGCAGCTGGCCTCCAATGCACCAGACAGAGCACCCACCAGCAGCATAACGGGGCAGCGCCCCCGTACAGCTAGTGAACGGCCACGTGAGCCGTACTTCCGTCCAAACTGCAGCTGCTATCGCAGAGACACGCCTCCTCTACGCAGCTTTAGCCCCTGCGTCACCAGGGCAAGGCGTCACACCACCGTGGGTAAACCCATGGAGGTCACAATCTTGGGGCACGCCACGTAGATTTTAACAATTCCGTCCGTCATCTGGTTCCGGAACCACAGGTCAATCTCGTGCGTTACGGGTAGCCCACTGAACAGTGCCAACGCGCCCTTGTACGACAATACCATTCCGGTGTTGCGACTGAAGGCAACGCGAGTCCTAGTGGGTCGGGGCGGCAGCGGGCGGCCCCAGGAGCTAGGCACCAGCCATGAGCCCAGCGAACGAAGCCCCAGGGGCATGTTGCAGAAATTGTCCTTGCTGTCTAATGAGTAGACGTCAAAGCAGCGGTCCACTTGCGCCAGCGTGTCGGTGATGTGCCTGAGCACCTCGGGTGTGACCAGCGCGTCGTCCTGTGGGTGGTGGGTGGTGGATGCACGAACGGGGCCAAGGCGCAAGAGGTTTGGCTTGGGTCAGGGCCGGTGGATGCACGAACGGGGCCAAGGCGCAAGAGGTTTGGCTTGGGTCAGGGCCGG
>VFQN01004743.1_pt1 | contig 17559 bp, 7 predicted proteins | sample 3512371 | NCBI WGS metagenome assembly VFQN01 (sample SAMN10412370, study PRJNA504923) | tailings metagenome | isolation source: Replicate 2 from Balatoc abandoned mine | place: Philippines: Itogon, Benguet | collected 2017-08-28 | reverse complement strand
ACACTGATACATAATTACTATCTACTGACACATCTGCCAAATCAATATCTTTTCGGAAAAGAGTCGAATATTGAAAATTAAAACGCAAAGTATCCAAGAGCTTGTTGGCAACACTTCCAGCCCCTACTTTCACTTCTATGAGATGCTGCCGATGGTCGCGCCCCATCAAGTGCAGTTCGAGTTGCGGCGTGGTGCCATTTCGGAGTAGATTTTCAAGGGTCAATTTTTTAGTTATCACCGCATTTTTGTAAAGTTCTACCCCCGACCACCCTTCACCATAATCATAATAAGAATGCTGTGCCCCTACCGAAGCTCCTAGAGGATAAATAAGCCCTTCTGACATTCCTACGTAAGAATAACTAGCAATATTTGAAACCAATAGATCTTCTAAATGATAGCCTTCAGGGGTAAGATTGGTCGTATTTTGCTCCTCATAAAACCCCATGCGCTTGCCAGCTTGCGTATCTAGCCTCCAAGTCAGGAAATAAGCCGTGGTATCACTGTACAAATTATAGATTTTGTGCGGCTGCGCACTATGAGGAATATAAAGAAGAGAATCTTGCGTACCGTCGTTGGCTTGCCCATAAAACTCAATAAAATCAGCTTCATCCAAACGTCCGTCGGCTTCTCCTTCAATATAAATGGCTTGTTCTTCACCCCTAAAAAACAATTGTATCTGTTTGGGATTGACAGTGGTTGTGGGCACACCAGCTTGTCTAAGCTCGGCAGATGTCAGGCGATACAATCCTTTTTTAGCAATAGGAATCTTAAAGTAAGTTTGTTGGGGATTGATCCATTCGTTACCATACCGAACCTGCGAAAAGAGAGAGGTAAAAGGAAGAGAGAACCAAATAAAAAATAAGACCGCTAACCGAACTCGCATTTGATTTTATTTTACTGATTTGAAAATGCAATTTAGCCACATGCCTAGGAAATGACAAATTTGACCAAGCAATGATGAGCATTAAAACAGTTTATTTCATATCTATAAAAAGCCACTAATTGACATACTTTTTTAAAATAATATAAAACTTCCTAATCAGACAAAAAATAAACACAAAACTATCTTCTAGGGATACAATTATATTCCTAAATTTCTCTTTTCCCCGCTACTCCCTTACTATTTTAAAGCCAAATTCTGCATTTACGCTCTCAAAAGGTAATTAATCTTTTTAAAAACAATAATATCCCAAACATTCAATTATTCTTCTCCCGTTCTGGCTTGATTATTGTGTTCCTAAAACCTTCCCAAAAAAATATCCCCAAATTCACTTTTTCCGACAAAAAATCAACCATATACCACTTATAAAGGCGAAAAAAATCAGAATGGTATACATTTTGCACTAGATAAGGACATGCTACAAAGCGGTTGGCATTCTTTATTTATTTAACTTATTAAACATATATTTATGAGTCTATCTTGCCATTATTTCTCTCCCCCTAAAAAGATTCTTTCTTATTTTTTTCCGTGGCACTATACTCTCTTCAAATGTTTGGGGATTGTTGTAAGCATAGCTTTTGCCTCCCCTATCTACGCTCAGCAATGCGGCATCAATATCAATAAAGTAACCGTTTCTAATTGCTATTACGTAAACAATCAAAGTAAAGTCACCTTAAGTATAGAAGTTTCGTGGCAAAACCCTCCGGCTGGGGATAGTATTGAAGTAGCGCTCGGTAGTGAAAAGAGATATATAAAACCGGGTACTTATCAAGTAAGCTACCCCGCCACCACTATCAAAGGCAACCAAACGATTGTATCTCCGCAAGTAGTTGCATTTGAAGTCAACGCCACGGGTATCAATAGTAATGTTACCGCCCATTTTACGACACTTCCTGCCTGTACCGATACTGAAGTGGTGGCGATTCCAAACGCTTGCCCACCGTTAGTCTGTGATGGCACCCACACTGGTGGGATAGTTTTTAGTGACTATAATGCAAATGGGATACGGGATACGGGAGAAATCAACGGTATCGACAATGTCACCGTCACTGCTACCGCTTGCGATGGCACCGTTTATACTACTACTACCGATGCTTCTGGAATATACATCTTTGATATTCCCCAAGCCAATTATCCCATCAGGGTCGAATTTAGCAATTTGCCTTCTTATGCAGGACAAGGTACCATACATGGTGCCGATGGGCGTACTACAGTTCAGTTTGTGGATGCACCTAATTGTAATATTGACTTAGGGGTATTGGATAATAATGATTTTTGCCAAACTACGCCCAAAATAGTAGTTCCTTGCTACGTATCCGGAAACCCAGAAGTGGGTACCACTAGTGGCCAAATGGATGCTCTGGTAGCATTCGACTACGGTACATCTGGGCCTAAAGACATGTTGAAGATTACGGTATTAGCAAAGGCCGAAACAGTAGGTACCCTTTGGGGAGTAGCGTACGACAAATACACCAACAAAACTTACACCTCGGCAAGTTTGAAGCGCCACGCAGGGCTTGGGCCTTTGGGGTTGGGGGGTATTTATGTCACTGATATGGTGACCAACACTACTTCAAATTATATAGACGTATCTGCTTCTCCTCTCAATATCAATGTAGGAGCAAGTACTGCTAGTGACCCTTGGTTTGGAGTCACCAATGCTAGCCGAGGTCTATTGAATGACCCAGCACAGCCTAGCAACGATGCGGTATCGTTTGCGTTGATTGGCAAAGTAGGAATAGGCGATTTAGAAATCTCAGAAGATGGAAAAGCCCTCTATTTTGTAAATTTATACGATAAAAAATTATACAAGCTAGATATAAGCGTAGCCAACAATCCTACTTTGGCGGGTTCGTGGGCTATTCCTGACCCTGGATGTGTAGATGGTTCTATGCGCCCCTTTGCCACCAAAGTATACAAAGGAAAAGTCTACGTAGGGTCGGTGTGCGATGCCTCTTCTTCTACAAAATCTAATCTACGGGGTTATGTTACGGCTTTTGACGGGACTACATTTGCCCAGGTTTTTGATTTTCCACTTACTTATCCTAAAGGTGCTGTTTTGGTCAACTCTACCCCTGCGGTAGTAGATAGAGTAGGCTGGTATCCTTGGACCGACAATTTTAACGATATCAACAGCAACACTACCAATGGGACTTTCGTTCGTATCCTTCACCCTCAGCCTATGCTTACCGATATTGAATTTGATATCGATGGTTCAATGGTATTGGCTTTAGGTGACCGTACGGGGCTTCAATCAGGTTACAACAACTATCCTCTTTCGGGTACTGGCGTTTATACAGGATTGTCAGGAGGTGATATTTTAAGGGCTGCTTTTACGAATGGAACCTATATTTTAGAGAATAACGGCAAAGTACCAGGATTCAACGGGGCAGGTGTCAACAACAACCAAGGGCCTGGCTTTGGGGAGTTTTATAATGACGACTTCTTAGGAGGCAACGGAGGCCTTACCCATGCCGAAATCGGATTTGGTGCATTGGCTCTAAAACCTGGGTCTGGGCAAGTAATCATGACCGCAATGGACCCTGTAGACCAAAACCAAACAGGTACAAACTTCTCTGGTGGAGTACGCTATCTCAGCAATACTACGGGCTTATCTCCTACTGGTCCTGAGATGGGATTTGTTCTTTATAACACCAACAACGAAAGTGGGACTTTTGGAAAATCCACGGGTCTAGGAGATTTAGAAGTGACATGTTTACTACCCAATTATCTAGAAGTTGGTAACCGTGTGTGGATAGATGCCAATCAAAACGGTATCCAAGACCCCTGTGAAAAAACGCTGAAAGACGTCAATGTATCTTTATACAAAGGCAATACCCTCATTGCAACCACCACCACAAATCTCACTGGTGAATATTATTTCAGTAGTAAATCTAAAATTGGCAGCGGCACATGGCTAGGCGTAGATGCAGACACCGTTTTGTTACCAAATACTAGTTATCAAATTGTATTTGGAACCGGAAATCAAGTCAATGCCTCAGGCGATACATTGACTATCGCTGGCTTAGGGAAATTTATCCTAACCCAAGCCAATGCTGGTAGCAATGATTTAATTGACAGCGATGCCGCAATAAGCACTATCTCAGCAGGCACTTATCCATCTATCACTATCACCACTGGAGCGGAGGGTTCTGTCGACCATACCTTTGATGCTGGCTTTTACTGCATATTACCTTACAACGAAACCATCTCTGTAAAAGCAGCTACTTGCACAGGCACAGGACAGTCTAACAATGATGCAAGCATCCGCTTCACGAATATCAAATGTGCCGACAAATTTGCGTATTCTATCGGTAGTGTATTTTCGGGAAATCAATACGACAATGCTACCGCAATAACGGGCGATAGCATCGTAATTGCTAATTTACCTAATCCTACTGCTGCTGCTGATACTTTCACGGTAAGACTTTATAATGGTGTATGTTGTTACAAAGACACGACTATTATTCTTCCCAAAACAATCTGTCCATTGGGTAGTCTAGGGAATTTTATTTGGAAAGACCTCAACAACAACGGTCGCCAAGATGCCCTAGAGCCAGGCGTAAAAGATGTAGTTGTATTATTGTTAAAAAACAGCGCTGTCATTGGCTCTGATACCACCGATAGCAACGGCTACTATAACTTTGACAGCCTCGCCACGGGAGATTATCAAGTACAAATACTCGTTTCTTCTCTGCCAGAGGGCTGCACTATCAGTAGTCAATACAAAGCTGCTGGCGTACCAGACAGTCTCAATTCAGACTTTGATCCAACTACCGCAATCAGTCCAATCGTAAGTATCAATGCCCTTGGCAATGGTATAGACAAAGATAATCCAACTATCGACGGGGCGCTTTATTCGCCTAAAGGAAGTATCGGAGACTTTGTATGGAAAGACCTCAACAACAATGGAATCCAAGATAGTGGAGAAGCAGGAGTCGAAGGGGTAATCTTGGAGCTTTACAAAGGTAGTACTACCAGTGCAGCGATTGCTACCGATACGACTGATAGCAATGGTAAATATGAGTTTACTAATCTTGATGCGGGCGATTATTATGTCAAAATTGTCACGCAAAGCCTTCCTGTAGCTTGTATATTATCAGACTCTACCAACAAAGGTGGAGATGATGCACTCGATTCTGATTTTGATTCAGCCACAGGTTTTAGCCCTAAAATTGTCATTAATCCACTAAATTCGGGTATTGACAAAGACAACCCGACCATCGATGCCGCCTTAGTAAAACCATGCGTAGCGCCTACTTGGACTATCACAACCGCACCTTCGTGCTCTCCTACTACGCCAGTATACAGCGTAAGCTTTGCAGTGCTTAATCCCAACGGTAGCCTCAAAGTAAATGCAGGAACCCTGACCAGCACCTCAGCCAACAACTATACCGTAGCAGGTATTCCAAATGGTGTCAATCTTGTTATTATTGATAGTTTATCGGCTACTTGTAAATTCGACACTACGCTTGTAGCGCCTGATTGCAGCTGTCCTCAAGTAACTGTACTTACCCCCAACATCAGCGTATGTATTGGAGATACAATCCCAACCCTTTCCGTAAACGTGGTGGGCAATGCCGGGGTCGAATGGTACCGCAGTGGCAGCAACCAAGTGGTAGCCACTGGCCTGACCTTCAAGCCATCTGGTATTGTATCAGCTACAGATACGTTTTATGTTCAACTTACTGGGGTAAGCCCTCTCTGTGTTGAGCAAACCCGCACGGCTATCGTGGTCACCGCTCTGGACTGCCAAGTAGATTTAGCGCTTCGTAAATCAATCAGCCGTAAAATTGCCCATATTGGCGATACCCTCACCTACAGCATCAAAGTGTGGAATGAATTTACTAACAATGCCTCGGGTGTAGAAGTGACGGATTCTATCCCTAGTAGTGTGGCGTTTATAGTAGGTAGTTTCAATGCTTCGCGCGGTACGGCTAGCATCAGTAATCAGGTCATCACATGGAACATCGGCAACATAACCGCCAATGGTGATACTGTCACTCTTACTTATAAAATCAAGGTAATTCAAGAAGGTGTTCACTTCAATAAAGCCGAAATCAGTAAGACTGACCAGCCTGATAAAGACTCCACTCCCAACAACAACTCTGAGACAGAAGATGACATAGATCGTCAGTGCTTTAGCGTTCCTTTCAAATTGTGTGTTGGTGAAAAAGTACAAGTTAATTTACCGGCTCATTATACTGGCGTAGTGTGGTTTAAAGATGGGGGTTCTGCATCCGTAGCCCAAGGCAATGAAGTACTATTCAGCGAAACAGGTTCTTATACTTTTACGGCTACCAACAATACCTGCCCTGTAGAAGGATGCTGCCCTGTTATCATCGAGCCTAGCGATAACTGTTGTCCTGCTGATTTGTGTATACCGGTCATTATTCACAAGACAAAAAAAACTAGTCTCTAAAATATTAACTTTCCTCTTTCCAAAATCCGAATCAAAATCTTTTTGGTTCGGATTTTTTGTATAAAATGAGGCTGCCTTGTTATCATCTTCCTTACCAGCAACATTCTCTCAAAATACAATACAATTACAGAGAAGGGATATAAATTTTACACCTTTAAGAGTATACATAGGCAAATTATCGAATTATTTAGCCGATTTGGTATCTAATCTGACTTACATCTCTATTTATTTTTTCAATTTTTATTAGTTTGCAGGAAATTACTAAAACGCTATGAGAATAATTATATCAACTATATTATGCTGCGGGTTAGCTTTTTCTACTTCGCTATTTTCGCAAACCATAGATGTAAAATCAATCGAAGATCAAGTATATAATTTTAACAATAAACTTAATTTTAAAGCATCACAAGAACTTTTACTTTCTCAATTACACAACAACAAACTCACCGCCCATGACCGTTATCACGTGTATCGTTTGCTTTCGTATACGCACAAGCGACTCTTTGATTATACGTCTGTTTTCCACTACCTCAACAAAGCCTATAAAGAAATCAAGAGTTCGGACCATGACGGCAAATACCTCGCCGAAATCAACGCTCAGCGCGCATTAGCTCATTTTGACATCCACGAATACGCTGAGGCCGATACTTTATTACTTGGTTTAGAAGCCAATTCATTTAAGCACCTCAACAACGAGCTTATTGCTAAACTCCAAATGCAACGTGCTTATCTTCAGTTTTTGGATAAAGACTATCTTAAAGCAGAAGCCACTTATAATCTTGCCATTGCAAAGATAAAAGGTGTATCGATGTGTGACTTGCCAATGGCACTCGTCAAAAAAATGCAGCTCTATGAAGAAATGGGGGACCGTGCTAGGGCTTTAGAAAACTACCACAAAGCACTCCATTATGCAGATTCATGCGGTATACTCAAATACGCTATTTATGCTAAAGAAGAACTACGCAACATCTACAAACGCAATAAAGAGTTTGCAGCAATGGGGCAACTTCAAGATGAGATAGATAAACTCGACACAATCTATAAAAAGAATGAGCGACTGGCAGAAGTCAATTTAATGAAAGAAAACCTGGAAACTAGTTTGCAGGAAAAAAAAATTAAAGCCAAAAATCGTCAAATTTTATACATCATTGCTGCTTCTGTGCTGCTAGGCATTTTATGTTTGGGGGCGTTTTATGCTTTTTGGCAACAAAAAAATAAAAGGAAACGCTTAGAAGGTGAATTTTTAAATATAAAATCTTCGCTTCAACAATACGCCGGTGAGCATTACCATCAGCCTAGCAATGAGTTTAGGAATATACGTCTCGACTTACTTAACCAAAGGCAACAAGAAGTACTAGAGCTCATTGCGAGGGGATTATCTAACAAAGAAATTGCGGAGAAACTTTTCATTTCAGAGAACACTGTCAAATATCACATCAAAAACATCTATTTGTTGCTTGAAATAAAGGATAGGAAAGAATTTTTGGTCCGTCTCAAAAGCAAAGGAAGCTAATATTGAAGACTACCCTTGAGGGTAGTCTTCAATATTTAACACAAAACTACCCTTTGGGGGGGTGTAATTCTAAAGAAAATACAAGAACTTTGGAAACCTTCACTCTTTACCTTACTAGACGACCTTATGATGAATCAACAAACTACCTAACCTAACTTAAAGTCCTAATCATCACCTAGTTTGAGCAATTCAAAAAGTCCAGTGCTAACCCACTGGCTTTTTTTTTGACATTTTAGCTTGAACCTTTTACCTATACTAAAACGGTATACTTGTGTATCAACGCTTTTTTTCCAAACTTGTTTTATTCTAATTATTAAAGTTTTAATGAAATTGCGAACTATCATCCTTTCATACAGGTTTGATGATAGTAAATGTATTCCTCCATTCATTGATTTTTTGAACGTTGAAAAGAAGATTTAAAAGACGAGTGCTTATGGCACGCTATGTCATTTATAAAGAAACGCTCATCGATTTTAAAGACCACTTTTGGACATTCGTCGGGTCGTTTATTGGGATAGGTTTGATTGGTTTTCTCAATCAAAACAAGATAAGTTCTACCGATAATCTTTTCTTGATTGGCTCTTTCGGAGCTACCTCTGTCTTGCTGTATGGTATTACTAATAGCCCATTGGCTCAGCCTCGCAATCTCATCGGTGGTCACGTAATAAGTGCCTTCATAGGTGTCACGGCCCATCAATTGATTCCCCATGAATTGTGGCTTTCTTCAGCTTTGGCGGTGTCGGTTTCAATCGTGGTAATGCAAATTACCAAGACACTTCACCCACCCGGTGGCGCTACTGCATTGATTGCCAACCTAGGCTCTCCCAAAATCACTTCACTGGGTTATTTTTATATACTAAATCCCGTATTGACGGGTGTTTTGATTTTATTGTTAGTAGCACTAGTGGTCAACAACCGCGCCGGTCATCGTCCTTATCCTAAAAACAAAAATTGGTACAAAATCTGGGAAAGAAAATATAGGTAGGAGAAGACTCTACTCTGCTTAGGCTCTTCTTACTTTGACCGAAAATCCACCACTTTATAAAGCTTTCCGTCGGCTTTGGTAAAAAAATACAGTTCTCCGCCAAGTCCTATTCCTAGGCGAGAGTCGGGTTTTGCGGTTCCGTTTAGTTTTTGAAACGTAGTAAGCTCATTGTCAATCCAGACTTCCAATTCCTGAATTGGGGCAAGTTTCCCCATTACTAAATCTTGATTGTTTACCATAAAAACACGACCATTGGTGATGTCGGAGAAAATATATTTGTCTTTCAAAGCAGGAATAGCCTGACCATCATAAACGAAGCCCCCCGAAATAGCTCGCCCTTCGTCGTGGTCGTATTGAAGAATCGGGTATGTATATTTTTTAGGGAGGTCTGTAGTAGGCAACACAAAGACCTTATTAATGTCATCTCTCGGATTAACTAAGAAAGTTCCTTCCCGTTCGGGCCATCCATAATCAGCGCCAGCTATGCCCAAATTTACTTCTTCAATGTTTGATTGCCCTATGTCATCAATGAGCATTTTGCCATCAGGTGTCCAAGTGATACGATTAGGATTCCGAAACCCCCGACAATAAATTTCTTTTAGTACGGTTGGGTCTAGCTCATTAACAAACGGATTAGTGGGCGGAATACCATATTGCTTGTTGGCACTATTTCGCCCCAAAGGGTCAATTCGCAAAACTGAACTTGAAGCTATTTGAGTGCTACTACAAAGGGGATAAAAACCTTTTTTCTCAGCCGCTCCCCCATCTCCGATTCCAATATAAAGAAGGCCATATTCTTCATGACCTTTTGCGACCAAAGGGTTGAAGGTGATTTCTTGCACACCATGCGCTATGGTCAACAAATCAACACGGAGTAGCTCGCGACTGTTGCCCCTAAAAGGAAGTTTAGCAGCATCTTTGATTTTCCATTCTGTCAATACCCATTGCAAGCCAACCTTTATCGAATCGGCAAAGCTTAAATCTCCCCTTAAAGAATGTACTTTTTCGGCGTGAGTGGTATATAATAATCCATTTTCGTTGAAATCGGGATGAAAAGCAAAACTACCGAAGCCAGTTCCTAACCCCGGAGATGTCGTAAAATGGGGACGCAAGGGACGAATATCTAGTGCGATGTGCCACCCGTTATTAATAATTTCGTAGAGAATACCCTGCAAATCCACTGCAAAAAGGCGTTCTTTTTGACCTTTCAGCACCTGCATTTTGTTGATGCGAGCCAACGGCGCTGTGGTACTAGTGGCTGGAGCAGTGGAGTGATATTGTAAATACAATTGTCCACCCGTCTGCGGAATTTTGGCTGGTATCGGATCCTTAATGGCTGTATCTACTAATTTTGGTTGATTAGCTGACACTTGCTGATTCTTATGAATGAAGGCCAGAATAGCATCAACTTCACTATTACCTAGCGATGTAAAGGGTGGCATCATTTGCTTATATTCTCCAAAAAGTTGGGTGGCTCTCGTATCTCCTGAAGTAATCATCGCCGGAGCGTTTCGGATAAATTTTTTCAACCAAACTTTTTTAGATTCAATGGTGACTTGTTGCAAACTCGGTCCAATACTCCGCTGCGAGAAATTATGGCACGACGAGCAGTTGTTCTCAAAAAGTTGTTGCCCTATTGCCAGAACTTTCGGATCAGATGAATAATTGTCAGATGATTGCCCAGTTTTTTGGGCAGAACCTGCCCCCACAATCCCCACAAAAAGAAGAAATATAACAATTATTCTCTTCTGGCTATAGTTTATCGTATCAAATCGCATTGCTCTTTTGTCTGGACTAATATTTCAAATACATAATATACAAAAGCAGAGCCTCAATATCGGAATCTGACAGGATACCCTGAAAAGAAGGCATTTCGGCATCATAACCTTTTACTACTTTTTTGCTGGGTTCAAGAATCGATTCCTTCAGATAAGCCTCATTGGCTTCAAGAGTGGAGCCATCGGCCATTTTTCGCATCGAACCATACAGCCCTTTAAAAGGTGGTCCGTACATCCCCGCCGTTTCGGTACCAGGAGAATGACACCCGATACATCCCATTTTCTCAAAAAGTTCTTTCCCCCGCTCTCTGGTAATCGGCGGATCATACTTGATTTGAGCGGCAAATTGTGCCTTACTCAATTGAAGCTTTTTCAAGTCTACGTTGACAAACCCTTGGGCTTGTAAGTCCAGATTATCTACCTGATTGACACTAAACCAGATTCCATCACTTATCGATTTGCCATCGTTGGCTGCTACCTTGTACAATACCTCCATTTGGTCAACTTCCCGCATATCAGGAATAAGCAACAAAACTTTCTTTTTGTCGAGAGACAGGTATGAGGCAAGTACTGGCAAAATCTCCTCGCCGGGCGTACCATCCAGCTTAAAATGCCCCGAACCATAAGCGTCAGTTCGTTTGTAGTTCCACCGCTTCACTCGATAACTAGATGGATTGGTAGCTTTTCGGGAATCCAATGCCGAATCAAAAGAAAGCATCACTCCCTGATAGCCAGCTTTAAAGTGATTGGGCATATAACTATTTTTTCCAGTATATCGTAGACGCTGAATTGCACTGATACCTTTCGAACTGCTCCCAAACAGGTTAAAACCAGCCATATACAACTGCCCATCGCGTGGTCCGATAGCTCCTTTCAAAATAGGTGTAGAATAATCAGCATTGACCGAAACAACGGCCCCCTGCAATTCTTTGGAGGTGGAATCAAAAAGTACTCGGAACAACCCCGGACGACCAAACGAAAAATGAAGAAGCGCGTTATTGAGTGGCCCCATTTGTTGGCTAGTCATCCATACCTGACTCCCCGCCGAACGGTCAATTCTGTGCGGAATCCAAGTGAGCGGGCGTTTAGGTACGGGCTGGTCAGTCCGATGACTTGTAGCCGGAACACCAAAAAAATCACCTTTTTCAATCATATAGATAGGCGTACTTGGCACATAGTTTCCTTGCTGGTCGGTAGCCGTTAGCATACCAGTGACGGGATGAAAGCCCAAATAAGGTGCTCGAAAACCTGTGCTGATTATTTCAGTTTGTTTTCCATCTAGCGAGATTCTCATGATTACTCCTGAATGGTTCGAGCCCGCCCGAAAACCTGCGGTCAGGGTTTTGGTGATACCCGGCCTTGCCGTGACGCCCCCGCCTTTCGCAATCAGGATGCCATATTTCTCCGAAATGACCATATCAGCCGCCCATTCGTAAGATTCGGCTGACTGCTGCATTAGGTCACAAAAATTTTCATAATAATCAGCCTCGCCATCTCCGTTCAAATCGTGTAACCGAACAATCCCCGCCTTGCCAAAAATATACAGTTGCCCCTTGTGAACTTCGATACTCATGGGTTCGTAAAGCCCCGAAGCAAACCGTTTCCACGATAATTGTCCTAGTTGTTTATCGATTCCGCTGACCAACCATACGTCGCCTTCAAATGTAGTAATCGCAGCCTGTTGTTCATCCAAAAAGGCAATGTCAGTAACACGTACATTTCGTTTCCAGAGATTAGGAATGGGCAGTGTGAGTAAATCTGTCACGAAGGCAGCAGTGTCAGGGGCGATTTTTCCTTTGGTAAGCACCTCACCTGGCCAATGCGGAGGACTTCCTTCTCTAAAAGCGGGTAACTTCCTAAGAGCCGCCTTATCTGCTATAGAACGAAAGTTTTTCAGATTTTTGGTTACCCCTCTCCATAAACATACCGTCATGTGTCGGGTTTGACTAGAAGGCGGCAACGATACGCTGATGTACCGCCCATCAATCACACGTACAGCCGCCGCCTCAACTCCCCTAATACTTACAGCGAGTACCGAGTCTTGGTGCGTACCATAATAGATACAGGCTGATTTACCCTCACTAATGGCTTTAGTACCTCCCCGCACTTCGGCGGCGTTTAAAAAGAGTGTATCAGATGATGCCCCTATCTCCAACACTCTGTTATAAATGACCTCTTTCCCATGCCGAATCAAACCGGGCATTTCGAAAATATCGGTACCTACAACACTATAGGCCAGAATTAAACTATTCTCATATACGTAGCTTCCTTGCCAACGTCCATAATGGGGAGGCACAGGTCCCCAAGTGAAGCCTTCTCGGGATTGCGCTTGGGGACGTACTTCTTTCAGAACTGGCTTTCCTGATGACCACCCAGGGTATATACCATTGGCAATGTCTGGTTGGCCTGCCACCAGTGGTATCGTATTTTTTTTGTTGAAAAAATCGTGGTACGACACCTCAGGCAACATACTCTTTGTTAATGCCTTACCTGTCCAAACCACAGACCATCTTAACAAATCCTGATCAAAACAGACATAGGCACTATCATCCAGATGAATAACCACTCCACGGGCCACAACATTATCATCAGGAAAGCGGGAGCCTAATTTTCGAGCATCTAGATAGGTGCTCATAAATGGAAAATCTGGCTCTACAAATGAATTAAAAGACAAGCTGTCGAATGTGTTTTCGGTAATGATCCGCTTTTCCGAAGAGCAGCCCGAAAAACCCGCAGGCAGTAGCCCAAGAACAACAATGACCCACAAGCATAACATCGCTATGCTCCAATGACTAGTTGAGTTCATAAAAGTAACGTCTTCAGAGAGATCAGAGAAAATCCCTTGGTGAGAGATAGAATTAAAAAGTAAATCTACTTGACATCTTCAATCCACCAATGTTTGACATTGACACAAGCCCCGACGCCATATCCTACCGAACCCTGAATCAGAACTTTCTTCGCTTGTTTTCGGTCGTATTTTCCAACAACCTCAATAGCGGAATAAGAATCAAGAGTTTTCTGTACTTTTTTGAGGTATTGCCCACTGTCCCAGTCAATCCCATTTTTAGAAGCATAAAGCACCAGATTCATTGGATCATTGCCAAAACTTCCGCTACGTCCCACCATAAAATAGTAGCTCCCTATTTTCTCGCTCATCTGTGCATCTCGAACACGCTTAGCCATATAGGTAGTCTTTACTTCACTCCAAGTTCGCCCTTTATCGCTACTAATTACGTAAGGGAAATAATGCTCATCGTTGAGGTCATAGGAGTAGACAATAAACCGCCCATCGTCAAGGGCTTTGGCTGTCATATAGTAATAATTGCTCTTATATTTTCGGTTTCTGAACAACCCCTCACTGAGTTTGGTAAAAGTTTCGCCATTGTCGTAAGAGGCATAAAATGAGTATTCTCCTGTACCATAGCCTCCTATGAATACGGTGTATATTACCCCATTATGCACAAAAGAGGCACCATCGTCGTTGGTCAGGCTGATTTCTTTGGAAGTAGCAATCTCATCAACCTCCTTTGGCTCAGTCCAAGTATGTCCATTGTCATGACTCAAGATATATACGGGTGTCTTAAAACCCAGATAGTTATCTCGATTACTGGCAAGTTGTCGGGACAAAAAGGCCACCAACGTTCCATTAGGTGCCGTAATAACGGACCGAACAAATGCCGCAATATATGGTTTTCCCTTGGGAAGGGTATCGCCTGTTATCTTGTTGATATCCCAAACCTTTTTGGAGTAAGGAAACACCGTTGGTTTCCCCCATGTTTTACCCCCATCGGTCGAACGTTTATACTCAGACCAGCCAGCAATGCCATGACCTTCAAATATTTTGCCCGATACATTGGTATAAAACGCAATGATATCACCGTTTTTACATTCGGTCAGGGCAGAGCCATAATGGCCAGAGCGGTTAACTGACTCATTATCTATAAACATAATTCCGTCGTTTGGGGTACTTTTTGGGTTGATGGTATAGCCCATATACGAAACCCTCCGCACACATCTCACCGACATTCCTGTACCTTTTTTTAGAAAGCTAAACGTACCTGTAGAGTCGATAGCGTCATGTTTATGACCCAGACTGAAATACAAGGCTGCATCTTGCCGTTTTGATGTACTGGTCCAGTAATAGGTATATTTGCCTAGGTCGTGAAATAATCCACCTATATAACGAACCCCCGCCGGAACCGCCCCGAATCGCCATTCGTCGGAACTGGATAAACCATCTACCCACGCAGACTTACTTTTCAGTTTGCTTCCTCCTTTGGGACCCACTTCTTGTAGTAAGTTTTGTAGTTCTTCACGGGTCGGGATATCCCAGCCCAAAGGACAAATACCCCTTGGGTCATTGATTGCAAACCAGTTATAAAGCACTCCATAGCTATTGGCGTTGGCAGGGTCATTATTATAATAACACCAAGCTGGAGTACCGTTTTCGGCTGCTTTGTTCCAGTCATCGTCACTTTTTGCCTCTGGGATAAAATCTCCATTTCTAAAATGCGTCACTTTGAGGTTTTGAGCCGACCATTCGTACATCCCAATCACTACTCCTGATCCATCTGATGAATAAGACACTGCGGGACAAAGTAGGAAAACCAAAGCTAAAAAAAGTCTGCCCATATCATTGATTTTAGCAAAAAAGACCATTCTAAACGATTTGATTATGTAAGGATTAATTGTCTTTCCACTTATCAGTTGAAGTTAATACCCTGGATTTTGGTCCTTTGCGGGATCCAAGGCTCCATTGTAGTTCATTTCCGACAGCGGTATTGGCCATAAATAGTGCTTTTCTGCAATATCTTTGCCTGTTGCGGCCTTGATATAGTCTTTTGCCTTTCCAGTTCTTTTCAAATCAAACCATCGTTTTCCTTCGGCTTGTGTCTCATAGCCTCGTTCTTTTCTGACCAATTCTATAAATGATGCCTTGGTATAATCGGCGAGTTTGAAATCCACCGGCGATGATTGAGAAGAATTATATCCATACGCCCTTCGGTGTACTTTATTCAAGGCGTCAAGGCTTTTGGAGTCTGGCTGCCCCAATGCTTCACAAGATGCCTCGGCATAAAGAAGCAACAAATCAGCATAGCGATAAAGCGGATAGTCATTTCTAGGTTGTAGACTCCCGGGATCCGAAAATTTCTTGTTGAGAATGGTATTGGTTCCAAAGGATAAGGTCGATTTATACCATCCATATGATTTCCGAAGATCTTTTACATCCCAATTAGCATAGACCGAATTTTGTTCTTCACTATATAACGCTCCCCCAAAGCCCGCTGCCAGCATATAGGGACTTTTGATGGCATGGGTAAAGAAGGGATAGCCCCATTGTTGTTCTTTGGAATACTTTAAGGATAAGATTTCTTCCGAAGAAGAGATTACTTCGGGACCAAATAGTTTTGTAAAATCGTCGGCTGTAGTTACTTCAATCAGCGCGTATTTTCCAGAATCAATCACTTCTTTTGCCTTATTGGCTGCTTCAGTATGGTTTTCGGTATAAAAATATACATCGGCGAGGAGGGTCTTTGCAGCCCACTTAGTGGCACGTCCGGGAGCGGGTTCGCTAGCGGGTAAAAGGTTTTCAGCAAACAATAAATCATCTTTAATCAACTTGTAGACCTCACTTGAGGGACTTCGCTTTACATTTGGTTCTGCCATATTGGCTTCGGTACGTATCACTACATTACCCCAGCACCTCACAAGTTGAAAATAGATTAAAGCGCGCATGAATTTAGCTTCAGCCAAATACCTGTTTTTAATCTCGTCGTTTAGCTTTTGGGTTTTAGGCACGTTGGCCAAGATTAAGTTGGCATTACGTATCCCCAAATAAAAGCTTTCCCACTTAGTACCAGCACGGGTAATATTTGTGCTATTCATACCTTGAAACTCACTATTGGGGGCATAGCTACCTCCACCTTTATGGTAATCGGTGGAGCACTCCAGCAAAGGCAAAAACTCAGAACCATAAACTGTTTTAAGCGGAGCGTAAATGGCCGCGATAGCCCCTTCTACTTCGGCAGCAGTGTTATAAAATGTTTCGACCGCAATAGACTTGGGAGCTTCTACTAACAAATCTTGACACGATGCAAGCATTAGCAGCAAACAAATGAGTAAAATATTGGTTTTCATAAATGTATCTTTTTAAAATTTTAAAAACCGACACGAACACCTACCGTATACGATTTCGCTACGGGATAAGTGGAGAAATCAATTCCTTGTGTAACGGCACTTGCCCCTCCCGAAGAATTAACATCGGGATCCCACCATGAATATTTTGTTAGTGTCAGAAGGTTCTGCCCACTGACATAAATTTTAGCATTTTTTATCCAAGAGAGATTCCATTTGGCCGTTGGCAACGAATACCCAAGTTCGATGTTACGGAGTCGTAGATAAGAACCATCTTCAATAAACCGATTTGAGAAATTAATATTTTGAAACATGGTTACCCTAGGATATTTCGCGTTTGGATTTTCTGGTGTCCAGTAGTTGTACAATACATCCTTCAACATATTCATGCCCCAACTGTAATGTAGCGTATTGCCAATCCCGCTGATGTTGGCAAGGTCATTTCCTTGGGAGCCTTGCCAGAAAAGAGAAAGATCCAGACCTTTGTACGACATAAACGAATTCAATCCATAGATAAATTTAGGATTAGGATTACCCAAAATAACTTTATCATTGGTGTTGATGACTCCATCGTTATTGACATCCTTATACTGCACGCGGCCATTCTGGTCGTAGCCATTTTCTTGATAGCCATAAAACACACCCATCGGTTCTCCCTCACGGAGCATGGTGATATTATCATCAAAAATCAACACAGCTACCCTACCCGTCAAAATTTGTTGCCCACCATACAGCTTTACTACTTTCGATTTATTAAAGGCTATATTTCCGTTCAAATCCCATTTG
>VFQN01004742.1_pt1 | contig 17560 bp, 8 predicted proteins | sample 3512371 | NCBI WGS metagenome assembly VFQN01 (sample SAMN10412370, study PRJNA504923) | tailings metagenome | isolation source: Replicate 2 from Balatoc abandoned mine | place: Philippines: Itogon, Benguet | collected 2017-08-28 | reverse complement strand
CGGCGTGGGTGGCCTTGTGCAGGTACGCGATGCCGAGGGCTTCCTCCATGTGCAGTCGCATGCTCGGGACGCTGGCGGTCGCAATGCGCAGGGCCTCCGTCAGCGCCTGGATGGCCTCGGGCATGCGGCCCTCGTACGCCAGCAACTGCCCGTGAGTGAAGTGTGCCTGCGCGATGTCCATCGGTCGGCCCGACGCGAGCAGCTGCGGCGAGGACAGGTTCGCGCGCAGGTTGAGCTGGGCTTCGAGCAGCGAGCCCGTCCGCACCGCGCAGATCGTGACGGGATCGAGGTTCCAGCCCGCCGGCTTGGTCGGATGGCGCTGCATCACGACGGTGGCGTCGTTGAAGCCCGAGACGTCGAACAGGTAGCGCACGGCGCCCACGGCCGCCACCGAAGCGGCGCCTGCTCCCGCAGGAGGGGCGCTGCCCTCGTCGGCGCTCGCGTCCTCGATCACCTGCACGAGCGCATAGCCCGTGGGAATGCGGACGGGTCGGCTGACGTGTCCGACGGCGAGTCCCTGCACCGCGTCGCGCAACTCCGGGCGCAGCGAGGCGAGCGCGACCCGACCGAGCAGGCCGCCGCGACTGCGGCTCGGGTCCTGCGACAGGCGGGACGCGAGGGTCGCGAAGTCCGTGCCCTCGCGCAGCTGGCTGATCACCTGTCGCGCCTCGTCTTCGGACGCCACCACGATGAGGCGCAGCGTGCGTGCTTCCGGGGCCGGTGCTGCCGACGACGTCGGTTGAGCCGTCGCGCCGAGGAGAGTGGCCGCCACGAGCACGGCCAGCGCAACCGCTACGCTCCACACAGACTGCCGCACACCACTCCCTTTCGTGCAGGTACGATTCCGGCCCGGCGGCCGGCCGGGACGTCCGGCCTGCCTCAGTAGATCACCACGAACCGGTCGCCGACGGCCGCCACGGCAGGGAAACTCCAGACGGCGAGACCGTCGCGCGTCTGCATGGCACTGGCGGCCGCGCCGTCGACGAAGACCTGCCAGCCAATCGCTCCGCCCCGGTTCCAACCGGTGCCGATGGCCCAGGCCAGCAGCACGGCCCCGTCAGGCCTGACGGCCAGCCGAGGATGCTTGCGGCGCGCCGAGGCCTCCAGCGGATTCGGGGCAGCCGGGGTGACGGCAAGACCTCCCACGCCGCCAAACGCCACCTGTCCGTCGTGTTCCCAGGCGTAGTAGGTCGTGCGTCCGGGCACGATGGCCATGCTCGACATGGGGCACGCGCCGATCTCCCAGGCATCGACCTTGAGGGCCGTGAAGGAGTGCGCGCCGTCCGACGACCGCAGCGCATGGATGTCGCGGTGCACCATCTGCGTGGCGGCTCGATAGAGGACGTGGACGTCGGCGCCAGCTGCTGCGATGCGCAGGCCGCAACAGCCGCAGGCGCCCGTCTCGGCCGGCGAGATCGGCACCTCGGGTGCAAACGTGGCGCCGGCGTCGGACGACCGCGCGAGCCACACGCGGCGGGATGGCTCACCCTCGGCCCCGTCCAGGGCGTTACCGTGCCAGGCGACCAGCACCTGTCCATCCGGTCCGGCGGCCACCGAACTGCCCCCATCGAGGTGGCGCGTGGCCGTCATCAGGTTGCGCTGCGGTTCGAAGGCCGTGCCGCCGGTCAGGGACCGTGCGTAGAGCAGGGGCATGCCGGGCTTCTGTCCCTCGCGCACCGGCGGCTTCGGCTCGGCATGGGCCGATCCGTTCCACACGACATGCACGCGGCCGTCGGGAGCAACGGCCACCTGTGCGCCGCGGATCGTGCCGGTCGCAATCGCGCTGCCCGCCTGGCTGTTGACCCGCACCGTCGGTGCGAAGCTGCGTCCCGCATCGCGTGAGCGCGTGTAGTAGACATCGGCAGCGCCTGCCGGTCCGGCGAGGAACACGAGGTGGATCACGCCGGCAGCGTCGACGACCGCATCGGGCTGCACCCCGTTGTCGGGCACCCGCATCACGTCGACCCGGGGGCTGTCGGCCGAGCGCGCCGGAACACGCGCGACCGGGTGGGCCTGGGCGGCGAGCATGCAGAGGGCGACGAGCAGTCTCGACACGGACATGGTCCCCTTACTCTAGCCGCGAACCGGCACGTCCGGGTCGTCCGGCGTCACCTCTGGCACCACTGCCATGCGGAGTTGCCAGCGTCGCCAGATCGCATACGCGGCGGGCAGCACGATCAGGGTCAGGACCATGCACGACCACAGGCCGCCGACGACGGGCGCGGCGGTGCGAGCCGCCACGTCGGCGCCGACACCCGATTCCCACAGCAGCGGCAGCAAACCGAGCACGGTCGTCGCCACGGTCATCACCAGCGGGCGCACGCGCATGGTGGCCCCTTCGACCACGGCGGCATCGACGTCGCGGGGCGTCCGGATGCGGCCCTCCCGCCGGTGGCGCTCGAACGCCTCGTCGAGGTACACCACCATCACGATGCCGGTTCCGGCGGCGACGCCGGCCACGGCGATGACGCCGACCCAGACGGCCGCCGAGAGGTTGTACTGCAGGCCAGCCAGCAGCCAGATGCTGCCGGCGATGGCGAAGGGCAGGGTGGCCAGCACCAGGCACGTCTGCTGCCAGCCGCGCATCGAGAGGTGGAGGAAGACGACGACCAGGACGAACGTGACCGGGAGCACGTAGCGCAGGCGCGACTCCATCTCGGCCAGGTGCTCGTACTGGCCCGTCCACTGCAGTCGATAGCCCGCTGGCAGTGCCAGCTGCGCAGCCACGAGGGTCTTCGCGTCGTCGACCCACCCGCCGAGATCGCGCTGCGTCTGATCGATGTCCACGAACACGTAGCCGACCAGGACACCGTCCTCGTCCTTGATCATGGGTGGACCGGTGGCCACCTTCACGGACGCGAGTGTCCCGAGAGGCACGCTCGCGCCCGACGGTCGCCAGGTGTCGGTGAGGTCGGGCTCCGGGGCCTGGGAGGGGCCCATGGGCAGTGGCGCCATCGACGCGCCGGCACGCGAGCCTGACGTGCGGGCCCCGCCCGGACCCGCCATCGCGGCCATTGCGGCAGGTGCGGGACCCGACACGCCGGCCATGCCGTCGGCCGACCGATCCACGCCGGCGCCCGTGTTCGTGCCGACGATCTCGACCAGTCCGGCCGAACTCGGCACGGGCACGAGGAGGGCGGCCAGGGCCTGCGGCGTGGCACGCCGATCGGCAGCCACGCGCAGGTTCACGGAGAAGCGCGCACGACCGTCGACGACCGTCGAGACGGTCATGCCGCCGATGGCTGCCTCGACCACGTCGTGCACGTCGCGAACGGTGAGGCCATGGCGCGCGATCACGTCTCGATGCGGGACGATGTCCACGTACTCCCGACCGGTCTGGCGTTCGGCGAAGGTGCTGCGCGTGCCCGGCACCTGTCGGAGCAGGCCCTCCAGCCGCACGCTCACACGCTCGATCTCGTCGAGGTCCTCGCCGAACACCTTGACGCCGACGGGCGTGCGGACCCCCGTGCTGAGCATGTCGATGCGCGTGCGGATTGGCGGTGCGATCGCCATCTGGAAGCCCGGCATGCGCAGGGCCGTGTCCATGTCGCGCGCCAACTCGGCCAGCGTGCGCGGGGCCTGTTCGGGCCACAGGCGCCGCAGGACGGCGTCCTTGAGCCAGTCGGGCGCGGTGGTGCTGTACCAGCGCGCCGTGTAGTGCCTCGGCCACTGCTCGCGCGGTCGCAGGGCGACCACCGACTCGATCATGTCGAGCTGCGCCGGGTCGGTTGCCGTCTCGGCGCGACCCACCTTGCCGTGGACCGAGCGCACCTCGGGGAACTGCATGGCGAGGCGGTCGAGCGTGATCAGCGCGCGCCGTGCTTCCTCGATCGCGATGCCCGGGAACGTGGTCGGCATCAGGAGCAGCGAACCTTCGTCGAGCGGCGGCATGAACTCGGAGCCGAGCCGCTGGTAGACGGGCACGGTGGCGATCATCAGCGCGACCGCCGCGCCCACCACGAGGTACCTGAGGCGCACGACCAGGTGCGCCACCGGTCGGTACAGCGTCGTCAACAGGCGGCTGACCGGGTTGGCGGCATCGGCACGGAAGCGTCCGCGCAGCAGGAGCACCATCAATGGCGGCGCCAGGGTGATGGAGAGCACGGCCGCGGCGAACATCGCGAACGTCTTGGTGTAGGCCAGCGGTGCGAACAGCCGCCCGGCCTGCCCCGAGAGCGTGAAGATCGGCAGGAAGCTGACGGTGATGAGCAGCAGCGAGAAGAAGATCGGACGCCCGACTTCCTTGCAGGCCTCGACGATGATGCGCCGGCGGTCGTGCCCGGGCGGTGCGGCGGCGAGCCTGACGTGTGCGTTCTCGATCAGCACGATGACCGCGTCGGCCAGTTCGCCGATCGCGATGGCGATGCCGCCGAGCGACATGATGTTCGTGGTCAGGCCGAGGTACCGGATGCCGATGAACGACACGAGCACCGACAGCGGCAGCACGATCATCACCACCAGGGCCGATCGCGCGTGGAACAGGAACACGATGCAGATGGCCGTGACGATCACGGCCTGCTGGACGAGGGTGTCGGTCAGCGTGGCCACCGAGCCTTCGATCAGATCCGATCGGTCGTACGTCGGCACCAGCCGGACGCCGTCCGGCAGGCGCACGGTTGCGATCCGTGCCTCGACGCGACGGATCACGTCGAGCGCGTTCGACCCGATGCGCATCACGACGATGCCGCCCACGGCTTCGCCCGTCCCGTCGTGGTCGGCCGCCCCGCGCCGGATCTCGGGCCCGAAACCGACGCGTGCGACGTCGCGCAACCTGACGGGCACGCCTCCGCGCCCCACGGCCACGACGCTTCGCTCGAGGTCGGCCAGTTCCCTCACGTATCCCCGCCCGCGCAGGACGTACTCGCGCCCCGCGAGTTCGAGCACGCGTGCGCCGACCTCGGCGTTGGCGTCGCGGACCGCGCGCGTGACGTCGGCAAACGTCACCCCGAGCGCCACGAGCCGTGCGGGATCGACGACGACCTGGTACTGACGCTCGAAGCCTCCGATCGCGGCGACTTCCGCCACGCCGGGCACGGCTTGCAGGACCGGCCGCAGGGTGAAGTCCTGGTAGGCACGCAGTTGGGCCGCATCCATCCGGCCACTCGTGTCGGTGAGCACGTACTGGTAGATCCAGCCCACGCCGCTCGCGTCGGGGCCGAGGGTCGGCGTGACGTCGGCCGGCAACTGCGCCTGCACGCGCCCCAGCTGTTCGAGGATCCGGGTGCGGGCCCAGTAGAGATCGGTGCCCTCGTCGAAGAGGGCATACGTGAAGCTCATGCCGAACATCGAGTAGCCGCGTACCGTGACGACGCCCGTCGTCCCCTGCAGCGCCCGCACCAGCGGGTACGTCACCTGGTCCTCCACCAGGTCCGGGCTCCGTCCCATCCACTCGGCGTAGACGATGACCTGGGGATCGGAGAGATCGGGCAGGGCGTCGAGCGGCGTCCGGCGCGCCGAGTCCACGGCCCACAGCGCGAGGGCGACGACGAGGCCGAAGACGACCCACGGGCGGCGTGCCGACAGCTCGATCAGGCGTTCGACCATCGCACCTACTCCCCGTGTCCCGCGTGCGGGTCGGCGTGGGGCGCCGGTGCGGGTGCCGGTGGTGGAGCGGGCGTGTGCGTCGCCGGCTCGGCGGATCCGTGGTTGTGTCCGCCCATGCCGCCGGTCGCACGCAATCGGCTCTCGGAGTCGAGGAGGAAGACGCCGGACGCGACCACCTGTTCGCCCTCGTCCAGACCCGCGACCACCTCCACGCGGTCGGCCAACTGCACGCCGAGCGTGACGAGGCGAGGCTCGAAGCGATCACCTGTCGCGACGAAGACGTGCTGCTGGCGCCCCGTGTCGACGATGGCGTCGCGCGGTACGGTCAACACCGGCGGCCCCGACACGCGGAACCTGGCCGTGCCGTAGAGCCCGGGCCGCAGCGTGCCGCGTGGATTGGCGACCGTGAAACGCGCGCGGAGCGTGCGCGTGCGCTCGGTCAGCGTCGGATAGAGGAAGTCCACGCGCGCGGTGAACGGTGCGCGCCCCGACGCGGCGAAGTCGAGTTGCGCGACCGCGCCGGCGCGCATCGTGGGGATGTGGGCTTCGGGCACCTCGGCCAGCACCCACACGCGCGAGAGGTCGGCCACGGTCAGCAGCGTGGTCGAGGGATCGACGGCCGTGCCGACGCTGATGCCGCGGGCGACCACCACGCCGCTCCGTGGCGCCACGACGGTGACCAGGCGTGTCGGCTCGCCGCGCTGCTCGATGGCATCGATCTCCGCGGGCGACATGCCGAGCACCGTGAGGCGCGTGCGGCCGCCCTCGACCACGCGGCTCGTGATGCCCGATGCCGCGGCGGCCTGCCTCACCGCCAGGTACTCGGTCTGCGAGGCCAGCAGTTCCTGCGAGAAGATGCGCGCGACCGCCTGGCCCGCCCGCACGAACTCGCCGGTCGTGTTCACGTCGAGCTCCTCGACCCATCCGGCCACGCGCGTGTGCACGTGCGAGATGCGCGACTCGTCGGGGGCCACGGTCGCGACCGCCTCCACCTCCTCGGTCAGTGATTCGCGGCGGACGGCCTCCACGCGAATGCCGAGGGCCTGCAGGCCCGACGGCTGCAGCGACACGGCCGTGCGGTCGTGGTCGGGCGCTAAGGCAGCGGCGTGCACCTCGTGCCCGGCGTGATCCTCGCTGCGCGCCGAGGCGACGGCTCGTTCACTTGCGAGTGGCGTGAAGGGCCAGCCGCCGCGTGCGCGCTGCACCCAGAGTCCACCCAGGAGGAGCGCGGCGGTCACGACGGCCGAGACCGCGGGCGCCGTCATCCCCCGAAGTCGTGTGCCGGCGGTCATCGCAGGACTCCTTCGAAGGAACCGACGGCACGCCCGAGTCGGACCCAGGCCAGCCCCAGTTCGATGTCGGCGGCAATGATGTCGGCCTGCACGTCCCACAGGGCCTGGATGGCCTCGAGCACGCTGACCAGGGGCAGGCGTCCGGCCGTGTAGCCGGCCACCGCCGGGTCGATGGCCAGGCGCGCCCGTGGCAGGACGTCGGTGGTGAGGGCGACCTGTCGATCGCGGGCCGACCGTACCTGGCTGATCGCGGCGGCGGCGTCACCTTCGAGCATGCGGGTCATCGCGCGCAGGTCGGCGTCGGCCATGGCGCGCATCGCTTCGGCCTCGGCGACGCCCGCCCGGAGCTTCCCGCGCCAGATGGGCAGGCTGATGCCGACCATGGCCATCCACCCACGACCCTGGAGCATGGTGCTGGACGGGCCCGTGCGAATGGTCAGCATCGGACGGGCCATGTCGCGCATCACCTCGATGTCGGCGTCGGCCCGCGCGACCTCGGCGCGTCCCGCCACCAGCTCGGGGCGCGCGCCGAGTGCGGGCTGAACGACCGTCCAGTCGGGGGGCGGCTGCTCCAGCGTCACCGGCACGAGGGGCGGGACGGGCAGCGTGGCATCGAGCCCGAGCGCCGTGTTCAGCATGGCCTCGGCCCCGCGCACGGCCCCGTCGAGCGAGCGCGCGAGGGCGTCGAGGCGGGCCACCTCGAGTTCCGCGCGCAGCACGTCGGATTGCGGTGCCGTGCCGCCGGCGTATCGCGCGCTGGCTGCCGTGACGACCTCGCGTGCGACCGCCAGTTGCTCGGTCACGAGCGTCGCCGTGCGTCGTCGCTCGAGGAGCATGAGGAACGCGCTGGCTGCCTGAAGACCGACGTCCAGCGTGCTGCGACTGGTGTCGGCGCGCAGCCGATCGACGTCGGCGAGGGCCGCCGTGCGCCGATGCTTCCGAAGCCCGGAGAGCGGGAACTGTTGCTCGACGGTGATGCTGTAGTCCGCGCCGCTCATGCCGAACGGCTTGTGATCGAGCGAGGGAGCGATCATCGGGTCGGGCAGGGCCGAGACGATGGCGGGACGTGCCTCCGCGGCCCGGACGCGGGCGCGCGCGGCCTCGATCTCGGCGCGTCGGTCGGTGGCGAGTGCGATGACGTCGGCCAGGGCGAGCGGTGAAGGGACAGGCGGTGCGGCAGACTGCGCGTCCGCACGGCCTGCCGCCGGCAGCAGCGCGCCCGCCAGCAGCAGGGAGCGAAGACCGGTAGATGTCATGTCGAAACCTCGTGCGGGCGTCGAGGACGCGCCAGCGCGTGCACTCCGGGCCAGACACCGCGGTTGGCACCGCGGCGCCGTGGGTGATCTGGAGCCTCGGCGGCGTCAGATGCGGAGCACGATGGTCGACGGACAGGACTGGGGTGGGCGTGGGCGGACGTCCTGCCGCGGGGCGGGCCCACGGACGGGCATCGGCTGGCTCGGCACCGTCGAGGCAGGTGCGGCCTGGTGCGCTGTTGGCGTGGACGGGCTTCGTCGCGTGTCGACCGGCGCGAAGGCCGCGGCGGTCGTCGGCTGGCAAGAGGGGGCCGGTGCCACGACGCCCCCCGCTGGGACTTCGCCGTCGTCGTGACAGGAGGGCAAGGCGGTGGCGGCCACTGGTGTGCACAGGGCACGACACACGACGTCAGCGGTGGGGGTCACCGCGACCATCACGACGATGAGGAAGCCCAGGAGGCGGGTCATGGCACCCAGTTGTCGGGACGATGCTTGCCAATGGCGTGCTGCGGTCTTTCCACCTGAAAACGCCCCCTCTCGCCGGGGGCAGGCGTGGGTCGGGCGCAAACGCGCCAGGGTGCGGGGGAATTTCCGCGGCCGACCTGCGCACGTTGCACCGCACCTCGAACGCTCGGCTCGTCACTCATGCCGGTCGAGTTGCCCGTGCGTGCGCGGTCGTCACCCGGGGGTCATGGGGCCGTGAGCGGAGGAAAGGCCAGACGTTCGACGAGTTGCTGATACCGCCGGTCGTCCCGCAGCGGATCGAACCACGGTGTGACACGCAGCAGCACGAGGTACGGATCGCGGACCGCATGTGCGCGGTCGAGTGCCTCGAGTGCGCGATCGCGTTGTCCAAGCGCCGCCCGCGCGATGGCATGGATCACTTCGGGCAGGCGCGGTGGCCCCTCGTCGGGCATGAGGCCATCGAGCACCTGCCGGGCTTCGTCGTGCCGACCGAGCTGTCCGAGGGCCATCGCACGGAACGCCTCCAGCATGGGCGTCGGGGCGAGGCCGAGCGCGGTGTCCATGGCCTCCAGTGCCTCGCCTGGCGCACCGAGCTGAATCGACGCGAGCGCCAGGTGCTCGTACCCGCGGACGTCGAACCGATCCAGCTCGATCATCGACCGGGCCACGCGCGCGGCTTCGGCGAAGCGACGCGCGTTGAAGTGGATGGTGGCCGCCGCGTCGTGGTTGACCATGGCCACCGGGTCGAGTGCCAGCGCCCGCTGAATCGCCGCGTCGGCGTCGGCACGGCGTCCGGTCGCGGCAAGGGCCAGCGCGAACCAGCGGTGCGCGCGTACGTGTGCGGGGTCGAGCGTCAGCGCCCGCTGGAACGCCGTCTCGGCCCCTGCCCAGTCCCAATCGCCGTAGAACCGCACGTAGCCGAGGGAGACATGGGCATCGGCGAGCCGGTCATCGATGGCGATGGCGCGCTCGGCGTGCGATCGCGCGAGCGCCAGCGACTCGGCGGGCGGCAGCGAGTCGTTGAGCACGTAGTAGTCGGCCAGGCCCGCGTGCGATGGCGCATGGCGAGGGTCGAGGGCGAGCGCGGCCTCGAGATACTGGCGCCCTCGTGCGAACTCGGGTTCGGTGCCCCGCGAGAGGTGGTGACGACCGCGCAGGTAGGCCTCGACGACGCGGGGGTCGGTCGTGCGCGGTCGGGCACCGGTGAACCAGGCGGGAGCCGGCGACCAGAGCAGCAGCACCGCCCCGAGCGCGACAGCCCCGCTGACGACCGCCCATCGCATCCGGTGCGCGCCGGGTCGCTGGTTGGCGACAGGGCGGGAAGGATCCTGCGCCGGCGCCTGCCGTCCAGGGTCGGTCGACTCCAGGGCATGCCAGGTGACGGGCACGAGGAGGCGGTAGCCACGGCGCGGCACCGTCTCGATGAACCGTGGACGCTCGGCCTCGTCGCCGAGGGCGGCCCGCAGGCGCTTCATGGCGGCATTGACGCTGTGCTCGACGTCCACGAGCGTGTCGCCGGGCCACAGCGCTGCCTGTATCTCCTCGCGCGAGAGGAGGTCGCCCTCCCGGTCGAGCAGCAACTCGAGCATGCGGAGCGGCTGACCGCCGAGCCGCACGCGCCGACCGGCCTTCCGGAGGTCGCCGGTATGCACGTCGAGCTCGAACACGCCGAATCGGGCGAGGCGCCTGGGCGATAGCAGGGCATCCATCGAAGATCTCGCGGCCGCACCCGGCAGGGGCACCTGTCACCTGCCACGACAACTGCCGTGGTTCGAGCGACTTGCACGGTCACCAGCGTGTGAGGCTGTGTGCATTGTACCGACCCCGACCGGTGAGTACGGTGGCGCTGGCTCTCGCACACACCCGCTGTCTGTGGCGAAGCCTGGAGGACCGCCCATGTCTCACTCGACCGCCCGTACGCCGGTGGTGCCCGCGGTGGTGCTGGCCCTTGGCGTGCTGGCTCTCCCCACACGGGCCGAGGCGCAGCAGGTGTGTGGCAGCGGCACGTTCACGGTGACGCTCCCGAGCGTGGCCGGCGGCCCGGGCGACTCGGTCACCCTGCCGCAGGGCTGCCGCGTCTACGCGCTGCTCGTCAGCGGGTTCACCCGCAACGACGCGCTCGACGAGCTGCTCTTCTACGACCTGGCGAAGTTCGTCCTGGAGCAGGACGGCTACGTGCACTGGGCCTGGTGGAACAACCTGCTCGCCGAATACATGGGGCGTCCGCTGCACCGTACCGAGACGTATCGGCACCTGCCGGGCGAGCCGGAACTCGGCCCCAACCCGGGGACGGGCAGCCTGTCCACCCTCGTGCCCGGCACGCTGCGCTGGAAAGCCGTGCCGGAGGAAGACCACCAGTTCCAGGCCGACGCCCTGCGCATGCTGCAGGCGATCCGCGCACGCAACCCAGACGCCGTGATCATCGTGGCCGGCCACAGCATGGGCGGCGCGGCCGTCGCGAGGCTCGGCACGAACACCAACGTGCCCGACATCGACCTGCTCGCCCCGATCGATCCGGTCGGCAACCGCAGCGAAGCCGTTGGTCTCACCGGCACGCCGTCGTACAACTGGACACGCTGGCGCGCGGCTCACGTCTTTCGCGGGTACCGCTCCGTCGACTGCGAGCGCAACCTCGCCGGGCTCTGCCGGAACGTGGGCACCATCCTCGAGCCGGCCTACAACTGCCGACCCGTCGGCCCCTGGGAGCCGCGGCGCGCCCTGGTCGCGTCGCTCGCTCCACTCTACTGCCCGGGTGTGCACGTCGATCCGGGCACGCGCATGACGTTCTCCGCGAAGGTCCGCCGCCTCTACCATCGCTGGCAGAACGAAGCCGAGTTCCCGTTCGACTACGACAAGGCCTACGGCTACAGGCGCCCCGACATCCCGCTCGACAACGCGAACCTCCTCACGAGCCGCAACATCCAGCACGCCTTCGCGCAGAATGGTCCGCTCGAGAAGGACCCCGACAAGACGTGCTCGACGGGCTCCGATCCCCGGGCGCCCATGCGGCTATGCTCCAACAAGGACGGGCACGGCGAGATCATCGGCATCCGCGGGCTCCCCGGCCTTCCGCCCACGGCACCGCTGGCCATCGCGGCCCGGAACTGGCCGGCGTTCACGCCGACCGAGCCGAACGGCAGTGCCCAGGCCGCCGCCCGTCGGCAGCGGATCATCGAGATGCGCACCGCCACGGCCAACTGGGTGCATCGCCCGGAGAACCCCGAACTGTGCATGGTGTCGGCCGATCTGCGATCGATTGCGGCCCACATCCTCGGCGAGACGCCGCCGCCACCGGACGCGCCCGTCACCACGGCCACGGTATCGCCCGACCCTTCGTCGGCCGGCTGGCACGCCGAGCCGGTCACGGTCACCTTCGTGCCAGTCGCCTCACCGGGGGAGACGCTGGCTGGCCTGACGGTGACGCTCACCGGCGCGCAGCAGGACATCGTCACGAGCGACGGGGCGCCCGTCGAGGTCGTCGTCTCGGCCGAAGGCACCACGGTGATCACCTACTCGGCGCGCGATACGGACCTTCGCGTCGAAACGCCGAAAGTCCTCACGGTGCGCCTCGACACGACGCCGCCAGTCATCACGACCGACGTCACGCCGGCCGCCGACGTTCAGGGCTGGCATGCGACCGACGTGACGGTGGCGTTCTCCGCTGCCGACGCGCTGTCGGGTATTGCCGACCTCACGCCGCCCGTGGTCGTCACCACGGAAGGCGCCGGCCAGACCGTCACGGGTACGGCCACCGACCAGGCCGGAAACACGGCCGTCGCCGTGGTCGAGCTGAACATCGATCGCCAGCGCACTCCACTGACCAGCGCCGGTGCGTCGACGTGGTTCCTGGCCGAAGGCGCGAGCAACGCCGTGTTCCGTGCCGAGTACCTCGTGGCCAACCCGTCGGACGCCACGCTCGACGTGACCGTCGATCTGTTCCCGCAGCCCGATGCGGTCACCACCCTGCGGTCGCGCACGTTCTCTGTCGGTCCGACGTCGCGCGTCACCCTGCGAGCCTTCGAGGACTTCGGTCTGATCGGCGCAAGCTCCGCTCGGGTCAGTGCCCGCCTCAGCGGCACCGACACGCCCGCCGACATCGTGGTCGAGCGGACGATGGCCTTTCCGGCCGCTGCGCCAGCGGGCGTGCACAACGCCGGCGGTGTACGCCAGCCCGCGCCCAGGTGGCTGCTTGCCGAGGGCGCGACCACGGTGTTCGACACGTTCGTGCTCGTGGCCAACGGGAGCGCCACGCCCACGCTCGTGCGCGCCACGTACCTCACGGCCGACGGCCAGTCGTTGGTCACCGAGCAGATGGCCGAACCCGAGGGGCGCGTCACCTTCTGGCCTCGTGCCGAGCACGCGGCCCTCGCCTCCACGGAGTTCTCCACCCTGATCGAATCGCTCACACCCGGCAATGGCGTCGTGGCGGAGCGATCCATGTACTTCGATGCCTTCCGTGCCGGACACGACGTGCTCGGCGTGCCCACGCCTGCGACGACGTGGTACTTCGCCGAGGGGTTCACGGGAGGAGGCGACGACACCGCGTTCGAGACGTTCCTGTTGCTGGCCAATCCGGGCACCGCCGCCGCGACCGTCACGGTGGAGTACCTGCTCGACACGGGCGGCGCCGTGACGCGCACGTACCGCGTGGAAGGACGACGCCGGTACACGGTGTGGGTCGACGACGAAGGGCGGCAGGCCGAACCCCGCCTGGCCGGCGCCGCGTTCGGCATGCGCGTCACGTCGGACCAGCCCATCGTCGTCGAGCGTGCCATGTACTGGGGCACGCCCGAGGTCCACGACCCGACCACGCCCGTCTTCCCGTGGCGCGAGGGCCACGCGACGGCCGGGGCCGACGCGCCATCGGCCCGATGGGCGTTTGCCGAGGGGCTGCAGGGCAGCGTGGAGCCGGCCGGCCCGCGCAACGACACGTTCCTGCTCGTCGCAAACCCGAACGCGGGCCCGGTGGCCATCCGGGCGACGTTCGTGCGCGAGGATGGCCGTGGCGTCGTGCAGGAGGTCTGCGTGGCGGCGCATGCGCGGACCAACATCTGGACCGCCACCATCCCGGCGCTGTCGGGACACCGTTTCGGCAGCTTCCTGGAGAGCGTGGCCAGCGACGACTGCGGCAGCGAAGGCGGGGAGCGGTTCGTCGCGGAACGTGCCGTCTATCTCGGCCCGGCCTTCACCGCCGGGCACGTGAACGTGGGCACGCCGTGGCCCGGCGCCATCGTCGCACCGCCACCGCCGGAGTAGGGACGCCGCCCGCGGCCGCCTGCCGTCGGGCCGCCGCCCGACCGCGTTAACGGTTCCGGTGCGTCGACCGTCCTCAGCCGGCAGGAGGACTCATTGCGAAACGACTGGCGGCACACTCGTTCTGCGTTCGGCCTCGTCACGGCCGTGGCATTCCTCGGTAGCGGCGTCCCCGGTCCGCCCTCCGATACGGTCCGCGCGACGGTGGCGATGGGCATCGAACGCGCGGCCCACACGGCCACGACACTGCCCGATGGGCGGGTGCTCGTGGCCGGGGGCTTCGTCGAGCAGGGGTCCCCGGTCGGCGCCGAGGTGTTCGACCCGGCACGCGATGTGTTCGATGCGGCGTCGCCCATGCGCGAGACGCGCCACAGTCACACGGCCACGCCACTGCGTGACGGCCGCGTCCTCATCGTGGGCGGCTACGGCGCCGGACGTGCGACGCTCGCGTCGGCGGAGGTGTTCGACCCGCGCACACGGACGTTCACGCGGACCGGCGATCTCGGTACGCCCCGCGCCGACCACGTGGCCGTGCCACTGGCGGATGGGAGCGTGCTCGTGGCGGGTGGGCTTGGCACGGGCTGGACGTTCCTCGACACGGCCGAGATCTACGATCCCGCCACCGGCCGATTCTCGCCGACCGGTCGCATGACCACCCCGCGCGAGAGTCACGTCGCCGTTGCACTGGCCGGCGGCCGCGTGCTCATCATCGGCGGGCACCACGGCCGACGCGAGGCCATGGTCGTGCTCGACTCCATCGAGGCCTACGACCCGAGGACCCGGGCGTTCACGCGCGTCGGCACGCTGCAGGTCCCGCGGCACAAACACGACGCCATCGCGCTCGCCGACGGCCGCATCCTGATCACGGGCGGTGCGGATCGACGCGACTTCGACGGCGTCTATCGGAGCACGGAATTCTTCGACCCCGTCCGAGGCGCATCGTCGCCCGGGCCTTCGCTCCAGGTCGCGCGCTACAAGCACGCGGGCACGTCGGTGCGGCTCGGCGACGGGCGCGTCCTGGTCGCAGGCGGCGGGCCGCAGCCGGAGATCTTCGATCCTGTGGCCAACACGTTCACGCTGACCGGTGGCGACCCCGGCATGGCCGGACTGTTCTCGGCGTCGGCGCCGCTTGGCGATGGGCGCGTGCTGATCACGGGCGGCTACGGTCAGGGGACGAGACCGCGCGCCACGGCCTGGATATACGGCCGCTGATCGGCTGCGACGACTAGGGACGCACCGCGCCTGCTCCGGCCGGGTAGCGGAAACGTGGTGGGGCGTCGGCTGACGCGAGTACCCTCACCGCGTCGACCGTCAGCTCGACGACGCGCGTCATCTTGTCGAAGTCGAGCCGGTCGATCGTGTCCACGGGCTCGTGGTAGCCCGGATGAAAGCCGCCGAAGAGCCAGATCGCCGGGATGCCCTTCTGCAGGAAGGGCAGGTGATCGCAGCGGAACAGCGTGCGCATCGACGAGTCGCGGTCGAACTTGTCGCTCAGCGTGAGGCCCGCGCGCGTCGATTCGCGCTGCAGCAGGCCGGCAAGGTCGGGGCTGTAGATCGCGCCGACGAGATTGAGCTGGTCGGACCGTCCGGCCGTGACCTCGTAGGCTCCCTCGCTCTCGGGCGTGTGCGCCTCGTTGCGCCCAATCATGTCCAGGTTGAGGACGGCGCGCGTCGTGGCGAGCGGGCGGAGCGGATGCGCCGTGTAGTGGTACGACCCGAGCATCAGCTGCTCCTCCGACCCGAACGACACGAACAGGACGCTGCGCGCCAGCCGCGATCCTGCGAGCAGGCGAGCCACTTCGACCATCGCCACCGTGCCCGATCCGTTGTCGTTGGCGCCGGGATAGAGCCGGCCCTCCTGCGTCCCGAGGTGGTCGTAGTGCGAGGTCACCAGGATGGTCTCGTCGCGCAGGCGCGGGTCGGTGCCGGGCAGCAGACCGGCGACGTTCCACGAGGCCTGCACGTCCGGGGTCGCGTTGGCCGCTCGCAGCATGACCGTCACCCCCGCCAGCGGCCGCGACGCCGGGCGCCCCGCGGTGTCGATGTCGCGCTGCCAGTCAGCGGGGGCGCGTCCGGTTCCCCGGAGCAGCGCTGCCGCCGCGTCCGCCGGCAGCGTGATGCGCGGAATCCGCAGCTCGCTCGCGGCCAGCGCCTGCGGCGGCGCATTGGCGCGCTCGGGCGGACGCGGTGCCGATCGGTGGCTGTTGACCGGCTCGGTCACGACCAGCAGCGCGGCGGCGCCGTGCTGCTGTGCCGTCCACGTCTTGGTCCACGCGTTCGCGTGCAGCGTCAGCCCACGACCATGGAACGCCGAGCCCGCGTCGTCTTCCTGCGGCTCGTGGTCGAAGACCAGCACGGCCTTGGTGCGGACGTCGAGCCCGGCGTAGTCGTCGTAGCCGAACTCGGGCGCCGTGATGCCGTATCCGGCAAACGCCACGTCGAGCGTGAGATCCACGGCCCGCGCCGGGTCCGGAAAGAACACGGCCGCCGGTGTGAAGCGTTCCTCGTTTCCGGCCTGCCGCACCGCGACGGTCGATCGGCTGCGATCGAGTTGGAGCGGCACCACGTCGAATCGCTGCAGGAACGAATCGCCGTTGGCGGGCTGCAGGCCGGCCTTGCGCAGTTCCGTGGCCAGGAACCACGCCGCGGCGTCGGCCCCCTGCGTGAGGGAGGCGCGCCCGGCTGCCGGCGGCGACGTCAGGAACTCCAGGTCGGCGCGCATGCGCTCGCGGCTCGCGGCCGGTGGTCGGGGTGCCTGGCCGAGCACCGGGGCGATGGCGAGGGCAGCGAGGAGCAGCGCGAGGTGGCGTGTGGACACGACCTGCGCAGTCTACTGCGGCCTGTCGTCGTGCCCGGTCTTCGGGTAGCCTGTGCCCGAACCCGGTCCGGCCGATGCGCGGGGCCTCGGAGACACCATGCGAGTGATTCTGGGAACCACGCTCGTCGTCGTGGCCACGGCGATTGCGTCGATCAGCGGCCAGGACGCGGCACTCGATCTGCTCGTCCGCGGGGGCCGCATCGCCGACGGCACGGGCAATCCGTCGTTCGATGCCGACCTGGGCATCCGCGGCGGTCGCATCGTCGCGATTGGTCGCATCGACATGCCGGCGACCCGCACCATCGATGCCTCCGGCCTCGTCGTCGCCCCGGGCTTCATCGACATCCACAACCACTCCGACACCACGATCGTGGACGACCCCGATGCGCAGAGCATGCTTCGCCAGGGCGTCACCACGATGATCCTGGGCGAGGGCGGATCGGCGGCCCCGTCGGCGCGCTGGCCGCGGTTCACGGCGTACTACGACGAGCTTCGCCGACGGGGGCTGAGCGCCAACATCGGGTCGTACGTGGGATCCAGCCAGATCTGGACGCAGGTGCGCGGACCCAGGGCTGGTCCACCCGACGCACGTGAACTCGAGGCGATGCGACGGCTCGTCGGCGAGGCGATGACCGACGGCGCCCTCGGGCTCTCCAGTTCACTGAGTGGGCCGCCGGGGGTGTGGATCGACACCGACACGCTGGTGGCGCTGGCCGAGGTCGCGGGTCGCCACGGCGGCATCTACTCGACGCACATGCGCACCGAGGGCACTGGCGTCTTCACGTCGGTCGAGGAAGCCATCGACATCGGGCGACGCGCGCGCCTCCCCGTGGACATCATCCACCTCAAGATCGCCGAACGCACCATGTGGGGACGGATGCCGGAACTCGTGGCGCTGATTGCGGCTGCGCGCGCGAAGGGCCAGGTCGTCGAGG
>VFQN01004741.1_pt1 | contig 17564 bp, 17 predicted proteins | sample 3512371 | NCBI WGS metagenome assembly VFQN01 (sample SAMN10412370, study PRJNA504923) | tailings metagenome | isolation source: Replicate 2 from Balatoc abandoned mine | place: Philippines: Itogon, Benguet | collected 2017-08-28 | reverse complement strand
GAGCATGCGACTGAAAATCGCAGTGTCGGTGGTTCGATCCCGCCCCTGGGCACCAATTAAATCAATAGCTTAGCGAAGCGAAGGCCTGGCAAGTTAGACACTTTGCCGAGCGAGTTAGACAAATCTGTTCAGCGTTTGGTCCCGAGCGGATCGAAGCCCGCCATCAAAGCACGGAGCTTCTCTGAGGTGTCGGCTGTCTTTGTGTAGTGGATTGCCATGCTGAGAGTGCGTTGGCCCAGCCAACGTCGGACGCTGTCGATGTCAAACCCTGCTTCGATGAGAAGAGTGCCGCAAGTATGCCGGAGCCCATGAAACGTCAGCCCCGCTTCTACTTTGCCGGCGCGCTCAAGGCTGACAATGAACTTGATGAACGTCGAATTGAACCCGCTTACGGTCCAAGGCTTGCCCTTCGAGGTCGCCGCTATCGTGACGGCATCATGCGCCGGAGCTTCGGCAAGTATCCGAATGAGATCGCGATGAAGCGGCACCGATATGTCCTGACCGGTCTTGCCGGTCTTTCGCCAGAGCCGACCTTCGCGGACAGACGACCGAAGCAAGGTGAGCACATCGCTCTTGCGTAACCCCGTAAACATCGCCAATGCAATTGGAACGCGGATTTGCGGCGGACACTCTCGAAGAACGAGTTGACGTTCCGCTTGGGACCACGGCCGGTTTGATATATCGGCTTGTCGCGAACGCCTCAGTCGCTTAACGCCCTTTACGGGGTTATTTGTTATTAACCCGTGCTCTTTGCCGTTTTCGCAAGCTACTGACAAAACAGCCAGCACATAGTTTGCCTGACGACGCCCGTGCTTGGAGGCGACACGGTCCCGCAGCCCAGCAACGAACTGCGGGGTAAGCTCGACGAGTGGCATGAGGTCGATCGGCCGCATCAGGTTGAGCATGCGGCCGTAACCAACCTTGGAGCTCGGGGCCAAATCTGCAAAATGAGGCGAGCTACGATAGCTAGAGAGCAGCGCGCCCAATGTGCCAAGTTTATAATTGTCCTCTCGGCTCGGCTCTTGGATAGCCGCAAGTTCCGCTAGAAAAGCTGCCGTGCCGAACTCTGCGGCGAGGCGTTTGCCGCTTTTTCGGTGATACGTGTACCAGCGGCCCTTCGACCAGTAGCGTTTCAGGCCCTTAATTCTTACCACTGTCATCGGTTAGCCTCGTCAGCCAGTCCACCTCTGCGGAGGGATTGGATCCTAGATTGTCAATCCAGCGATCGAGAGTTTCGATATCGAATCGAAGCAACCTACTGTCGGGTCCAAGAGAGACCGGCCGGACCGGACAGTGGGTAGCGAAGGCAGTCAGACTGAGGCCACAATAGACTGCGGCTTGTTGGCGAGTTAAAAGTCTCGGAGAGCGAGGCACCCAACGTCGCGTCATGACCGATGCACGGCCCTGCTCATTTGCTGAGACCCGATTGCCAACCGAGATTGGTCGAGCCTGGAACGCAGCCAATAATTTTCGCGTGAAGATTCTAACGCTGTATCGACGGCTATCAAGATCCTTTTCCGTCTGTTGCCGATGACTCGAATCTGCTTTCGTTTACGGTGTTGCATGTTTGGTCCGCCAACTGTCATTAAGCGATAATTGGACCGCACTTTGTTGGGGGGTAAAAGGTACACTAGATAGGTACCATTTCATGAGAGATGGGCGATGAAGAAGGACCTCGAGAAGCGCTTGAAAAGTCAATTTGCAGAGACCAAGCAATTGGCTGCCATGTCCGATGATTTTCTCTTAAAGAAGTTTGGGGAAGAGTTATTTCGTAAGTTCGAGGAGCCCACGCTTTTTGGTGCAGTCATTTTTCAAGAAACACGAATGCAGCCGCAGGACGCAGAAATTCGACGCGCCTTTGCAGAGGCGGGGTTGAACCCGAGGCGTCCTGACCATTGGAAGAAGCTAGTCGAAGCGTTTTCGAAGGCGCATTACAGTAAACCAGCTACGAGGCCGATCTATTGGACGGACGCCGAGTTGGTTCGCCTGGCAATCCACGCTGAGCTCGCGCGCATCAAACGAAAATTGTCGAGTCAAAAAGCTATCGCCGCTAGCCTAAGGTCCCATGCATCGACCAAACAAATATACGCAAGATACTCCGTCGAAAGTCTGCGCAAGCTTATGCGCGAAGCGCAAGCCGTTACAGCCCGATATTTCTCAAATTTTCCTGATCTTGACACGTTCCGGATCGAAATTGTCGAAAGAGCGAAGCAGGAAGCTATCGCACGCGGTGAGCCATGGACCAAAGAAGCACAAAGAGGATACGAGCAGCTCTATAGAGAGGCCGAAGAGGTCACAGCCAGGCATCTCAACAAAACATAGCCTGCAAGATAAAAACATCCGGACGATTCAACTATCTTCTAAGCAAACTGCCTATTTTGCGCGAAAACAGAGTTTTCAGAAGAATAGCTGAGAAAACCTTCTCCACGGCAGTGTGATTGTTGCCTAGCGTCTTACGGGCGATAAGGGGCGCTGGGCCTGGCTGTCAGCCCAGCCTTGAGGTGTCAACTGATCAAATTTTGCATGTTTCATGTTCGGTTTATGTGGCGACGTTACTCTCGCCTCGGATGGACCCGTCATCGGCAGCTGGAATTGCTTGCCGGGATTGACGGCCTCAATCTGTAATGCAGTGCAATTCGCATTGTGCCGCTGCCAGATTGGCACCGTCGCCCCCATATCGGCACTGTTTCGGCATAACAACGTTCCCGAACACCCAACGATAACTGAATATAGTGAGGACAGCTGCACTCGGCGCGAGCTGTGCATTACTTTGCACCCGCGCGCTTGCCGTTGGTCCTGTGCGATAAAATGACGCTTAAAGGTATGCTTCGAGTGCGCGCCGGCCTCTGTAGAGTCTAGCTTGTGAAGCAGTGCAAATGCTCCATAAACTAACCCTAGAAAATATTGAGGGAATCATGGGAGCAGCGGAAAATCTTTCCCTAAGAGAAGTAGCTTCACGCCTTGAGCGACTGCACAAAGATCGCAAGAACAAGATCGATATCACTACGCTTTGGGCGGCTCTGTCAGATGGCACGCTCACGGCTTGCCTCAGGCTCCCAAGTGGTCAGAGGCTCTCTATGCCAGTTCCCGCACATTTCTGGCAAAGTCTCGACAGAAAAGAAGCTGTTCGAATCGTGAAGGGGCGGCGACAGATCAAGTTTGAAGATATTGTCCATGTTTACGTCGACTATGTCCATCGAGAGGTGAGCCTCATCGCCGATGCAAATCGTCAGCACGAGAGGATTAGGGCGGAATTTGATGCGATTGCCTTGATGTTACAAAGTTCATTTCAGCCACATATAACCGTTGAAGAATGGCAACGGTACATCGCGGATTCTGGTTTCGACGATCCTATCGAAGGGGTCAAAAGAGGCAGACCTCAAAATCCGGCGTGGAAAGAGATTGCCGAAATACTTGGTTCAGAAATGTACATCGCTGGAACCAAAAATACAGAAATTCAAATAGCTGCAATGAGCGCTAAAATACTTGATCTGGCCACGAAATATCTTCCGAAGATATCGACGCTTCCGTCAGAAAGCGGCGTCAAAGCGCTAGTTGGTGAGATCGTCCATCAGATTGAAAAGAAAAAAAGCAAAACCTAATTATTGTTTTTTTGTCACGGGCTCGCGTGTGCTTTGCCTCTTCAACAATTGGAGAGAGCAAAATGTCAAAAAATCAAAAGAAGATCGCGTCATGGCGCAGTCGACGCGGGACGATTGAGGTCGAGCTGCAGACGTTTCGCGGTCGCATGTACGCGAGTGTCCGGCGCTGGATTGTTGCCGGAAAGCAAATGATCCCGACCCGTTCGGGAATCACCCTCGACGGCGCCGACGTGAAAAGACTCCGCCGCGCACTCCGCGACGCAAAAGAAGCGTGGCCCAAATGAACTTGTATCCGATCCACGCCCTCGCTGACGTTTTTCCACTCCTGTCAAGCGCAGAACAAGGGAAGCTGACCGCGGATATTCGCGTAAACGGACAGCTAGAGAAGGTCGCGATTTTTGAGAACGCGATATTGGATGGGCGGGGTCGCGCATATGCGTGCGAAAAACTGAATGTCCCTCTTCAGACGGAGGTTCTGATCGGCGTTGATCCAATTGCTTATTTGCTAAGCAAGAACGCTTTGCGCAGGCATCTCAAGAGCGGACAGAGAGCGTTGATTGCAGCGAAGCTTACAAATACGCAGGTTGGCTCAAATCAGTTCTCGGTGGCGGCACTGCCTGTTGGCAGAGCCGCAACCGTAATGGGTGCTGGTGAGAGGTCTGTCCACCGTGCAAAGGCTGTGCTCACGAACTGCGACCAAAGCACTATCGAGCGGGTTGCCCGCGGTGAATTGACGTTGACTGGGGCCCTTGCCCGACTGTCTCCCGAGAAATCCTTTGTAACTCGCGACGAAGCCGAGGCGGGGGTTCTCGCCGAGCTTGCCAACCTCAAGAAGGTTTGGGCTCTTGACGTTGAATTGCGCTCGGCATGGAACAAGGCTAGCAGGGAGGCAAGGCGCACCTTCGCAAAGGAAGTGCTGCGCGTTGGGCTGCTAATCGAAAAAGGCCCGCAGCGTGCAAATTTCGCAAGATCCGTCCTCACCTTAAGTTCGAAACACGAAGGCAAAGAAGTACCAGAAAGGCAGCCCGAACATCTAGCAGTAGGCCATCAGACCCGCAAAATGATGCCGGAACAGGGATGATATGCGCCTCAAGCCAAAGCAAGAACAACGCTTGAAAAAGCGGTTCACCCGTTGTCGGACGAAAATTGCTGCACCTCGTAATACACGAGTGTGGTTTGTGCCTTATCTTTGCGCGGTCCTAGAAATCATCGACCACGTACGGACGCAAAGATCGTCCGACGGCAAGTTGCGGTTGCGGTCGGCCCGGGCGGTGCGGAGAGCTTCACATTACATCCTGCGATCAACCTGCGATAGGGATCGTCGAACGGTGTCCCGGTGGGCCGCAGCGCTTACGGCGGCGGTCATTCGCGGCGTGGGCCCAGAGGATTTACCGAGGTGGCTTGCAAGGAAAGGCGGAGTTGCTGCCGTCGCCGGTCTTGTCCGCCACAATGTCAACCTCTGATCATCTCTGAGAGTAAGGCGACACGATCCGGTAAGCAGCTGAGTTCAGCGACCGATCGGGTGCGGTCGTTTCGATTCGATCTACGAAAGGTTTCGGTGGATTAAAATCGGCGCTACCCGCTGACGTGACAGTTCTTTCATTCGCGATGTGTCCTTGGCGATTGCGACCAACGCGCTTTTGCAAATTGACACGACTGACCTCTACTCGGGTGCCAATCAGAACTGGTGGCTATGAAGCGGTCCGGGCGGCGATGGCCGGTCGCCCTCGCTAGGATTCGCGTGGTTTGATGTAGGAAATGCCATTGCTGCGCGGTGGGGTACAAACCAGATTTAGCAGACTGCTTTCACAGTAGAGATACTAATTTCGATATGCACGTCTTGGCTTTCCAGCGTGACAAGAGGACTTTCGTATATGACCGATCATAACGATCTTGTCGCCTCAAGCGACATCATAAAACATATTCAGGCGATAACAAAATGGGTAGAGGGATTGGTCGACGAAGGTTGGGTCGCATATCAAATTACGTTTATGTTTCGTCTAAGCTCCGATCGGCCGCCATCGCGCCTTAGCTCAGAAATGGAGTCGGCGCTGAACCAATTCTATGGAACGTTTTTGAAGCGGTGCATGAGGAATCCAAATTCGGAGCGAAATAGGTCACAGCGACCGATGATGATAGTTTGTCCTGACTTTCCTGTTTATAAGCGAGCAAGAAGCCATATGGCTCGCTTCTTACCTCACAACGGTGTCCACTACGGAGGCATACTATTGGTAATCGATGTTGAGCGGCTTGAAACAGGAGTTATCGAGCATTTCAAGCAACATCATCATCGGTATTGTTTCAGAGGTAGTATGATTTCGCGAATTCACGCTCAACGGATCGAAAAAACATTACATTCCGCCGTTGACTATGTTCTCAAGTCATTAAAGTCACGTCGATCATCGATCGATGATATAATTATATTTCCAAAAAGCTCGACTGAATAGGTTCCTAGGCAGACATCATTTACCAGGGTGTCGCTTCTATCGACGCTGACTGTAAGCACCGTAAAGCAATCGATCGGCGTTGGCGGAAATTGTGCACTGAGCATAAAAGATCACTTTCGCGATCAGTCACGAACTGCGCTGACGGAACCTGACCTTCAGGCTTCGAATCGGGCGGGCAGGGGACCAATACGTCCCGTCTCACCATTTCTCAGTTCGCCGTCGTACTCAAGGTTCGAATCCTCGAAGCTCCACCACACTAGGAGTTTGGTCCCAAGTTTTCCTAGTTTCCCGTTATTTCGGCGCGAACATGGGCGAGCTTCGAGGCCTGCTCAGTCTCCACCGAGCCTCATTTCATCGAAGCTGCCGCGATCCCGAGCTTGTCTCTGGTCCCCAAAAATACTTTTCCAAGCCGTGCCGGATTCTTTGCCCAGAGACCGGTTCGAATCTAACGCGCTTAATGCAGATTTGATCGCTAATTGGCCCCAGAGCAGGGTTCGCATCAAGCATCGTAGAAAACTGAATGTGCGAACCGGTCTTCTTTGAGTTTTAGAAGACTGCGCGGCTTGTTAGGTTTTGGCCGCTTGCTTCACCACCTGCTGAAGTGCGTGACCTGATAGGAGAAGTCAGGCTCAACGAGGTTGACGATACGTGAGGCGCTTGTACGCGCAAATAGTCATGCCTGAGCTTCTGACGACCGAAGAGGCTGCAGGCTATCTGCGTCTGAGCGAACGTAAACTCTATGACCTAGTCGCCTCCGGCGCTGTTCCTTGTAGCAAAGTCACCGGACGCTGGCTGTTCCCGAAAGCCGCGCTCGACCGCTGGTTCGCGATAGGAAGCTGCACCGTCCTGAAGAGGCTGGAGGAAACAGCGCCGCTAATTGCAGGCGGCAGTACAGATCCGCTTCTTGAATGGGCCCTACGCGAAAGCGACTCCGGACTAGCAAGCCTTCCTGAGGGCTCGGAAGCAGGGCTCCGAAGGCTTGCACGTCGCGAGATTATGCTGGCTGCAATCCACCTGCATGCGCCGGACGAAAACGACGAATTCGCGAATATTGCGGCTGTGAGCCACACGCCGGGACTGCACGACGTGGTAGCGATCGCCTTCGTTCGGCGCGAGCAGGGCCTATTGGTGGCCCCCGGAAATTCGAATGGCGTCGAAAGCCTTACCCAAGTCGCCAGCAGTGGGCTGCGAATGGCGCAACGTCAGGAAGGTGCCGGCGCGCAGTCGCTGCTGCTGATGATGCTGGCGCAAAACAAAATCGACCCGCGCGAGATCGTTACGACGAAATCGTGCTGTGCTACCGGCAGCGATCTGGCGCAGGCGATACGCGCCGGACGGGCTGACTGTGGAATTGCCACTCGCGCGGTTGCACGGGCTGCCGGACTCGATTTCGTCCCCCTGGTCTGGGAGAATTTTGACCTTGTTCTACGGCAACGCGACTTTTTTTTGCCGGGGCCGTCCGCGCTATTCGACTTTGTGCGGTCAGAACGCTTCCGTGAGCGGGCTGCGGAACTTGGTGGTTATGACTTTTCTGTGTGTGGGTCGATCCGACACGTCGCGTAAACGTCGACCGGAGAATATGTTCCGCGCCGGGCAGGCAGCCCGTCCTCTGGCGCCAATATTCGGAAGCGTTTCGATATCGGAACTCTCCAGCGGATCGCGGTCGATGCCGCGACGCTCAACTGACGCACCGGCCCCTCAATTGCGGCGCCTTAAGATCATACTCTCGCGTGGGATAGTGCGGGCACTCCGACTGCAACTCGGTTGCAGCCGCCCGTCAACCGAGACGTCATGCAACGACTCGCGGTCTCAATCGGAGACACGAGGCAGCCGGCTATATTCCTATCATGTTGACGCATTCGAAGAAGGTGAGCCAGTGTTCTCGCTTTAAGTGCAAAAGCTTCCTCGGAGCGCGTCCATGGAAATTCACTATGAACTATGGTCGAACCAAGTTGAGATCGCTAAAAAAGCAGGACCCATTGCGCCGGAACAGTGCTTTTCGCTCAGATCACCAAAAATCTTCCCAGGCGATCTTGCACCAATCGTTCGCGCAATTGACGGGAAGCGAGAGATCTTGATTGCCCGTTGGGGAATGCCGCCTACCAAAAGGTGGATATTCGAGTCGACGACAAAATATTTAGAGAAACAACAAGAATCGGATTACACAAAAGCGAGAAGTCTTATAGCCTTGGATCCCAACTCAAGTGTTCCGATTATCGGCGACGTGAGGCACGTTCATTGGAAAAAATGGCTGAAGATCAAAAATCGTTGCTTAGTTCCTTTCAATGCGTTTGCGGAGGCTGACGGACGTCGATCAAAACACACTTGGTTTGCGATTGACCATTCCCGACCCCTTAGCTTTTTCGCCGGCGCTTTCCTATCTTTCGAGCTTCGGGGGCCCATCGTGACGCATGATCACGCATTCGCACTATTAAGTGCAAAATCGATAAACGCCGATGGCGAACGACGTCGTAAGCCCCTTCCGGTCCCCTTGACGACGTCGGACGAATTGGAATTGTGGATGACCGCACCGATCGACGAGGCGTTGGCGTTGCGTTTGCCGGCGCAGATGACCGTCCTGAAAATTGTTTAGAAAAAGCAAAGACCCATTTCCGAACTATCGTTTAGTCGTCGCCTTTTCTAAGAATTCGACGAGCGCTTGCCTGTCTTCAGGTGAGGTTATCAGTTGTTCCGGCATCTTCGTCCCGGGCGTATATTGTTGAGGCCCTTGGGCGAAAAGGTCAGAGATAGTCTTTTTAGTCCAGACAATGTTCATGCCACGCAACGCTACCGAATAGTCGTAGCCAGCGAGCGTTCCGATGCGTCGCCCCAATATGCCGTGAAGCGTTGGCCCAGCGCGATTGCCGTCGTTGGGCGTGAGCGTGTGGCAGGCGATACAGGCCTTGTAAATTTCGGCACCGCGATCTCCGGCATAGGCCGCAAGCGGATTATCCGCGTCGTTCACCGCGACCTGACCGAGAGGATCGCCGGTCGTCGCATCCCAGCGGCGAACTAAATTGTCGGAGCCGCCGGTCAGCAGGGTCTTGTTGTCGCCGAAGAATGCGACCGACCAGACCGGCAGCCCGGGTCCGACCAGCGTTCGCAGGATTTTGCGATCCTTGCGGTCGATTACGGTCACGGATCCGCGGATTCCTGCGGCGGCGAGGAGCGTGCCATCGGCGGAGGCCGCGAGCGAAATGATCGGGCCGTTAGTGACGTCCATCTCGCCGCGGAGCTGTCCGTTGGGTGAGAGAAAGAACACGCGCCCGTCCGCGCTTCCGGCAACAATCTCGTTGTCACGCGTGACGGCAACCGCATTGAGCGGCGACGGCAGTGTCACCGACTGCGGGTCGCCGCCGCTGACAGGCCAGATCCGTACCGCGAGGTCGTAGGACGCGCTGATCAGGAATTTTCCGTCGGGCGTAAAAGCGACGCCGTTGACGTTCTGATTGTGTCCCTCCAGCACGCGTGGCTCGCCTTCGCCGAGCGGCCAGAGCCGAACTGTGCGGTCCCATGACGCCGAGGCCAGCCATTTCCCGTCCGGCGATCGGGCAAGCGATACGATTGGGGCGGTGTGACCTTCGAAGGTTCGTTCGGGCCGCGGATTGCCGTTGCGCCAGATCGCGATCTGGCCGTCCTCGCCGCCGGTCGCCTGCCGTTCGCCATCGATGATCGCGACGGAATTGACCGAACTTTGATGGAAGCGCAGCACCTGCTCGGCGGCGTTGCGCGCAAGCGTCCAGCGGATCGCCGAACTGTCGAAGCTGCCGCTGATGGCGGTCTGTCCATCGGCGCTGACCGCGACGGCCCGGACCGGGCCGCCATGCCCGCGCAGTTGCGCCTGCGCGGGAGCGATCGCGGCAACGCACCCGGCCAAAGACGCGGCACAGAATGGAAGCCAGCGCATCCGAAATCAGCTCCGCGACTTTTCTTCGCGCTCGCGCAGATAATCCTCGGTGGTGCGAGGTGCGGCACGCTCGGGTACGCCGGCATAGGGGTCGAAGGAATCCTGCGTCATGGCGACGACGCGGCAATCCTCGCACATGCGCAAAACGTCGAGACGCTTTGCCTTCCCTTTGAACATCCAGTGCTTGCCCTCGAGCTTGGCGGTTACGCGCTCGATGGTGCTTCGTACACCGAAGGGTTTGTCGCAGCTGATGCAGTGGAAAGGTTCCTCTTCCTTCACGATACGGGTCATCGCCGTCGGCGCGCGGAAATCGATCTGCGGCTTGAGCGCGATCACCTTCTCCGGACAGGTCGCAGCGCAGAGACCGCACTGCACGCAGGCGGCTTCGGCGAACTTTAACATCGGCCGTTCCGGGTCCGCCGACATTGCGCCGGTGGGACAGGCCGACACGCAGGCCAGGCACAGCGTGCAACCTTCGACCGTGACGTCGACGGTGCCGAACGGCGCGCCGGCTGGCAGCGCGATCACGTCGACCGGGGTGGGCGCGACCTTGTGCAATTCTCTCAGCGCGAAGAGCTGTACTTCACGCTTGCCGCCCATGGGCAGGAAGTTTGCGTGACGCGCATTCACGCCGGTCGCAGGAATTGCGCGCAACGCCTCGCCGAGCGCGTCGGGATCGTCGGTTTCGACGGCTGCGACGCGGCCCGTACCGAAGCCCAGTCCCGACAGGATCGGTTCGGCGAGTTTGATCGTGCGCCGCAGTCCGGTGACGTCATGTCTCGGCTTGGCGCGCAGCAGGAAACGTATGGCCGTCGCTCCATAGGTGAAGGATGCAGCGATGGCTTCGAGGCCGACCTGCGTCACTTCATTCACTTCGACCGGGATCGCGTTGTCCGGCAGGCCGTCGCCATGGCGCGCCAGTGCGGCGATAAGGTCGGCACCGTGCGCGGCGTCATGGAACAGTAGCACGGGATTAGTCCCGCCGGCAGCGTGATACGCGGTGAGCATCGTGCGCAAGCGCCGCATCAGGAAATCGGCGGACGGAAGGGCATACGACGCGGCGCCCGTGGGGCAATTCGTGGCGCATTGTCCGCAGCCGGCGCATATGTGCGGGTCGATCGAGACATGATCGCCGATCGGCTGGATGGCGCCCGCCGGGCACAGATCGAGACAGCGCCGACATCCGACCAGCCGCGATCGCGAATGCGCACACAGGTTTTCGCTAAATTCGATGTAGCGTGGCTTGTCGAAGGTGCCGACCAGGTCGCGCGCCTTCATGGCCGCGCGCATGACTGCGATCGGGTCCCGCGGGTCGGCGCGCAGATAGCCTTCCCGCAAATCCGACGCCGGAAACAGCGGAGCGCCGCCCGACACGTCCAGTATAATGTCACAGCGTGAGGTAGCGCCGTTCCGCGGCGTCCCGAACGACAGCGACGCGCGCGACGACGGGGTCGCGACCGCATAATCGTCGACCGCGACCTCGAACTTGCCGAGGAAGCCCTTCGCGGCGCGGATAGTCCCTTGCACGATGGGGAAGTCGGTCGCACGCCGCGGCGCAACATCCTTAGGGCGCGGGATCATGACAGTGACGTCGAGATGGCTCTTGAGGGTCTCGCCCATCTCGATAGCCGCACCGCCGTCGCCGTAGATGAGCGCGATGCCTTCGCTCTCGAACGAGACAAAGGGAATGTCGGGCAGGGGTTCTGCTGCGGCCAGCAATGCCGCCATCTTGGGTGCGGCTTTCGCCGCGTCCTTCGACCAGCCCGCATTCTCGCGAATGTTGACGAAGCCGAGATCGGCGCCGGTTTCCTCGCCGATCTCGGAAAACACCGGAACTTCCTGCGTGCAGGCCATCGTGATGGCGCTATCGCCGGATGCCAGAGCGCGGAAACGCTCCAGCTCCGATCGGCAAAATTGGCGGCCAAACGTGATGTCCGCGCCGGGGCAGGCGCTCCGCAGTCGTTCGAGATCAAGCGGCATCGTGTCTTCGCAGGAACACACGACCAGGTGCCGCTTTTTCGCTGCCATCGCTACTCCGAATCCGCGCCCCAAAGCTGGCTAGCTCTCACTGGCCATATCGCTCAATAGCTTATAACTATACAAAACTAAAGGTAGGTATTCGACCTGATGGAACGAGTCTCGCGAACGCGCTTCTCGAGCGCGGCTGCAGCGAAAATCGATCTGCCACCGCCTTTCCGGCTGGTTACGTTGCGCGAAGTCGGCGACGCGTTCGCTTATGCCTGCGCGCATGCGGCCGAGGAGGGCGCGGGAACCCTGGTGCAGGTTGGCCGCTTCGATCTCGCCGAATTCGCGGTGGTTCTCGAGCCGGACGAGCCGCTTCGCCTGGCGAGGCGCGCCTTCTATGCCGGCATGACCGCACTCGCCGACGCGCTTGCTACGGTGGCGCCGCCGGAGACACCGATTGCGATCGAATGGCCTGATACGGTGCGGGTCAATCTTGGGCTTGTCGGCGGCGGACGTCTCGCATGGCCGCAGGACGCCGAGGAGAACGAAACTCCGGAATGGCTGGTATTCGGCGCGATGATCCGCATCGTGTCGCTTGCCGAAGGCGAGGCCGGATTGCGGCCGCTGGCTGCTGCGCTCGAGGAAGAAGGCTTCGGAGGTGAGGCGTCCGACGGAATCGTCGCGGCGTTCGCACGGCACCTCATGGTCGCGCTCGATTCCTGGCAGGAGCGCGGATTCGCAGGTGTGAAATCGGCGTACCTTCCGTATCTCTTGCCACATCCCGAAAAGAGCGTGCGACGCGATATCGACGACAGCGGCGACCTCATCATCCGCCGCATCGGCAAGGTTGATGTCGAGCGCACGAAGTTACTTCCCGTGCTGGCCGAGCAGTCATGGTTCAATCCGCAGACCGGGGCGCCGCGCGGATGAAATTGCTGCGCACCATACGGCTGGATCCATCCGACACTTTTGTGTTCGACCGCGCAGCCGAACCCGGCGAATGGGCCGTGACCGGAGGCTTCCTGTTTTCCCAATGCGACCCGGCCGCTCTGCAGGGCAGGGAGCGGACCGCCTTCCGCGCTGGATTCCTCGGTACGGATTCGCTCGGCTGGTCGACGCTCGTGCAGATCGTGGAGGCGAGCGCCGACGACCGTGCGCGGCTTGTCGATGCGCTTGCGGGCCAGATGATGAAGCTCGGCGCGCCGGATATCGAGACCGCCCACGCCGCGGCGGAAGAGGAAGTGGCATTCTCGGAATCGCTGTGCACGCCAGCGCAGGACACCCTGATCGCGATGCATCGCAGCTTCGAGAATGGAGAATTGCGGGAGACCTTCAGGACCCTGCAGCCGCGCGACGGGCAAAAGCCGCTGCGCGCCTTCGCCTTCCTCGATGTCGAAGGCGAAGAAGATCAGGTGGAGGAGCGCGTCGACCTGATGAAGCTCGCAGGCGAGGGCCGGAAATGAGGGATTTCTGGCTCGCCTGCGGACACCATCTGCTCGACCGCGACGCGGGCGGCGGATTGATCCTGACCGACGAGTTTCTCAAGGTGTATCTCGCGCGTCCGGAACTCGCGCCGCCGCCGGAGGCCTGCGCCGTCGAGAAGACCTTGCATGCAGCGCTTCTCGCCGAGCCGCGCCTGGTGGTGACGAGGGACGACATCGCGGCGATCGCGGATGCGGACGCGCGTGAGAACTGGGACCTGATGATCGTTTTCCGCGATCGCCTGGTGCGGCACCGCACGCTGGAGGCTGCCTATGTCGACCTGGTGCGAAACGGCACCGGCACGACGCCACCGTTGTTTCTGAACCAACTGGTCCACGTCATCCTCCGCAGCGCACTCGATGACTGCGAGAATCCAATGGTGTTGCGCGCCGCCGAGATATTCTTCCGGCCACAGCGTCTGACCCTGCACGAAGGCTCGCTGATCGCCGCCGACGAGGAAACCATCAGCGGCACCGGCACGATGCCGGCATCTCCACTGGTGTCCATGCTCGGGATTCCGGCGCAAGCCGATATTGACGTGCTGAACGATGACAATGCCCATCTGTATTGGGAACACAGCGATCGGTTCCACACCGCGATCGACTTGACGGCGGGTCGGCCGGGACTTTTCGCATTCGCGACCGTTGTCGAGCGCTGGATCGCGCATGTGATGGGGATCGACGTATCTGTCGAGCCGCTAACCGAAATGCGCGACGTCGATCTGAAATGGTATGTCGGGCTGGATGCCGATGCGACGCGCATCGGAAACGCGCTCTGGAACGGCGAGGATCTCGGGGAGGCGACGCGGTCTCAGGTCGTGGGCCTCTTCCGTCTCTCCGTTCGCGACCCACATATCGTGCTGGAGAAGGTCGGCAGCGAGCCGGTCTACCTCATCCTTGCCATGTCGCAGGACAAGGTGATCCGGATGAAGCCGCAGAATCTGATTGCCGGGCTGCCGATTCGTCACCCAGTGGCCGTGTCATGAGCACGGCGCTGGTGCAGATCCCCGTCGGGGTCGTGGTGTCGCGCCGCACCGCCGAAAGCCGTTGGATCGACTTTACATGGCAGCCGAGCGCGATCCTGTTCGGTGAGGCGGAGGCGGCGCCCTGGACCAAGCTGTCGGACGACGGGCAAACGACGACTTATTATGCGGGCGGCACGATGCTGGAATTGTTTCGCGGGGAGGCGGCAAGCTATCGCGACAATCTCGCGGGCGACAATTCGCTTTGGGTCATCCTGCGGCCATCGGAAGGCGAGTTTCCCTATGAACTCGCCCGGGTCACCGCTGATCCGACCGAAGCGGAATCATATGCGGGCGCCGGCGACCACGTTATCGAGATTCTTCCGATGCCGGATGCGCTTCGCGATCTTGTGGCCGCATTCGTCGCGGAACATTATGTCGACCAGCCATTTGTGAAGCGGAAACGCAATCGTGCCGATCCCGAAGCGCTGGCCCCGCATCGGCCGAAGGACGCGAACGACAAGCGACTGCAATGAACGAGAACGAGGATTTCCTGTCGCGCTGGTCGCGCCGCAAGCAGGACGCTTCGCGGGAGACGAAACCTGCGCCGGAAGACAAGGCGCCGCCGCCACAGGCGCCCGCGTCTGGTGCGCAACAGGCCGCGCTTGCGCAGGGCAAGCCGGACCACGAACCGCTGTTTGATCTCGCCAAGTTGCCGTCGCTCGATTCGATCGGTGCGAGCACGGACATCCGAATGTTCATGCAGCCAGGGGTTCCGGCGTCGCTATCGAGTGCGGCGCTTCGCCGCGCCTGGTCGGCGGATCCCTCTATCCGCGACTTTATAGGGCTCTCGGAAAACGCCTGGGATTTCACCAAGCCGGAATCGATGACCGGATTTGGCGAGCTTCTGCCGATCGACGATGTGAAGCAGATGCTGTCCCAGTTTTTGCCCGATAAGGCGGAACAAGGTTCGGAGGCTCGCGCCGCGGAGTATCCCGCGTTGCGAAACTCGCCTGAAGCCGAGGAGCAAACTTCGGAGATCCCACAAGCTGCTCTAGAGAGCCAAGATTTCATTGCCGCAAATACCGTTGTGCAGACCGATACGGAAAGAATTTTGCAAAGCACACAAGACGATCTTGCATCGCAGCAAGAACGGCCAGCGGTTGACACAGTTCCTGCTGCGACAAGACGCCGGCACGGCGGTGCGCTGCCGACGTAGTGCGTTGAACTGCTGCGGCAAATTCCGCTCCATAGCTTCGAACTATTGACCTATTCCAATCTGCCCGTATTGTTTGAAAGCTTCCTATCTGGGAGCAATTGCTATTTTTTTCGGCAGGATGATGCGAGACCTCGGACTCGAACAGGCAATCAAGGCAGCCGGAGGCATCACCGAACTCGCGAGGCGGATCGGTATCTCGCAGCCGTCGGTTTCGAACTGGGATCGCGTGCCCGCAGATCGCGTGCTTGCGGTTGAAGCGGCGACCAAGATCAGTCGCGACGTGCTGCGTCCTGATCTGTACCGGGACAGCGCAATCAAGCTCGATGAGGTCGATCAGGCGCGCGAACAGGAATACGCGCTGCTCGCCGCATTCCTTACGCGCGCGCCGGATGCAGCGCTGCTGAAGTCGCTCTCCCTGCTTAAGGGCGACCCGACGCCGCTCGGAATCGCGCATGTCGAACTCGCGCAGGCCGCTTCGCAGGCGACGGTCGATCGAGTCGAGCGCGAGTATTTCAATCTCTTCATCGGGCTTGGGCGGGGCGAACTGCTTCCTTACGGCTCGTATTATCTCACCGGCTTTCTGCACGAGCGCCCGCTCGCTCGGCTGCGCGAGGATCTCGCCGCCATCGGGATCGAGCGTAGCGCCGGCAATGCGGAGCCTGAGGATCATGCCGCGTTGCTCTGCGAGATCATGTCCGGCTTGGTGGCGCAGCGCTTTCCAGCGCCCCCCGGAACCGATCAGGCGATCTTCGAAAGGCATATGGCGCCTTGGATCGGTCGCTTCTTCGCCGATCTCGAACACGCGCAGGAAGCGGACTTTTACCGGCGCGTCGGAAAGCTCGGCCGAACATTCGTGGAAATAGAGAATGAATCCTTCGCGCTTCCGGTGTGACGCGCGAGGCAAAGCGACCAAGGAGGAGACGGCGATGGAACGCGAAGACAAGAAGGCAATCGGTCGGCGCGACGTTTTGCGCGCATTCGGCGCCGGAGCAGGCGTTGCAGTGACCGCCGCAGCTCCGCTCGCGATGTCCGCCCGCGCGGACAGCGAAACCAACGATGAGAAGCGCAAGGCGCGCTACCAGGGCAATTCCAAGGACATCCAGACCTATTACCGGGTCAACCGGTATCCGAGCTGAGGGAGGCAGGCCGTGCTGATCAGAAGGACAGAACGCGAAAAGCGCCGCGGCAGCCTTGCCGTCTCGCTTGGAAATCAATCCGCCGGCGGCCTCGACCGCCGTACTTTCCTGCGTCGCTCCGGTCTTGCCGCGGGCAGTCTTGCAATGGTGGGCGCGCTGCCGCTGGCCGGCGTGCGCAAGGCGGAAGCGGCTGGCACCGCACCGACCGGTTCGGGCATCACCATCCGAAAGAATATCTGCACGCATTGCTCGGTCGGCTGCACCGTGTTGGCCGAAGTTCAGAACGGCGTGTGGGTCGGTCAGGAACCGGGCTGGGATTCGCCGATCAACCGCGGCTCGCATTGCGCTAAGGGCGCGTCGGTACGCGAACTCGTGCATGGCGATCGCCGCCTGAAATATCCGATGAAGCTGGTCAACGGCCAGTGGCAGCGGGTGTCTTGGGACGTCGCGATCAACGAGATCGGCGACAAGCTGATGGAAATTCGCGGCAAGTCAGGACCGGACTCGGTCTACTGGCTGGGCTCGGCGAAATTCTCCAACGAGGGCGCCTATCTGAACCGCAAACTCGCGGCCTTCTGGGGCACCAACAACGTCGACCATCAGGCTCGTATCTGCCACTCAACCACCGTCGCCGGCGTCGCCAATACCTGGGGCTATGGCGCGATGACGAACAGCTACAACGACATCCGAAATGCCAAGACCATGATCATCATGGGCGGCAACCCGGCGGAAGCACATCCGGTTTCGCTGCAGCATCTGCTTGAAGGCAAGGAGCTGCAGAAGGCCAATTACATCGTCATCGATCCGCGCATGACCCGCACCGCGGCGCATGCGACGGAATATGT
>VFQN01004740.1_pt1 | contig 17569 bp, 17 predicted proteins | sample 3512371 | NCBI WGS metagenome assembly VFQN01 (sample SAMN10412370, study PRJNA504923) | tailings metagenome | isolation source: Replicate 2 from Balatoc abandoned mine | place: Philippines: Itogon, Benguet | collected 2017-08-28 | reverse complement strand
TGTACGAGTTCGCCTGGAACGAGTTCTGCGACTGGTTCGTCGAACTGGCCAAGCCGGCGATGCAGGGCAACGACGCGGACGCGGCGAACAGCACGCGCCACACCCTGCTGCACGTGCTCGAGCAGCTGCTGCGCGCCCTGCACCCGGTCATCCCCTTCGTCACCGAGGAGATCTGGCAGGCGGTCGCGCCCAAGCTGGGCCGCGGCGCCGACAGCATCAGCACCCAGGCCTTCCCGGCGATCGAGCCGGCGTTCGACCAGCCGGCCGCCGCGGCCGACATCGAGTGGCTCAAGTCGGCGGTCGCGCAGCTGCGCTCGATCCGCAGCCAGATGGGCATCGCGCCTTCGAAGGCCGTGCCGCTGCTGCTCGCCGACGGCGAGGCGGCGGATCGCGAGCGTGTCGCGCGCCACGCGCCGGCGCTCACCTTCCTCGCGCGCCTGGAATCGATCGAGTGGATCACCGGCGAGGCGCCGGCCGCCGCGGCCGCCGTGGTCGGCACGCTCACGCTGCTGATCCCGCTCGAGGGCCTGATCGACCTCGGCGCCGAGCGCGCGCGCCTGGACAAGGAGCTCAAGCGCATCGCCGGCGAGATCGCCAAGTGCGAGGCCAAGCTGGGCAACGAGACCTTCGTGCAGAACGCGCCGGCCGCGGTCGTGGACCAGGAGCGCGCGCGCCTGGCCGACTGGACCGGCCAGCACGCGGCCCTGCAGGCCCAGCGCGCCAAGCTCGGCTGAGTCAGGCCGGCGGCAGCAGCGCCATCGCCATCACGATGGCGTCCTCCCGGCCTTTCGCGGCCGGGTAGTAGTTCGGGCGCGTGCCGATCTCGTTGAAGCCCTCGGAGCGGTAGAGCGCGATCGCCTTCGGGTTCGAGGGCCGCACTTCCAGGAACACCTGTTCGGCATGGTGCCAGCGTGCCAGGTCCACCAGCCGGCGCAGCAGGCGCCGGCCCAGGCCCGCGCCCTGGCGGTCGGGATCGATGCAGACGTTGAGGATGTGCGCCTCGCCCGCCGCGGCGCTGAGCACGCCGTAGCCGATGATGCTTCCGCCGGCCTCCAGCACCCAGCAGTGGTGCCCGGCGCGCAGGCAGTCGCGGAAGATGCCGGCGGTCCAGGGGAAGGGATAGGCGCGCTGTTCGATCGCCACCACGGCCTCGACGTCGGCCTGGCGCATCGGGCGCATCTGGCCCGGGTCGGCCGCGGGGGAAGTCATGGCCTCAGCCCCGGCGCAGCGCCCTGAGCACCGGCCAGAAGGCGCGCTTGGCCGCGGGGCTGGCGCGCAGCTGGTCCAGCGGGGGCAGCATCGCGTCGAGGGAACGGCCACGCGCGGCGCGCTGCAGCGCCTGCAGCAGCCGGTCGGCGCGCGCCGGGCCGGGCTCCCGGTTCAGGGCCGGCGCAGTGGCCTGCGCGGCCCCGGCGGCGACGCGCGCCACGGCCGGGGGCGCCCCCGGCGCGACGCGCGCGTGCAGGGTGTAGCCCATCGCCGACAGCATGGCCTGTTGGGCGGGGCTCCAGCTCATGCCGCGGGCTTGGCCGGGCGCAGGTGGGTCCAGGCCCACCAGGCCGGGCCGGACAGCGCGTACACCAGGGCGATGGCGAACAGGCCCTTGGCCTGCGCGACGAACAGCGCGGTGATCACCAGCACCACCAGCAGCAGCACCCAGAACGGCACGCGTTCGCCCTTGGGGAAGCCCTTGAAGCTGAAATCGCGCAGGCGGCTGACCATCAGCAGGCCCGCCGCCACGGTCACGCCCAGCGCGATCCAGCGCAGCGCGCCGCCGCTGTAGCCGAAGGTGTTCATCGCCCAGACGAAGCTCACCACCAGGCCGGCCGCGGCCGGGCTGGCCAGGCCGATGAACCAGCGCTTGTCCACCGAGCCGACCTGGGTGTTGAAGCGCGCCAGGCGCAGCGCGGCGCAGGCCGCGTACAGGAAGGCGGCGGCCCAGCCGACCTTGGCCAGCACCGGGCCATCGGCGCGGAAATTCACCAGCGCCCAGTGGTACATCACCAGCGAGGGCGCCATGCCGAAGCTGACCAGGTCGGCCAGGGAGTCGTACTGCACGCCGAATTCGCTGGTGGTGCCGGTCATGCGCGCCACCCGGCCGTCCACGCCGTCGAACAGCGCGGCCACGAAAACGGCGATGCAGGCGTTCTCGAAATTGCCGCTGGCCGCGGCCAGGATGGCGTAGAAGCCCGCGAACAGGCCGCCCGTGGTGAGCAGGTTCGGCAGCAGGTAGATGCCGCGGCGGCGCGCCGCGACCGGGTCGTCTTGGGGATCCATGGCGCGAGTCTACCGGCTCGGGCGGGGACGCCATAGCCTCCGCCTTGCGGGCCGCGGACCGGGGTGGTATCACGGGGCCCGGACCGTCCCCGGAGCACCGCCATGTCCCCCCGCCTGCTGGTTCCCGCCGCCGCCGCGGCCCTGTTCCTGTCCTGCCTGGCCCAGGCCGAGGACAAGGTCACCGTGTACAAGACCACCGGCGCCGACGGCGTCAATGCCTATTCCCAGACCGAGGGCGAGGAGGCGCGCGACGTGCGCAGCCGCGACCCCAAGCTGCCGCCGGCGGCCGAGGAAAAGCCCAAGACCCAGGCCGAGCAGGCCTGCGAGACGGCGAAGAAGAACCTCGACCTGATCGGCTCGGGCCAGCGCCTGCAGCGCGACAAGGACGGCGACGGCACCCCCGAGGACCTGACCCCCGAGGAAATCGCCGCCGAAAAGGACCTCGCCGAGCGCACCGCCAAGGCCTACTGCAGCGAAGGCGGCTGATCCCCGCGCGCGGGGGCCTGCCGCCCCCGCCGGCGCGTTTACAATGGCCGACCCTTTCCGCGGTCGTCCCTCCATGCGCCTGTCCCGGTTCCACCTCAACACCAGCAAGGAAACCCCCGCCGACGCCGAGATCGTCAGCCACCAGCTGATGCTGCGGGCCGGCATGATCCGCAAGCTGGCCGCCGGCATCTATACCTGGAGCCCGCTGGGCCTGCGCGTGCTGCGCAAGGTCGAGGCGGTCGTGCGCGAGGAGATGGACCGCGCCGGCGCCATCGAACTGCTGATGCCGTCCATCCAGCCGCGCGAGCTGTGGGAGGAAACCGGCCGCTGGCAGAAGTTCGGCGGCCAGCTGCTCAAGATCAAGGACCGCAAGGACGGCGAGTTCTGCTACGGCCCGACCCACGAGGAAGTGATCACCGACTTCGCGCGCAACGAACTGCGTTCCTACAAGCAGCTGCCGCTGAACTTCTACCAGATCCAGACCAAGTTCCGCGACGAGATCCGCCCGCGCTTCGGCGTGATGCGCGCGCGCGAGTTCCTGATGAAGGACGCCTACTCCTTCCACCTCGGCGCCGAGAGCCTGCGCGAGACCTACCGGGCGATGTACGACGCCTACTCGCGCATCTTCACCCGCCTGGGCCTGCGCTTCCGCGCGGTGGCCGCCGACACCGGCGCCATCGGCGGCAGCGCCTCGCATGAGTTCCACGTGCTGGCCGACTCGGGCGAGGACGCGATCGCCTTCGCCAGCGGCAGCGACTACGCCGCCAACGTCGAGATGGCCGAGGCGGTGGCGCCCGACCCGCGCCTGGAGGGCACCGAGGCGATGCGCGAGGTCGCCACGCCCACGCAGAAGACCTGCGAGGAGGTCGCGGCCCTGCTCGGCATCGCGCTGGCCCGCACCGTGAAGTCGGTGGCCATCGTCGGCGAGCAGGGCTTCGTGCTGGCGCTGGTGCGCGGCGACCACGTGGTCAACGAGATCAAGCTGGCCAAGCTGCCCGGCCTGGGCGACTACCGCCTGGCCACCGAGGCCGAGATCCTGGCCCACCTGGGCAGCGAGCCCGGCTTCCTGGGCCCGGTCGCGCCGGTGCAGCCGATCACCGTCATCGCCGACCGCACGGTCGCGGCCATGTCCGACTTCGTGGTCGGCGCCAACCGCCGCGGCTTCCACCTGGCCGGCGTGAACTGGGGCCGCGACCTGCCCGAGCCGGCCCTGGTGGCCGACATCCGCAACGTCGTCGAGGGCGATCCCTCGCCCGACGGCCAGGGCACGCTGCGCATCGCCCGCGGCATCGAGGTCGGCCACGTGTTCCAGCTCGGCCAGAAGTACGCCGAGGCGCTCGGGGCCACCGTGCTCGACCAGGACGGCAAGGCCCAGGTGATGCACATGGGCTGCTACGGCATCGGCGTCTCGCGCATCGTCGCCGCGGCCATCGAACAGAACTTCGACGCCAGCGGCATCTGCTGGCCCGAGCCGATGGCGCCCTGGCAGGTCGCCGTGTGCGTGATCAACCCGAAGGACGACGCCGCCGTGTCCGCGGCCGCCGAGGCGCTGTACGCCGAGCTGTCCGGCGCCGGCCTCGAGGTCGTGCTCGACGACCGCGGCCTGCGCCCGGGCCAGATGTTCGCGGACATCGAGCTGGTCGGCATCCCGCACCGCGTCGTGGTGTCCGGCCGCGGCCTGGAATCGGGCACCTTCGAATACCGGGCGCGCCGCGCCGGCGAGTCCGAGAACCTCGACAAGGCGGCCCTGCGCGCCCGCCTCGGCCTGGCCTAGGAAAACCGCCCGGCGCCGGGCGCGAAAACCCCGGCGCGGTTTCCATCGGGTTCCGTGGGGGTATCGACGGGGTTACCATCGGGGTTTCCGGGCAGGCGCCTGGAAACCCCGAAACCTTTCAGGAACCCCAAGGATCGCCATGAGCATCAACCTCGACGGCCTCTCGGCCAAGGAACTCCAGGCCCTGATCGCCCAGGCCGCCAAGCGCAAGAAGACCCTCGCCAAGCGCAAGCCGGTGGCGGCGGTGCGCAAGAAGCTGGTCTCGCTGGCCAAGGCCGAGGGCTACAGCATCGACGAACTGTTCGGCACCGGCCGGATGGTGCGCGAGAAGGCCGGCGTGGCCGCGAAGAAGGCCCCCGCCCGCGCCTCCGCCGCCAAGGGCAGCAAGGTCCCGCCGAAGTACCGCCACCCGTCCGACGCCAGCCTGACCTGGGCCGGCCGCGGCATGCCGCCGAAGTGGCTGGCCGCCGAGCTCGCCAAGGGCAAGAAACTCGAAGACTTCGCCATCGCCAAGTAACCCCGGCAAGCCAAGCAAGACTTATGACGCGGATTGACGCGGATGAACGCGGAGCAAAAGCAGACTTGAGTGGTGGGCGGGTGAATCACGGCGCGGCCCACCATGCCGCCCTGGTCCTGATCGCGCCTTCTGCTCTCATCCGCGTTTTTCCGCGTCAATCCGCGTCCAAAACCTTGGCCTCCCGCCCCGATCGCGCCTAGGACGCCGGCGGGGCCGCGTCAGAGGTTGCGGCGGGAGGGGACCAGCAGGTTGCCGAACAGCAGGCCGGCGACCAGGGCGATCAGGGCCGACAGCAGGGCGAAGGCGGTGTCCAGGCCCAGGAAGACGTCGCGCTCCATCACGAAGTTCAGGCTGCGGAAACCGACGCTGCCCGGCACCAGCAGGATGATGCCCGGCACGCGGATCAGCGCGCCTGGCCGGTTGCGCCAGCGGCCGTAGGCATTGGCCAGCGCCGCGATGCCCATGCCGGCGAAGAAGGCGCCGCCGGCGAAGTTGTCCGAGGCCAGGCCCAGCACCTCGCCGCCCAGCCGGGTCAGCGCATAGCCCAGCAGCACCGAGGCCATCACCAGCGGGTAGTCGCGCCGCGAGGCCTGGAACAGCACCGCGAAGGCAAAGGCCGAAACCGCCAGCGCCGCCAGCTCCACCGCCGCGCCGGGCGGCACCGCCGCCGCCTCCTGCAGCGGCCAGCCCAGCAGGTGCACCACCTGCATCGCCGCCACGGTGCCGAAGGTGAGCTTGAGCAGGATCACCAGCGCGCCGGCCGCGCGCGCCGTGCCCGAGACCAGGTGCTGGGCCGACAGCTCGCTGACCGCGTTGGTCAGCATCAGGCCGGGCATCAGCACGATCAGCGAGGCCACGACCACGGTCTTGAACGACAGCGGCTCGATGAAGCTGGCCACCGCCGCGGCGATCAGGGTGGCGACCGCCGCGGCCAGCGCCTCCAGGCCCTCGGCCAGGCGCGGCCGGCCGGCCGAGAGCACCGCCAGCAAGCCCGTCACCAGGCCGGTGAAGCCCGCGGTGAGGATGCCGGCCGGGCCGGCGCCGAGCAGCGCCGCCACCGCGCCGGCCGAGAGGCCGAAGCTCAGCGCCGCCAGCGCCTTGGCGCGGCGCCGCGGCGGCCGGTCCAGGGCCTTGAGCGCGGCCAGGCCGTCGGCCGGCGCCAGCCGTCCGGCCAGCACGTCCTCGGCGATGGCGTCGGTGATCGCCAGGCGCCCGAGGTTCTGCTCGCCCGGGTCCAGGCGCAGCACGCGCATGATGCCGTTGTGCGGCCCGCGCGCCGGATCGGCGAAGCTCAGGATGATGCCGGTGGGGTTGGACCAGACCTCGCATTCCAGGCCAAGCCGGTGCGCCACGCCCTCGATCGCCGCCTCCAGGCGCTGCGCCGTGGTGCCGTAGGCGTGCAGGCGCACCGCCAGTTCGGCGACGAAATTGGCGCGGGTTTCGTAGCTGGACGCGGGATCGGCGGCGGCGGCGTTCATGGCCGGGAAGGATGGCACGAAACCCCGGCCCGGCCGCCACCTTTCCCCTGCCCGCCCGAGGCCGGCTATCCTCGGCCCGGACGACCGGCCCGGCCAGACCCCCCGCACGGATGAGCGACGCCCCCCGCATCGAGACCAGCGAGCGCCACCCCGGCATCCTGCGCGCCACGGGCGAATGGACGCTCGCCCACGCCGACGAGATGCTGGCCCTGCTCGCCGCGGCGCCCGAGCGCGCCGACGACATCGACGGCCGCGACATCGCCCGGCTCGACTCCGCCGGCGCGATGATGCTCTCGCGCTACGCGGTCAAGGTCGGCCTCGGCCTGGCCACGGTGGACGTCAAGCCCGAGCACCAGCCGCTGACCGGCACCGTGCGCGAACTGTGCGAATCGGTGCGCCGGCGCCGGCCGAAGGACTATGGCGTGCGCGAGATGCTGGCGCGCATGGGCTTCGCCGCCGAGGACATCACCCGCGAGGTGCTCGCCCTGGTCGGCTTCCTCGGCCTCACGCTCAAGACCGCCGCCGGCATCGCCCTGCGCCCGGCCCGCTTCCGGCTCACGCCCACCGTGCACCACATGGAGCAGGTCGGCCTCGACGCGGTGCCGCTGGTGATGCTGCTGAGCTTCATGGTCGGCGCGGTGATCGCCTTCCTCGGCGCCACCGTGCTGCGCGACTTCGGCGCCGAGATCTTCGTGGTCGAGCTGGTCGGCATCTCCTTCCTGCGCGAATTCGCCGTGCTGCTCACCGCCATCCTGCTGGCCGGCCGCACCGCCAGCGCCTTCACCGCCCAGATCGGCGCGATGCAGAGCGGCGAGGAAGTGGACGCGATCCGCATCCTGGGCCTGGACCCGGTCGAGCTGCTGGTGATCCCGCGCCTGGTCGCGCTGCTGGTGATGCTGCCGCTGCTGACCTTCCTGGCCATGGTCTCGGGCATCGCCGGCGGCCTGGCCGTCGGCGTCGCCAGCCTGGGCATGACACCGGAGATGTTCCTCACCCGCCTGCAGGAGACGATGGAGATCCGCCACTTCTGGGTCGGCCTGTCGAAGGCGCCGGTGTTCGCGGCGGTGATCGCCCTGATCGGCTGCCTCGAAGGCTTCCAGGTGCAGGGCACGGCCGAATCGGTCGGCGAACGCACGACTTCGAGCGTGGTGCAGACGATTTCGCTGGTGATCCTGCTCGACGCCTTCGCCGCCCTCTTCTTCATGGAGATGGACTGGTGAGCGCCGCCGGCGACGACCTGGCCATCCGCGTGCGCGGGCTGCGCAATAGCTTCGGCAGCCAGGTCGTGCACGACGGCCTGGACCTGGACGTGCGCCGCGGCGAGATCATCGGCGTGGTCGGCGGCTCGGGCACCGGCAAGTCGGTGCTGATGCGCGCCATCCTCGGCCTGCGCGCGCCGCAGGCCGGCGCGATCGAGGTATTGGGCGTGGACGCACTGTCCGACCGCGCGCATGCGCTGGGCGTGATCGAGCGCAACACCGGCGTGCTGTTCCAGGGCGGCGCGCTGTTCTCCTCGCTCACCGTCGCCGAGAACGTCTCCGTGCCGCTGAAGGAGCACTATCCCTCGCTGCCGGCCGACATGGTCAACGACCTGGCGATGCTCAAGATCCGCATGGCCGGCCTGTCCGAGGACGCCGGCGCCAAGCTGCCTTCCCAGCTCTCGGGCGGCATGCGCAAGCGCGCCGGCATCGCCCGCGCGCTGGCGCTGGACCCGGCCCTGCTGTTCCTGGACGAACCCACCGCCGGCCTCGACCCGATCGGCGCCGCCGGCTTCGACCAGCTCATCCTCACCCTCAAGCGGGCGCTGGGGCTGACCGTCTTCCTCATCACCCACGACCTCGACACCCTGTACGCCATCTGCGACCGCGTCGCCGTGCTGGCCGACCGCCGGGTGCTGGTCAACGCCCCGCTGGCCGAGGTCGAGCGCTTCGACCACCCGTGGGTGCAGGAGTATTTCCACGGCCCGCGCGGACGCGCCGCGCAGGCCTCGCGGGCCCAGGAGGCTTGAAATGGAAACGCGCGCGAACCACGTCCTGATCGGCGCCTTCACCCTCGCCGTCTGCCTCTTCGCGGTGCTGTTCGCCCTGTGGGCGGCGCGCTATTCCAGCGAGAAGGCCTACGGTGAGTACGAGGTCGTGTTCCAGGAAGCCGTGACCGGCCTGAGCGTCGGCAGCCCGGTGCTCTACAGCGGCATCTCGGTGGGCGCGGTGCGGGCGCTGTCGCTCGACCCGGAGGATCCGCGCCGGGTCATCGCCCGCGTGCGCCTGGCCGCCGACACCCCGGTGCGCACCGACACGCGCGCCAAGCTCACCGTCACCGGCCTGGCCGGCACGGTGGTGATCCAGCTCACCGGCGGCAGCCCGGGCGCGCCCCTGCTCGAGGGCGGCCGCGGCCGCGACGTGCCGCGCATCGCCAGCGAACCCTCGGCGCTGCAGAACATCGCCGCCACCGCCAACGAGATCGTCGACCGGGTCAACCGCCTGCTCAGCGACGAGAACGTCGAGCGGGTCACGCGCACGCTCGACCAGCTCGACCAGGTCACCGGCACCCTGGCCGCCGAGCGCGGCGAACTGGCGGCGCTGCTGCGCAACGCCCGGGAAGCCAGCGACCGGCTCAACCGCACCCTGGCCAGCGCCGACCAGGCGATCCAGGGCGTGGACCGCAACCTGGTGCAGCAGCTGCCCGAGCTGGTGGGCAAGCTCGAGCGCACGCTGGCCGCGCTCGAATCGGCGAGCAAGAACGCCGACGGCATCCTCACCGACAACCGCGAGGCCATCGCGGACTTCGCCCAGGACGGCCTGGGCCAGGTCGGCCCGACCCTGCGCCAGCTGCGCGGCCTGATCCGCGAGCTCGACGACCTGGCCGACAAGATCGAGCAAAACCCCGCCGGTGCCCTGCTGGGCAAGGAACAGCCCGAGGAGTTCGAACCATGAAGCGCGCCCTGCCCCTGATCGCCATCGCCCTGCTCGCCGGCTGCGCCATCGGCGGCCCCAAGGTCGAGGTCCGGATCTACGACCCCGCCGTCGCGGTCGCGGCCGACCCGGCCTGGCCCGCCGCCGACCGGTCCATCTCAATCGCGACCCCGCTGGCCAACGCCCTGCTCGACTCCGACCGCATCGCCGTGCGCCCCACGCCCGACCGCCTGCAGACCTACAAGGGCGCGCGCTGGGCCGACACCGCGCCGGAGCTGCTGCAGACCGCGCTCGTGCGCGCCTTCGAGGACAGCGGCCGCTTCACCGCCGTCACGCGCGCGGGCGGCAGCGGCCGCCGCGGCGACGTGACGCTCTTCTCCGAACTTCGCCACTTCGAAACCCACTACGCCGACGGCCAGCCGCGGGTCGTGGTCGAACTGCAGGCCCGGCTCGTCGGCCGCGACGGCCGCATCGCCACGAAACGCTTCCGCGAGGAGGTCGCGCCGGCCACGCCCGAGGTGGACGCCGTCGCGACCGCCTTCGGCCAGGCCATGGCCTCGCTGTCGGTCGAACTGGTCGCCTGGTCTCTGGCGGAAGGCAACGAGGAGTGATGGATGACCCCCAAGCCACGTCTCATTGATCGCGACCCCACAATCCGGGTAGTCATCCTCGCCGCGTTTTTGATCAGTTTTGAGTGGTTTGGAGTTTTCGAGTGGGTCGAGCGCTTCTTTGATCGCCCTGTTTGGGCGAAAGCGAAGATATATCCCGGCGGACAGATCTTGTTCTTCGAAAGTGAGAGCGGGAGAGCAGTTTCCGCAGTCTGCAGGAGACGCTGCAGAGACCAAATTGGATTGGTTGTTGACGGACTGGAGTACAGGCTAATCGTCACTGACCTGCCGCTGCTCGACCAGCGGATCGTAAAAATCGAACACTACCCCGACCCAACTCCATGACATCTGCGACTTGTGCCATCTGCTCTTGCAGTGTGTCATTGCCACAAGCCCACATAGTCTGTCGGCACTTGTCAGGCGAAATGATCACGAATGACCTAGGAATCGAACAAGTCCCAGGAGAAGCGATTACTCTTTGTCTGGCCTGCAGCGATGAGTTCAGATCCGGTCCTGAAGTGGCCTCCTTTTCGAATCCAAGGTACGTATGCAGCCAGTGCTTACGCGATGTCATTAAAAGGCATTCCTACTAGGAGTTGCGGCAGGCCGCCATAAACGATTCGTGTCTTACGTTTCTTTATCGGGAAGGCTTTGGACTTTCGAGGACCCGCCGGAACGTCAGGTTGATGCGCGGCCCGACCGGGCGCGTCGTTTTCACCAGCGCGTGCTGCCAGTTCGCCTGCAGGTCGCCGGCCATCACCAGCAGGCTGCCGTGGCTGAGGTCGAGCGCGGCCCGGCGCGCGCCGTCGCGGCGATGGCGCAGGGCGAAGCGCCGGGTGGCGCCGAGGCTGAGCGAGGCGATCACCGGCCGCGGGCCCAGCTCGGGCTCGTCGTCGGCATGCCAGCCCATGTGGTCGGCGCCGTCGCGATAGAGGTTGGCGAGCACGCTGTTCATCGCCACGCCGGCGGCGGCGTCCACCCGCGCGCGCAGGGCCTGCAGCGCCGGCGGCCAGGGCCGCGGTTCGAAGCGCGTGCGCGAGTAGGTGTAAGCCGCGCCCGGGTCGCCGATCCAGCAGCTTCGCCGCGGCGAATCCACGGCCTTGCCGAACATCCGGATCCGGTGCGTCTCCCACGGCACCTCGTCCATCAGCCGCTCGAATAGTGCATCCGCCTCCGCCCGCGCCAGCCACCCCGCCGCGAACCACAGCTCCCCGTCTGCGATCCCGAACCGATGCAAAGAGCTATTGGCCACGGATGAACACGGATAAACGCGGATAAAGGATTCTTTTCACGACGGGATCGGATGCTTCGGGCTGGCTGATGGGATCCGCCTCTATCCGCCCTTATCCGTGTTCATCCGTGGCAAAAACATTCGATTCAGGCCCCGGCGTCGATGACGGAGGCGATGACCTGGCCGAGTTCGAGCAGGCGCAGGTCGCTGCCCGGCGCGCCCACCAGCTGCAGGCCCAGGCCGCCGGTCAGCGGCAGGCTGAGCGCGGGGCAGCCGGCCAGCGAGGCCAGGCCCGGCAGGTCGGCCAGGTTCGAGGGCTCGTCGGCACCCCAGGCCGGCGGCGGCGCCGCCACCGTGGGCAGCAGCAGTACGTCGAACTGCTCGAACAGGCGGCGCACCTGCACCACGTAGCCATCGAGGCGGCGGTGCGCGCGCGCCGCGTCGGCGGCGGTCTTGCGGGTGGCGAAATCGAGCAGCCCGCGCAGGCGCGGCGAGGCGCCGGCCAGGCGCGCCTCGTGCGCGGCGAGGATCTCGGCCTCCATCAGCAGCAGGGCGGCACGGCGGGTCGCGGCGATCTCCAGCGGCGCGATGTCGAGCGCCACCGGCAGCGCGCTGCCGAACACCGGCGCCACGCGCGCCATGATCGCGCTGAAGTTCTCGACCACGGTGGCCTCGACGCCCAGCGCGGCGAGGTCGGCGACGACGCCGGCCTTCAGTTCGCCCGGCACCCAGTCCGGCGGCGCCAGCGGCACGCGGCGCTTGCGCGAGCGCGGGTCGCCGGCGTCGTAGCCCGACAGCACCGGCAGCACCAGGCCGATGTCCTGCACGGCGCGCACCAGCAGGCCCGGGCAGTCGAGCCGGCGCAGGGCCGGGGCCATGCCGCGCACGCTCAGTTCGCCCAGGGTCGGCTTGTGCCCGACCAGGCCGCAGAAGGTGGCGGGGATGCGGGTCGCGCCCAGCGTGTCCACGCCCAGCGCGAAGCTGCAGTGGCCGGCGGCGACGGCCGCGGCCGAACCGGCCGAGGCACCGCCCGCGGCGCGCGAGGGATAGCGCGGGTTGCGCACGTCGCCGGTGTGCGGATTGCGGCCGACGGTGCCGAACGCGGCTTCGTCCAGCGCCGTCTTGCCCAGCAGGATCGCGCCGGCGCCGCGCAGGCGCCGCACCACGTGGGCATCGTGTTCGGCCAGGCCCGGATGGCCGGGCAGGCCCAGGCCGGTGGGCATGCCGGCCACGTCGAAGGCATCGGTGATGGCGACGGGCACGCCATCGAGCCGGCCCAGGGGCTTGCCCTCGGCGCGGCGCTGGTCGCTGGCGCGGGCGGCGGCGAGGGCGCCGGCGTCGTCCACCCAGGTCCAGGCGTTGAGGTGGCCGTCGCGGGCGATGGCCGCCAGGCAGGCGCCGGTGAGGGCCTCGCTGCTGGCGTCGCCGCGGGCGAGCGCGTGCAGTACGAGGTAGAGCGGGGCCTGGCGCAGGTCGTCGGGGCTGGCGGTCATGCGGCGCGGTCCGGTGGGCCTGGCACGAGTGTCCTTGATTGCCCGGCCCCGGGCAAACCGGGACAATCCGCACTTCAGCGTATGGGGCCTGCCGAAATGAGTGAACGTGACGTGATGGAATACGACGTCGTGACCGTGGGCGCCGGCCCGGCGGGCCTGGCGTTCGCGATCCGGCTCAAGCAGCTCAACCCGAATCTGTCCGTCTGCGTCATCGAGAAGGCTTCGACGGTCGGCGCGCACATCCTGTCGGGCGCGGTCATCGAGCCGGGCCCGCTCGACGCCCTGCTGCCCGGCTGGCGCGACAACCCGCCGCCGGTCTGCGTGCCGGCCACCGACGACGAGTTCTGGTTCCTGACGAAGACCGGCGGCACCAAGTTCCCGTTCGTGCCGCCGCAGATGTCCAACCACGGCAACTTCATCGTCAGCCTGGGCGCGATGTGCGCCTGGATGGCGCCGCAGGCCGAGGCCCTGGGCGTGGAGATCTACCCGGGCTTCGCCGCCGCCGAGCCGCTGTTCGACGAGGCCGGCGCCGTGGCCGGCGTGCGCATCGGCGACATGGGCGTGGCCAAGGACGGGTCGCACAAGCCGGGCTACACCCAGGGCATCGACATCCGCGCCAAGCTCACCGTGCTGGCCGAAGGCGCGCGCGGCCACCTGACCAAGCAGCTGGTGCGCAAGTACGGCCTCGACGCCGAGTCCGACCCGCAGAACTACTCGATCGGCATCAAGGAACTCTGGCAGGTGCCGGCCGGCCGCGTGACGCCCGGCAAGATCGTGCACACCCTGGGCTGGCCGGCCGATTCGCACACCTACGGCGGCAGCTTCCTCTACCACCTGGACGGCGACCGCATCGCGCTGGGTTACGTCTCGGGCCTCGATTACCGCGACCCGGACTACCAGCCCTACGAAGCCTTCCAGCAGTGGAAGCACCACCCGACGGTGAAGCCGCTGCTCGAGGGCGGCCAGATCCTCAGCGCCGGCGCGCGCGCCATCGTCACCGGCGGCTGGCAGTCGCTGCCCAAGGTGGAGATGCCGGGCGCGCTGCTGATCGGCGACACCGCCGGCCTGCTCAACGTGCCCAAGATCAAGGGCACGCACCAGGCCATGCGCAGCGGCATGCTGGCGGCCGAACACGTGGCCGCGCAGGCGTCGCCGTCCAGCGCCGGCTTCGACGCCAAGCTGCGCGCCTCCGAGGCGATGGCCGAGCTGAAGAAGGTCCGCAACATCAAGCCCGGCTTCAAGAAGGGCCTGTGGTTCGGCCTGGTGAACTCGGCCTGGGAGACCGCCACCGGCGGGCTCTCGCCCTGGACCTGGCGCTGCAAGCCCGACTGGAGCTCGCTGCAGAAGCTCGACGCGGCCGAGAAGCCGAAACGCGACTACGTCGAACGCACGCTGGCCCCGCGCGACCGCCTGGCCGGCGTGTACTTCGCCGCCACCGAGCACGACGAGGACCAGCCGGTGCACCTGCGCGTGGCCGACACCGACGTCTGCGTCACGAAGTGCGCCGAGGAATACGGCAACCCCTGCACGCGCTTCTGCCCGGCCGGCGTCTACGAAATGGTGCAGGACGAGGCGGGCAAGCGCCTGCAGATCAACGCCGCCAACTGCGTGCACTGCAAGACCTGCGACATCAAGGACCCGTACCAGATCATCACCTGGGTGACGCCGGAGGGCGGCGCCGGCCCGAACTACCAGAACCTCTGATGAAGCTGGCGCTCGCCACCGCCATCCAGGCAATGTCGCTGGACGAGGACCTGGCGCCGCTGCGCGAGGCCTGCGCCGCCGCCGGCTTCGACGTGGAGGTGCTGGCCTGGGACGACCCGACCGTGGGCTGGGCGCGCTTCGACGCGGTGCTGCTGCGCTCGACCTGGAACTACATGGACCACCTGCCGGCCTTCCTGGCCTGGTGCGAGCACGTGGACCGGGCCAGCACGCTGTGGAATTCGCCCGACGTGGTGCGCTGGAACACCGACAAGCGCTACCTCGGCGACCTCGCCGGCCGCGGCGTGCCGGTGATCGAAAGCCACTACCTCGCGCCCGGCGACGACCCCGCGGCCCTGCCCGACCTCGACGAGTTCGTGGTCAAGCCGACGGTGAGCGCCGGCTCGCGCGACACCGCGCGCTACGCCCGCGCCGAGCGCGCGGCGGCGGTCGCGCACGCCCGGCGCCTGCTCGACGCCGGCCGGCACGTGCTGGTGCAGCCCTACCTGCGCGCGGTCGACGAGCAGGGCGAGACCGCGCTGCTGTACTTCGACGGCGAATTCAGCCACGCCATCCGCAAGGCGCCGCTGCTGCGCCGCGGCGAGGCGCCGGCCTCGCACCTGTCCTCGCCCTCGAGCATCCAGGCGCGCGAGCCCTCGGAGGCCGAGCGGCACGTGGCCGCGCAGGTGCTGGCCGCCCTGCCCTTCGGCACCCTGCCTTATGCGCGCGTGGACCTGCTGCCCTCGCCTGCCGGGCCGCAGCTGCTCGAGCTCGAACTGACCGAACCGGCCTTCTTCCTGCGCCACGCCGAGGGCGCGGCGGCACGCCTGGCCGTGGGGCTGGCCCGGCGCCTGGCGTCGGCCTGAGCCTCAGTCGTCCAGCAGCCAGGCCACCACGCGGTCGGCCAGGGCCTCGGCCGGCTCGTGGTCGGTGTCGAGCACCAGCTCGGCCGCCTCGGGCACTTCGTAGGGCGAATCGATGCCGGTGAAGTTGCGGATCTCGCCCGCGCGGGCCTTCGCGTACAGGCCCTTGACGTCGCGCGCCTCGGCGGCTTCGAGGCTGGCCTTGACGTAGACCTCGGCGAACTCGCCGGCCGGGAAGCGCTCGCGCGCCAGCCGGCGCTCAGCGCGGAAGGGCGAGATGAAGCTCACCAGCACGATCAGGCCGGCATCGGTCATCAGGCGCGCCACCTCGGCGACGCGGCGGATGTTCTCGACGCGGTCCTCGGCGGTGAAGCCCAGGTCGCGGTTGAGGCCGTGGCGCACGTTGTCGCCGTCGAGGATGAAGGTGTGGAAGCCGCGCGCGTGCAGCTTCTTCTCGACCAGGTTGGCGATGGTGGACTTGCCCGCGCCCGACAGGCCGGTGAACCACAGCACGCGAGGCTGCTGGCCCTTGATGCGGGCGCGCGCGGCGCGGTCGACGTCCAGGTGCTGCCAGTGGATGTTGGCGGCGCGGCGCAGCGCGTAGTCGATCATGCCGGCGGCGACGGTGCCGTTGGTCTCGCGGTCCACGAGGATGAAGCCGCCGAGCGCGCGGTCGGTCGAGTACGGCTCGAAGGCCACCGGCTGGTCGAGGCTGAGCTTGACCGAGGCGATCTCGTTGAGCTCGAGGTGCTTGGCGGCGAGCTCGGCCTGGGTGTTCACGTCCACCTTGTGGCGGATCTCGGTGACCTGCGCCGTGACCAGGCGCGTGCCGACCTGCAGCCAGTAGGGCCGGCCCGGGTACAGCGGCCTGTCGCCCATCCAGAGCAGGTGCGCGGCGAACTGGTCGGCCACCTGCGGCGGGTCGCCGGCGGCGGCGATGACGTCGCCGCGGCTGGCGTCGACCTCGTCCTCGAGCGTCAGCGTGACCGCCTGGCCCGCGATGGCCACCGGCAGGTCGCCGTCGGGGCCGAGCACGCGTGCCACGCGGGTGCGGCGCGCGGCGGGCAGCACCACGACCGCATCGCCCGGGGCGACGCGGCCTGCGGCCAGGGTGCCGGTGAAGCCGCGGAAATCCTGGTGCGGGCGGTTCACCCACTGCACCGGCAGGCGCATCGCGGCCCCGGCGCGGGCGTCGCGCGGTTCGGCCGATTCCAGCGCTTCGAGCAGGGTCGGGCCATCGAACCAGGGCGTGGCCGGCGAGCGCCGGGCGAGGTTGTCGCCCTGCAGCGCCGACATCGGGATGGCCTGCACGGCCTCGATGCCCAGGCCCTTGGCCAGCGCCGCGTACTCGGCCGCGATGGACTCGAACACGCCGCGGTCGAAGCCCACCAGGTCCATCTTGTTCACCGCCAGCACCACCTGGCGGATGCCCAGCAGGGAGACGATGTAGCTGTGCCGGCGCGTCTGCGCCAGCAGGCCCTTGCGCGCGTCCACCAGCACCACGGCGAGGTCGGCGGTGGAGGCGCCGGTGGCCATGTTGCGGGTGTACTGCTCGTGGCCGGGGCAGTCGGCGACGATGAAGCTGCGCTTGTCGGTGGCGAAGTAGCGGTAGGCGACGTCGATGGTGATGCCCTGCTCGCGCTCGGCGGCCAGGCCGTCCACCAGCAGGGCGAAGTCGATGGCCTCGCCCTGGGTGCCGTGCCGGCGGCTGTCGGCCGCGAGCGCGCGCAGCTGGTCGTCGAGCAGGCGCTGGCTGTCGTGCAGCAGGCGGCCGATCAGCGTGCTCTTGCCGTCGTCGACGCTGCCGCAGGTGATGAAGCGCAGGCGCGGCTTGGCCTCGTGCCGGGCCAGGTAATCGGCGACCGACATCAGAAGTAGCCCTCCTGCTTCTTCTTCTCCATCGAGGCCGAGGGATCGTGGTCGATCACGCGGCCCTGGCGCTCGGAGGTGGTGGCGACCAGCATCTCGGCGATGATGGCTTCGAGCGTGTCGGCCTCGGATTCGATCGCGCCGGTCAGCGGATAGCAGCCGAGGGTGCGGAAGCGCACGCGCTTCATCGCCGGGGTTTCGCCCTCGCGCAGCGGCAGGCGTTCGTCGTCCACCATGATTAGGGCGCCGTCGCGCTCGACCACCGGCCGTTCGCGGGCGAAGTACAGCGAAGGCACCTCGATGCCCTCGCGGTAGATGTAGAGCCACACGTCCAGTTCGGTCCAGTTCGACAGCGGGAAC